>Ga0210405_10000050_pt1 | contig 152347 bp, 134 predicted proteins | sample IncBWH11MmetaG_FD_155492 | JGI IMG/M metagenome (GOLD analysis project Ga0210405, IMG submission 155492) | Forest soil microbial communities from Barre Woods Harvard Forest LTER site, Petersham, Massachusetts, United States - Inc-BW-H-11-M | ecosystem: Environmental > Terrestrial > Soil >... | reverse complement strand
CGCTTCAGCAGGTCTAGGCAATAATCATGAAACGTCACCGAACGAATCGGTTGGCCAAGAAGCGCGCGAACCCGATCACGCATCTCTCCGGCGGCCGCTACGGTGTAGGTGAGGGCGAGCACGTCTTCCGGGCGCGCGTGTCCCTGTTCGACGAGGCGTGCAATCCGGTGGATCAGGACCGAGGTTTTCCCCGTGCCGGCACCCGCGACCACCAGCATCGGCCCATGAAGATGTTCGATCGCTTCACGCTGCCGATCGTCGGGAGTGAACGACGCCGGATGAGAGTGTGATTTGGGGACAGCCATTGCGGCTCAGAATACCACCACGGTCAGCAATGCGCCGGAAACGAGGTCAGTCTAAAGCAAACCCACAAAATTCAGAGCGAGAAGAGCGTGGAAGCCACTACTGCCGTGGCAGCCATCGCGGCCGTTTCGGCCCGCAGGATGGAGTTGCCGAGCGAGGCCGAAATCCATCCGGCTTGCCGAAATGATTGCAATTCATCGTCGGTCCACCCACCTTCGGGACCAATCGCGAGAACAATCCCGTCTTTCGTCGCGCCGGCCTTCACGGCATCGCAAAGCAAAGGTCGCTCTTCTGATTCCGCGAGAACGATCCGCAAGACCGCTTGCAGATTCAGTATTTCCCGAAGCTTGATCGGAGCCGAAATCTCCGGCGGGGCGGCGCGGCGCGATTGTTCCGCCGCTTGCCGGGCAATTCGCTGCCAACGCTCGACTCGTTTCGCCGACGCGGCAGCCAGGTGCGCGTCGGTGCGCCGCGAGATTACCGGCACAATCCGCGATACACCCAGCTCCGTACACTTCTCAATCGCCCACTCCATGCGGTCGAACTTGAACACCGCGAGCACGAGCGTGATCTCGGCCAGGCCGTGAGCGACAATTCCTTCGCCTAGCTCGAACTCGACTCGGTCGGCTTTCACAGCTGTGATCCGCCCGCGCCGCACGGCGTCGCCGATCGCGATATCAAAATCCTGTCCGACGCGAGCCCGGAGCACCCGGACCAAATGATCGGCATGCTCCCCAACCAAGGCCGCTCGATCACCCGAAAGTTCGTCGGCAATAAAGCGGCGGCGTGTCATAGTTCAGTTCTCAGTTCTCAGTTCTCAGTTCTCAGTTCTCAGAAAAGGCTCACACGCTCTTAGCAACGCGTCAAGCTCGATGAGGGGAGCGCTAACAATAAGAGTGAAACCGGAGTTGGCTTGAAACTGAAAACTGGGAACTGAGAGCCTCTACCCGAACATATCCTTCACTTTGCCCAGCAGTGCCCGCATCATCGGCTGGTTATCCACCTTCGCGGTGGTCTCGAGTTCCTGTAGCAGCTCTCTCTGGCGTTTGCTCAGCTTGGTCGGAACTTGCACTCGCACTTCCACGTAAAGATCGCCTTTGCCGTGTCCGTTCAGCACGGGCACGCCTTTGTTGCGGATGCGAAATGTTGTGCCTGGCTGCGTGCCATCCGGAATCTTGAGGAGATGTTCGCCTTCCAGAGTGGGCACGCGAATCTCCGCGCCCATCGCGGCCTGTGTCACTGACAGCGGGACGGTGCAGTGCAAATCGTTGCCCTCCCGCTCAAAGAACGGATGCTCCTTCACATGCAGCACGACGTAGAGATCGCCCGCCGGTCCGCCAAAAGGCCCAGCCTCGCCGCCGCCAGTAAACCGAATGCGCGTGCCGTCTTCTACGCCCGCAGGAATTTTGGCATCCACCGAGCGCTGCCGCAGAATTCGTCCTTCGCCTTTGCACTTCGCACAGGGATCGCTAATCACATTGCCCGATCCCTGGCACGTAGGACAAGTGCGCGCGATGCTGAAAAACCCTTGCTGATAGCGCACCTGCCCGCGACCGTTGCAAGCACGGCAGGTGGTTGGACCTTTGCCGGGCGCCGCCCCCGACCCGTGACAATCCTCGCAAGCTTCGTGGCGGCGCACCATCACGCGGGTTTCAGTACCGAACGCGGCCTGTTCGAACTCGATGGTTAAGTCTTCGCGCAAATCGGCGCCGCGCTGCACCCGGCTGCGACGGCGGCCACCGCCTCCGAACGCATCGCCGAAGCCGAAGAACTCGCCGAAGATTTCCCCAAAATCCTGGAATGGCGTGCCATCGAAACCCGCGCCGGCGCCCCCCGCACTGCCCACTCCCGCATGACCAAAGCGGTCATAGAGTGACCGCTTCTCGGAATCGGCCAGGACCGTATAGGCCTCCGTGACTTCCTTGAAGCGCTCCTCCGCATCCGGATTGTTCGGATTGCGGTCAGGATGGTACTGCATGGCCAGCTTCCGGTAGGCGCTCTTGAGTTCCACCTCGGTGGCCGTACGGGAAACTGCCAATACGTCGTAGTAGTCGCGTTTTGCGTTTGTGGCCAGAATAAGTGCCTTTCCTTATACAAGAACTTAAAACAGCAGGATGGTCGGACGTTACCTCTTAACTTACCTTCCCGGATTCTTCGCCACCTTCACCATGGCAGGCCGCAGCAGGCGGTCCTTGAACTTGTAGCCGCGCTGCAACTCCTCGATTACTTGATGGTCGGGGGCATCGCTGGTTTCCACCATTTCGATGGCTTCGTGATACCGCGGATCAAAAGCCTCGCCCTTCGCCACAATGGGATTCACCGACATCTTAGCCAAGGCGGCAAGCAGTTGCTTGTAAATCAGTTCGACTCCACTGCGCAACTCTACCGCGTCTGATTGCACTTGCAGCGCGCGCTCCAGGCTGTCCATTGCCGGCAATAGAGACTTGATGGCGTCCGTCACGGCGTAATCGCGATACTCCTGCTGCTCTTTGATCGCCCGCTTACGCGCGTTATCGAATTCTGCCTGCGCCCGGGCCAGCCGATCGAGCAGTTCATCCCGTTCCGCCTTCAACTTCTGCAATTCCGATTCCGGAGCGGATGTTTCCCCACTCACCGCCGTCTGCGTGGCGCTTTCATCTCCATCGCCAGCGGGCAGTTCGTGCTCCAAGTCCAGCCCCACATTTTTTGCTTCCTGCTTACCGTTCACTTTGCCCATAAAAAACTGTCCTACTCCGATTCATTGAGGATTTTGTCGAACAGGCGCGCAATGTAGGAAACTGCGGTCATTGTGTGCTGATAATCCATGCGCGTCGGACCAATCACCGCCAGCGACCCAAACATGTCGGTCCCTGAGCGCGCGGGCGCTCCGATCAGTACGAAGTTCTGCATGGAAGGCAGAGTGTCATCCAACCCAATCACCACTCTCACCGCCTCTTGCTTGACGTCGAGATAGGCTCCGAGAAGTTGCGCGACTTTTTCCTTCTCCTCCAGGGTCTTCATGATCTCGTGCAGACGTTTGCGGTCTTCCTGTCCAGTCACCAGGTTGGCCGCGCCATCCACGAACACCACCTGTGTGCCCGTTTCACCTGCGAGCGCGCCTTGCTTGTAGAGTTGCTCGATGGAGTGCATCAGGCGGTCGTACTCGCTGCGCTCCTGCTCGATCCGTCGCGAAAGTTCGGTACGCATGGCTTCCATGGTCCAGCCGCGGAAGTTCTCGTTGATATAGCGCGCCGCCAGATCGAGTTGCACCTGCGGCAAGTCCAGCCGCAACACGCGATCACGCACCAGTCCCGAGCGCGTCACCAGGACCGCCAGCACCTTCTGATCACCCAGGCGCGAGAAGTACACATGCTCCAGCGCATTCTTGGCGCCGCTGGTCGCGACGGTCACGCCCACGTTCCGCGAGATCAACGACAGCACATGCGACGTCCGCTCCATGAACTCCTGCACATCGCTGATGCCCGCCAGCGAATCAGAAATCATGCTTTCTTCCTGCGGCGCCAGCTTCGCGGTCCCGGTCATCTGCTCTACGTAGTACCGGTACGCATCCGTGGTGGGTATTCGGCCCGAGGAGGAATGCGTCTGCTCGAGAAACCCAGCCTCTGATAAATCCGCCATCACGTTGCGAATGGTCGCCGGACTCAAGCCCTCCCGGCTGGCGCGCGCCAGCGTGCGCGAACCGACGGGCTCGCCCGTGGAAATAAAGGTCTCCACAATCGCCGTCAGAACTTCGCGTTCCCGTTTGCCGATATTGGGGTCAGATGGCATTTCGTAATTATGGGATCACCCAGGCTTGCGGCCAGCTCCGCAGTTTTAGCTAAGTATTTTAGATGCAAAAGCTTAGCTTAAGGACGCAAACCCGCGCCCTGCTGGGATTTTAGGAACGCTCCACCCTCCTGTCAAGGACCGTGGGGCTCTGCCAAGGGCGGAACCTCCATCCGCATCTTCCCCTGCTCGGCCAACCCCGCGTATCCTCAACTCGCATGCAGCAGAATTGTTCGGAATGAAATCCAAACCTTACATCGCCGTCGTTGGGGCCGGCGCCTTCGGCGGCTGGACCGCCCTTCATCTTCTTGAACGCGGAGCCCGCGTCACCTTGCTCGACGCCTGGGGACCGGGCAACTCGCGCGCGTCTTCGGGCGGCGAAACTCGCATCATGCGCGGCACCTACGGCCCCGACCAGCCCTACACTGAAACCGCGGCGCGCGCGCTCAAGCTGTGGGCGAAATATGAACGGCGCTGGAAGAAGCAGTTTCTGCACCGCACGGGCGTGCTCTGGATGGTGAGCAGCCGCGATGATGCTTACGAGCGGGGCTCGCTGGAGCCACTTCGCAGAGCCGGAATCAAGTTTCAGGAGTTGTCGAAGGCACAGATGAAAACGCGCTGGCCGCAGATCAACTTCTCGGATGTTCACTGGGGGATTTTCGAGCCCGAATGCGGATATCTCGACGCCCGTGCCAGTTGCCAAGCCGTGGTGGACGCGTTCGTGACGCAAGGGGGCGCGTACCGCCAGCTCGCGGTATTGCCGGATGGGTTGGAGGACGCACCTCTTCGCAGACTGACGCTCTCCGACGGCTCGCGGCTCAGTGCCGATTACTACGTCTTCGCCTGCGGCCCGTGGATGGGCGAGCTGTTCCCCGAAACTCTGGGCAAAGTCATCCGCGCAACCAAGCAGGATATATTTTTCTTCGGCCCACCCGCCGGCGACTCACGCTTCACCGACGGGCATCTTCCCGTGTGGGGCGACCACGGCAAGCGATTTTTCTACGGCATCCCCGGCAGCGACCGGCGCGGCTTCAAAGTGGCCGACGACACACGTGGTGGCAACTTCGACCCAACTGACGGCGAGCGAGTGGTCAGCCAGGCAACGCTAAAACGCGTTCGCGAATATATTGCCTTCCGGTTTCCAGCGATGAAAGATGCTCCGCTGATCGAGACCCGCGTCTGCCAGTACGAGCAAACTGTCGACAGCCACTTGGTAATGGATCGCCATCCGCAAATGGAAAACGTCTGGCTGCTGGGCGGCGGCTCGGGACACGGCTTCAAACACGGGCCGGCCTTGGGGGAGATGATGGCGAAGTTGGTCCTCGACGAACAGAAACCAGAGTCTCTTTGGCGCCTTTCCCGATTCACTGCCGCAGCAGAGGGCTAGAGCGATCTGTCATAACAATACTCGACCGGCTGTTGGAATTGAGATATTCCACACTCAACGTAGCCGCATCCCAATGCCGGGTCGCTGTAAGATGTTTCGGTTGGGAGTGTTGTGTGCAACGGTGAAATGATCAGGCAGCGATGACTCGGAGTGAAATTGAGGCTATATAAGACATACCCAGCGCGATTCAATCAACGAGAGGGCACGCCGGATTCAGCATTGCAACCTAATCCCGTGCGTTACTATCCCTCTTGCGATTGCTTGACTAGTCTCTACAAATCCGGCAAACCCCGGGAACTCGCGTTTCACACCGAGATTCAAGATACCTGGTCCGACGCGTGGAGATCGCTTGAGGAATATATTCGAAAAGTCGAAGCAGACGGAAGCGATGAATTAAATCCGATCAATGGGATCGGCCCCGCAAAATGGGAGCAAATCGTAGCGCTTCCGCCCTCAATCGCAAACTTGCAATCAGTGAAGGTTCTGAGTTTGTACGGAAGCCATCTGGTCCGTGTTCCTCCGGAGATTGGGGAAATGGCGAACCTTGAGGAATTCGATGTTTATACCTCCTACTGCCTCCACTGGTTTCCCTACGAGATTACCCACTGCAAGAAGCTTAAGCGCAGTCGCGTCAGCACACGTGCCATCTACGGCAACTATAAGAATAGAGCTCCATTTCCTCGTTTGCCGGACGTTGCGCCTGGCATTATCCCTGCACGCTGCAGCGTGTGTCATGGACCATTCACAAAGCACGGCACCCATCAACTCTGGGTTTCTATAAGGGTCGCGACTGACGTGCTTCCCTTACTCGTGCACGCATGCTCTGTCGAATGCGTCCAAAAGCTGCGGAAACCTCCTGAGGAATATGTGCTCGGGCCGCATCAAGGCGGACTAGAAGTTGAGCAGCCGCCAGCCGCATCCCCACGATACCGCGTCGTCAATAACAACCAACGTCCTACAGACTGGTCCGTTGAGCCCAACGTTCCGCTGGATAAGAATTTCCCCTACTGAATCTGAATCACGCTGGCCGACTCGCCCGCCTTGATCTCCCCCACTCGCGCCACCACCCTCCGCGCGAACTCGAAGATCGACTTGGCGTGCGGCGAATTTTCTCCCTCGAGCACGATCGGCTTGCCGCCGTCGCCGGACTTGCGTACCTCAGGGTCAAGCTCAATGCTTCCGAGAAACGCCACGCTGAAATGCTCTGCCATCTTCTCCGCCCCGCCGCGCGAAAAGATATCGATCTCGTGGTTGCAGTGCGGACACACAAAATAACTCATGTTCTCGACCACGCCCACCAGATCCACTTTCATCTGCCGGAACATTTCGATGGCTTTGCGTGCGTCCTGTAAAGAAACATCGGACGGAGTCGAAACCACCACCGCGCCTGTCAGCGGCACCGACTGTACCAGCGACAAAGCTATATCCCCCGTCCCCGGCGGCAGGTCCACGACCATGTAATCGAGATGTCCCCACTCCACTAGTCCCAAAAACTGCTTCACGATCTGATGCAACATGGGACCGCGCCAGATAATGGGCTTGTCCCCGGGATTGAGAAATCCCACCGAAATGACCTTCAGCCCAAACGCTTCCAGCGGCTCGATGCGGTTTTCTCCCACCATCTTCGGCTGCCCGCTCACCCCCAGCATTAGGGGGACATTCGGCCCATAAACGTCCGCATCGAGCAGGCCAACTTTGTGTCCCATCTTCGCCAGCGCCACAGCCAGGTTCACCGACAACGTGGTCTTGCCCACGCCTCCCTTGCCCGAACCGACGGCAATGATGGCATCGACTCCCGGCAGCGGTTGCGGACCCGGCGCGGGCTGCCCGGGATGAGACGGCATATGTGCGTTCAAGGGATCACACTCCAAAAAATCAATCAGGATGGCTCGAACACTAGATTATACAGAGGCCAGCGAGGCTCATGTGGAGACAGCCACCTCGGCTGTCAAAGCCAGAACCTGCCCTGAGCTTGCCGAAGGGGCGAAGCTCGACGACTGGAGGGAATCTACAGGAGCACGCACAATTGGACGTCTGTTCTACCGTTTCGCCTTCCGCCGCCGTTCCAACTCCGCGCGCCGGATCTCGCGCCTCCGCCCCGCATCGTCGTAGCGCCGCTGCTGCTCTTCGCTCTCGGGAATCACGGGAGCAACTTTCAGGTGCTTACCTGTCGCGTCCACCGCCACAAACGTCAGGTACGCCGAGGCCACGTGCTGGGACGTGTCAGCCAGATAGTTCTCGACGAAAACCTTCACGCCCACTTCCATCGATGTATGAAAAACCCGGTTCACCGATGATCGCAGAATCACCAGATCCCCCACCCTTACCGGCACCAGGAAATCAATGTGATCCACCGAAGCCGTCACCGCATAACTTCGCGAATGGCGGTGAGCTGCCATCGCCCCCGCCAGATCAATCCAGTGCATCAACCTGCCGCCCAGCAACGCTGCCAGCGGATTGGCATCATTCGGCAGAACAATCTCCGCCATCTCCGATTGCGAATCCCGCACCGGCCGCGGCATCAGCATTTCTTCGCTCATCCTCGTCATCCCTCTTTCACTTGCCTGGATTGCTCACATGTAGTGACAGCCGCCTCGGCTGTCCGAGCTCGGGCAAAGCCCGGCAGCTGAGTGCTGCTCCACTCTAACTCGCGGCCTCCATCACCTCCCGGTGCTTTCTTTTCTCAACGTACGATTCTAGAAAACACTCCGCCATCCTCTGTACACGCTCATCACGATGCCGTTCTACCCACCGAGCATCCGCAGGATCGAACGCCAGCACTCCGTGCTCCGCCGGACGATGCCCGCGCTCGCATACGTAGCGAACCTGGATACAGCCGTGAGTGCCGTTTCCTTCACTCACGACCCTTGCCCCAAACCGAACCGAATCCCACACCCGCTCCCGCGGCAGCCGCCCGCAATCCTCCGCATAACCAAGGTTGCAGAACTCCCGCAACTCCTCGGACGACGGAATCTCACCCTCATGTCCCGGTGCCGTGCATTGCCCGTTCCACCCGCATCCCAGCGGAAGCCGCCCCGCATGCAACCAAGTCGCGTTCACTAACTTCTCTGTCGGCAGGAAAAATGGACACGCCATCAGCCGCCCTCCCTCAGAACCAATGAAATCTTAAGGACTGCCCATTCTACTCACCCCAACAAATGCAATCCAACGAAACGCGCGATAGTGATCCCTGCGAAGGTGCAACTTGTAGTAACCTCGTCTCAGACTGGCCACTGATCACTGGCCACGAGCCGCCGCCCCATGGACCGCATCGCCGCCCTCAACGACGTCCTCACCCAGAATCCCCACGACACCTTCGCTCGCTACGGCCTCGCCATGGAATATTCCAAGCAGGGCGACCTCGATCGTTCCCTCGCCGAATTTTCGATCCTCCTCAAAGCCAGTCCCGATTACACTCCCGGCTACTTCATGGCCGCGCAAACTCTGGCCCGCGCCGACCGCATCGCTGAAGCCCGGACCATGCTCACCGACGGCATCGCCTCCGCCCGCCGCACCGGCAACCTCCACGCCCAAAGCGAGATGGAAGCCATGCTGGCAGAACTGGGATAGTTTCAAAGTCAGTGGTCAGTGGTCAGTGGTCAGTAAGAACCAGGTCCTGCGCGATTTTACTGATCGCTGATCACTGATCACTGGCCAGTGGCCACTGGGCACTGGCCACTGACCACTATGTTGCCATCCTTCCCATCGCCCGCTCCACCAGTCCCGGAAAGAGCTGATAAATCTTCTGCGGCACATACATCGTCCACGGCACAACCACTTCCCGCTTCCGCTTCAAATACCCCCGGAGCGTAGCCCGAGCCACGCGCTCCGCAGTGATCCCGCGCACCGCCCCCGGACGCACTCGCTTTAACTCATTCCCGCGCACCGCATTCTCGCTAAACCCAGTCCGCACATAACCCGGACAAACCGTCAGCACATGAATCCCGTCCTTCTTCAATTCCACGCCCGCCGCCTTGCCCATCGCATTCAGCGCAAACTTGGTTGCACTATAGGCTGCATGAAACGGCAGCGGGATATGCCCCGCTACACTCGATATATTGACAATCGATCCGGTACCCTGTTGCCGCATCACCGGAATTACCGCCTGCATCGCCATCACCGCCCCAAAGAAGTTCGTGTCAAACATTTCCCGGCATGCCGCCATGTCCACCTGCGCCACCGAATCCAGCAGCCCATGTCCCGCATTGTTCACCCAAACATCAATCCTTCGGAAGTGATGCATCGTCAGCCCGATCGCGCGGTCAACGTCCTCCCTGTGCCGGACGTCGCAAGCCATCGCCAGCGTCCGCTCGCTGTATCCCACGCGTCCCCGCGCCGCCTCCACTCTGCCCGCGTCGCGCGACAGCATCACCACGCTCGCCCCATGATCGGCAAAAATCTTGGCAATCGCTTCTCCAATTCCCATGGAAGCGCCCGTCACCACCACAACCTTCCCTGAAAGTTCCATAGCGCGCTTTTATTCTCCCTAACTTGTGAAGTCAAGCGCTGGGTTACAATCAGAACGGCGCGATCAGTTTTCGCACGCGTCCGCGCCCGCCACCGGAGACCTCTTGGACGCCCTTCTACCCCTGTTCCCGCTCGATGTCGTCCTGTTCCCCGGCACTCCCCTGCCCCTGCACATCTTCGAGCCGCGCTACAAGGAAATGATCGGCGAGTGTCTCTCGCAACATCGTCTGTTCGGTATCGTGCGCGTCCTCGAACAAGGCCTGGCTGAGGTGGGATGCACCGCCGAAATCGTCACCGTTGTGAAAGAGTATCCTGACGGCCGCCTCGACCTCGTCACCGAGGGCCGCCAGCGTTTCGAAGTCGTCCGTGTCAACCAGGAACGTTCCTTCCTCCAGGCCGAAGTCCTCATGATCGACGACGAACCCGGCACACCTCCGCAGGCTGACACTTCGCGCGCGGTTCAGTTGCATTCTGAATTGCTGGCCGTCGCCGGGGCCAAACAGGATCTCTCGGCCGCCGATCCTGCGGCCCTGTCTTTCTATCTCGCCGGCTCCCTGCCCCTCGATCTGGATTTCAAACAAAAGCTGCTATCCCTCCGCTCCGAGCCGGAACGCCTGTCCTTACTCATCAGTTATCTCGAGACGATCATCCCCAACCTTCGACGCGCCACCACCGCCCGCGAAAAAGCCGGAGGCAATGGCCATGTGCATTAGAAGGCGTCGTTCCCGCGTATAATTTAAAGAAGGTTTCGGGGGTTCCCTCATGCCTCTTCCGCGCACACTAGGCGAATTGCGCCGCAGCACCTTTTCTGAAGAACGACTGCGCACTCGCCGTGTGAAAGACGAACTCCGCGACAATCTCATCGCCCGCTTGCGCCAGCACGATGACGCCAGCCTCTTCCCCGGCATCGTCGGCTACGACGACACCGTTGTGCCGCAAATCGTCAATGCCGTTCTCTCGCGCCACAATTTCATTCTGCTCGGCCTGCGCGGTCAGGCCAAAAGCCGCATCCTGCGCGCTTTGACGACGTTGCTCGATCCTCACATGCCCTACGTGGCCGGATGCGAGATTCGTGACAATCCCTACGCGCCGATCTGCCGCCGCTGCCGCGAAGAAATCGTGCGCCTCGGCGATGCAACGCCCATTTCTTATCTCACGCCCGAGGATCGCTACGTAGAAAAACTGGCCACGCCCGACGTCACCATTGCCGACCTTATCGGCGACATCGATCCCATCAAGGCCGCCCGCGGCGGCCACGAACTGTCGAGTGAGTTCACTGTCCATTACGGCCTGCTGCCCCGCGCCAATCGCGGCATCTTCGCCATCAACGAGCTTCCCGACCTCGCCGGGAAAATTCAGGTCGGCCTCTTCAACATCATGCAGGAAGGCGACGTGCAGATTAAGGGATACCCCATTCGCCTGCCGCTCGACGTAGCTATCGTCTTCAGCGCCAATCCCGAAGACTACACCGCCCGCGGAAAGATCATCACGCCGCTCAAGGACCGCGTCGGCTCTGAGATTCGCACTCACTACCCGGCAACTGTCGATGAAGGCATCGCCATCACCGCGCAGGAAGCCTGGACCAGCCGCAACGGACATGCGATGCACCTGCCCACCTACATTCAGGAAGTGATCGAGCGCATCGCTTTTGCCGCCCGTGAAGACAAGAAAATCGACAAGCGCTCCGGCATCAGCCAGCGGCTGCCCATCTCCGCGATGGAGAACGTCATTTCGAACGCCGAGCGCCGCGCCCTCCGCAATGACGAAAAACTGGTCGTGCCCCGCGTGAGTGACATCTACGCTGCGCTCCCCGCCATCACCGGCAAACTCGAACTCGAATACGAAGGCGAGATGAAAGGCGCGGATTACGTCGGTCGCGAACTGATCCGCGCCGCCATCGCGAAAACGTATGACGAATACTTCACCGGCGCCAACGTCCAGCAAATTGTGCAGTGGTTCGACCTGGGCGGGGAAATTCAGTTGAGCGATTCCATCTCGGCCGTCGCGGCGTTAGAAAACCTGAAAGAAATTCAAGGCCTGATCGACAAACTGGGCCCGCTAGGCGTCTCGCAGAAAGAAAGCCCCGAGCAGCAAGTCTCCGCAGCCGAATTCATCCTGGAAGGCCTTCACGCCCACAAACGGATCGGCCGCAACGAAGAACGCATATTCAAAGCCGGAGAAAAAAAGCCCGAACCGGTACGCGAGAAGAGTTTCGACAAAGAAGAACCGCCGTACCGGCAGCGAAGACAGTTTAACTGAAAGAGAAGTGGTCAGTGACCAGAAAAGCAGCCCCTCTTTGTGGTGTTACTGGCCACTGATCACTGACCACTGGCCACTGCTTTTATGAAACGCATCCGCTACTCCAAATACGTCCCCGACCCCGCCAGCGAGATGAGCATGGAAGACCTGCTCAGCGCGCTCTCCGACTATCTATTGCAGAGCGGCTTTCAGAGCGACATGTGGTACGAAATGCCGGAAGGCGAACAAACTCTCGACGACCTTCGCCGCGCCATTGAGCAAGCCCTGATGGAAGGCGATCAATTCGACGAAGACATGCGCGAACGCCTACAGCAGATGGCCGCGGATGGCGAACTCGACGAACTCATCGAAAAGCTGATCGAGCGCATGCAGCAGGAAGACTACATTTCAATCGACCAACCTCCAGATCCCTCACGCCCATCGGGCGTCGGCGGACAACTCGGGGAGAACGTACCTCAGGCAAAGTTCGAAATCACCGACAAAAGTCTCGACTTCCTCGGCTTCAAATCCCTGCGCAACCTGCTGGGCTCGCTCGGCAAATCCAGCTTCGGACGCCACGACACCCGCGACCTCGCCACCGGCATCGAAGCCAGCGGAGCGTCCCGCACCTACGAGTTCGGAGACACGCTCAACCTCGATATCACCGCCACGCTCTCCAGCGCCATTCAGCGCGAGGGCCTCGCTCTACCGCTCAACATCGAATACCGCGACCTGCAAGTCCACCAGTGCGAGTACCAGTCTTCCTGCGCCACGGTGCTTATGCTCGATTGCTCGCACTCGATGATTCTCTACGGCGAAGACCGCTTCACTCCCGCGAAAAAAGTTGCCATGGCGCTCTCGCACCTGATTCGCACGCAGTATCCCGGCGACTCGCTTTCGCTCGTGCTTTTCCACGATTCCGCCGAAGAAGTCCCGCTCTCGCAACTCGCCCGCGTCAAGGTCGGCCCCTATTACACCAACACGCGCGAAGGCCTGCGCCTGGCACAGAGAATCTTGCAACGACAGAAAAAAGACATGAAGCAGATCGTCATGATCACCGACGGCAAGCCCTCCGCCCTCACCCTCGAAGACGGACGCATCTACAAAAACGCCTTCGGCCTCGATCCCCTCGTAGTCAGCCAGACCCTTGAAGAAGTCTCGAAGTGCAAGCGTGCCGGCGTCTTAATCAACACCTTCATGCTGGCGTCAGATTACGGCCTGGTGCAATTCGTCCAAAAAGTAACTGAGATGTGCCGCGGCAAAGCCTACTTCACCACGCCTTACACCCTGGGACAATACCTGCTGATGGATTACATGTCGAGGAAGACCAAGACGATTCACTGAGGAGACTTAAGCCTAGGGCGGCCTCCTGTCCTAGTGGCGAAATGACCAGTAGATTGGTATGCCTGTGGATGGATGAGGATCGAGTAACGCCCGCTTTTCCGGGGGGAGTCCCATCCGTATAACGTACCCCATGTCCTCCAGAACAGCTACATTCGCGGCATAGTAGTTGTGATCGAAATCCAAGAGGTCCTCGCTCATGGCCGACGCGTCGATTACGTCGACGCCACGGACTAGATGAGAGGGCTGAGATTGGCCGCCTACAGAGGCGGAGCGGTGAAGTATCTTTGAGAAGCCAAGCGCCTTGTCGTGAGCGGAGGCGTAAATGGTCACGCGCTCAGCGACCGACGGAAATGTGTCCGCAAGCTGGCGGAAGATGCCAACGTCAATGTCGGGTGCTGCGAGAACAATCTGCCGAAATCGTGGAGTCGCCGAGTGCTGCCGGGTGATTTGCTGCAGGGCATAAATAAGAGTCCGGTTTCCCAGACTATGTGCAACTATATGGACGGTTGTCGCACCTGATCGGCGAGCGACCAGCGTTAAAAACTGCTCTAGGTGAGGGACTGCCCATAACGCGGATGCCTCGTCCGCCGGATACATTAGCTTTGTACCTTTGGATGGCCAGCTATAGAGGATTGGAACCCCACGAAAACCGAGATCCCAGGTGAGCTGAGCTATTCTCCTAGCCGCCTCGTCGAAAGTCACGTCGTATCCATGAATGAAGACGAGCGCTTCCTTGTTCTGGGACGCGTTAACAGCATTTGTCAGGGATGAAAAAAACTGCGACTCTGGTGCAACCTTGAGACTAATAACCACTAAATCATGGGTGGGGTCCTGCTTGAATAGGGGAAGGGGCTCCTCGATATGACCAGTTCTGTGGCGAGCAGGTATGCTGACATCTAGCGTTCCAAATGTCAGCGGGCCGTTATCGTCGCCACGCTCGTCGCCGAAGTATTTTGCCGGGATTGACTGCCCGCTTGGCTTCCTGTCTGTGGCAAAAAATACTTGAACTCGGCAAAAACCTGCTTGCGTTGGGTCACAAGGCACGGACCCCTGCGGCGACCTCGCACGGAAGTACAGCCCCACAAGAATCAAGAATGCGAGGAATACTGATAAGATACCAACCGCGAGCAGGTTGAGCTTGTGACGTGGAGCCGCCTCTTCCTTGCTAACCGATGGCGGGTTGTCGCCAAGGAACAGATTTGCGGCGAAGAGGACTCTTTCCGCGTCCGTTCGGGACTGTGTCTGGCCAACCAATCTTGCTGGCAGGCTAAACTGCTCTCTGATTTGCTGCGTCAGGACCTCCCGCCAGTCCAGTAAACTGGGCTCGGAATATACTTCCCCTGAGACGCAAACTCCTATTCCTATGATGCGCTGTGTTTCTGCTAGATGAACCAAGCGCTCGATAGCGCCCAACACCTCACGGCAACTCGTTTCAAATCCCTCGTCCGCAAGCGTGGGCGCAGTTAAGAATTCCACTAGCTCCCCTTTGAGGGTGACCAAACCGCCTGAGATTTCCGTCGTTCCGATGTGAAGACCAACAACAAGGCCGGGCATGGTTTCATCTCTATGATCGCGTGTTTCAAATCGAACGCGATCCCATCACAACAAACGTAACGCAACCGAATGCGAAAAGAGGTTCAATACACAGGCTGATTACCAAAATGCGTCTAATCGAGGCGATCAGACCGACGACGAGGAAGGGCTCAGTGACCAGAACGTGCGAGCGAATGGAGATGCGAACGGTATGCAGAATCTCCGCGAGCATCAATACGATGAGCAGTTCGTTCAACACTCTCAGTGTCTGGGTGGCCACCGTCCAGTGAATCACGCTGTCGAAAAGCAGCTTGCATGCGCTGGCGATGGCGGCGAGGATTGTAGCCGAAAGCAACAGGGCCAGCAGAGAATAGATTCCCATCTTGGCCGCGCCGAGAGAATCGTCAAAACGGTGACGTAACGTACTTTGTGCCACCCCATCAACCTCCGCAATCAAAGCCGCGACCTGGTGCCTGCGGCGTGAACGGAATCGTGCTTGCTGGCAAGAAGAGGAGTCCCATTGTCGGCGCGGGAAAGCGCTCTGTCAATCGTTAAAGATATCCGCGGGGGCAGTAGAGGTGAAGAGCAAGCTTGCGGCGTGGGAGTGCCCGAGGGGTAGCCCACCTCTTTGTCGCACACGGCAAGTTGCTGATACGCTTTAGTGATACTCATGGCAAACTGTATCCGATGTGGCCGCCAGCTTCCCGGCTTAACGTTCGGCAAGAAGATCTGCCACTGGTGCGTGCAGCACGAAGCCGCGCAGCGTGGCGAACTCCCTGCCGACGCGCCGCAACCAATCATGCGCACGCCGTGGGTCCGCCGCGGTGAATCTAGCATCGGCCTCACTCAGATAATTTTCGGCATCAACGCTGCCGTATTTCTCGGCATGGTGCTTTCGAGTTCCGCAGTCATGGACTTTCCCGGCGGCACACTCATTCATTGGGGAGCCAACGTAGGCGCGCTCACGTTCTCAGGAGAATGGTGGCGGCTGCTGACCAACGTATTCGTTCACGGCGGCCTGATGCACATCGCCTTCAACATGTGGTGCCTATGGAATCTTGGCGCACTATGCGAATCACTCTATGGACGCTGGACCTACGCCGCCATCTATCTCATCTGCGGTCTGGGAGCGAGTCTGGCCAGCGCAGCATGGCATCCCTACGTGCCCAGCGTCGGCGCCTCCGGAGCCATCTTCGGGCTCGCTGGCGCGCTCATCGCCGCTTTCAAGTTAGGAGAGTTCTCGGTCCTGCGCTCCGCACTCTCAGGCACACTGCGCAGCCTGGGAGCGTTTGTGGTCTATAACTTAATCTTCGGAGCCGTGATCCCCGGCATCGACAACGTTGCCCACATCGGGGGCTTGATCACGGGGCTAGTTGTCGGCGCGCTAATTGCCCTCATCGCCCCGCAGCAAGACCAAGCCCCGCGCCGCTTCGCCGTCTTGTTCGTCGTGATTCTAGCCCTCGCCGGAGGCGCAATCCAGGTAGCACATCACTACGGCGTGCCCCTGCGCCTGGGACGAGTCAATTTCACGCGATCCAGCAACCTAATACACGAACGGGAACTTCCCTCCCCTGTCATGCTGAGCGAAGTAGGATCGTCCAAAGGGACGATCCTACGCAGTCGAAGCATCCCTACTCCACCAGCCGTCTCGGCCGCCACAACTGCCCCGCGATCACGTCAAGACTCCCACCGGGCGGTAATTTATATATCGACGTACATCGATATATCATTGCTACTTGGTACTCGGTACCAGGTACTAGCAATTAGCTCTTCAACTCCCTAACAGCCCGCCAAGCCTGATTGATCGCCTCATCTGTGTAAGCGTAAGCCCCGGCATCCGCGTTGGCGATCCCGATCCGTCCGAAAGTTTTCCGCGCCACTTCGCACGGAGTCTCCCCGCTCTCCAGCCAGAACGAATCGAAAAGAGAGTTATATTCGTACGCGTAGCCATGCGGCCAGCGGTTCACCGTAATCGCCGCGATGTCGCGCGCGGGATCGAACCCTCCCGCTCCCAGCGTCCGCGCCAACTGCTCGCGGATTTTGCGCTCCATGGTTTCGAACGTCGTGTTGTACAGTTCAATGCGGCCGGCAGTGTGCTGATCCCGCGCCGGCCTTCCCGGCTTGCATGGAGTCTTCATCATATGAATCACGATCGGCTCCCCCGGCTTGCGCGCGCATTCGTACCCGCCAATACTCACCGCGAGGTCGAGACCTACACGCGTGTGATAGCACCCCGGAGCGTAAACAGAATTCGTGTTCAACTTCTGAAACGCCGTCCAGTTGCGCAGCGCGACATTGGTATAGAGCAGCGGAACTTTCTGCGCCGAAGCCAGAGCGTCCTTCTGCTTCTGCGGCAGATCTTCGCAGATGTAAGGGATCACCACATGCCAGCAAGCCAGGATGCAGTTCTTCGCCTTCGCGGTATAGACTTTCCCGCCACGCGCGTAAGCCACTTCCACTTCCTTCGCCGCCACCGCATCGCCCACGTGCTTCACGCGCACCGCCGTACTGTTCAAGCGAATCTTCACGGGTAACGCGGGCGAGTCCAGCTTGGAATAATTTGCCTTCGTCAGCACCACATCGTTCCAGGAGTTTCCGGGCAGCGCATCCGGAATCAGCTTGCGCACCAGCAGCCGCGCGATGCTGGCATTACCGTCGGGAAAGTGAAAGAAATATTTCTCCGCCTCCTCATTCGGAATTGTGTCGCGATTCATCCCCTTGCCCGGCGCGGGATCGAGCTTCATGCCCGCAAATCCCGGCAGACCCAACCCCCACGCATCCTGCGCCGAAACTGCATCGATGCCCACACCAAACAGCCCTTGGGGCACCGCCTGGTAAAGCTTCACCACGTCATCGTGAACCTTGACCGTGTCCCGGAGGAATGCGGCATAGCTCACGCGCGCCAGCTTCGCCTTCTTTTCCGTAGAGCTGAGGTCAGGAAAGTAATCCTTGGAATCGTAGCGAAGACGATCGAGGTCACTCCTGGCTGGCGGGTCAAGAGGAGAGTCTGCGAGAAACTTTTTCCACGCCTCACGATTGTCGGGCGCGTCGTAGTCCTTGTCGCCGCCTGCCAAGGACGCCGGACCAGACACCAGTTTGTCCACGCCGAAGGTTTCTTTGTCGAAAAAGATTTTCGAACGCAAGCCCAGCGACTGATAAAGCTTCGCGTCGTGATACTTGGGATACGAGGCCACATCGATGCCAAGCTCTTCAATCAGTCCGCGCGCTTCTTTGCTATAAGGCGCGGGGCTCTCGATGGAAAACGTTCCGCCAAAACCAAGACGAAACGCGTCGCCCACGCGGAACTCGTTGCGCTTGGCGTGTCCGCCAAAATCGTCGTGGTTGTCGAGGATAAGAACGCGCGCGTTCGCACCCGCAACTTTGCGATAGAAGTGGGCCGCACTGAGGCCGCTGATGCCGCCGCCCACGACGATGAGGTCGTAGGTCTCGCCGGTATCTTGCGGCGCGCCGGCTGCGTCCCAGAAAGTGCCGTCGCGCAAGGAGTGTGCCGCATCGAATGAGCCGGGATGGCTGCCGCGCAGTCCGGTGAGCGCGGGCGGGTAATAGTCGGGCAGCTTCTCGGGATCGCCAGCGCCACCGGCGAACAACTCCCAAGGCATCAGGGCAGCGCCTGCGGCCACAGCCACACCGTTGAGGAAGTCGCGGCGCGTGATGTTCCGTTTCATTCCCAGTTCACGATCACCCAGTGCGCGGTCGCTTAGGTCGCTCATAGGTCTCCGAAATCGCTTGAGTGTTCCAACCGGAACATAGTGCTGAATGTTCCAACTGGAACATTTTGTACGTACATTCTTAAAGCTATATAAGTTGCAAGACGCACCGAATCAACCGGTTGCCGCCGGCAGGTGTGTCTTTCTTGCACCTCGCCAAACTCCAAAAGACCCTCTCGAAGGGCTTTTCCACAGGCTCGCACAGGATGGGCCCTCTTGACAAAGGTAGTCTCGGGATAGCCCCCTCTAACTTTGAGGCTAGCCCTCGGCCTTTTTGACCGCCAGTTCCGCGCCCTGGAAGCCGATGCGGCTGTGCGTGCCGTCGCAGAAGGGTTTGTTCACCGAGCCGCCGCAGCGGCAGAGAGAGAAGGCGGGCTTGCCGGTGAGGTCGTACGGCGTGCCGTTGACGTCGACGAGTTCAATCGAACCTTCGGGCGCCTCGACGCGGTAGGGGCCATTGGGACGGACTGTGATCTTTACCTGTGCCATGACTTTGAGTTCCTCCAACCTTACGAGTTTCTAGTAAGGCTAAAAAGATATCACTAAGCGGGGGCGCGTGTCGCGGGGGGCAGGCCCATAAGCGCTAGCCTAAAGCGGAACTCGTTTCGGGGTGAGGGCGTCCTCCGCGTCCGCCGGAGATCGGATAGCTCTGGATGGAAGTCCCAGTTTCCCAGAAGCCGACTTCTGGCCCGCTGACTCGCCGTAGTTCAACTCAGGCTCGTCACCCGATTTTCGACCTCGCAACCTATTTGTGGGGCAGAGTATTCTTGCGAGAGTTGGTGCCGTGTCTCTCCATATCGGGTTGATCGTGCTCTCCGTAGTCCGGACGAAGGCGAATAGTTGGCGCAGACAGTAGGACTGTGTCCGAGATCCGAACGCGGGGAATATTAGAACCCGCAGAGACACCAGGAACATTTTGTTCCAGCGTAGTTTTAGCTAGTCCAAAAGGGAGTTTCTTTCGACGACTGGAGGTCCTCAGCAGAACGAGTGACTCTGCTTTCTCTTTGTCGCTGTCGTTTGACAAGGCTGCGGCATGGGCGAGGTCTACCTCTCCAAGGTTAGTCGATGCTTGGATGATGGCATTCAGTGCGCTCTGCTTTTCAGGCCAATCCAATGTCCTTGCGACATTGAGAGCCTGCCGCAGTATTCCCCTTACCTGGCCCGTCGAGGGGAGGCCGCTCGCAACTCTTGCGCTCACTTCCACAATCCATGCCTTGCATTCCGGGTAACCTATGTTTGCCGCCGATTGCAACGCTTGCTCCAACGTTGCCGCTCTTCTTTGTGCTTGGTTGAAGCCGGCCTGTAAAACAATCGCTGCTAGGGCCCGGACTTCCTCAGAGGCCCCTCCGCTCCATGCAGCAGAGTCGAGGGCTCGATACATCACCAACGAAGCACGGGTTGTATCTTCCTTATCTAACGCATCCCCGATTTCTCGAACGGCCATGCCCCGTGGAAGAGCCCCCAGTCTATCTGTGACTTTGAGGACCTCTTGCATTAGCACCGCAGATTGGTCGTCATCCTTCAGCCCGATTGACCCAGCAGCAATTAGGGCCAGTATCTCTGGTTTCTTGAGAAGGAACCCCGGGTCAAGTCCTTCAACCTCGCGGACCGCTGCCTGCAGTATGGGCTGAGCCTGCCGTGGGTTGCCCAATCTCGCGGCGGCCGCACCAACCTCGGAGAGGGCTCTCGCTCTGTGAAGTGCACCTTTGATCTGCTCTGCTACATGAACTTCTTTCTGCAAAATAGGCTCTGCTTGCTCAATGTTTTCAAGCGTTCCCGTGGCCTGTGCCAATTCACGAATGGCAAAATCCTCGGGACTAGGATCTGAATAGACCGTGAATCGATTCTCAACCTTTCCGAGGACAGTTAGGGCGGTACGTAAAACCGCCGCCGCTGCTGCGGCATCACCAGCCTTCGCGTCTGCTTTCGCGATAGCCGCAAGGGCATGTACTTTGTCGAAAGGATTGGAAATTCCATATGCAGCCGTGAGCGCTTTTCGAAGAAATATGAGACCACCCTTTGGGTCTTCCACCTGCTCCGCAGACGCACACATGCTACTTAGCAGATTGGCCTTCGAGTGAGAACCTGCTGTGCCGACGAGCGCTGGAAAAGTCTGAAGCACTTGGTTGAAGACTGGCCATACGTGGCCACCGTCTCTTAGTTTCGAGGCGGCCTCAGCGAATTTGCCAGTGGCGTCGTACCCCACCTTTCCCAGATCAGGGACCGCATTCTGGAGAATTGCGGCACCTTGGACTGGGTCTCCTCGTTGCCCTTCTGCACCAGCGACCGCCGCTAACGCTTCTACTCTTTCGCGTGGCTCTTGGATACTTTGAGCGATCACTAGTGCTCGATCCAGTATCCGTTTGGCTTCCGCCGGATTTCGCAGCTTTACGACGGCAGAAGCAACGGCCACCACGGTGCGAGAAGCATCAAGTTCGTCCCGAGCGCCCTTGCTTGGCATCCGTTCGAGCGCCCGATCAAGGAGGACTGAAGCTACTTGTTCTTTACCAAGCTCCTCCGCTGCTTCGCTAATCTTTGGCAACACGCCCACTTTCGCATTGGGATTCCGAATCCTTGAGAAGGCACGTAGGCCGTCCTCGATCCACCCACTCTCCGCCAAACCCTGCGCCATCTTTGCGTGCCCAAAATCGTCACTGATTGCCTCGCTGTATCGCCTCAGATCCGCATCGACTCGATAGGTCGCTCCTAGTCGGCTATTCCACCATCCTGCAAAACTGCAGAGCATCACGACCGGAAGAAGAGTCAAACCGACACGGATGAGCAAGCGGTTCCGCGATTTGGCCAGGAAGTCCTCCTTTAGACTTCCTCTAGGGCCCAAACTCCCGGCGCGTAGGTGCTTTTGAGCGAGCCGCCATTCACTCCAAGAGAGCAAATATCGCGGACTGCGGCGGTTTCCCAGCCATTCGTTCAGGCGCCGTTCCAGAAGTTGAGTGGCTTGGTCAGCCTTGGAAAGTTCCTTACCCACCAGCCTTCGCAACGCCGGGATTAGTCGTTCATGGGCTAACTCATAACCCTGAACGCCAGCCACCTCACTAGCACTAACTAATCGTACGTCGCTGCGCGCTAGCCATTGCACGGCCTCGCTGACTTCCGTTTCTGACACTCGTCCTTCAACTCTACTGATAATGGATGCGAGGGGCTGAATTGGCATCCTAGTGTTGCGGTCAAAATCAGTCAGCGCAATGAGCACTTTGATGGCTATTTGTGTTCGCCCCTCTGTTCCACGGGCATCCAAAGCTCGCCCGAGAAACCTTTCTAGGAGCCCTTCCACTCCGCCCAGTTTCTGGTAAGTTCTGCGATCAAATGTCCGATCTTCCGCTTTTCGTTGACCGGAGATCATCCACGCAAAAATCTGAATGTCCGCCGGCGAGACCAGCGCGTCTTCCTGTCGGGCGAGTTCATTTTGCGCAAGTTCGCGAACGAACCCTTCATCGAAGCTCATGGCTTCGCTTTCCGCGAGGACGCGGAACACCTCGATAGCTTCCTCAACTTCGAACTTCTCCAACGAGAAGATATCTTGAGGACCCAGTGAATAGCCCATTGCCTTCTGAAAGTCGATCATACTATCAACAAAATCCCGACGCACGCACACCAAGATCTTGACTCTTGATTGAGGGCGTGCACGATACCAGTCGGCCAAGTCCCGCACGAAAGGTTGCCGCTCGCTTCGGCGTCTGCGATGAACAAAGAATTGTTCGAATTGGTCGAAAAGGAAAAGCGTCGACTTAATGCTCGAATTCTCTACTAGATCCGCAAGGGTGGAGAAACTCGGGGTGCTCCTATCTTCAATCGGCACCTTTAGATGGCTGGCAAGCGCTTGACGGATCGAAACGAGAGGGTCGACATCACTGAAGCGCGCATACACGCAACCGTATCCTTGGTTGTTCAAGGCGGGCCAGAGACCTGCTTGCAAGAAAGATGTCTTTCCACTTCCAGACTCACCAGTCAGAATTCCGAAACGATAGTTAGCATCGTTAACGGCTTGGAGGCAGTCCGTCAGGATTCGATGTCGCTGTAAGCGAGCAAATACTTCAGCATCCTCAAAGCCAAATGGAAGCAGACCCTTGATCGGACCGGGCTCAGAACGAAAGCGCTGCTCTTGGGTTCGGGAGTGAGCGTGAACAGCAACTATGATGGCCGCAAGAAAAATCAGCCCAACTAGAAACCAGAAGACTATTGGGTACCAATGTGGGAGTGATTGAAGACCGAAAAAGTGCAGGACCTTTGGGAAATAGCTGGGGTTGAACACTAGAAAAACAATTGTGTCGATAAAGAGCAGCTTTTTGACCCAATTCTTCCCTAGCAATACCTCTTCTGCGAACCACTGGACGAACTGTTGCTCTCCTTCAACCGTTTTCTTGATGTCAGAGTATCGTGAGGACATCTCCATCCTCTTCTTCAAGAGCCCACCGCGGGACCTAACTCATAGGCACAGGGGAGCCGGATAACTGAGAGGCTGCGCCGCGCGCTGTAGGAGGCGAACGCGGCCCAAATGCCGACAAAGCTCGTGTCCGAGCACGCGGCGGGCCCGAGTCAACCTTTCGTCAGTGTAGCTTAGACTTAGGAGCGGGAACAGAGTGGTTCTGCGGCCCGGCGTACTATCACGTTCCGCGGGTATGCTCTCACAGGGCAAGACTTGGGGTGAGCGGCTCGGTCGGTGCCGGACCAGCCTGGGAAGCGACAGCCAAGATTCGCATGGACCAAGGCACCCTAGCGAAGTCGGAACCCGCGCATCAAACTCCCCAGAAACGGCCTTCTGGGAAGTCGCATGGTCTCAAGCCCAACCTTAAGTTAGCGCAATGGGGGGCAGGCCTCATCCTCAGCGCCTGAAGGCGCGATGGATTTAGGCAGCATTTGGGGCACCCTTCGGCTCGCTACGTTCGCTCAGCGCAGGCTCAAGAACTGGAAGTCGTGCCCTTCCCGATTGGTCGCGCCTTCTGGTGAGCTAGTGCGGCGATGCCAGGTCCAACTAAATAAACTATTGCGCTTTAGGCTTTGCTGGACCTTCTGGCCTCCCTGGCGAGCTCTTCGGCGAGCTTGAGGGCGTTCATGGAGTGTTCGTGCGCCTGCTTGCTGAGTTCGTGAGCGGTTAGATGATCTCCCTTGTCGTGGGCGATGGCCGCGGCGGTGTGGGCGTGGGCCGCAAGGTTGTGGAACTCTGCGGCCCGGTTGTGCGTGCTCGGTGGCATGGTGTTCTCCTGCCCGGTTGGAGGCTGTCCCGGTCTCGGTCGGGCCTTTACGCAACGTGCTCGTCGTCGTTCAAGTACTCTTCCGGAACGTCGTCCTCGGGCACCTCGCGCGTAGTTACCTCAGACACGTCCGCATCTTTGGCATTCTCTACTCCCTGTACGACGCCGGCCTCGAACACGTTCCCTTCCTCGATTAATTCCTCCACACTCTCGGAATCCGCATCAGCTACATCTGATATTTGCTGAATGTCGCCGGACTGCCCGGCGGAATTCGGTCCAAGCTCATTCTGGTTACGTTTTTTGTTCTTAGCCATAATGTTCTCCATCCAGAAATAGATGCCGTGGCCTGCCGCGCCGTTGCGGATGATTGAATCGACAGGGTTCGGCAGGCGGGCCCGAAGCCGTCTCATAAGTCCTCTGAAGCAGGACGCGAGCGGACCTCAGGGGCTAAAGCCCGCGTCTTTATTGGCTCTGGCGGCACGGCTGAAGCCATGCCCTTCCCGATCCTAGCGAGTCGTACGTCTTTGCCCCATGCCCCAAGAGAAACCAAGATCCCTCGTTTCACTCGGGATGACAAGGAAGAAGGGCTGTGTCAGGCGGCCAGGGTGCCGGCGGAAACCAGACTTCGGTAGAGATCGAGGTAGTCGTCGATCATGCGCTTGGTGGTGAAACGGTCGCGGGCGCGGGTGTAGGCGCGATCGGCATAGGTGTGGCGCAGGACGCGGTCGGCGTCGAGTTGGCGAAGGGTTTCAGCGAGGCTGCGAGCATCGTTGGTGCGGAAGTAGAGGGCGGCGTCGCCCCAGAATTCGCGGAATGTGGGGATGTCGTTGGCGACGATGGCGCAACGGGAGAAGGCAGCTTCGAGCGCGGGGATGCCGAGCGGTTCGTAGCGCGCCGTGGCGGCATAGACGGCAGCACGGCTGTAGAGAGCGCGCAATTGAGCTTCAGTTTGAGGGCCGCGGATGGCTACGCAACTTTGGTCAGTGGAGACTTTCACGTCGGCGCGGATCGGGATGCGGGGCAGGGGCACGGTTTGCTCCGCGCCCACGATGCACACCGAGAATGGCTGCGCATGCTGGGTGAGCAGGAAGACCTGCTTGCCGGCATCAAGCAGGCGGCCAACCGAGAGCACGGAGTCGTCTTTGCTGACGTAGGGATTGAAGAAGATGGGGTTGCGGCCGGGATAGATTATGGATGCGCGGCGCGGGCGGCCGTAGGTAGAGATCAGAGTGTCAAGCATGCAGGCCGAGGGCGCGACCACGGCATCGGCGGAGGCGAGGCCCCGGATGATGGTGTCGCGATACCACTTGAGCCAGCGCGTGGGGCTCGGCGTGCAGCCTTGCACGGCTTCGGTCCAACTGATGAGGTCGCCGTGAGCCATCACTACGCGCGGAACGTCGACGGCGAGATTGCCGTGGCAGAACTGGTGGAGGTGAAGCAGGTCAGGCTGAACTTCGTTGACGAGGTTGACTAGAAATTCTGAGGATTCGGGCAGATCGTTGGGCGCATCATCCATCCACTCCAGGCGGAACGCGGTGGGCCGATATTCAAGACCGTGGAGCAGGTCCATCCACGCGGTCTGTTCGGGCAGGGGAATCTCGCCGAAAGTGACGAGCGTCACACGGATACTGCGGGTGACCAGGCCCGTGACCAGCTCACGAGTGTAGGTCCAGGAGCCGGACATGGTATCGGCTGTGACCAGAACGTGCACAGGGTCTCCGCGAGTACGCCGGAAGCCGCGGTAGAGGCGGAGTCCGGCGTGTTGCGCTGGCTTATTCTAGTGCGAATGGGGGGAGAGACGAAGGATTTTTTTGCGACAAGGCGGCTGCAAAATCTTGCATGCTTTGGCTGCTACCGTGCGCGGGGCAGCCGGGCGGCTGTCTCCACATGGTCTGGATCATCCGAACCGATGAAAATGAGTCCAGAATTCGGGCCAGCTCTGTAGCAGGTGGTGGCACAAGTAAATGTCAGGGTGGTCCCGGCTCTCTTCGTTGATCACGCCGTAAGGATTCGTGTTGTGCGCCACTAACTCACAGCGTTCGAAGTGTTCTTTCAGGAAGTCGTCGTCGAGGCCGATGGCGATCAGCGTCTGCGGATTGTTAGCTGGAAAACTTCGATACCAGGCTGAGTTCGTTCCGCTGATTGCGGGCGGAAGGCCGTAGTGTGGTCCTAAGAGATTGATGGCGCCGGCCTCGCCGTAGTTTCCTACTATGATTCCGGATCCGGCGCGCTCATTGGCGGGGATTGAGTCGTACACTCGCGCCACCGTTTTAACCAAGTCGGTCCAGCCGATTTCTTCTTTGAAATTGTCTTGAAGCTTGGCTGTCGTATTCCAGAGAGTGGAATTAATTGGCGCGATTGGCGTGAACAGGGCGAAGGACAAGATCGCGCTGGATGCGACCAGAAACCACGTCACACCCTGAATCGCCAGTGACGAGGTTCGAGCGCGGGTGGTGACCCAGCGTTCCCACGTAACGCTGCCGGCGGCCAGCAGCACAGGATACAGCGGACCGGGATAGTAGGACCGCGCTTGCGCCACCACAAATAAAACGAAAGTCAAAACGAACATCCAGCCGAGTAAACGGTATTTCCGTCCTCGTTCGCTGAAGTAGAACCAGAGTCCCATGAACACCAGAGGTGCCAGCCCGGCACTCACGCAAACATAGAGTTGCTCGGGCAGGAAGCCGCGTGTGCGGCCCTGGCCTACGTCGCGGGCATGAATGTGTCGCAGGAAGTCGAGCGAGATGAAGCCGTGCTGAACTTGCCAGATCAGGTTGGGAAGGAAGATCAGCAGGGAGACAGCCACTCCGGCCCACAGCCACGGGCTGCGAAGTTGGCGGCGGATATTTTTCTCGAACACTCCGGTCACAAGCAGCCCAGCGACGAGACCCGTGACGAGGAAGGCCATGGTGTACTTGGTCATCATGCCGAGACCGATTACGGCTCCGATCGGGAGCCACCAGCGCGCGTTATCAGTATTGAGCAGGCGAAGAAGGAGATAGGTGAGCAGGACTCCCCAGAGATAATCGAACGAGACGTACTGGAGAACAGCAGTCTGAATGGTGACGATGGGAACGACGGCAACGGCGCCCGCGGTTAAGACCTGGGAGCGTCGAGAGCCGCCGAGTTCGCGCGCCATGAGACCTGAAACAACCAGCGCGAAGGCAAGCGCGATGATGGGCAGGATGCGGACCCCGAGCGTGGAGATGCCGAAGAGCGACAGCTCCAGGCGTCCAATCGCTGGAGTGAGCGGGGGATAGGAGACGAATCCCCATTCGAGGTGGCGAGCGTCATCGAGCGTGGCGAGTTCGTCGCGGTGAAATCCGTAGGGGCCGCTGGTAACGAGGTGCAGCACGATGAAAACAGCCGCGAGCAGGACCAGAACGCCGGTGTCGGAGCGGAGCTTGGCAAGCATTGGCCTCATATTGTGCCATGTACGTGTTTTCTGGCCCGAGAGTTCTTGATTTAGGCAGCGGCAGCGGATTAACGCAGCCGGGCTTCGCCCAGGCTGGACAGCCGAGGCGGCTGTCGCTACATGGTCCGTAATTCTTAAAACGTCAGCTTGGCGGCTAGTTGGAAAGCGCGCGGGCCTCCGGAGCCGAAGGGTCCACCTGCGGTGGTGACGGGTTTTCCGAAGGCAGAGGAGAAGTTCGGATTGTTGGAGTCAGGGACTAGCTTGTTGAAGAAACCGGAATAGTTGGAGTTGCTCTGACCGAGGATATTGGTTTTGTTGAACAGATTGAATACTTCGCCGATGGCTTGCAGGTGAAAACGCTCGCTGAGGTGGAAGTCGCGCGAGAGGCGCAGGTCGAAAGAGTTGAAGGTGTCGTTGAAGCGGGCGTTGGGAGAAACCAGGGGGTAGGGCGTGGTCAAAGTGGCATTAACTTGAGTGAGGAAAGTATTCAGTTCGGCGCCGGTGTGGAACTGACGGCCGCCGGCATTGCGTCCGAGCTCGGGAACGCGGAAGCCGCTGCCGTCACCAAGCAGGATATCCATGGGCACGCCGGAAGCGTAGGTCCACAGCGGGGAAAGTCGAAAGTGGAAGGGGAGATCCGCCGTGCCTTGCACGACCAGTCGATGGCGCTGGTCATTGGGCGCGGGCCCGTACTCGCGATGCAGGTTGGTGGGATCAACGGGCGGATAGCCGAAGGGGATCTGATCGTAATTCGCGTAATCGAGCGACTTGGAGAATGTGTAAGCGCTGTGGAACTGGAAGTGTTGCGCGAAGCGGTGGTCCAGAGTAAGCCATAGGGCATCATAGTGCGTATTGACCGTGGACTGGAGATCGGTCACCGTGACTAGGCCATTGGACACGGGATTGAAAACCGGAGGAGAAAGTGGAACGCCGATGATGAAGTGCGTCCCAAGATCGTGGATACCGTCGAGCTTCAGGACCCAGTTCCGGGCGAGCTCGTATTGAATCCCAAAGTTGAATTGCTGCACCATGGGATTGCGCATGTTGTTGTCGATGATGTTGATGCCTTCAGCAGCGCCACCTTGGCCAGGAATGATCGGGCCAATGAAGGGATTGGAGAACGTCGGCACGCCGGAACCCTGTTGAAAGCTGCCCGAGGGGTCGAAGGGAGGATTCAGAAAGAAGAGATTTCCCTCGTGTACGTCAACGGGCAGAGCGCGGCCATCGAGTCCGCGTTCGAGTGAGTCGATCTCCAGCGTGACCCGATCGTAATAAATACCGTAGCCGCCGTGGACGCTGAATTGGGCATTCTTTGTGGCCCAGTTGAAACCGATTCGTGGTCCCCAATTATTGCCTGCTTTGTGCCGAGTACCGTGCAGGTACGGGAGGAGGATGGGATTGATCTGGCTGTAGTGCCCCAGATCGTTGACGTCAGAGTCAATCTCATAGCGCAGCCCCAGGTTCAGGGTGAGCTGCGGATGGACGCGCCAGTCATCCTGGAAGTAGCCAGCAGTGTGATTGTTGTCGGCATTGGGAATGATTAATGGCTTGGAAGGAACGTCACTCCGAATCGCGACTGGGAAGATCAAGTCCTGGTCGTTCACGACGCCGTCTCCGTTGCGGTCAATCGGTTGACCGGTAAAAGGATTGACCGGAAAGTCTTCCGCGAAAACAATCACACCCGATTGGAATACGCCGAGATTGAAGTCAGCGCCGATGCGCTGGAACTCGCCGCCAAAGTGAACGTTGTGTTTCCCGTGCACCCAATCGACCGCGTCGTCCCACTGCGAGCGCTTCTGACGGGTTTGTTGCGGCACGCGGTAGGACGAACCGTCCGCCATGCTGGGGAAATCGAGTTCGGGACCGGTGGTGACGGGGGTGGTAGCGTTGATGAAGTTGTTGAAGCTGTAGCTGGCACGATTGAGCAACGTGGGACTGATGACGCGCGCCCAGGACGCCTGAAAGGTCTGGAAGTTATTGCGCAGGTTCTGGCGCTCCGAGGCCGAGCCGATGGGTTGGCCCGACAGAAAACTGGCGGCGCCTGTGGCCCCCAGGCGTTCGATAGAGTAGTGCAGCGACAGATTATCCCGGTTGGAAGCCTTCCAGTCGGTACGAACCGTTCCCATGGGATCCGTCAGCGGCATGGGAGCGAAGGCTGTGGAGATAGATCCGAACCCGTTGGAATCGTAATGACGACTGCCGACCAGGACCCCGCCGATCTCATCGCGGTACTCGAAGGCTCCGAACCACCAGGCTTTGTCTCGTACCAAGGGACCACCCGCCGTGCCCGAATATTGTTGGCGGCGGAATTGGGGCTCTTGTCCGGGGGGCGGAGTGAGACTTGACGTGGGATTGAGGATAGGGGTTGTGGCTTGCAGGCTCTTGTCGCGTTCGTAGACCGATGCCGAGCCGTGCAGGTTGTTGGTGCCGGACTTGGTGACAACATTGACCACGGCGGAACCGGAGCGGCCGAGTTCGGCGGAGAAACGGTTGGCGGCCACCTGAAATTCCTGCACTGCGTCTTCGGGGACATTGAGCAGCATGCCGCCGACCACGTCGTCGTTGTCGTCCATGCCATCGATGCTGACGTTGCCGCCGCGGCCCAACTGGCCCGCCGACGAGATGATGACGGTGCCTTGCTTGGTGGGATCGAAATTGGGTGCGATGGTGTTGCCCGGCGTCAGTAGCGCGAGTTCGAGAAAATTGCGACCGTTGAGGGGAAGGTTATCGATCTGTTCGGAGGTGACCACGCCATCGACGACGGAGGAGACTGTGTTCACCAGGGGTATGGCGCCGCTGTCATCAATTTCGATTACGGTCCGTTGCGTTTGTACGCTTAGGCGGATCTTGAGGTTGGCTTGCTGTCCCACTTCGAGGTGGGCCAGAGCCTCATACTCGGCAAACCCGGTGGCGGCGACCTTCACTCGATTGTCACCGGGCGCAAGATCGTTGATGGCAAAGAGTCCGGAATTGGTGGTCTCGGTGGTCCGCTGCAGGCCTGTGGTCGTCTGGATGGCGGTGACCTGAGCGCCGTACACCACAGCGGTTTGCGGGTCGGAGACCTCACCGCGAATAATTCCCGTGCCCAGCTCTTGTGCAGAACTCGCCGCTACGAGTAGGAACAGCGCGGCGATTGTGAGGGGAGCGCACCCGACCGCGACCCAATTCGAAGTCCAGGCCGATGCCGCCTTCGCTACCGGGTTTGATGCAATCAGCCGCTGCCGCATTCATTGCTCCTTGGCGCGCAAGAATGTGCGAATCAGTCGCGGGCATATGACTTGCGACCGCACTCGTCCCCTGCACGGGAAATGCCCGTTGAGACTAATTCTGATGAGCCCCAGCCCACAGAACGAAGGCAGCGACAAGGTAGCGGGAGTGAGGGCGAGACGCAATAACGCAAAAAGGTTAGAGCGAGGAACAGTGGATCAGTTCGCGCCCAGCCTTTGCCGCATATCGCGGGCGAGGTTATCGATGAGCCGGATTTTTTCCGCGGCTGGAGCGGGAACCTCGGGCACCGCCATGGCCAGTTCGCAGGAAAGCAGCATGGCAGTGAGGGATTCGCACACTTCGCTGCGAACCTGTTGCTCGACCGAACGGCGAGCCTGGGTTTCCTCGCGCTTGCGGCGGTGCAAGGCGGAACGGACTTCGCGCAGCAGGCGCTCCATGCCACTCACGGCGAAGTTGAGGTAAACGGGAAAGGCTGTGCCAAGGTGTTCAAGCACCTGATCGCTTTCGTTGGGCTCGTTCTCTAACAGAAACTGATCGAGGACGACTGTTGAGTACGCCAATTCGCGCAGCCGGCCCAGGGCCTGCGGCAAGTTTTCTGCCCAGTGAGTTTCTTCTCCGGTGGCTTCCTTAAGAGTGGCAGCACACTCTTGGCCGCGTACCGAAGGGGTTATGAGTAGAATCATGCTGTTTTCATTAGCACGCAGGGCACCACAACCGCTGGCATTGAGAAGGCTCGACTTAGAGGGCAATGTCGGATGCGCTGTTCCCATCGCGGAACGTTCGTGGTTCCAAATTCAGTTCATAAGTGAACTTGATTATTCGAAATGGCGCTCGACGTCTTGGCCCGGCGGGAATCCTTGTGGCTTCGCATCTCGTTCGCGATAGTGGGGGCGAGGACGCCCCCACTGCCTGCCCTGAACATGCCTCAGGGACAGCCGCCGGGACGGCGGCGCTACTAAAACTAATCACCCTAGCTTTGAGCCGCGTAATCCTTCAGCTTGCGGTAGAGAGTTGTCTTGCCGATGCCGAGCAGACGTGCCGCCTGCAACTTGTCGCCATTGAGTTCCGCTATGGCGTTGAGAATGGTTTGCTTTTCCAGTTCCGCCATGGGAACGATTCCGTGCTGGCCGTTGCCGTTACCGTTGCTATTTGCCGGCACCGTTGCGTGTGCGCCAGCAACCGCGGCAGGCAAGTCGGTTACGTGAATCAAGGGCCCGCTGGTGAAGGCGAAGGTACGCTCCAGACAGTTTTCCAGCTCGCGAACGTTGCCCGGCCAGTCGTAGGCCAGCATGGCCTTGATGGCCTCGTCGGTAAGAACCTTTTCCTGTAATGAACCACGCGAAGTGCGGTCCATGAAATGAGCGATGAGCAGAGGGATATCCTCGCGCCGTTCGCGGAGTGGAGGGATGCGCAGGCTCAGAACATTCAGGCGGAAATACAGGTCGCGGCGAAAAGCGCCTTCGGTTACGGCTTGCTCCAGAATTCGGTTGGTAGCGGCCAGAATGCGGACGTTGATGGGAATGCGACGAGTGCTGCCCACGGGGCGAATTTCCTTCTCCTGAATCGCGCGTAGGAGTTTGGCCTGAAGGTCGACGGGAAGCTCACCGACTTCGTCGAGAAACACGGTTCCACCCTCGGCGATGGCCAGCAGTCCGTCTTTGGCTTGATTGGCGCCGGTGAACGCGCCTTTGACATAGCCGAACAGTTCGCTTTCGATCAGCGTGGGCACCAGCGAGCCGCAATCGACGGGGATGAAAGGCTTGTCGTGGAAAGGCCCCGAGTAATGAATAGAGCGCGCGACCATCTCTTTGCCAGTGCCGCTCTCGCCCAGAATCAGCACGGGATGGGAACTGTTGGCGGCTTTGGCGATGATGCGGTAAAGCTTTTCCATCTCTGGAGCGCGGCCGACGATGCCGCCATAGCCTTGCTTGGACTTGAGCTTTTCGCGCAGCATGCGGTTCTCGGTTTTCAGCTTGAGATGATTGGAGACGCGCTCCAGCAACATCTTGAGTTCATCGACGCTGAAGGGTTTGGTCACGTATTCGTAGGCGCCGTGCTTCATGGCTTGCACCGCCGACTGCACCGTGCCACAGCCCGTGACCACGATCACGAGCGCTTCGGGGCGTTGAGCTTTGATGTGGCGAAGAGCTTCCAGGCCGCTCGCGCCGGGCAATCGCAGATCGAGGAGAATGGCGTCGATGCTTTGGGTTTGCAGTATGCGGTAGGCATGTTCGGCGGAATCGGCAACGTGGGCCATGAAGCCGAGGGACAGGGCGACTTCGCGGCAAGCGTCGCGGATGGAACGTTCATCGTCGACGATAAGGAGATTCAGAAAGTTGGCGGCCAGAATCTGAGGGGTGGCGATGGAGTGAGTTACGGCAGCTGATGTCATAAGAGTGATTCCTTCTTGGTTTCCTGAAATTGTTCTGGTGCAAGGCCCCCTGAATCTAGAGTGGCCGTATCCAAAACCGCGGGATCGGCGGAGGGAGATGCTCGGGGGAGCAGGATCATAACGCGAGTGCCGCGGCCGAGTTCGCTTTCGAAGTGGATCAGTCCGCGGTTTGTAGTGACGATGGTACGGACCGTCGTCAATCCAAGGCCGGTGCCTTGGCCGGCATTCTTGGTGGTGAAGAATGGTTCGAAGAGGTGTTGGCGGGTTTCGGCGTCCATGCCGTGACCGTTGTCGCCCACCACGAGCAGGACGCAGGGAAAGGCGGGCAGAGCGCTCGGTGCAATCGTGCCGGCCACTGGCTGGAATCTGCAATTGCTGGTCTCGACGGTAATCCGGCCACCGTCGGGCAGGGCATCGCGGGCATTGAGAACCAGGTTGAGCAAGATCTGCTGGATCTGCGTCTGATCGACCTTGACGGCGCCCAATTCCGGATCGAGACGGAGTTCCAGCACAATGCTTTCCCCAATCAAGCGAGTCAGAAGATCGCGCATGGCCCCAGCAACTTCATTGAGCGAAAGGAGACGGATGGGTGTAGCTTGCGGCCGGGCAAACACCAGCAACTGCCGCACCAGTCCGGTGGCTTGCACGATGGCGGAGCGGATCTCATCCGCGTAACGGCGACGGCGGTCGCGCACATCCAGAGTGGAGAGCAGCAGATCGCAGTACAGCATGACGCCCGTCAGCAAGTTATTGAAGTCATGCACTACTCCCCCGGTGAGCCGGCCGACAGCTTCCCATCTCTGAGTTTGCAGGCCTTCCGGTACTGGACCCACGTCAGCAGGCTGTTCGGCGATGAGCAAGGCATGGTCGGGTTTGCCCGCGCAACCGGGTTGGCGCCATGCGGTCCACTTCGCCGTGGCCTGTCCGGGCCCCGCGCCACTAGCTTCAATGCGGAAGCGGTCACGTCTGGAAGCGAGCAGATCGCGCAGCAGCAACGCAGTTCTGTCTCGGTCTTGTGGACGAACTAATTCTAAGAGGCGCAACGAACGCCGGCTGGCCACGCTGCGGTCCAGGGTCCGCTCGAAGGCAGGATTCATTTCGACGATCACTCCCTCTGGATTGCAACGGGCTACGGGAACGGGAGCGTGTTCGAAAATGGCACGGAAAGTCGTTCTGGTGTTTTCTTCTGCGGAAAGCTCAGGCCACGGAAATGGAGTTGCGGTATTCATACTGCTACTGTCGCGCGGGACCATTCCCGGAAGAAAGCCCGCGGCGGCTGTCCGATACCTTAGTGCTCCCGAAATGGGAGCATTGAACGCAAATTGGCAATCCAATCTTCTGGTTCGACCTCACTATAGGAGGGGTGATCTGAGGTTGCGAAGGGCACATGTCACTCAAATCGGGAAAGGCCTGTGGAAAACTATGGATGTGGCTTGTTTTCTACTGGATAGGGGAATAAATAAAGACGTTGAAAACCCCGGAAGTGAGGCAGAGTGAGGAAATTCTGCCGTTTATTCTGTGGTGGGGCGGGGCGATTGACGATTGGCCATTGCACTCGGCTGGTCGAGCGAGACCGGAGCCGTCAAACGGAAGGTCAGGCGATGGCCCTTTTGAACTCCGACGCCCTTAAAGGGCTCGACGGTTCCCCGCGCGAACAAGCTAGAAGACTGAAGCGAAAGTTGTCTGCCCTCGACGGTGATCGTACTCAAAGTCAAGCGGAAGTAGCCGGAACCTGAAGCCAGTCCGGGACGCGCTGCCAGCGATCGCGCGGACTCGACGCGTCCGGTAACTGCCGAACCGCGTTGGACCAGTGTGTCGTGATCAATTGTGAGCGGCGCAGCGACAGACGCTGTAAATTCGTCTCCGGAATGCACTTTGGAGGTGAAGAGCGACTTTTCCAGTTGCACGGTGAGGAGAGTTCCGGCGGCCAGGACTCGGGGGTGCGACGCGGCCCGGAAGGGCAAACTGGCGGCCTGTTTCGGATCGGATGCGACGGGGCCAGACGCACCGTCGCTGGCTGAGGCTGCGTCAGTGTCTGAATGGAATGGGAGCGCTTGTTCAGAAGCCGGAGCACTTGCATCGGTCCGATGCAGAGGCTCGGAGCGGGCGCATCCCTGGTTCAGGCCAAGGCACAAAGCAACACAAAGTGCGACGAGCGCGGAGTGGCGCTTGCGAATCGCTCGAAGTCTGACCATTGTAGGCATCGTCGCCGGTTTTCTGTGATGGGTAAGTGGCAAGTGAAGTACCAGATGCCATCAAAGGAATCAACCACTTACGGCACAGTGAGCCCGACTATGCATGTAGAAGTTGCACACTTGCCTGGGCCTTCCGCGAATCCCGACGCCTGACCTGCAAAAAGAAATCGCGGAGGACGCTGGCGTCCTCCGCGAGAGTTCCTCAGGTTTGAAGCTTGTGCCGCTACGGTTTCTTGGCGCCCGGCTTCGCAGCGGGCTTCTTTTTCCGTACCGGCTTGGCTACTTTCTTCTCGCTTTCCCGGCCGCCGATCAGGGTCAAGGCATCGGTGGAATTGAAGGGGAATTGCCGAACCGAGGTTTGGCCCGTCGTGCTCAGAGTAATGTCTGCGCGGCGATTGCTGGCAAGAACAATCGTCCGCATGTTTCTGAGAACCCTTTGCCGCTCTTCTGGCGTCAGCTCGGGATTATTCTCAACGGCATCCTTCACTTCGACATCAGTCAGATTGCGTTGCTTGCCGTACGCCTTGGTTTCGATGTTCCCCACCGGAATTCCCTGTTCCATCAGGAAACTCTTGACGCGGGCGACACGACGTTCGGAAAGCGCTTGATTGTATTCGTCGGAGCCACGCGGGTCGGCGTGTCCCTCAAGGATCAAGTGCGCATCCGGCTTGCTTTCAAGGTATTTCTTAAAGTCGGTAGCCACCGCGGTCAACGTCTTCTGTTGGCTCGGCAGCAAGCCGCCTTGCGGTTTGGAAGGCAGCGGCGCGTTCGTCACAAAGTAAACGCTGTGCAACCGGAGCCGGGCTTCCAGTTCGATGATCTCCGGACTGGGTTGAGGCGGTGGTGGAGGGGTCTCGACCATCACCTGTGTGGTGGCTTGCCCGGTCAAACCGCGCGAGTCGGTACAGGAGGCGCCGACCGTAATCGAACCCGGCGTCGCGCCAGTAGTATCCAGCGTGGCTGAAGAACCGCTGCCGGAAATTGTTCCGCCGCTCGCCGTCCAGGCGGCGACAGACACGGGAACCCCATCCGGGCTGGTGCAGTTGGCCGACAAGTTGACCGTGCCGCCCCCCAGCAGGCTAGTTGGATTGGCGGAAAGAGATATAGTGGGCGGATTTTTCGGCGGCAGCGGCTTCACCGTGAAGTTAGCCGAGCAAGTCGCTTCACCGTTCTTTTTCTGTTTGGCGTCACTTACACGGGCGGTGACGGTATAGCTGCCCGGGGCCGCGTTGGTGGTGTCGATCTGCGCGGTTGTATCTTTCCCGGTGACGACGCCTCCGTTGCCACTCCAACTGTACGTGACCGTATGCTTGGGATTGAAATTGCTGGCGGAGACAGTGGCAGTGATCGGCTCGCCCACTATCACTTCAGCGGGCTGCACGGAGCAACTCGCGGCCGGCGCCAAGGGCTCCGCGCCGCCCCAGCTGAATACAAGTCCGGTACGCAGTCGGATGCCATCGAACGTTGGGCGGCGTAAAGAGGGAAACTGCGGGTCGGCAAAATCGGAGTAATTGTGCCGCGACCAGACGTAGTCGGCTCCAAACACGCGCCACGCCAAGCCTTTGCGGAGGCGCAAATCCATACCTCCGCCCAGCACCGCTCCGATGCCATAGCTGGTTTTGAGGTTGACGACGTCTACGCCATTCAGGCTCACCAGGCCGTGCAGGAAATAACTTCCCTGATCTGTGCGCCAGATGAAGCGTGGCCCGAACGATGCTGTCGTCGTGTAGACGCCTTGCACCCGATTGTGACCGAAATCGAATTCCGTCCCCCAATGAGGATCGAAGTTATAAGTCACAGCGGCGCCCGCTCCGTGCCCGTCTGGTAGTTTGAATGGAGTGGGATTGCCGGGGTTGCCGCCGGGAGCGGGAACCGTGGCGCCCGGATGAAGCCATTGATATCCAACAAATAAGTCCCATTTGGGATTCGAGTCGCTTTGCGCGAACGCAGCACTCGAAATCAGTGGTATCGCCAGAACCAAGAACAGGCCCAGTCTTGTGCAGCCCCTGCTTCTGTTAGAACCTGACATTCCATCCTCCAATAAGTACGCGATTTGCCTGAGCGATTCGATTCGCCGGCCGCGTGAATTTAAGGTAGCGGCGGGAGTAATAGCTTGACCTGGACCCCAAACGGGAAACGCGTCATTCTAACGCATAGGTATCTCAAAGCGAAAGACCGATTTTTTGGAATTGCATGGTGTGACAACAAGGTTCGGGAATTTGGAGATCAAGGCCCTCGTCTCAAATTGATATGCCAAGCCCCATAACCACTAGATTTGAACCGCACTCGAATGGGATGCCTCCAGGCCTTGCCCCAGAGGAAGCAGGCCGCGTATCGTTGTACCCGATGCTGATGGAGCAGTGCATTTAGATGAAAACTATTTATTGAAGAAGCGGGCAACACCAAAAGGGATGAGCCACGAAAAGGTACTAATCGTTGAGGACGAAGAGAACGAACGCACCGGTCTTGCCGAACTAGTTTCCTCCTGGGGGTATCGGGCGGAAACCGCGCGCGACGGCGTGGAAGGCTTGGAAAAGGCGTCGCAATGGAGTCCGTCCATTGTCGTTACCGATCTCAAAATGCCGCGCATGGGAGGCATCGAACTGCTCGAACGGCTGGCCGAGCAATCCCAGGCGATGGCCGTGATTATGGTGACGGCACAGGGAACGATTGATAGCGCAGTGCAGGCCATGCGCATGGGAGCGTATGACTACATCACTAAACCGATCGACACCAACCGCTTGCGCACGATGCTGCAAAACGCATCCGCTCTGATTGGAACCCGCGCGGAACTGGAGAGTGCCCGCCGCAAGCTGCGGGATTCCGGTTCTCTCGGTACACTCCGGGGCGCATCCCGCAAGATGCAGGAGATCTTTCGGCTCATCGAGCTGGTGGCTCCCAGCACGGCGTCCGTGTTGATTACCGGAGCCAGCGGTACAGGCAAGGAGTTGGTGGCTCGAACCATCCATCAACTGAGTCCGCGCCGCGACCGGCCCTTCGTGGCGATCAACTGCGCGGCTATTCCTGAGACGCTGATCGAGAGCGAGATCTTCGGCCATGAAAAGGGCGCTTTTACGGGAGCGCTGGAACGGCGCACGGGCTGCTTCGAACTGGCTGAAGGCGGAACAATTCTACTCGACGAAATCGGGGAGATGCCGGTGGGAACCCAGGCCAAGCTGTTACGCGTGCTCGAGGATCACAAACTACGCCGCCTGGGAAGCAAAGTGGAAACGTCGGTAGATGTGCGCGTGCTGGCCGCGACGAACAAGGTTCCGGACGATGCGGTCGCCAGCGGCGAACTACGCAGCGATCTGTATTACCGGCTCAATGTCTTCAACATCCACATGCCTCCGCTGCGGGAACACAAAGAAGACATCGCCGACCTGGTGCAGCTGCTTTTAGCGGAAATGAGCACGAAGCACTCCCGCAAAGTGGCGGCCGTGAGCGAAGCAGTGCTGAATCAGTTCAACAATTATTCCTGGCCGGGGAACGTCCGCGAATTGCGCAACACGATTGAGCGCGCGATCATCGTCTGCGACAGTGGCATGATTGAGACAAAACATCTGCCCCCGGGATTCGGCCAGGCGCCACTGCGCACTTCCGCCAACGATCCTGATGCAGTGCGTCTGGGAGTGGGCACAACCGTCGGCGAGGCGGAAAAAATGCTGATCCTCAAGACCCTGGAATCGACCAGCAATAACAAGACGAAGGCTGCGGAAATCCTCGGAATTAGCTTGAAGACGCTGCATAATAAACTTAAGGAGTACGGCGGCAGCGCCCCGGATGCGGCCCCGGACAAGGAGGAAGTGCAGTAACCAGTGACCAGTGAGAAGTGGTCAGTGTTCGGTGGTCAGTGGAAAGCCCTCCACCATTTCGTCACCGGCACCGCGATGTCCGCTTCAACTAGCCACTGACCACTGGCCACTGTTTCTCATGCGACGCAAAACCATCATCGTTCTCGCCATTACCCTGCTGGTGACCGTAATGGCGGCTGCGTTCTCCTACTTGTACATCTCGGAAATTCTCGGCGAGCAAATCAATGAGGCCTACGAAGGCGCCGACCGCCTGACCAAGCAACTTGCCTACTCCGCCGGCAGCGACCTTCCGGACTTGAGCAGCACGCGCATTGATACCAACGATCCCGAAGCGGTGCGGCGTGCCCTCGCCGAGTATCTGCCGATGGATACGATCCTTCTGAATGGCCTCCAATCGGATCGAGACTATTGGCCTTACATTTACGACGCCTCTATTGTGGACGCGAGCGGCAAAGTGCTACTCCACACCAATCCTCAACTCGTGGGCAAACAGGCGCTGCAACGACCAAATTTCAGTTTGGTTAAAAATGCTCGCTCCCGCAAACAACTTGCCATTGTGTACAGCCCCGCGACCGTCTATGACGTGAGCTCGCCGCTACTGCTGAACGGCCTGCCGTTCGGCACGATCCGCATTGGGGTTTCTACACTCTTTCTCAGAAGTGAGATCGAGCCCCGCCTGCTGCGCGCTGTCTATTTTTCCATTGCGTCCATTTTTGCCTCCTTCCTGCTCGCCGCCGGTGTGTCCAATCTCGCTCTCGGACCACTGAAGGAGATCAGCCGCAACCTGGATAGCGTCAGCTCGGGCACATCCGAGGCGCTCTCTGGCGATGAATCGGAACATGATGAACTCGGATTGGTCACACTGAAGATTGCCAACCTGGGCCGGCAGATGCGCGACAGCCGGGAGATTTTTTCGGCGCTCAAAGACAACGTGGACCAGCTCATGTCGAAGCTGCAGGATGGACTGATGCTGTTCACCCGTGACTCCCAAGTGGTGCTGGTCAGCGCACCGGTCGAGCGCTTTCTCGGGCGGCCTCGGAGAGAACTGCTGGGCAGAACCGCAAAGGAAGTCTTCTCCGGCAATACCGCCGCCCTGGGCCCCACCGTGCTGGAAGCCTTCGAACGAAGGCGCCCGCTCGCCGGCGAGTTTGTCGCCGCCGCCGGCAGGCGCGTCCAGGTTTCTTTGGATTTCGTACACGAGAAAGGCACGCAGATCGGAGCTCTTCTGATCATGCGCGATACCGAGTCGGTGCGGCGCATCGGAGATGAAATCGAAATGTCCCGCCGCCTCTCGGCGAGTGGACGCGTGACCGGCGGCGTTGCCCATGAGGTGAAGAATCCCATTAATGCGATCGTCCTTCATTTGCAGCTCTTGCAGAACAAGCTATCCCTGCTCGATCCCGACACCCGGCGCCACATGGACATCATTGGCAGCGAAATTCACCGCCTCGACCGGGTCGTACAGACTCTGGTGGATTTCATGCGCGCCCGCGAACTGCACCTGGTGGAAGTGGACCTTCGGCAACTGCTGGAAGAGGTTGCCATGTTCGCCGCTCCGGACGCAGAGCAGCATGGCGTCAACATTACGCGGGACATGTCAGAGGAGCCGCTTCCAGTCAAGGCCGACCTCGACTTTATGAAGCAAGCGCTTCTTAACGTGGTGCTAAACGGAATCCAGGCCATGCCCCAGGGGGGTGAACTCACTATTTCGGCGCACCGCGAAGAGAATGCCGCAGTGGCCGAGGTCCGCGACCGGGGCATGGGCATTGCTCAGGATGTCCAGGAGAAGATTTTTGAGCTTTATTTCACCACCAAGAAAGACGGCAACGGCATCGGCCTGGCGCAGACTTATCAGATTCTGCAGTGGCACTACGGGTCGGTGGAATTTAACTCGGCGGAAGGCGAGGGAACCACGTTTTGCTTTCGCCTTCCTCTTGCTACCTCGAGTCTGGACCCGGAAACCGAGGCCGCTGCCCACTCGAACCAGTGAGCTTTGCAACCGGACGGTTAACAAGAGCAACAAAAGTGTACCGGAACGTCTCGGCGATCATGTTGTCTCTGTGATCACTTCATTCAGGAACTTACCGGGGTCTGAGTTCCCTGCTGTTCTTTCGGGGCGTAACATGGAGTGGCGTCACCGCGCAGCAGAATGCAAGATATGAATCTGGCCGCCATCTTTGGGCTTTATGTGTTGGGTCTGGGTTGTCTGACTCCAGGCGGGCAAAGTGCTGGGCAACCCCCCACGCCGGCCTCGCAAGCGCAACAGGGCCCGAGCAGCACCTCGGTGCCCGAAACTCAAGCACCGCCAGCGCAAAGCTCGGAGTCCGCGAAACCCCTGCCAGCGCCAACTGGCCAGACACGCAGTTCCGTGGTTCCGGCCAAACCGGCCCCCACGAAACGCGGGCATCATAAGAAAACTGTCCCGCCCAACTGCTCGGCCGCTCCGGCTGCAACGAACACGATGGTCAGCAATCCCACCGGCGCGACAAACGCGACAGGTTCAAGTAGCACAGGTCCGACGGCTGCTGATAGTACGACACAGAAGCCATGCCCGCCTCCCAAGAAAGTTGTGCGCAATGGAGGATCTGATGAGCCCTCGATACAGCTTGTAGGCGGCGCGCCCGACGAGCAGTCCGTGCACCAACGCTCCACAGACCAACTCACCGCCGCAACCGAAGAGAACCTGAAGACGGTCGCCAGCCGTCAGCTCAACCCCAGCCAGCAGGAGATGGTAAGCCAGATCAAGCAGTTCATGGACCAATCAAAGACAGCCGTGGCCGCCGGAGACCTGGAGCGCGGCCACAATCTCGCCCTGAAGGCTCACCTGCTTTCCGATGAACTGCTCAAACCCTGACCAATTCCACGAAGTCGCGCCTTATCCAGCTTCCGAGTGCAAGAACCGGAAAAAGCATGTAGACTCCACCTGCTGGGTGCTTTGTGGGCACCACAAGCCTATAACGGTTCGTTCATTCCGCCGGTCGGGCAACCCCTCACTCCCCTCGTGCCGTTAGGCGTCGCAGCCAGCAGCGGAGGCTCTATGTGCACTCGCCAGTTCTTCGGCGGGGTTCTCACCCTGCTCTTCCTCGTCACATTCACCGTTGCACATCCAATGGCCCAGGTCTCCAGCGGCCGCATAGTCACCTTTGATGTCCCGGGGGCGGCCTACACCTGGCCGATTGCCATCAACGATTCGGACGTGGTCACTGGTTTCTTCAGCTACCCAGCCTCGTCCGATACTCACGGATTTGTGCGCAACCCGGACGGAACCTTCACCATCTTCGACCCGAACGGTTCGACCACCACGATAGCTCAGGCCATCAACAACCATGGAACCATTACTGGGTTTTACTCCAACTCCAACGGATTCCTCCGCGATGCCGCCGGCAACATCACGACTTTTACGATCTCAGGCGCTCGCTATGTGGAACCCTTCAGCATGAACGACAGCGGGGAAATCACCGGCACCTACCAGGCAGCGGACTTCTCGTGGCACGGGTTTGTACGCGATTCCAGCGGTAACCTTACGACCTTCGATCCGCCTAACTCCGCGTCCACCACTCCAAAGTCCATCAGCCCGGATGGCTACATTGTCGGGTTCTTTAATCCCTTAGGCTTCTCCAATAACGAAGGGTTCGTTCGTGATCCCTTGGGGAACATCTCGCTCTTCAATGTGCCCGGTGCGATCGACCGGACTGTGGCCTTCGCGGTGAATGCCTTCGGCGATATTGCGGGAGAGTATTTTGGCGGAAACACGTCTTACCACGGTTTCATGGGGAAAGTGGGGGCGTTCACGAAGTTCGATGCGCCGGGCGCGGGCACCGCCATGAATCAAGGCACGGTGCCGCGGTGCATCAACAATAGCAACCAGGTGGCCGGTTATGAGATCACGAAGAACGGAAACTACGTCTCGTTTGTTCGCAACCCTTCAGGTACGTTTGCGGTTTTCAACGCGCCCGGGGCTGGCATCAACCAGCAACTGGGTACCGTTGTTCGGGGAATGAACAACAAGGCGTCCACCACGGGCTACTTTGGAGACGCGCAAAACGTTTGGCACGGCTTCCTGCGATTTTGAGTTGGAGCCCGCTCCACGTGACAAACGCCAGAGGGAGGTTCTATGCTCATTCGTCAATTGCCGCGCAGGTTTGCAATCACGCTATTTTTCCTCACTACGCTTGCCGTCGCCTTTTCAAGCGCCCAGCCTTCTCCCGGCAGCATTGTGACCTTCGATGTCCCTGGCGCAGTCTTCACCTATGGCATGTCGATCAATGACGCCGGCCAGATCGCCGGCTTTTATGCCTTTACGGTCTACGACAGCCATGGTTTTGTGCGAAATTCCGACGGGACCTTCACCACCTTCGACGTTGACGGTTCCAATACCACAACGCCTCAGGCAATCAATAACAAGGGAGACGTTACGGGCTGGTACTCCAACATCTCAACGGGATTCCTTCGCAGCGCCGATGGCACCATCACCACCTTCGCAGTCTTGGGCGCCCGCTACATGCAGCCCTTCAGCATTAACGAAAACGATGAAATCACCGGCATCTATCAGGGATCGGACCTGCTATGGCATGGCTTTGAGCGTGACGGAAAAGGCAACTTGACCAGCTTCGATCCCCCAGGCTCCTATTTCACCAATCCAAGGTCCATCAGCGCGGACGGCCACATCGTGGGGATCTTTAGTCCCCTCAGCGATAACAACTTCGAAGGCTTCGTGCGCGACCCGCAGGGAAACATCACGACTTTCAACGTACCCGGAGCCAGCGATCGGACTTTGCCCATGGCAGTGAATGATTTCGGTGACATTGCGGGGCGGTATCTGGGCTACTATAACGACTCTTTCCACGGTTTCCTGCGAAAAGCGGGAGTGTATTCAAAGTTCGATGCTCCGGGCGCGGGCCAGGTTAGGAATCAAGGCACGATCCCGTTTTGCATAAACCGCAGTGATCAGATCGCCGGCTACGAGATCCGTCAGGATGCCAACTACGTGGCATTTATCCGCGACGCCTCAGGTGCCTTTACGGTTTTCAATGTTGCCGGGGCTGGCATTGGTCAGCGGCAAGGCACGTTAATTTTAGGCATGAACAATCGCGGATCCACCACGGGCTATTACAGTGATGCGCAAAACGTTTGGCACGGCTTCGTCCGATATTGAACAGTTGGCCGGCCACAGGTCGACAACTGACCTGGCTCACTTCCCTTTCGCCCGCGCCGCATTCACTTTGCCCAGCAAGTCTTCCGAAATCTTCTGCCACGGACTCTGAATTTTCACCGCCTCGGTCAGCACGTCGCGGGCTTCTGTCAGCTTGTTCAACTTGCCGTAGGAATAACCCAGGCCGTATAGCGCGCGGGCATACTGCTGATCATCTTGTCCCTTAAGCAATCCGGCGGCAGCTCTCAGTTCTGGAATCGCGGCCGTGGTCTTGTCCTGCTTGAAAGCGTAGGTGTATCCCACAATGGTGTGGGCCACTCCGGCTGAGAGTTTGCGCGATTTATCCGCGTCGGGCGCGTCCGCCTTCGCCACAACAATGGCCTTCTGCGCATACGTGACCGCCTTGGCCGCGCTGCCGGGCTTGGTGTCATCCCCGTAGAAGTTCGCCAGCAACAGCAGCGCCGGCAGAGAGTTCGGATTGGACGCCAGCGTCTTCTCGCCGTAAGCCACCAGCCGCGTCTGGTCGTTCAATTGGCCAAGGGAATACATGGCATAGCTTCCGACTTGATCCTGAAACTTCGAGTCCGGGAACGCCGCAGAGTACTTCTCAATGTCAGCCATGCGGCTCTTGGCGTCGTTCTCACTGGCAATCACGTTGAATCCCGCCGACTCAAGAAAGTCGCAACTGCTCTGGGACCCGCTCTTCTCATCCGCAATCTGACGCTTGAAGTCGTCATCGCTCACGCCCTCCGGCTTGGGCTGCTTGCCGACTGAATTACAAACCTCCCCACCTTTCACCGCATAGTCAATCAACTTCGCGTTGACCTTCGCCTGCTGCGCAATGCTGGCCTGCGATACCAGAATGTCCAGATTCTTTGGCGATCCCGCCAGCGCCTTGTCTCCATATTCCATCGCCTTATTCAAATCGCCCGAGCTCTGATAGGTCTGCGAAATCTGCCAGTTCCCATAAGCCACGGCCGCCGGATTCGACGAGTACTTCTGCACGAAGTCCTGATACATGGCGAGCTTTTTCGCGGCGTCCTGCTCGTTCGTAATGGCCTGCAGATCGTGGTCTTCGGGAGTGCCTGCGGCAATCTCGATTTTGTTCCCCTGCGCGCCGGCTTGCACTGCGAGGAAGAGAAGGTAAGGGAAGATAACCAGCACCAACGACCCGGCATAACGTTTCATCGGCCACCTCCACCGTGGGAGAGAATCGGATCTGACTTCCGACAGCAGGCGAATCCTAGCGCCGAACGCCGCTGGAAGCAAGAAGAACCAGTCCTCAGTGTTCAGTGTTCAGTGTTCAGTGTTCAGTGTTCAGTGTTCAGTGATCGGTGACTGGTTGTCAGAAAGAAAGTGCCGTAACAGGAAGACCCTGCTGGCCACTGATCACTGGCCACTGACCACTTGAATTCCAGCTCTCGCGGACTTCATTTAAATTAGAGACATGCGTTCCATCCTCGGCCAGCGTCCATTGCGTTTCGTCTTTGCCGCCAACGTGATTTCCATGTTGGGCAGCGGGATGAACTCGGCCGCCGTTGCCTGGTACATCCTCCAGGCCACGCATTCGGAAATGGCCCTCGGCACATTCGCTGTTTTGCAAACCGTGCCTTCCATGCTGATGCTTCCCTTCACCGGCGTCCTTATCGACCGCGAAGATCGCCGCCGCCTCGTCATGTGGCTCGATGCTGTGCGGGCCGTGATTATCGTTATTGTGGCCATCCTCGCGTTCCGGCACCGCGTGCAGATCTGGCAACTTTATTTGATGAACATGCTCGTCGCCGCCGGTTTCTGGATGTTCTGGCCAACGATCACCGCTCTCATCCAGGAACTCACGCCGGAAGGACAATTCGTCCAGTCGAATACTTTTCTCCTGGCGGGCGTGCAGGGAGGATGGCTTATCGCCGGCTCCATCGTCGGCTTCATGTACAACCACATTGGCCTCGGCGGCGTACTGTTGATCGACGTTTCCACTTATGTGGTTTCGTTCCTGTGCTATTTCGCCGTGCGCAAAGGACGTCACGTGGTGTTGCGTCCGGAAGAATTGCGCGCCGATATCCTCGCGGCTGAATCCCAGTTTGAGCGCTTCTGGCGCGAGCTGCGCGAAGGCCTGCATTTTCTCCGCGACCATCGCGCCATCGTGTTGCTCGGCATCAGTTGGGCGCTGTTCCTTGGAGCCATGATCACCGGAGTCGTGGTCACGCCGTCGCTAAGCGAGCGCGTTTTCCACGCCGGCGCCGTCGGCTACGGATGGCTCAATGCCGGCTGGGGTACCGGGGCATTCATCAGCGCTTTGTATGCTCCCGCGGCGATAGCGAGCTTGGGCGGACGTCGCGCCGTGGCCTTTTCCATGGCGATCATAGCCGCCAGCGTGGTTTGTGCTCCCGTCTCGCATTGGCTGGTCCTCGCCATTTTCCTTTACGCGCTGATGGGCTCGGCCCGCGGGGTCGGCGGCATAGCCATGAATACGAGCCTCATGGAAATGGTCCCTCCGCACCTCATGGGACGAGTGCAGAATGCATTCTATTTCTTCGGGACTTTGCTCCAGCTTGTGCTGGCACTTGCCGTCGGTGCGGTGGCACACAGGGTCAGCCTGGTCGCCGCGTTTGCGATTCTGGCCTGCGTTTACGGACTGTCGTTTGTGGCCGCCAGTTGGCCCGTGGGGACCGCAGTCACTGTGGAGGAAGTCAGCGTAACGAAGTAAAATCAATTCACCACAGAGACACAGAGTCACAGAGAAAAAACATTAATATCTGTTTTTTGGACTCCCGAGTTTCTCTCTGTCTCCGTGCCTCCGTGGTAATTGACTGCCCTCCGCTGTTATCCTTCCCATTCCAAGGAGCACTCATGTCTTCTGAGCTGCAGGGCCGCAACGCTGTCGTCTTCGGAGTCGCCAACAAGCGCTCAATCGCCTGGTCCATCGCCCAGGGCCTGCACGCCGCCGGCATGAAGCTCGCCATCACCTACCAGAACGAGCGCCTCGAGCAGGAAGCAAAAGACCTGATCCTCTCCCTGCCCGGCGCCGAAGCCTACATGTGCGACGTCAGCAAAGACGAAGAAATCGACCGCCTCTTCACCACCCTCAAAGAGCGCCACGGCAAACTGCACGCAGTTGTGCATTCGGTTGCCTTCGCCCCCGCCGACGAGCTGAAGGGGGACTTCGTCAACACCACGCGCGAAGGCTTTCGCATAGCAATGGATGTGAGCGTGTATTCGCTGGTCGCGGTTGCCCGCGCCGCCGCGCCGCTCATGGAAGATGGCGGATCGATTCTCACGATGACTTATTACGCTTCCGAGAAAGTCGTGCCCCGCTACAACGTGATGGCCGTAGCCAAAGCCGGCCTGGAGTGCAGCGTGCGATATCTCGCCTACGAATTGGGAAAGAAGAAGATTCGCGTAAATGCCATCTCGGCCGGTCCCATCAAAACCCTTGCCGCCCGCGGCATCTCAGGCCTCAGCGATATGCTGAAATCGCACGCCGAGCGCGCGCCTCTCGGACGAAACGTCGACGTCAAAGAAGTCGGCGCAACCGGAGTCTTCCTCGCTTCCGACGCCAGCAGCGGCATCACTGGCGAAGTAATCTACGTCGATTGCGGCTACAACATCATGGGATTCTGAAACCGAAGTGTTCTACCCCGTGAACCCCCGTGCCCCACGTGGTCAAGGGTTTTAGCCGCTAGCGCCGCGTGCGATAATGGAAGCGATGAGAAGGAATCGCCTCACCTTCGCGCTCTTCGCCGTCGCCACCTTGTTCTCGATGGTCCGCGAATGGAGCGCCCCCATCGCTTGTGCGCGAGCAATTTTTCTCTCCTCCGCCCTGGCAGCACCGCCCCGCCGTTAGCGCATTAAGAAAGAAAACCCTTCGAACACATACTCGTGCTTGCCGTCTTTGGCGACTGGCTTCACTTCTCCTCGCCGAACCTGCTGGATCGCGGTCACAACCTTGGGAAGATAACCGGGATCGGCAACAGGCGTATTGTGCGAGGGCAAAAGAAGTTGAAGCCGGGGCGCCAGCGCCGCGAGTTTCTGCATAGAGGCAACGTAGGCATCAAGATCGGTCTCCGGACGGTATAGATAGATCGGGCCCAGATAAAACGAGTCTCCCGTAAATAACAGCCCGTTCTTCTCGTCCAGCAGCGCGATGGCATCCGGTGTATGTCCGGGCGTTGCGATTACTTTCAACGCGCGTCCACCCAGATCGATCCTGCCGCCATCGTGCAGCCAGTGAGTGATGTGGAATGCCTTAGTCGCGTACGCCTTGGCATCGAACCCCGCAGGCATGGCTCCGCAGATTTCGTCTGGAGCGAGTTCCGCCTGCGCGTCGTCTTTCGACCCGCGGGCGTTAGTTCGAGTGAAGTCCGTATCCATGCCGTACACATCGTTGAACCGCCAGTTGTCTCCGACGTGGTCGTTATGCGTATGCGAGTTCACAACGCTGATCGGCAGCTTGGTCAATCCCGCAACTACAGCCTGGATGTTGCTGATGCCCATGCCGGTGTCGAACAGGAGAGCTCTGTCGCCGCCAATAATCAGGTACGAGATGACCTCTTCCAGTTGGTGCGGTTCGTAGATGGCAAATACACCTGGGCGAATCTTGTACACCTCAAACCACGGGTCCGCGTTGGGAACGCGCTCTAACTTGCTGTAGGCCGCACGGGGCAGGTTCCTGCACCACTGTGCTTCCTGCGACGCCAACGATGTCGTAAGAGAGACTGCGAGGAGCAAAGCGCCGAGTCTTTTCATGGTTTAGCTTACGATCCTGATCTTACGTTGATTCTCGCTTTGGCGTTCCAACGAAATCTCCACATCCCGCTCCCGCAGAAATCGTGGGAATTTCTCCCCCCACTCAATCAGCAAAATGCTGCCCTCAGCACGCAGATCATCCAACCCCAGCGTCTCCAATTCGCGCTGAGTATCCACACGGTAAAGATCAATGTGGTAGAGATTGGCTCGCGGCCCGCGATACTCGTGCACCAGCGTGAAGGTAGGACTGGTGACGTCTTCTTCTTCCGCCGCGCTGAACCCCGCGGCGATTCCCTTGACCAGCGTAGTCTTCCCCGCCCCAAGATCGCCCCGCAGCAAAACCAGCTTCGGAGGCGCCAGCAACTCCGTAAGCGTGCGCCCGAAGGCGATTGTCTCCTCAGCCGACTGCGTGGTGATCTCCCGCGTCATCTCGACCAGTATAGCGAGGGCGTCCCGAGGTGGGGCACTGATCGTCGAGATTTAGATCGTCCGCGTCACGCTTAACACAGACGACTTCAGCCCCAGCAAGCTGCGGTCCGCCACATGGTCGAGCGATGTGCGCAAGCGGCGGTGGTCATCGTCCTCGAGCGCGACAAACCGGAATGGCTGAACCACGCCTTCCCCCATCTTCCGCGCGGGGCCGAGGATCTCGGCCATACCGTGGACCGGGCCCGATTGCGTTTGAAACGCAACCTCGACGAAATCACCGTCTCTCAGCGAACGCGGGAGTTGCAGCAATCCGCCCGTCACTGAGATGGTTTGAAGTTTAGCTTTTGCGTGCCGGCCATCTTCTAAACGGATCGCAGCCAGGACAGAGTCTCCAAGCTGGACCCGGGCCGCGCGCCGCGAAGGGTGCGGTTGGGGGAAGTGGGTCATAAGGTATCTGCACTATGGCACGCGAGCGGAACGGGTAATAGGTTACGGAAGCAGAGTGGCCGGATTCCCGTGCTGGATACGGGTTTCGACCTCACAACCACTGCTGTTTGAGTCACATGCGGAGGCTTTACTCATAGGGTACTGTCCAGGAGGACAGGCGGGGCGCCGCACGCTTCTCACCACCGCACAAGCTTGTCTTGCGCTGCTTGGCGCATGACCCGGTAGGCCACCGGCAAACCTTGCAGCAAATCCGTCGCCACCATCGAATGCTCACCCACGATCGCCTTCATTACGTCGCCTGCCAGTCCATGCAAATGGACCGCCGCCAGCACGGCCCTGAACGCGTCTTTGTCCTTGCGATGCTGTGCCATCATTCCCGCGACGATTCCCGTCAGAATGTCCCCTGTTCCTCCGGTAGCCATGCCGGGATTGCCGGTTGTATTCACCCAGGCTTCGCCATCGGGCTGCACCACCAGCGTACGGTACCCCTTGAGCACCACCGTAAGTTTGTGTTCCCGCGCGAAGTCGCGCGCCGTCCCCAGACGGTCCCTCTGCACATCGGCAACGCTGCATCCGGCCAGACGAGCCATCTCTCCGGGATGCGGGGTGATCACCAGCATCCTGTCTTTGTCTTTGTTCTTGCCATTCAATTCGGCCGCATGACCCTCAAAGGCATTCAGCCCGTCTGCATCCACCACCATCGGAGTTGGAAGGCTTGTCAGCAAGACCCGCACCAACTCCGCAGTCTGGGAGTCTCGCGAAATGCCCGGCCCGATTGCGATCACGTCCTTGCCTCTTGCCAGTTCCCGGATTCGCCCATCCGCGCTGCGGGAGATCGTTCCCGCGTCCGTCTCCGGCAGGAGCTCGGTCATCAGTTCGGGATGAAAGCTGGCAATCGCTCCCAACGCCGACTTCGCAGTGGCTACCGTGGAAAGTCCGCCGCCGGCGCGCAGCACGGCCATTCCCGCCATCGCCGCGGCCCCGGCCTTCCCGAGCGACCCGCCCACCACCAGCACATGCCCGTAATTACCCTTGTTGGAATCCTCCGCGCGCGGGCCGATCAACCCCGCAAGATCGGCCGCGGTGATTACATTCAATTGCAGCGCCGAACTGATCGCTTCCCGTGGTGAGCCGATCTGCGCCACCACCGTTGGTCCAGCCGTCAATGGGCTGAGCAGGTGCGCCGGCCGCGGGGCGGTGAACGTAACCACCGCATCAGCTCGCGCAATTGTGCCTTTCTGAGGTCCTGTGACGTCGGCATCGGCGCCGGAAGGAATGTCCACAGCGATGACGCGAACTTTGCTCGCATTGAGAGTCGCAATCGCGTCGGCATAAAGCCCGCTCACGGGAGGCTTGAAGCCGGTACCGAGAATTGCATCGACATAACAGTCCGCCTGTAGCGCCTGCTGCACACGTTCACTTCTTAGCTCCTCGCCAGAATGCACCGCGAGAGCCGGACCCGGCAGCTTGCCAAACATCACCGCCGAATCGCCTCGCAGGTCACCGGGATCCGCCAGCAGGATCACCTGAACCTTCTTCCCACGCTCAAGCAGCCGCCGCGCCGCTACGAAGCCATCGCCGCCATTATTTCCCTTGCCGCACAAAACAACGATGCGCTCCGCCGCAGTGTAATGTGAGAGCACATAGTCCGCCACAGCCGCACCCGCATTTTCCATCAGCGTGAGGGAAGGCACGCCGAAGCGCTCGCTGGTAGCGCGGTCAATGGCCCGCATTTCTTCGGCGGAAACGATTTTCATGAGAGCAGTGGCCAGTGTTCAGTGATCAGTGGCTAGTGAAATACTACGTGATTCCGGCATTCTCGATGGTCTCTGACCACCGGCCACTGACCACCTTCTTCGCCCGATCTTAAAACAAAAAGGCCCTCCGCGCAGTCCGGAGGGCCTTTGACTTGCCTGGCCACTAGCCACTGATCACTGGCCACTGCCTTTTGACTGCAACCCCTGCACCCGGCTGTGCTTCACGCTATATGTGAAGTACACTACCAAGCCAATTGCCAGCCAGATAATCAGCCGCGCCCAGTTCACCCAGCCCAGTTTGTACATCATGTAACCGTTCGAGATCACACCGAGGATAGGAACCAGCGGCACCCACGGAGTCCGGAACGGCCGCGGCTGGCCGGGGTTCGTGCGCCGCAGAACCAGCACGGCAATCGACACGATCACGAAGGCCAGCAGCGTACCGATGTTGACCATCTTTCCGATATCGTCGATCGGGGTCACGCTGCCGACGATCGCCGCCAGCAATCCTACAAGAATCGTGTTCTTCCACGGAGTGCGGAACTTCGGATGGACCGCGGCAAAGAATTTCTTGGGCAAGAGGCCGTCATTGGCCATGGAATAAAGCACGCGCGTCTGGCCAAGTAACATCACCAGCATCACGCTCGTCAACCCAGCCAGCGCACCCAGAGTAATGATGTGCGACGCAGTGGTAAGGCCTCGGTCCAGAAACGCGCGCGCGACGGGCGCTTCAATATTGATCTGCTGCCAATGAACCATCCCCGTCAGCACGGCAGCCACGGCAATATATAGGACCGTACAAATCGCCAGTGACGCGATCATGCCAATAGGCAGGTCGCGCTGCGGGTTCTTAGCCTCCTGTGCCGTGGTTGAGACCGCATCGAAACCGATATAGGCAAAAAATATGTAAGCAGCGCCCGCTCCTATTCCCGCGAAACCGTTGGGCGCGAACGAGTGCCAGTCTGTGCCCCAGTTCCCGCTGTTGATGTAGCGCGAGCCCAGCGCGATGACAAAGAGCACCACCGAAACCTTGATGACTACGATCCCCGTGTTAAACCTCGCGCTCTCCTTGATCCCGACAACGAGGATCGCCGTAATGATCAGAGCAATGATAAACGCCGGAAGGTTAAAGCCGACTTCCATCCCAAACACATGCGGCGCACCCAGCAGATCATGCGCCCGCGTCAACAATTCAGGAGACTGCGCGCTGACGATCCCACTGACTCTGTCGAGGAATGTTTGGGTGCCGGGTACGAGGGTAGAGTCCGCAGTCTGCGCCATTTGCCGCGCGACAATTTTCTCAGCGGTCTTCAGCGCGGTCCAGTGATCATAGGCCAGCCACAGCGGCATCTTGATGTGGAAAATATTCAGCAGTTCGATGAAGTGGTTCGACCAGCCCGAAGACACAGTACTCGCGCCCATGGCGTATTCGAGCGTCAGGTCCCAGCCGATGATCCAGGCCAGCAACTCGCCCAGCGTGGCGTAGGCGTAGGTATAGGCGCTGCCTGCCAGCGGAATCATGGCCGCGAACTCGGCGTAACACAGTCCTGCAAATGCGCATCCCAAACCGGAGAGAACGAATGACAACGTGAGTCCCGGACCGGCATACTGCGCCCCCAATCCCACCATCACAAAAATTCCCGCCCCGATGATGGCGCCCACGCCCAGCGCGGTAAGCTGAAAAACTCCGAGGGTGCGTTTGAGGCTATGTTCGCCAGTCTCGCGGGCCTCTTCCATTAACAGGTTCAGCGGCTTGGTTGCCAGCAGATTCGCCATTCGTCTCGTTTCTCCTTAGGGACTACACCGATGCGCGCTTTGCCCCCGCGCTCTTCGACCACGCGTAATATACCGGGATGCCCAGCAGCACCACAATCAGCCCCGGCCACGTGAATTGCGGCTTGTAGCGCAATAGTACGACATCGATGAATAATGCCATCACAATATAAATCGCAGGCAGTACTGGATACCCCACCGCGCGGTAAGGCCGAGGAACATCCGGACGCGTCCGCCGCAGCACAAACAATCCCACAATTGTCAGAATGTAAAACACAAGCACAGCGAAAATAATGTAATCCAAAAGCTGCCCGTAGCTGCCCGAGACGCAGAGCAGGCACGCCCACACCATCTGCACCATCAGCGAAACTGCCGGGGTCTTATACGTAGGATGCAATTTAGCAACGCTGCGGAAGAACAGCCCGTCCTTGGCCATGGCGTAGTACACGCGCGCGCCGGAAAGAATCAGTCCGTTATTGCAGCCGAAACCGGAAATCATAATGGCAGCCGCCATCAACAGGCCACCTAAAGACCCAAGCATCTGCGTCATAACCGCCGTTCCCACGCGTTCCTCGGAGGCAAACTTGATGCCCCGCTGAAGAATGGTCGCGCCGCTGGCAACGCCATCGAGCGGCAGCACAGACAGGTAAACAAAATTGCACGCAATATAGAGCGCAATCACCACGCCCGTACCCAGCGCCAGTGACAGTGGCAAGTTGCGGCTGGGATTCTTTACTTCGCCCGCTGTGAACGTCACATTGTTCCAGGCATCCGCGGAAAACAGCGAACCCACCTGCGCGACAGCCAGAATCGTCAGCGTGCCCACCATCACAATCGGACCGCCAACTCCCACCTGCACGGCGTGCTGCGCGCCCAGTCCCGCGTTTCGCCAGAAATTCGCGCCGAAGTTTACAGCCAGCGCCTGCGCATTTCGGCCCAGCGCCAAACCGAACAACGCGAGTCCCAGCAGAGCCGAAACTTTGGCCGCGGTAAATACATTTTGGATGAGCGCTCCGGTTCTTAATCCGAAGATATTCACCACAGAAAGGAAGACCACGAGCAGAATCGCGACCAGATTCTGCGTATTGATTCCTACATCCATGTTCCCCAGAACCATGGGCCCCAGGCGGATCGGCGGAACTTTCCAGATGTGCAGAATCCAGTGGGAGGAAGAAATCGCAGGAAAGAAAACTCCGAGGAATTTGCCGAAGGCCACGCCCACTGCGGCAATCGTCCCGGTCTGAATCACTAGAAAGAGCGTCCAACCATAGAGGAAGCCCCACAGCGGCCCAAGCGCTTCGCGCAGATAAACGTACTGCCCGCCAGCCCGCGGCATCATTGCCGCCAGTTCGCCATAGCTGAGCGCGGCGACGATAGTCATGAACCCAGCTACCACCCACGCGCCAATCAGCAACGCAGGGGAGTCGACTTCGCGCGCAATCTCCGCCGAAACAATAAAGATGCCCGAGCCGATCATCGACCCCATGACCAGCATGGTGGCGCTGGTCAGGCCCAGGCCTTTTACCAGTTCGGCGTCTTGGTGGCTGTGCGTTTCCCAGTCGCTACCCGCGGCCGGACGCGTTATCGGTGTGCTCAGGATGCCTCCTACCCGAAGGTCAGATGACTTTACCTCAGAATGCGGAAAAATTCCTCTGCTGATTTGCGCGGCTCCCGTAACAGATCGGATATCACCGCCACGGAATCGGCCCCAGCCTCGATCACGGAAGCTGCATTGGCGCGTGTAATGCCTCCAATGGCCACGAGAGGCTTTCGGGTCAACTGCCGCGCCCGGCGGACTCCGTCGAGGCCCACCACCGGATCAGGCCGGTCTTTACTTGAAGTCGAAAACACCGGTCCAATTGCCAGATAGTCCGCCGACGTCTGATCAGCCTTCTGCACCTGCTCAGGATTATGCGTCGAAACCCCCAGCCAGCGGCCGGCGCCAATGATCCCCCGAACCGATTCCGGCGAGAGATCGTCCTGCCCAACATGCACCCCGTCAAACTCCGCAACTAGGCACAGATCCGCGCGGTCGTTCATGATGAGTTTCGGCACGTGTGGCGCGGGCACTCCCTTCGGCATGCTCAGGGCAGGCTTTGCCCGCGAAAACCTGCTCAATTCCCGCGCCTGCTCCAGCATCACGCGTGCGTTCCCGCTCTTGTTGCGGTATTGCAGCAGCGTGCATCCGCCGGCCGCAAGTTCTTCCGCGAAAACCAGTAATTCCTCGGCCGCGGAAAAGCATCCTGCATCCACAATGGCGTACAGCGGAGGAAGCCCTATCACGCCGCCGAATCCTTTTTGCCCGCTGCCAGAAATCGCTCAATGAAACCCGTATCAAAATTCCCGGCTCGAAAGTCCGGATCAGCCAGAATTCTGCGGTGCAGCGGAATGGTCGTATACACGCCCTCAACTATAAACATCTCCAGCGCCCGGCTCATGCGAGATACTGCCTCACCCCGGTCCTTGCCGCGCACAATTAACTTGGCGATCAGCGAGTCGTAATAAGGAGGAATCACGCCCTCGGTGTAGGCGGCCGTATCCACCCGAACGCCCGTTCCCCCCGGCGGATGAAATGCCGTAATCTTCCCTGCCGACGGAGTGAATTTCTCGGGATGCTCCGCATTGATCCGGCACTCAATTGCATGTCCGCGATGCACAATGGGTCCGTGCAGCACGTCTGACATGGCAGCGCCTGCGGCAATCATGATCTGGCTCTTCACCAGATCGACATCCGTCACCATCTCCGTGACCGGATGTTCCACCTGAATGCGCGTGTTCATCTCGATGAAGTGCAGCCGCCGGTCCTGGTCCATCAAGAACTCGATGGTCCCTGCATTGGTGTAGCCAATCTCCGTCAGCGACTTGCACAAGACCGAGCCAATCTGATCGCGCAACTCAGGCGTAACCTGCGTGGAGGGCGACTCTTCCAACAACTTTTGATGTCGCCGCTGGATCGAACATTCCCGCTCACCCAGGCTCACGACATTGCCATGCTCATCCGCCAGCACCTGGAACTCGATATGCCGCGGATGCTCGACATACTTCTCCATGTACAAGTCGCCATTGCCAAACGCGCCAGCCGCTTCCGACTGCGCTGCTTGGAAGAGAGCGGGCAGTTCTTCCTCGCTCCGCACAATGCGCATGCCGCGTCCCCCGCCGCCCGCCGACGCCTTCATAATCACCGGGAAGCCCACTTGCCGTGCCCACTCCACGGCTTCGCCTTCAGAGGCAATGATTCCATCCGAGCCTGGCAGTATCGGCACGCCTGCCCGTTTCATCGCCGCGCGCGCTTTTTCTTTTTCCCCCATCAGCCGCATCACATCGGGCTGCGGCCCGATAAACTTGATCCCGCTGGTTTCGCACACTTCGGCAAAGTTGGCATTCTCCGCCAGCAGTCCGTAGCCGGGATGGATCGCGTCCACATTGGCGATCTCCGCCGCGCTGATCACCGCCGGGATGTTCAGGTAGCTCAGCGCCAGTTGTGGCGGCCCAATGCAGATGGCTTCGTCCGCAAAGCGTACAGGCAGAGAATGGCGGTCGGCCTCGCTGTATATGGCAACCGTGCGGATGCCCAGCTCCTTGCACGCGCAAATGACGCGCAGCGCAATCTCCCCGCGATTTGCAATCAGGATCTTCTTAAACATCGAATCTCAAGTGTTGAAGCAGTCCAAGTACCTCAGAACAAAATGTGGGGACAGCCGCCCCCGGCTGTCCGCCGGGCGCAGCCCGGCTCTTTTCTCCCTGTATCCTCAGACGCGAAAAAGCGCGCGATCTGCGCGCCTGGTTTTACAAACTGTTGTCACTCCCAATTCACTTCTTCGCCCGTATCGCAAACAACTCTTGCCCATATTCAATCGGCTGGCCGTTGCTTCCCATCTTCTTCACAATTTCACCAGCCACATCCGACTCAATCTCATTCAACAGCTTCATCGCCTCCACAATGCACAGCACCTGCCCCACATCAACCACATCCCCAACTTTGACGAACGGCGGCGCGCCCGGCGAAGGCGCCTCGTAGAAGGTTCCTACGATAGGAGATTTCACGATATGGAGATCCTCGGCGGGAGCTGCCTCGACCGGCGCTGCCGGCGGAGCGGCAGCCGATGTCACAACCGCGGGCGCCCCGGACTGCGGCACGGTCACAGCTACGTACGGCATCTCCGCACGAGTCTGCACCGAGGTGTGCTCGCCAGCCCGCTTGATCTTCACCTTGACGTCGCCTCGCTCCAACTCGAACTCGGCAATGTCTTTTTCGATTAAGAACTCGATGAGTTCCTTCAGCTCTTTTTGATTCATTCGTGTATGGTGGGACTGCTTGCCACTCCGTGCCGCGCTGCAACTGGCGCAGAGAACCTCCGGGCGCCTGTCTTGCCCGGCAGAACCGGCTAGAACCTAAGAAGACCTAAACTGCCATGAAATCTTTGCTGGTCGGAGTCAACACTTCACAGCCGCCGTCCGTGACGGCCACCATATCCTCGATCCTCACGCCCCATTTTCCGGGGAAGTATACTCCCGGCTCAATCGTGATGACCATCCCCGGCTTTAGCAGTTCTTTCTGTCCGGCCGCAATCCGGGGCGCTTCGTGGATCTCCAGACCTACTCCGTGCCCGGTCGAATGCGTAAAATAACGCCCTAACCCAGCCTTGCGCAATACTTTACGCGCTGCGGCATCGACTTCCCCGACGCTGATTCCGGGCCTCACAACCGCAATGGCCGCCTCCTGCGCTTCCCTGACAGCCTCGTAGGCGTCCCTTGCAGCTTTCGAAGGCGCGCCTACCCATACGGTACGGGTCTGGTCCGAGCAATAACCAGCGAGTATAACACCGAAGTCGCAGACCACGAATGCCCCCGGCGCGATGGCTTGCTGCGTTGCTCTGCCGTGAGGCAACGCCGACCTCGCCCCGGAGGCGATGATGGTAGGAAACGACATCTCTTCCGCCCCCGCCCGTCGTGCCGCGTACTCCATCTCCGCCGCCACCTCGGACTCCTTGACCCCTGGCCGTATGACTTCGAGCGCACGGTCAAACAGAGTCGCTCCCAACCGAACCGCCGCCCGGATCAGCTCCAGTTCATCGTCGTCCTTCACCATGCGCGCCCGCTCCACCAGCCCCGTGGTATTCCGCAGCCGCACGCGCGAGGGCAGCAAGTCTCCCAGCCGCTTTCTCTCCGCCACGGTCAAATGCTCCGCCTCAATCCCCAGCGTCCACGCTTTCGATTTCCTCCGGCGGCGATCTCCAATCCACTCCCCCACCGCGCTTAAGAGAGCCTTGTGCGCGATGACCACCTTCGCACCCTTCACCTCCTCGCGCCCCTGGGTGTCATAGCGGACGTCGGTGAAGAAGACGCTCGCGGTCTCATCTATTGGCAGCAGCCCGGCGCTACCGGTAAAGCCGCAGAGATATCGGATGTTCGGAAGGTGGCTGACCAGGAGCGCATCGAAGCGGGTGGTGGCCAGATGCTCACGCAGCTTCTTCTGGCGTGCAAGGAAGTTCATTCTTGCTGAGTTTATCAGGAGAAGAAGTACCGAGTACCTTGCACCGAGTAGACTCAAGATCACTTCAGCAGTTACCCCGTCCTCGCTACTCGGTACTAGCTACTGGTCTAAACACAAAACCGCCGGCCCTGACAGGTTCTTCAGGCCGGCGGTTCCAAATCTTCAACTGCGCTGCTGTTACGTCTGAATGATTCGCGGCGTAATGAAGAAAATCAGCTCCTGGTTGGAAGTCTGAACTTGTACGTGCTTGAACAGGTTGCCCAGGATCGGGATGTTGCCCAACAACGGCACCTGCGAAATGTTGATCGAGTTCTGCGTCTGGATGACGCCGCCGATCACCACCGTGCCACCGTCGGTCACCAGCACCTGCGTCGTCGCCTGCTGCGTGATCAATTCCGGGTTGCCTTGCACTTCCTGGCCAAAGTTCGGCGTGGTGTTCTCCACGTCGACGTTCAGGAAGATCGTGTTCTCCGAAGTGATCTGCGGAGTCACCGTCAAGCGCAGGAAAGCATCGACGTAAGTCACAGTCGGAGGACCGCCCAACTGCGCTTGCGTCACAATCGGCACGCGCACACCCTGCCTTACCAGGGCCTGGATATTGTTCTGGGTTACGACTCGCGGACGCGACAGAACCTTCAGCAAGCCGCGCGACTCGGCCATCGTAAGAACCGCATCGATGCGCACCGTGTTGCTGGCGTTCAGGAAGGTCAAGCCGCTGCTGGGCGAAGTCGAGCCCAGGTTTGAGAACAACGGAATCGAAGATCCTGTCGACGAATTCTGTCCCGGCACCGTGATGTAGCCCGGAGCTAGTCCATTGACAGTCGTCGGTGAGCTGCCGGCCTGCGCAGCGCCGCCAATCGCGCTGTGGCCGTCGCCCCAGCCGAAGCCGAGTTGCGTTCCGATGTCGCGTGCAAACTGCCGCGTCGCCGCCACCACACGCGCTTCGATCTCCACTTCCTGCGTCTTGCGGTCAAGCTGCGTCAGCATGCGGTCGATAACCGGAATCACTTTCGGAATGTCATTGACGATCACAGCGTTGGTGCGGTCATCGGCAACCACGTCTCCGCGCACCGAGAGGAACTTCTTCACGGTGACGATCACGTCTTTGGCGTGAGCGTAGCTCAGGAAACGCGTGACCGAAACTTTTTCTACGGCCAGTGCTTCCGCTTCCACCTGGGCGCGCCGTCCATCCGCTTCCTTCTTCAGCGTTTCCACTGTGGCAATGCGCAGAACGTTGCCTTCCAGTTCGCGCGCCAGATCGTTGTTCTTGAGCACGATGTCCAGAGCCTGATCCCACGGCACGTCGTCCAGAACAACCGTCAGGCTGCCGTGCACATTAGGATCGAGCACTACGTTCAGGCCGCTGATTTCATGGATCAAGCGGAAGAAGTCTTTCAGATCCACATCCTTCAGATTCACCGAGATCGGCTCGCCCGTGTACTTGGGGCCGAGTGAAGCCGGCTGCTGTCCGGCCTGTGCTTTCTGCTCTGCTGCCAGATTGACTGCGGGCGTAATACCAGTGCCGCCGGTGCTGGACCCCGTACTCTGCGATGACTGCTGCGCCGCGTTCATGCTGACGGGCAACAGTTCCGCAGCTGTCTTGTCGGAAAACTTCGCCGCCGCTTCCTGCGACCGCTGGGCGGGCTCGGTCGCAATGTCGGCAACCGGCTTCTTGGCTTCATACTTGGGCTCGACGAAAACAAAGTCACTAGACTGAGCCGCAGCCTTTTCGGGATTCTGAGTCGTTGAGGGAAGAGGAGTCTCCGTCGCCGCTTTCGGAGAAGCAGTGGCAGGCGCCGACGAATTCACCGCAACAGTCTTTGGCGCGCTCGCAGTCGTCGCGGCTGCCGCTGGCTGCGTGTGCAACGTCAGAACCAGCTTTCCATCCGCCGTCGGATTTAATTCATAGCGGCAGGCATGCTCCAGATCAACCACCACGCGGGTCGTCGGAGGATGCTGGCCATCCATACCGATGCGAACGCCTTTCACTCCGGCGCTTCCCACTATGATGTGGCTCTGCCCCGTCGCCATGGTCGTTCCGGGCAACTCCACCACCAAACGCGCCGGCGAGTCTGCTGTGGTCAGCTTGGGCGTGACCGCGCCACGAGCGCTCATCTCGACCCGGATCTCGTCCGTGCCGCGAACCACATCCACTCGTTGCAGTTCGTTGCGCTGGCTCGCCGGTTGTGACGCCGGCGTCTGGGCGGCTGAAACCGCCAGGACCAACAACGGTAGGAACACACTCAGCAATTGCTTTCGCATTTCGCTTCTCCCCAACCCGCGGACTAGGCCCGCGTGTCCTTCTGTGAACTCGATTTTGTAGGCGCGCCGGTCGCCCGGCCGCGCTTCCGCTTAAACTGCCGGCGTAAAGATCCGTTTCACAACTTCCCGCGTGAGCGGTTTGCCCAGCTTGTCCTGCACTGTCTCCTGGAACACAACCGAGTCTCCCGTGATTTTCACCACATAGCCGTTGAACACGGGATCGTTCTCATGCAGGAAATAAGCCTTGTTCAGGCTGTTGGTCACCACCGCGATGAAGCCGCTTTCCGACTTCACCACGCCCCGCAGATTGATCTGCCCGATATCCAGGCATTTCTTTCCCGTGGAGCATCCGGAACCGGCAGGCTGCTGCACCACCGGACTGAAGAAGGGGTCGCGCTTTCCGTTCATCGCCCACTTCTTCGGTTCTGGTTTCGGCTCTGGCTTCGTCGGCTTCGGTGCTTCCGCGGCCTTGGGTGCTTCCGCCGTCTTGCTGACGACCGTAAGCTTTTCATTGGCCGCAATCTTGGTCGTAGGAACCGCGGATTTCCCCGCCGCTTTGGGAGCCTCTGCTTTGGCCGTTGCTGCCGGAATCGATGCCGCTGGTTTCGTGGGTACGATTGCATCGTGTGACTTCGCAGAAGAAGTCGCCGGAGCGGGAGCGCTCTTCGCCGCCGGAGTAGCTGCGGGAGGCGCCACAACCGGCTTCGCCGATGCTGTCTGCGCCTTGGGCGCTGGCGCGGACGTTTTTGCCGGCGCCGGTGCCGGAGTGCTCTTCGCCACTGCCTGCGTATGGAGCGTCAACACGAACTTGTTGCCTGCTCCCTGTGCCAACTCGTAGGCCAATGCCTGATCCAGATCTACAACTACACTTGTCGTCGGGGGCGTTTTGCCGTCCATGCCGATGCGGACGCCCTTAACCCCGGCGCTGCCCACCGGAATCTTGCTCTGTGCGGTCGCCATCACCGTCGCCGGTAGTTCCACCACGACGCGTGCGGGAGAACTTAATTTGCTCACCTTCGGTGTCACCGCCTCGCGGGAACTGATTTCGATCTGAACATCATCCGCGTTGCGGACGACATTCACTCGCTGGAGTGTGTTGTTCTGGCTCGACGGAGGAACCGCCGCCGCTGCTTTCGGCGTTGGAGCTGCGGAGGGCTTCACAGCCGCAGAGCTGCCTGGCTTGGTTGCAGACGCAGCCGGCTTCGCGCCCGGAATCAACGCTGGTTTCACCGCTGGCGCTGGAGCCCCCGGTGCCGGCTTGCCCGGTTGTGGGGGAACTCCCGCCGCATCCAGCGCCACGTTGGTCTCGTTGGTCTTTATCTGCTGCAGCGATTTCGCCACGCTGCGCGTGTTGTCGATGGCGTCCGGGTTTTGTCCCCAGGCCGCCCCCGTCATCATGACCACTGCCAGAATTGCTGTTGTCAGCTTCATAAGCGATTCCTATTTCACGCCGGCAGTCGTTGCCGGCTTGGCTCCCGGCCCCGCAGTGGCCGGTGCCAGGTCGTGACTGTAGAACGTGGTCGCGGTAAACGTCGCAGCCACGCTCTCGTTCGGTGCGTACTGGTAGCTGTGTTTCACCTTCGCGTCGGTGGGTTTCTTGTTCGTCGAGACCAGCAGACCGCTGATGTTCACGATGCGCTCCAGCTTGCCTACCCGGTCGAAGAAATTCAGCATGCCGTAGTACGGACCGTCCAATTCCATGGCGAACGGCACCTCTGTGTAGTACTCCTTGGCACTTGTCGGCTGCGCGCTATAGCGGCGCAGCCACACGCCCGCCTTCTGCGCTTCGCCGTCCATCGTCTCAATGAATGTGTCCACCTGCTTCTCATCCGGGACGATGCGCCGTTCAATCTCCAACTGTTGTTTCAAGTTCGCCAGCTGCCGTTCCATGTCTTTCAACTTGGGACGGTAGGATTCCAGTTCGTTGTTCTCCCGAACTTTTTCCTGCACGGCCTTTTGCGCCGTTGCATTCTTATCGCTCTGGCTCTTGAACATGGTGAAGTACAGCGCCACCGTTACCAGCGCTCCTCCAAGCAGCACCGCTCCCCACTGTTTCAGGCCCGACAGTTCGCTAAAATTTGTCGACATAGGTCCGCCTCTACGACTTTCCCTTCTCGCAGGTCAGCGTGAACTGAAACGCCTGCATGTCCTTGATCTGATCGTCCTGGAAGGTTTCCTTGATCTCGACATTCGAGAAGTAGCCTGTCTTCTGCAGGTTTGCAATCAGGTTGGCTACTGCATCGGTGCTTAGCGCCGTACCTTCCAGGCTTACGCTTGCACCCGTATCGTCCATCTTGCTCAGCCAGACTGCTTCCGTTCCGTTCACGGTCTCGCCCAGCATCGCCAGCAAGTTGACCGGCCCTGCCTGTCCCGCACGCAGCGAATCGATCACGTCCACCCGCCGCTTGTAGTTGTTGGCCTGGGTCTGCCGCTCGAGATAACGCGCTTTCACGTCGCTGAGTTCGCGGTTCTTCTGCTCGGCAGCCTGCATTTGCGACGCTATGGATTTCGCCTGCCGGTCCAGCCGGTACCAGTAGCCAAAATTCAAAACTCCGGCCACCAGCAACACGACCAGCACCTTCAGCTTGGGCGAGCCCATGTCGCCCATTTCCATCGAGGGCATCACGGGGCCGCTGCTGCCGCCAGCGCGCTTGTTCTTACCCTTGGAGTTTTCGAGCAGATTGATTCTGATCATAGGGATTCAAAGCTCCTCAAAGCCAGGCCCACGGCAACTGCGAGCTGACCCGGATTCTGCTCCACCAGCTCCGCCCCCGGACCGTCCGCCGGTGGCACCACCCGCTGAAATGGATTCAACAACTCAACCGGCATCGAAAATTCCTGCCGCAAAGCTTCCATCAATCCCGGCACCTTCGCCGAACCGCCCGCCAGGTAGATCTTCTCAATGTGCTCACCCGCTGCGCTGGCCCGGAAGAAGTCGAACGTCTTCTGGATTTCCAGCACGATAATCTCGGTCACCTGTTGCAGGATCGGCGCTTTCGCGTCCTCGCTCACCGTCCCCACCTTCTCCCCCAGCTTCAGCTTCTCGGCATCGTCGAAGTTCAGGTCCAGTTCCTTTTGCAGCGAGTCCGTGTACTGGTGTCCGCCTACGCTGACATCGCGCGGGAACAGCGGAGTTGTTCCCTTCACAATGTTGATGTTCATCACGCTGGCGCCCAGGTTCAACAACGCAACCACCTGGCCGGGCGCTGGCTGGTAGTTGTACTCGTAGCAGTTCTGCAGCGCCAACGCATCAATGTCGACGATAGCCGGGGTGCGTCCCGACATCGAGAGTACGTTGGTGTAGTTCAAAATCTTGTCCTTCTTCACGGCCACCAGCAGCACATCCATCTGCGCGCTTCCCGCTTCTTCCGACAGAATCTGGTAGTCCAGACTCACGTCCGCCAGGTCGAAGGGAATATGCTGGGCCGCTTCCTTCTCAATGGTCTCGGCCAGTTCCTGGTCGCTCATCGAGGGCAGCGAGATCTTCTTGACGATCACCGAGTGGCCGCTCACTGCCGTGGCTACTGACTTGGTCTTGATCAGGCAGTCGGCGAACAACTTCGAAATCGCGCTCGATACCGTTCCCGAGTCCACGATCATCGAATCGACCACAATGTCAGAGGACAGCGGTTCCAGTCCCAGGTGCGCCACTTCAATCTGCCCACCCTTTTTCTTCAACTCCACCGCCTTGATGCTCGAAGAACCCACGTCCAGACCTACAATCGTCTTCGATCCCATTCCAAACATGTGTGCCCGCCTTTTTGTCGCGCCGACGTCTCGTCGGCATTGTTTTGGTAGCGCCGGCGTCCCGCCGGCCTTGTTTAACTACTGTGACCCGGCAGCAGCCTTCGTCGCCGCCTTCGCCTTATGCTTCGTTCCCGCTTCCATCTGGCTCGACTTCTCTTCCATCCACTGGTCCAGCCTCGACTTCTTGAAGCGCCAGCGGTTGCCCAGCTTGAAGGCGGGAATCCTTTGCTCGCCTACGTACTTGTAGAGCGTGTCCGGACTCACTCCCAGATATTGCGAAGCCTGACGAATGTTCATCACTTCTCGTGAGTCGGCCATATTTCCTGAACCAGTTTCTTTGCCTCTCCGCCACAACCCGCTCACGCCGGTATCTCCGGCCGCAAGCTTTCCCGCCCCAAACGCTCGGGGACTCTCGGTGTCCAGAGCATATATCAGCCCTGAAAAGCCTCGGCGCGAAGCGAATCTTCGTGTTTTATGGGGTTTTGTGCCCGTTTTCTGGAATTCGACGGAAGGCCGGTTGGTGGGTAAATCTATATGTTGTGGTATCGATCTGCTTATACGCAATTAGAAGTATTATTGGGGCGGAGCATCCTGAGTCACTCGCCAACCGGTAACTGAAGTACTAGAGACGGTACGGAAGTACTACGTCGCCCGCTCAAGTTGCTGTCTTAGCTGGATTTAACTTTTGCGCGGACCCATGCCTTCGGGTTACCACATCATCCCGAAGACCTCGCGACTGCGGCTGCGAGCTAGCCTCGTCTTCGCTGAGCGCGGGAATGAAATTTGAAATCACTTGCTGCACGACCGACTTCAGATCGGCTGTGACCTCACTGCACGTCGGAAACCTTGCCGTTCAGAAACGTCACTTTGACATCTTTGTACACATAGATCTGCTTCACGCCCACATTGAAAATCTTGTCCGGCCTGCCGAGAGCGCCCTGCACCTGATCGGTCGTCATTCCCAGTTGAACGGTTTGCGGCTCGGCCTGCTGCTGTTCCTGCCCTCCTTGGCTCTGCCCTCCCTGTCCTCCCTGCTGTCCTTGCTGCTCTCCGCCCTGCCCCTCATCGCTGCTGATCGCGAAGACCTGCCCAATCGTGTCTTCCACCGCCGCCGCGCTGGCTTTCTCCAGATACCCCTTGGCGAACTGGAACACCACTTCACCCTTCATCGACGTCGGCGGATTCACTCCGTTGCAGGAGTCACAGGCAACTACAGTGAACGATACCTTTGCTTTGTCCAGGTTGACGTCAATCTTGGTGGGATACACTTTTTCCCCGGTTTGAAAGTACTTGGAAACATTCTTCACCATCGCCGCGCACATGCCCGCCGAAGGATGAAGGCTGTTGTCCTGAAATTTTGCCGGACATAACGCCAGCGCTTTCCACGGCACGCTCAGGACTCCACCCTTTTGCACCGCCAGCAGCGTGCCCGCTTCCACCACGGTCATTCCGCTGGAATCCGAACCCATCTTCGCCAGCTTGTATTGCGCGCTGAGCTGCTCTTGCAGGGAAACAGGCGTTTGCCCTCTGGCTGCTGGCAGCGGAAGCAGCATCGCGATCGCAACTAGGGAAACCACAACAGTTGAGATTTCGCGCATGATTCCAGATTTCCTCTTCGTAGTCTTCCAACCTGCGCATCCCTACTGCACGTCAAACACTTTCCCATTCAGGAACGTCACCTTCAAATCCTTATACACATAAATCTTCTTCGGCCCAAGGTTCACGATCTTCTCCGGCTTCCCCATCGCCGCCTCCACCTGGTCCGTGGTCATCCCCTTCTCAATGCTCTGCGGTTCCGCCTGCGGTTGCGGCTGCTGATTTCCGCCACCCTGCTGCTGGCCCTGATCTCCACCCTGCTGCCCACCTTGATCTCCACCCTGCTGCTCTTCTTCACTGATCGAGAGCACCTGCCCGATCACATCCTCCACTTCACCGGCACTCGCCTTGACCAAAGATCCCTTGGGAAACTGAAAGATCACCTGCGCCTTGTTATAGGTCGGCGGATCGGTCTTGTTGCACGTGTCACAAGCGACGACGCTCATACTCACGGTATCTTTAGCCGCATTGACGTCGATCTTCATGGGATAGACCTTGTCTCCAACCTGAAACAAGTGTGTCGTCTGCTCTTTCCCAAAACGTCCCATGATGGACTTGCGTCCCATCAACGAAAGGCTGCTGGGACCGTGAATCGAGCCGCCTTCATACTTGGAAGGCAGGACGGCTTGGTCGGCATACGGCACCGCGAGGATCCCGCCTTTTTGAATAGCCAGCAGCGTTCCCTTCTCCACCACCGAGTATCCGCTAGTGTCCGAACCCATCTTCACCAGCTTGTATTGCGCGGCCAATTGCTCCTGGAGCGTGGGCGCCTGCGCCACCGAACCCGCAACCAGCGCAATGAGAACAAGTGCCAATGAGATAACTGCTTTGAATGTCTGCCGCATCACAAAAGTCTCCTCCAGCTTCTTCGGTTCTTTACTCGCGCCGCCTCTACGAGCGCACCCCGCAAGGGTGGCAGGAGTGAGAGCATCCGTTACAAACGAACCCTCGCACTCCTGGTTCCTGATTCGCTTTACTGCCCGCCGCCGGACCCGGCCTCTTGCTTCACCTCAGCCTCGGTCTGATCCGCAGATGCCGCCTGCTCTTTCAGAGTCTTCTCCGCACTCTTGTCCGGCTCCGGAGCGGGAACATCTCCCGCCGTGGTTTTGGTGTCGGGAGCCTTCGGCAGGCCGCCCGTGCCTTGCTTCTTCGCCAGTTCGCCCATGCCATTCTTGAGCGACTCCCGGAAGTGGTTGTACATCTCCTGCAGATCCTCCACGGCAAGCGGACCTTCCTTGCCAATGGCGCAATCTGACTTGTTGCTGGCGACCACTTTCACGCTGACGTTCCGGTCGTCATCCGGTTTGTCCGTGGTTCGCACGACGACGTCACCGTCGGTAAGCCCGCACTCTTCGCCTTCCGCCACCACCAGAGACAGGTCGGCAGAAACCACGAAAGTTTTGAATTTAGGATCCAGCGCCGGCGGCGGCGCATCCTTATTCGCCGCTGCCCCTCCAGAGGACTTGCCCTTGCCGGCCTCAGCCTGTTCCGCCGCCAGCAGAGCTTTCACTTCCTCCGCCAGATCTTTTTTGACGTCAGCACTGAGCTTCGGCGCATCCGCGGGAGCAGGCACCACCAGCAAACTAGCGACCAGCGTGCCCTCGCTAGCATCGGGACGCAGCAACCAACCTTCATTGGCTTCCACCTGCGCCGCGTATGCCGACTGCAGACTGGCCGCCAGCAGGTAATCAGTCAGCCAGAATGCCGCCGATGGATACACCGGATACGGTTGGTAGTAGGCGCCATAATAGCCATACCAAGGCGCTCCGCCCCATCCCCATCCATAAGCCACCGGAGCAGGCCATGGGTTATAAGCCCATCCATAATAGGCCGGTTGGTAATAGTAGGCAGGATAGTATCCGTAATAGGGATATCCTCCGTAGTAGTAGCCCTGGTACACGCCCGTGGTGTAAACGCCGTTGTAAACGTACGTCCGCGAATAATAGGAAGTCCCTCCACGCGTGACGTAAGCGCGCTGCACGTAGCCGGCGTGTCCTTTCCCGTTGCTCACGACACGGGCTCCGTTGTGCGTGCTCACGACTTTGCGGCCGCCGTGCATCCCGTGCTCAATATGCATTCCGTTCTTGTTGACCGAGCGAATTTGCCCATTGGGACGAACGTGCGCCGATCCCCCACCCTTCAGCGATACCGACTTCCCAGGAGGAGTGTGCGCGTTGGCATGGGCCCCTGCGTTGGCATGGCCGGCCGTCGCGTTCCCTTTGCCCCCCGCCGCATTCCCATGAGTTGCTGCGGTGTTCCCCTTGCCCGCCGTCGCGTTCCCGTGACCGGCCGCCGTGTTTCCATGGGTCGCCGTATTGTTACCGTGACCTGCCGCGGTGTTCCCGTGGCTCGCTGTTGTGTTCCCATGGCTCGCAGTCGTGTTCCCGTGGGTCGCCGTATTGCTCCCGCGCCCTGCGGTCGTGTTCCCGTGCGACTGCGCCGTTGCATGCGAAGGCGCGTTAGAGTGCGAGGGCGCTGACGAGTGTTGAGCCGGCGCCGAATGTTGCGCCGGTGCCGAGTGCTGCGCCGGTGCCGAATGTTGCGCTGGCGCAGAGTGTTGTGCTGGAGCAGGTGCGGGCGAGTTCGTTTTCTTTTGCCCCCAGGCAAACACCGGAACAGCCATCAATGCCAACACCACTACGCACGTGCGCACTATCTTTTCACTTTTCAAATTGCGATTCATTGACGCCTCCTGAACACCTAAACTGTTGTGCCGCTTCAGCCCCCAAAAAACCGTCCCGCTTCGCTCAACCGCGAAGAGTGACTCTGGAACTCGATCTGCCATGAACGGACGAGACTTCCGGTTGAGCACGTAACTTAACGAACCTCCAAGGGCGGAGGGAGAGATCTACAGGACAACACGCGATCAACTTGCTAGACGCTGTCGGGTAGCCCGTATCCTTGGGCGGAAAAACGTTACCAGAACTTTGCCAACTGCGCAATGATTTCTCTCACAATTCGCGCTAAAGAATTCTAAAGAGGTTGTCAGGTTTCTCGCGGCCAGGTGCGAAACTCGGCCCGATTCAGCCGCAACCCACTTCCCACCGGCTCCCCTCTGCTGTAATCTATCTTTCTTCCGCCGGAGGACTTACGTGCGCTACCTCGATCGCCTACAACCTCTCGCACTCCTGGTCATGCGCCTCGCCTTGGGCGCCGTCATGTTCGACCACGGATACCACAAGGTTTTCGGGGGACTCCACCACCATGCTCAGTTTGTAGCCAGCCTCGGACTCCCGGCCTGGACCGCCTACCTCTCCTCCTTCACCGAATTCTTCGGCGGCCTGCTCATCCTGTTGGGCCTGTTCACTCGCGTGGCTGCTTTTGCCATCTGTATCGACCTCTGCGTCGCCATCGTCAAAGTCCACCTCCACAACGGTCTGATGGGCAACGGCGGATACGAATTCCCTCTGGCTCTGGCCGCGCTCGCATTCGCTCTCATCTTCCTGGGAGGCGGCCCCATCGCCTTCGATCACATCCGCGCTCCCGGCGGTGGGAAATTTAAGTAATCCCGCATTGGACCACGCCGCGAGAGCTATAAGGCCCCTTACTGCCCGCAACTTATCGCTACCTTCCGGGTTCACGAGCATGGTATGCCGACGCCGCCGCAAGTTGATTACCGCTCCCGCTGAAATTATGATGAGCCGTAACCAACTGCACAGCATCCTAACGATTTCGCGGCCGCATCTTACGGCCTACAGGTACTACTAAGGAGGTTTCTCTTGAAAAAGTTAGCGCTTCTCGCACCCGTTTTTGCCTGCTTGTGCCTGGTCCAGTTCGCCTCGGCGCAGCAGGGCGACATCATGTTCGGCGCCGGCACGCTCTTGTCGTCCGCGGCCAGTTCGAGCCAGCAGATTACTGGGAATATCGCGGAGCGGGGAGGCACTTATCTTAACGTCGCCGGCGACGTCGTCGGCTTCAAGCGCCGCCTCGGCTTTATGGTCGAAACCTCCTGGCGGGCTAGTCAGGCTTCCTACATCCCAGGACAGATCAACTATCGCCCGATTCTGACCGACTTCAACGCGCTGTTTCAGCCCAAGCTGGGCAAGAAGGTTGGCCTTGATCTTTTTGGCGGCATCGGCATCGCCAGCACTCGCTTCTACTATCCCTTCACTACTTCTTGCAGCTACTTTAGCGGCTGCATCAACTACACCAGCAACCATAACTTCATGCAAGACGCGGGCGCCGGGATTCGCTACTACGTCTGGCACCATGTTTTTGTCCGTCCCGAGATTCACTACTACCATATCGACGGTAACAGCAACACGAACACCGTGGGCCCTGGTGGCTTCAGCAGCGACAATGTGTTTCGCGTCGGCGCCTCGATCGGCTACACCATCGGGCCGGACTAAGCCAGTGACCTTGCAGCTTTTGGTATGCTAAGGCGGCCAAATCGGCAGCTTCAATAACTGCATGCCCACTTGGGGCGTGAGTCGCCGGATACCAATCTCGTGGGTCACGGCACAGCCCCGAAAGAACTGAGGAGGACTCCCTATTGGGAAAATTCGCGCTCACCGCCACCGCCTGTATTGTGCTGTTCGCCACTCTCACTCACGCTCAGCAGGTTGACGTTGCTGTGGGCCTCGGCACTATCGTCTCCTCTTCTCCCGCCAGCGGAGGCCTGAACTTCCAGCAACCGGCGGAAAAGGGCGGCAGCTACATCACCGTCAGCGGCGACCTCGTTGGCTTCGGGCACCGGCGCCTTGGCCTTAGCCTCGAAACTTCTTTTAGGAAGCGGCAGGCGAACTACGCAGGCTATGAAACCTATCGCCCCATCCTGACCGATGTCAACGCGTTTTTCCAGCCGCGTCTGAGCAAGAAACTGGGCCTCGACTTGATGGCCGGTGTCGGCGTTGCCAGCAACCGCTTCAATCTCACGTCCTCGTGCAATATCCCCGGATGCATCAACTACACCAGCAGCAATCACTTCATGGAAGACTTCGGCGGCGGTGTCCGCTATTACGTTTGGCGCCACGTCTTCGTCCGTCCCGAGGCGCGCTACTACCACATCCAGAACAACGTCGAGTTCCACTCCAACAGCGTGGTCCGCGTCGGCGCTTCCATCGGCTACACCATCGGTCCTGACTAAATCGTGGAGCCAAACTCACACCCAGAATAAAAAGGCAGCGTCCGCGGACGCTGCCTTTGCGCTTCATGCTGGTCGCGGTCCTACGGTTCCGACATGCAAATCTCAGCTTCGCGGATTGCCTGATTAAGGTGTCCGATCGCTTTCGCGCGATGACCGTGGAAATCATGCTCGGCGGCTTCCAGGTGGTGCTTGGCGCTGCGCAGCGCTTCCAAAGCTTCCCCGATGTGAGGATGCGGTGGCATCGCTGGCGATGCAGCCGGCGCCGGCCCGGCCGCTGCCACCGGAAAGGCCGGAGCCTTTGGCCCGGCCGCAGACACCGGAAAGGCCAGGGTCAATAAGAGCATTGCCGTGATCAACAGAGTCAAGAACCCAATCTTCTTCATGCGTTCCTCCTCGTCCGAATTCTGGCGCGGACGTCGCCGGCAGAATCAACCTTGCCGCGACCCCGGCTGTAACACGGGAACCTCCGCGGCACCCGCACAGTATAGCCGCCGCTTGCGCAAATTCTCCGGCGCACGCGTTGACTCCTGTGGTGCTTGCCCGAAACCTGATTTTCAGATGATCTCTGCGCAGAAAACTACGGTTTGCCACGCTTGCTCCGGCTCCGCCACCACAAGACGGCCACGGCCAGCACAAACGCCGCAACCAGAGCCTGGTCAAAGCGCTTCATGAAATGCATCAGCAGCTTCCACTGGCTGCCAAAACTGTATCCCACAACCGAGATCACCGTGACCCAGAGCGCGGCTCCCAGCGCATTGAAGACCGCAAATCTCTTCCACGGCATGCGCAGGACTCCCGCCATCGGCCCCGCGATCACCCGCATTCCAAACACGAATCGCGCGAACAGGATCGTGATCGAGCCGTGCCGCTCAAACAACCTCTCGCCTCGCGCCAGCGCCGCATCACTCACGTGGAAGATCCGCCGGTGACGTTCCAGCAGCCGACGCCCCCCGCGATGACCGACGAAGTAGCCGAGGTTATCACCCAAGGTGGCTGCCACCGTGCCAAACAGAATGATCAATCCAACTTGAAGGTCGTGCTCGGTGTACGCGAGAAAGCTGGCCAGCAACAGAACGCTTTCACCCGGCACCGGCACGCCGGCATTCTCCAGTAAGAGAGTCGCCGCGACGGCCCAGTATCCGTAGTGCACAAGCGCGCTGCGTAGAAAATCGAGAATGTTATGGGTCATGATTTGATACGAGCGGTCCGCTCAGGCGGGAAGCTTCTCACGCGTCAGGAATTCAATCAACTCCCGGTTGAACTCTTCTGGACATTCTTCGTACGGAAGATGCCCAATACCCGGGAAAATGATCGTCCTGGAATTCGGAAAGTACTTCGCCAGCGCCGCTGCCGACGAAGCATATACCGCGGTATCCTTGCTGCCCCACATCAGAAGTGTAGGGACGCCACCCAACTTCGGCACAGTCGCCTCCAGTTCACGCAGGTCTTGAGTCCACGTGCGCACAATACTCAGAGCGTGCTCGAACAATCCCGGAATCGCCAGCGGCGCCATGTAGCCTTCCAAAGTTCCAGCTGGAATACGGCTGCGGTCGCCATACATGCGTGCATGCCAATAGGGATAAGTAAAACGCATGTGCGCGCTCGTCAGCCGGAACAAGGCAGAACCAAACCGGCTGCCGAAAAGGGGCGCCAGCCGCCGTCCATGCGCTGAAAAAGGATTCACCGGCGCCACCAGCACCAGCCGCCGCAGGTGCAGACCCGCACTCCCGTCCACGCACTCCGCGGCCGCCATCATCGCCACCGCGCCTCCGTGAGAAGTCCCCAACAAATCAAACGAAGAAATTCCCAGCCCGGTCCCCAGGCCGGAAATGAATCGCAGAAGCCGCTGCGCCGTTCCCCGCATGGAATGATCGAGCCCAGCCGGGCGGTCCGAGAACCCCGCGCCCAGCATGTCCGGCGCATAAACCGTAGCGTAAGGCGCCAGAGCCGGCATCGTGTAACGCCAGGAAAACGAATATCCCAGCAGCCCATGCACCAAAATCAGCGCCCGCCCCGAACCCGCACGCAAATACCGCATGCGCGCCCCATCCAGATCCATCCAGCATTCTTCAACACCAGCACCCAGCGCCGGAGCAAGCCCGGTAGAAACCTCCTGGTTGGATTCCGCCACGGCCAAATCTTCTAGCTCCGATTCTTCACAACTACGGACAACTCTTTTCCCTTCACCAGATTCTATTTAGATGAACAACGCCTCTGTTCACTTCACTTGGGGAGCCTCGGCTCCCCGTTTTTACGTCAGTGGCCAGTGATCAGTGATCAGTGGCCAGCAAAGAATCGTATATTCCTGCTGCGATCTCACTGACCACTAGACACTAATCACTGGCCACTGCTTTTCCTCTTCTTCCTCAACAACCTCTTCAGCACCCGTATCCCCTTATCCACATGCTTCTCCTCCAGCAAGAACGGAGGCAGAAACCGCACCACAGTATCCTGCGTGCTATTAAACAGAACGCCCTCCGCCAAAGCCGCATCTACAATCGGACGCGCCGGAATCTCCAGATTGATCCCCTGAATAAATCCCCGCCCGCGTACTTCCTTCGCCGCAGCGCTCTTCTCGACAATGATCTTCAACTCCTGCTGCAAGTAGGCCCCAACCTTATTCACGTTGTCCAAAAGCTTTTCGTCTTCCACAATAGCCAAAAACTCCAAAGCAACCCGGCAAGCCAGCGGACCACCGCCAAAAGTAGTCCCATGCTGCCCCGGAGAAATCGCGGAAGCAAATTCCTCCTTCGCCAGAAAAGCCCCCAGCGGCAGCCCCGCCGCAATCGGCTTGGCAATCGCCACCATATCCGGAGTCACTCCAAAACTCTGGAACGCAAACATTGACCCCGTCCGCCCCAGCCCGCACTGAATCTCATCAAAAATCAGCGCCGCTTTATGCCGGTCCGCCGCCGCCCGGCACTCTTGCAAAAACTCCACCGAACACTCATGGATTCCGCCTTCGCCGAAAATCGGCTCCAGCACAATCGCGCAAGTGTTGTCGTCCACCGCCGCCCGCAGGCCGGCCACGTCATTCTGCACAACAAACGTCACATCCTCCAGCATCGGCTCAAATCCCTTGCGATGCTTCTCCTGCCCAGTCAGCGACAGCGCCCCAAACGTCCGCCCGTGATACGACCCTTGCAGCGCCACCAGCCGCGACTTCCCCTCCCCGCCCCCGCGATGTCCCGCCAGTCGCGCCAGCTTAATCGATCCCTCAATAGCCTCAGTCCCGCTGTTAGAAAAAAACGCCCGCGCATTTCCCAAAGACCCACCCAACAGCGTGCACAACTTCTCCGCCAGCGCCCCCTGATACTCGTGGTAATAAAGATTGGAGACGTGAATCAGCTTCCCCGCCTGCTCCCGAATCGTCTTCACAATCCGCGGATGCGCATGCCCCAGCGCATTCACTCCCAGCCCCGAAACAAAGTCGAGATAACGCCGGTCCTCCAGGTCGTAAAGAAACACGCCCTTCCCCCGCGTCAACACGATGGGATACCGATTATAAGTCCCCAACAAATACCGCCGCTCCAACTCCGCGATCTGCTCGAATGTTTTCATAGGAAGATTCGATTCTATAGGAAGAGACCCCGCTCAAGAATGCGGCAAGGAAGAGCGTTAGTGGAAGGGTCCGTAGGACGCCTGACAATAACCCGGCGTTTCAACGCCGGGTAAGCTGCAAACTGGTTTAACCCGTCCCGGGACGGCTGAAATACCACCGCCACGGACGTTCGCACGACGCGGGCGATCAGATTTCCGTCCCCTACGGCACCTGCGGCGAAAGCTCGAAAACCACCCCTGCATTCTGGTAAGGCCCGCCAAACAAAGCTCCTCCATAGAGGTTGCCGCTCGCGTCCGAGATCACTCCGCCCGGGACGCCGCCGTCCCCTTTAGAAAGGAAGTTGTGCAGAATCGTCTCTTTCCAGTGAGCACCCTGGGGCGTTAGCTCGAAGGCCGTGCCGCATCCATTCGCGTAACCGACGGTACACTCGTTGCTGGTTCCACCTGCCGCCGTCGTGCCGTAGAGATTCCCGGACGAATCGATGAGCAAGGCCGCATTGGGATATGCCCCGTCGACGTTGAGGCCGGCGAAAGCATGAAGAACACGCGTTTGCCATGTACCAGTGAGGCGCGAGGTTTCAAACACGACGCCGAAGCCGTTCGCCCCTCCGTCACTCGTCGTGCCGTAGAGATTGCCCGCCGCATCCATGACCAACGGGGCATCGGGATTCAGGCCGTCCGTGCCTTTGAAGTTGTGCAGCACCACCTCGCGCCAGCCGCTTGAAGTCTTGTGCAGCTTGAAAACCACTCCGTCGTTATTCGTTCCTCCGTTGAATGTGGTGCCATACATGTCCCCGCTGAAATCCATCATCAGGCCCGGAACAATTCCGGCTGCGCCTGCGCCTCCTGCTCCGTCGGGACCGGAAAAATCATGCAGATCGGTCATCAACCAACCGCCGCCCGAGACCGGCGACAATTCCATGATGAAACCAAGGTTATTGCTTCCTCCCCCCGCAGTCTGGCCATACAGATTGCCTGCGGAATCGATGATCAGCGGGCTGACTAGTTGGCCGGAGAAAATCGTGGTTTCGGTCCACGACCCCGAACCGCTGGGCGAAAGTTGAAATACCTCGCCAAAGAAGGTCGTTCCATAAAGGCTGCCGGCCTGGTCCATCACAAACGAGCCCAGCGCGTAGGAACAGCACGTCGATAGAACGCTGTACGTCCAGCCCCCTGAACCGTCGGGAGTTAACTTGAATATGTTTCCGCTGGTGCCGCCGCCGTACAAGTTGCCGGCATTGTCCATGAACAAACCACCGGTAGGCCCGGAACCGTCGCCATTGTTGGGATTGAGCGAGTGCAGGACGGTAAGCTTATCAACCGCGTGAAGTGGAACGCTAAGCGCGAAAGCAACGGCCAGAATGACCAAAGAGATTCTCGAAATCTTCATTTTGCAAGCTCCTTGCGTGGTTTCGTTGGGAGAGGTTCGACCAATTGGGGTCTCGGGACTGTATGCGAATCTCGCGGAGAAAGGCTGCCGCAGGGCATCCTACACCCCGGCGTTCGGCTAGAGAAAGCGTGAAGGATTTTGCATATCGCGACGCCCGACCAAACTCACCAGGGACCCTGGGGGTGGGGGAACCTCGGGACAGACGGACGTTCCCCGGTTTTCCCCGGACGCCGATAGCCGAAGCCCGAAAAACCTGGTGGGCTGGCGGTGGTTTATCAGGACGTTGTACCCGTCAACGTTTCGAAGATTCGGGCAGCAGCCTTGGCAAGGAGCGGTGCAAAAGCTGGCGCGATAAGTCCGCGCCCTGGAAATCGTTACGGTCGATTTCCACTTTCGCACCGCTCCTGCTACTACGGTCTTGATGGTCACTCAAAAAGCGAACAACGTGTTGAAAGATCACAGCCGGCGCACACGCTGCCCGCCTGAGGCTGCCCCACTCGTCGCGATTTTTTCGACGCGTGAGCACCACGGACCTCGAACCGCTCTGCAACCGCCGCGCCTCGCGTCCACGCATAACGCACGGATTTTCGAATCCGCCTAGGGGAACTGGCTCCGAAAGACGGCCTGAATATGCTCCAGGCGCGCGCGCAATTCTTTCTCTTCGTCCGCCAGTTCCAGTTCGGATGCGACGCCCATCGCGGAGCAGAAGAAATCCTTGGCGTCGCTGTAAGGGCCGGCCGGGGAATACGCATCGTACATCTCCGAGTAAGCCTGCTCGCCCGCCGCGGCGAGTTTGCGCATATGCGCGATTCGGGTGGTCTCACGCCAAGCCACATAGTGCTCGCGTCCGCAAAACCCAAACGACCCTTCGGCGATGGTCAAAGCGATCCCATTATTCGATTCTGCCCCACACACCACGCACGCCGCCTGCACTTCTGTTTCTGGCGCGACGGACCCAAACCAGGGTACGCGTCGATATCCTTGGTCATACATCGAAGTGTAGATCGGGCCCTGCGGCGTCGACGATCGCGTGTGCCAGTTCTTGCAATAGGTCCAGTGTGGAACCGGAATTTCGGTGTGACGGATCGTGCAAAAGCCCGCCGCCTCCGACAGTTCACCCCACCGGCCGTCGTTGGCACGATTGAAACCGCAAGTCGCACAATTATCCGGACCACCGTTCGGCATAAAGCAGGCTCCAACTTCGCTGCTAGCAGCCAGTATGCACCATTTCTTGCGCTCTTTGACTCATTCAATACAGCCCCTTCTCCCCCGGAGGCCGTTCTTCCATCTCCGGTTCACCCACAGCCACTGCTCCGGATACTTCCGGGCGACTTCCTCTCGCCTCTCCTATCCTCGACATCGATAATTTCGATTGGACTAGCCGTCCTAGCGCCCCTAGAGTTGCTGTTAGGAACGGAGCATCCGCAAACCTGGGAACTAACGTGGGCATGTGCTTTGCCCCCAAAGCGCTGGGGAAATATCATCTGTCATACTAAGACATCGGAACCGTGGCATGACGAACTAGATGCTCCGGCAGGCCGTGTCCAACAGTTCTGCTAAAAACCGAGAGGTCAGAATAAGATAAGAATGGAACCAGAGAGCCTGCAATTGGAAGAAAACCACGCAGCAGGGCAAGACTCGCACCTGATCGCCCAAGCTACGCCCGCCCAGGAAACGCCCGCCCAAGCCACGCCCGCCGCCCAAAAAACGATCGGCGGCGGCCGCAAGATCACCCACGTCCTCACTCTCGAGGAAATTGCTAACCTTGCCGCCGAGGAAGGCCAACCCGCCGAGACCCTGATGAACGTCGTCGCCCTCATCGCCAAGCGCTTTGAGACTGACGTCTGTTCCGCCTACCTGCTCGAACCCGACCGCGCGCATCTGGTCCTGGCCGCAACCCTGGGCCTTCGGCGCGAGTGCATCGGCAAACTGCGCATGGCCATCCACGAAGGTCTCGCCGGATTGGTGGCCGAGCAGATGAGTCCGGTTTCCGTGGAGCAGGCGCACAACCACCCCCGCTTCAAGTATTTCCATGAAGCCGGCGAGGATGCCTATCAGTCCTTCCTCGGAGTTCCCCTCATCGACCGCGGCGTCCTGCAAGGCGTTCTGGTTGTTCAAACCGTGGAGCCTCGGGTCTTCCGCGAAGAAGAGATTCAAATGCTGGGTGAAGCCGCCGCTCAGGTTGCTCCGGTGGTCAGCGAAGCGCGTACCCTCGATCGCTTTATAGCTCCCGCGCAAGAAAGGCTTTGGGCCCTGGCCCGCAACCTCTGGTGGAGTTGGGATCACGATGCCGTAAGTCTCTTCCGCGACCTTGATCCTCTGCGCTGGCGTCAGCTCAACCAGAATCCGGTTTCATTGTTGGCGGAGTTTCCCCTGTCGAAATTAGAAACCCGCGCTGCCGAACTCGTCCTGCACAGCCGCATTAACTACGCCTACCGCCGCTTGCAGGAATATTTACAGGCCGACCGCACCTGGGGAGCGCGCCACGCCGGCGTCTTGAGGCCCTCACCAGTCGCCTACTTCTCCGCCGAATTCGGCATCCACGAATCCCTCCCCGTTTATTCCGGCGGCCTCGGCGTTCTCTCGGGCGATCACATCAAGAGCGCCTCCGATCTCGCCATTCCGCTCGTCGGCATCGGCCTGTTTTACGGCCAGGGATATTTTCGCCAGCGCCTCGATCGCAGCGGCTGGCAGCAGGAAGAATACTTGCCGACCGACGTCAATCAATTGCCTTTACAAATCGCCATCGGCAAGAACGGCCGGCCCGTCGTCATTCAAATCGATACGCGCGGCGGCTCCATTCATGCCAAAGTCTGGCGCGTCAAAGTCGGCCGTTGCGACCTTTTCCTGCTCGATTCCGATGTCGAAGCCAATACTCCCGACGATCGCGAACTCACTTCCCGACTCTATGGCGGAGACGCGCGCACCCGCATCCGTCAGGAATTGTTGCTCGGCGTCGGCGGTTTCCGCGCCCTGAAAGCCATGGGCATCACTCCCGGCGTTCTTCACCTGAACGAAGGCCACAGCGGCTTTGCCGTGCTGGAAGCGATTCGCACCCGCATGCAGGACGAAGGCATCGGCTTCGATGTCGCCGTGCCCCGCGTCTCGCGCGAAGTTGTCTTCACCACCCACACCCCTGTCCCTGCCGGACATGACCGCTTCAGTGCCGATCTGATCGAAGAGTATCTTGGACCCCTGCGCGACCAACTCGGCATTTCTCCGGAAACCCTGATGGGCCTGGGCCGCGAGAAAACCGGCAACCAGCAGGAGACGTTTTGCATGACCGTGCTCGGCCTCCGGCTCTCACGCCGCGCCAACGCCGTTTCCGCCCTGCACGGCGAAGTCTCCCGCGCCATGTGGACCGGCCTCTGTCCAGGCAAGCCGGAAGACGAAGTTCCCATCGGCCATATCACCAACGGGGTTCACGTTCCATCGTGGCTGGCGCCGCAGATGTTCCGCCTGTACGACCGCCACCTCGGCACCAACTGGCACCAGCACTCGAGCGAAGCCAAAATCTGGGAAGGAATTGAGGACGTCGATGACGGCGAACTCTGGGAGACTCACCTCAGCCTGAAATCGCAGCTTCTCGAATTCGTACGCCGCCGCGCCGTCGAGCAGGCCGAGCGCCGCTACGAATCCCGCGAAAATCTGGTGCGGCTCGGCAAGGTCCTCAGTCCAGACGCGCTCACCATCGGATTCGCCCGCCGCTTCGCCACCTACAAGCGCGCCAACCTTATCCTCAGCGATCTCGAGAGCCTGGCCTCCATGGTCAACGATCCCAAACGTCCAGTGCAGTTCGTCTTTGCCGGCAAGGCCCATCCCAACGACGAACCGGGCAAGCGAGTCTTGCAGCAGATTGCTGAACTCATGCGCAACGGCCTCTTCTCCGACAAGTTTGTCTTCGTCGAAGACTACGACATCAACGTCGGACGCTACTTTGTGCAAGGCGTCGATGTCTGGCTGAACAACCCGCGCCGCCCCCTGGAGGCGTCCGGTACGAGCGGCCAAAAAGTTGTCTTGAATGGCGGACTGAACCTTTCCGTTCTCGACGGCTGGTGGGCCGAAGCCTACGACGGCATGAACGGATTTTCCATCGGCACCGGCAGAACTCACTCCAACATGAGCGTCCACGACAAGCGCGACCAGGAAGATTTGCTGCGCACCCTTCGCGAAGAAGTGATTCCACTTTACTACCAGCGCGATCGTGACGGCCTGCCGCGTGGCTGGATCAAGCGCATGAAGCGCACCATCCGCACCCTGGGCTGGCGCTTCAACGCCGACCGCATGGTGATGGATTACACCCTGCAATGCTACGTACCCGCGGCCGGCGGCACATCCAGCGACTTGAGATCCTCGTGGTAGACCCGAGCGCTGGGTTTCGGGAAGGCACGAGAAGAGTTCGGGAAGGCGCGAGCACAGATCGGGAAGGGCACGACTTTAGTCGTGCCGTTAAAGCGGTTCAAAAATCATCCGCGCTTCAGCGCCTGAGGTGAGATCTTTGCGTGCGCCTGACCCAAGATTCAAACCCTCGCGGGAGAAACAACGCCCATGCACAACGCGATCGTAATTCTGCAAGGCAACCCCGCGCGCGCGGAAAATCTCGCTTCAAGCTCGAAGTCAGTCTCGCAAGCCGTGTTCATTGTGCAGTCGCTCTCCGAACTTCAGGCACTGGTCGCACAGTTTCCTGTCTCCGTCGGAGTCGTAGACCTCGGCCTGGTAACCGTTCAGGATGTCGTCGGACTGCGCCAACAACTCGGCATGGAAATCGTCTGCACCCACCACACCCCCGACGACGTGATGTGGACCGCCGCCCTCAACGCCGGCGCAATCGATTGCTGTTTCGACGACGACGTCCCCGCCATCTGCCGCGCTATCCAGCAAACCGCGGCAGCCGGCAATCGTGCCGCATCGTAAACACCAACTATTGACAACGCGAGCCGACGGGATGCCGATCTAGTCAGATCAGCGCCGCGTCGGCCGCGAACTTAATTTATCGATCCAGTCTCGATTGCGAAAACTGGAGTACTGTCCTTCCTGTCGGACGGCCCCTGCACAGGCTGAGGTCGGGACAACTTCTCAATTCACGTTGAGGTTTACCGGCGCGGACGGAATTCCGTTCGCGACCACGACTAGATAGCTCCAGCCCCTCTCCATGTTGAGCGGAGGATCAAACAGCGTCGACACGTTGACTCCGGCAGTGGCCACACCCATGGAGCTGTGGCTGTGCGTAAACATATAGAAAACGTGTCCAGTTGTGTAGTTGGTGATCCGGACCAAGGGATAGTTCGTCGCAGACTGGGCGTCATCTCCGTACATTGCACCCTGCGACAAGCCATTGAGCTGTGTGCCCGTGATCTGATACCAGGAAGCGCCGAGAGTGATGTTTCCGGGATAGCTATTGATCGTGGGCTGCCAGACAAAGTTGTAGGTGCCGCTGGGCGTGTAAACTTCTACGTCCTGCGAATAGTCAGTGAAGAGGATCTGACCGGTAGGCAGCACGAGCATGCGTCCGACGAACGACGGATCGACGCTGGCTCGGGGTGGGTCCGCAACATGAGTGAGTGTCGTGCCGTCGAATTCGTAGAACTTGCTGCCCGCGCTATAGCACGGGTTATTGGGGCCGGCTTGCACTAGCACTTTACCGTTCGGAAGTAGGGCAGCCGGACCATCTGGGACTCCCAATCCAGGCGGGAAGATCGGACCTGCTCTCCAACCGGTCGAAAAGGGGTTACTGTTGTAGATGGCGGTGTTGCCGGTTGCTCCGGTCACGAACACAGTGCCGTCGGGTCGCAGCACGGCGGGACCGATCTCGTTGCACGCCACCAGCGCTACACCTGTACTGCCCGCGGACGACCAACTTCCGGTGTTCGGGTCATAGAGTTCGGACTGTGTACCGTTCCATACATCTACGGTCAGCACCTTCCCATTGTTGGGATAATTGGGACCAGAGGGGTCGCCGGGCAGCAAGGTCCAGCCTTCCTCGGAGTTTTGGTCGGCTTTGTTCGTGCCGGTGATGCTCCAGGTCAAATTGGACGCGGTGAGCAGAGCTTGCTGGAACTGGTTAGGGGTACAAATAGAACCAGTGAAGCCGCAGTTCCCGAGCATGAAGGTCCCATTGCCCAGTACTACGCTCTGCGCATCTCCGATGTGACTCCAACCTGGAGGAGGAGAGATACTGGTCCAGGAGTTGGTCGAAGGATCGTAGATCGCTCCCATCGAGGTCTCTCCGCCGCCGAAAGCAGTTCCGTTGTATTCTCCCCCCTCTACGACTACACGTCCGTCGGCTAGAACGGCCGAAGCAAAGAAGAGAGGTGTGTATCCAAAAGGCATGCTGGCGAGTTGCGACCAGGTGCCGTTGATGTAACTTCCCGTGTTGTCGGGCTTGAGCCGCCACCAGTTGCCGGTGCTGCCGGCGACGGAACCGTCGGACTGATGCACCATGACCGTGCCGTCCGTAAGCAGCAGAGCAGTGCTGGCGTGAAAACTAGGTTGATGAGTTAGTGGAGTCCAGGTCTGTGCGCCAGCCGGCGTTGCCAACATTAGCAGCGCGGCAAGCCCGATTACGAGCGCTCGGGGGATCTTCATATCTCACCTCTCCTCATCTGTGGTTGAAAGTTGCGTTTGGAAATCGAGTTGAATGTTGGGGCGATGCGAGGGTTACACATCGTAGGAAGAGCAACTATTAGTCCGGCAATCATGATGCGGCCGTTGCCAGGGGCGACCAGAAGATATGAGAGGGACGAGTGGTGCCTGAATCGTTATAGAAGCCCGGTGACTGGGATACCAATTAAAGCTCACCAAGCTGAGGGCGCGTAGCTGCATTCAATTTGGCATATCCTCGGGGCAACCTAATATGTTTTCCTGGAAGTGATCCGGCATGCTGCACAGGCAAGCGGCTGAAAGTGTGGCTGTGACGTGTACTTAGAAATGAAAACTCGGTGTGAGCAGTGCACTGTGGGTCTCTCTCCCGGGTGGCCCATCCTTTCGCGGACTCCGCGAAAGAGCCTGCCCTGAGCGGAGTCGAAGGGGTGGGTACTGTCGGCCTAGAGCAACCATCGTCTCAAGAATTTCCACAAGCCCATTGTGCCATCTAACCTTGTCCACCTCCCATCATTTTGCGTAGGGCTTGTGGTAGCCGGACGGCGATCGAAAAGTGGACGTACGTGGCACTGTTTAGCCGCGATGCGGCGTCAGAATCCAGCCCGCGGCGTAACCCGTGGGTAGTAAGCGGAATGAGGACAAGCCCGAAGGGGCGAAAGAAAGCCGCCCTCAATACAGCCCCTTCTCCCCCGGCGGCCGCGTCTTCCATCTCCGGTGTACCCACAGCCACTGCTCCGGATACTTCCGCACATAGTCTTCAATGATCGCAGTAAATTTCTGCGTGTTGGCCTTGATGTCCGCCTCCAGGTCGCCCGTGCGCACCAACTCCACCGCCGGATCAAACCGCAGCCGGTATTTCCCCAGCGTAGCGTCCCAAATGGTGAACGTCGGCACCACAGCTGCATCGGTGCGCAGCGCGATCCGCGCCAGCCCGCTGGCCGTACACGCCGGGATGCCGAAAAAATCCACAAAAATCCCCTGCGGCGGAGTCATGTTCGTATCCATCAACATGCCCACCACTTCCCCCGCCTTCATCGCCGATAGCAGCCCGCGCACAAAGTCATCTTTGTCGACAGCTTTGTTGCCATGCATCGTGCGATAGTGCTCGATCAGCCGTCCCAGATAAACGTTGTCCATGCCGCGCATGATCACATGCATCCAGTGCCCGTGCATCGACAAGACAAAAGAAGAAAGCTCCCATCCGCCAAAATGCCCCGCAAACAAAAGCACGCCCTTGCCGCGAGCGTGAGCCCGCTCGTAATTTTCGAACCCGTCATACACCACGACTTCGTCGACGTTCTCTAGAGTGTACTTGGGAAAGTGGCAGACCTCAGCCAGTTGACGCCCCAGCGACGCGAACTCCCCGCGCAGAATCCGCGCCCGCTCCGCCTCACTTTTTTCCGGAAACACCATGGCAAGATTGCGCATGCCAACTTGCCGCAATCGCACGTGCAGAAGATACACAACCCAGGCGAGCCCAATGCCGATAGCCCGAGCCACAGGCCGCGGCAAAATACCGAGGATTTTGATGAACGGCCAGGCTGCCGCGTACTCAAGTCGCTGCCGCATTAGGAAGCGGAACGGTATCACCGTCAAAAATTATTTGCAAACAAAGAAGAGATTAAAATTTGTCATCCTGAACAAGCGTTCGTTGCGCAGTGAAGGATCTCTATTCGAGAAGTTCAGAATCGTACTTGCTGAACACTTCTCGCATCGCCGCCGGAGACCGTTCAGGCATAGCATGAATCGCCTTGATCAAACTATAGATGTTCGAAGTCATCACCAGCAGATACCGGCACACTCCGGGCCCAGGATTCCAATACGTATGCGGCGTCCCACGCGCCACGAACACAGCCGCACCGGAGCGCGCTTCGACTACGTCCGTCCCGGACCGGACGCACAGGTTCCCCTCCAACACGTACCAGATTTCGTCGTCGCTGTGATGAAGATGCAGCGGAGCAATCCAGCGCGGCGGCCCCGGCGGACCACCCGCATCCTTCCACTCGGCAACGACAAAAGAATCGCCGATGGAACCGAGAACATTCCCCGCGAGTGGAGGCGCGACACTTGGCGCACTCATCGTGCTACTTCGCCGCTTCCTGCGCCCACTTCGCCAGCGAAGTCAAGAACGCATTCGCCCCCGCCGGCGGATCTACTTCTCCCCTAAGCGACGCCGGAAACGAGACCATGCGCCCGTAAAATTCCCGCGTGCTGTCCTTATCCTGCTTCACGACGGCTCCATTCAGACTCACGCCGGCAAACAGTCCTCGCGCCCGAGAATAGGTCAGCACCTCGGCACGCATCTTCCAATCCGTATTCCCTTCGGCATGACGCCCCACCGGTCCCGCCGCCACCGAAGCGTCCGCTCCCAGCGCGAACTCGCTCGAGAGCAGATGCTTCATGCCATCTTTATTCATAATCAGCATCACCAGATCAACCGCCTGCCCGCCGATCTGAAACCCGACGCTGCCACCCGTGACCACAAAAAATGCGGGCGCACTCCATCCCTTCGCAGTGCGGCAACTGGCCAGCCCGCGGCCATACTTCGCGCCCACGATAAAGCCGCCCTTCAGCATCGACGGCACTACCGCCACGCACTCCGCCGAGCCCAAAACTTCCTGCGGGATGCCTTTATCCGGCGCCCCCTGAATCTCATCCAACACTTGCGCCGCGGCCTGCACGCGATCCGCAGCCTTGGTTTCCTTTTCATCATCTTTTGCAAAGGATAAAGAAGAGAGAGTCAAAATCAGGGTCAACAGCAATAACTTTTTCATAGTTCCTCACACAAACATTCTCTGGGATTCTGGTACTTGGATTGTAAACGAAGAGGGAGGTTGTATGAGAAACGCTTAACGGAAGTGGGCAGCGGAAAGATCTGAAGGATTCAAGAAGGCTTGCAGGACCAAAAAATCGGGGCTGAAAGCAGTGACCCTAATCGCCGCTATCAACCCCGTCTCCCAGGTTCTGTGGTAGGTGAGGCGAGTATGCGTCGCACCTGCTTCACCGACAAGATTACCGAGGTCAGTGTCCCGAAGTAACTCTTGGCTTTTGCGCTCACCCGGTACTAGCTACTAGGTACTGTTCCTTACTTCGCCGCCACCAGCGAATGCGTAATAGCATGCACCGACAGCGCAATCCGGTTCTGCACGCCCACCTTGCGCATCAATTTCGCGACGTGCGCCTTCACCGTGCGCTCTTCAATGCCTAGCTGCGCGCCAATCTCTTTGTTGGAGCGTCCCGCCACCAGCATCTCCAGCACTTCTTTTTCGCGGTCGGTAAAGGTCACGCGGCCCGCCGGAAAAATCCGCCCCGGCGCCGATGACACCCGCTCAATAAACATCGAGAGCACCTTGCGAGGCGCCCATACCGATCCCTGACTCACAATGCGAATCGCCTGCGCAAATTCCGCTGGCGAAGCCGCCTCATCCACGTAGCCTTTGGCTCCAGATGCGATCGCCTTCAGAATGGTCTCTTCGTCCACGCCCGACCCAGTCACAATAATGCGCAGATCCGGCCGCGTTGCCTTCAGGCTCGCCATCACATCAAACAGGTTTTGGCCGGAGCGGTTTCCCAGCAGAATCAGGTCCACGTCCTGCAACGTGGAAATTTCGGGCAAGCCGGCGGAGATCAGTTCGAACTCGGGCTCAGTGTCGAACAAGGCGCGAAATCCCACAAACCTCAGCGGGTCGCTCTCCACCACGGCAATTTTGATGATCGGTTTTCTCGCTACTGCTGCTTTCATAGGCATCCCTGTAGGGCGTAGTGTTGTAGCTAGAGGATAGCGGCATTTGCCCTCCCTGCAAAGACAAGTGACCGATGTTAAATTACGGGAGTAACATGAAAAAGAAGGGCCAAAAGCCGCTGCACAGCACAGATTGGCGCGCTAATTCTCGCTGCACCACTCCCGGAGGATTCATAATGAGAAGAAAGTCCATTCGTTTTCTGGCCATAGTCGCCAGCCTCGCACTTGTCGCCTGCTCACTACCCGCGCAGGAAGCGGCTTCCGCGGCTCCAACGCCCGCCTCCACCTACAAGTCAAAATTCCCCGGCGACCCTGCCCGCTCTGATTCCGAAGCTGCCGCCCTCGCCTACATGCGCGTCGCCCTCCGCGCCCAGCGCCAGTTCAACAAGCAATACGGCCACTTCGCTACCTCTCTCGCCGAACTCGTCCACTCCGGCTCATTCACCAAACGCATGGTCAACGCCGACCGCGGCGACTACCTGGTCAGCTTCCAAGGCAAGAAAGACAGCTTCATCCTCACCATGACGCCCAAACAACTCGACCCCCAGCACCGCTCCTTCTACGCCGAGGATGACGGCAAAATCCACGCCGACGAGGAAAAACCTGCCGACGCCAGTTCTCCGGTTGTGAAGTAAACTGCGCTTCGGACTCGACAAAAAGAGTGGCTCAATTGCGCTCGATTCTGTAGATTACGCGAGAGGCCGTCCGCGCGCCCTTTGCCATTTTCCGTGAGTGCGATTTACCTCAATGTTTTTTGGTGCACATTCGCACTGTGGATTCTGCTGGAAATCATCGCTTCGAGAGTCAAGCGTTCTCCCGATCCATCAAGGACGCGCGATCGAGGCTCTCTACTGCTCATCATCGTTCTCTGGTGGACTGGAATTGCCGTCGACTTTTTGTTCTCTTTTTTTCTGCCACAAGCCGCCCTGCCCAATGGGAAGGATCTTGTTTTTCCTGCCGGCATCGTCCTGATGCTTGCCGGGATCGCGCTGCGAGAGTACTCAATCGCGGTGCTACCGATACCCCTCCAGCACCTTGGCCGCGCGCCCCAGTGCAGTCGCCAGAACCGCCAACTGCTGGCGTGCCCGTTCGGCGTCGCCTTTGTCAAGAGCCTCATTCACTCCCGGAATCACTACGGCGGCGTACCCAGTGTATTCGCCCGGGGCGTAGATCGCGTGGCGGTACCAGGGACGGTGCGGCAGCCCTTCGGGCACCAGCAAAGCGCGCTCGGCGTTACGCAACGCCTGGTTCAGTCGTGCGGAGTTTCGCGGCGGATTCTTTTGCTTCAGCAGCATCTTCGTCCCCGCTTCCTGAAAATGCCTGGCGGCAGCCGTCACGGCAGTGAAATCGAGCGCGCGAGGACCGAACTTAACCTCCGCCCTTTTCCTGGCCGCATCGAGGTAAGCGGCAATCTCTTTTCCATATTCTTCGTAGTCATAGGGCAGCACGTCGGCATCGGCCATGCGCAATGCCTCCACACCAAAAACTCTTGCCATCTGCTGCTCGTAGGCGAAGTCCGGATCGCCGAATTTTTTGAACCAGGCGAAATTGTCGAACACCGAGTGATACACGCCGTATGGGCCGGTGGAACCAATGTCCGTCGAAGGCACGCCCAGATGCTGCTGAAACGCGCTGTAATCGGACCCGCTACCCAAGTCTCCGACGGGTACATCACTCCTGGTCGATGCGGCAGGCAAGCGGCGAGTGTCCCCGATGGCTTCCGCGGGCGACTGCGTCGAGGGAGCGCCCGGCTGATCGTCCTTCTGCCACGCTTCGTAGACGGTCCCGCCCTTGGCACTGGGCACGGCCTTCGCCACGTCGCGTATAAACTGCTTCAGGCTGGGCACCGACGAGGCGCCAAACTTCGGCCCGGAGACCGCCACGTCCACGTTGAAGTAGGCGGGAGCATTGGCCAGTTCGGACTCGTGCTGCTCCACCCACTCGGTGGAACCCATCAGGCCTTCTTCCTCGCCATCCCAACTGCCAAAAATCAAGGTGCGTTTTGGTTTCCAACCGGACTTCAGCAACACGCCGACCCCGTGGACGGTTTCAAGCATCGCTGCGGTGCCGCTGTTGGGGTCGACTGCACCATACACCCACGCATCGCGATGATTTCCGGCCACCACCCACTCGTCCGGAAACTCGCTACCTGGCACACGGCCAATCACATCCCAGAGGGTGCGGAACTGATAGTCCTGCTTGAGATGCATCTTGACCCGCACCGGACCCGGCCCAACATGGTAGGTGAAAGGAAGGGCACCCTGCCATTCGCGTGGTGAGTCGGGACCGCCGAGGTGTTGCAGAAGGGGCGATGCGTCGTGATAGGAGAGTGGCGTGACTGGAATCCTCGGCATCTGCGCAGACCGTTCCGGAGAAACGCGTTTGCTTTCCGGCAACGAAGGCAGCGATGCAAATCCTGGCGTTGTAGGATCGCCGGGAAACTCGAACATGTAACCTATCGATCCGCGCTGCACCGCAGTGTCGGGCCGCCAGGGGCCGTCGGGATACTTATCGCCACGACGCCAGCCATCGTCGAACGGATCGGAGTAGATGATCATTCCCGCCGCACCGCGTTCCTGCGCGACGAAGGCCTTTACTCCGCGAAAGTTCTGACCGTAGCGCACCAGCACGATTTTGCCGCGCACGCCGATCTTCAGCTTCTCCAGCTTCTCGAAATCTTCCGGCGTGCCGTAGTTTGCATACACCACCTCCGCTTCGGCATCGCCTGACGGTGACATGCCGCTGAATGGCATCACCACACGTGGGTCGTCGTCATAAGGATCGCCGTCCACGTGCTCGCGAGTGGGCCCATGCATTTCGACTCCGGCGGGCGCAGTGATGTCTACCCTGATTTCCAGGGGATAGTTGATCCAGACCTTGTATTCGACGATCTCGGTGTCGAGTCCGGCGGCACGAAACTTCTGCGCCACGTAGTCGGCAGTGGCTTTGTCTTCGGGCGTGCCGGCCATGTGCGGAGCTTGCGTCAGGGTGCGCAGGTGTTCTTCGGCGAGTTTGGGATCGGGCACGGCAAGGAAACGGGCTTCGGTGGCTGCTTCGGAGGCAGGGTCGCGAAAGCCGAAGATGGGTTGGGGGGAGGAGGACTTCGGCATTTGGCCGATGACTTTGGTCGATAGAGAGGAAAATAGAACGACCGACGAAAAAAGAATTGGTGAGAACAATCTCATGAGGCTCTCGCTGGGAAAGTAAGTAAGGTAGCACAGCGGGTGCTAGGGTATACAGATGAGGCGTGTAGACAGGAAGTTTGAGTCTTTCAAAATTACTCCGGCGAAACGAGGCAGCGGCCTCGGTAACGTGAGCGCAAACCACGACTACTACTTCGCATTGGGCACGAGAACAATTGGTAGGAAGCCCGCGCTTGATCTCGAAAAATCTATCGCACCTGCCCTGTTCCCACAATCTCATACTTCGAAGAAGTCAGCTCCGCGAGCGCGAAAGGACCGCGGCAGTGGAGCTTCTGGGTGCTGATGCCCATCTCGGCGCCGAAGCCGAACTCGGCGCCGTCGGTGAACCGGGTGGAGGCATTCCAATACACGGCAGCCGAATCCACTCCGCGCAGAAACTTCCGGGCGTTCGCTTCGTCTCGCGTGATGATCGAATCGGAGTGCTTGGTGGAGTAGCGATTGATGTGTGCAATCGCCTCATCTACGTTCGCAACCACGCGAACTGCCATGCAGAGTCGCAGGTATTCTTCGTACCAGTCTGGCTCGGCGGCCGGTACGATGTTCAGTCCAGCACCTAAGCTGCGGGACTTGCTGTCCCCACGAACCTCGACCCCGGCCTCGATCAGCTTCTTCACGATGCGGGGGACATATTCCGCGGCGACCCGTTCATGAACCAAGACCTTCTCCGCGGCGTTGCAGACCGACGGCCGCTGGGTCTTGGCGTTGATGACGATCGGGTCGGCCATGTCGAAGTCTGCGGATTCGTCGATAAAGATGTGGCAGTTCCCTGCTCCGGTCTCGATCACAGGCACCGCGGAGTTCTCGGTGACGAATGTGATCAGGCCTGCGCCGCCGCGCGGAATGATCACATCCACTAGTCCGCGGGCCTTGATGAGTTCCTGCACCGACTGGCGCGTGCTCGAATCGAGAAGCTCGATTGCGCCCTTGGGCACGCCCCGCACGGCCGCAAGAATTTCCACCAAACGCTGATTGCTGCGCGCCGCTTCTTTACCGCCGCGCAACACGATGGCGTTTCCAGTTTTCAGCGCGAGCACGGCTGTATCGACGGTGACGTTAGGCCGCGATTCGTAAATAATTCCCACCACACCAAGCGGAACGCGCACTTTGCGGATGCGCAGGCCGTTGGGGCGAGTCCACTCAGCGAGAGTCTCGCCGATAGGATCGGCCAGCGCCGCGACATCGCGCACACCCTGCGCCATGTCCTTGATTCGCACTTCCGTCAGCAATAGCCGGTCACGCATCGCCCCTTCGAGGCCGGAGGTTTCCATGTCCTCCCGGTTTGCCGCAAGAATGGTCTGAGTCTGAGCTTCAATCGCATCGGCAATCGCGCGCAGCAACGCGTTCTTCTCGTCTGTGGAGAGCAGTGCCAGTTTCGCCGCCGCCGCCCGCGCGCCAAGAAGCTTTTCCTGTGTTGTAGCCGAGTTGGTAATAGTCGTCGCCATCAATCCGTTCCTTGACTAGGAGGAAAATATGTTCCGATCTTGCGCTCCATGCCTAACGTGATTCCCTGGGGATGGCGTCCATTCACAATAGCCACGTGTACGCCGCCTTCGCTGGCGAGCTTCGCGGCGCGCAGTTTGGAAATCATCCCGCCGCGCCCTTGGGCGCTTTTTCCATTGCACTGAGCTTCCAGCGCTGGAGTCAGCTTGCGCACCACGCGCACCAGGCGCGGTTTCTTGCGACCGTTCGGCACTAGGAAACCATCGACGTTCGTCAGTAGCAGAAGCCAGTCGGCCTTCACCGCTGTGGCCAGCAGTGAACTCAGTTCGTCGTTGTCGCCAAAAGCGCCTTCCAGTTCGCGCACACTGACACTGTCGTTCTCATTCACGATTGGCACGACTCCGAGCGATAGCAGTTCGGCCAGCGCGTTTTGCAAGTTGCGATAGCGGACGGGCGAAGTGAAGTCGTCGCTCGAAAGCAGAAGCTGCGCCACCACCTTCTTGCCGAAAAACAAGCGCTCGTAGGTGTGCATCAGCTTGCTTTGGCCCACGGCAGCACAGGCTTGCATACCGGGAACGCCACTGGGACGCTGGCGCAGTCCGAGTCCTGACATGCCCGCCGCGATCGCACCGGAGGTGACGATCAGGTATTCGTTCTTGCTGAGATCGAATTGATCTACCATGGCGCGCAGCAGGTTGGCGTCGATCTGGCCGCCGGGAGCGATAAGGCTGGTACCGACTTTTATAACGACTCTCATGCAAACGAAACTTTCATAGCTCAGTTGGAATGGTATCGCACTTGGCGCCGGAGGAGGATTCCGCTCACTGTTCTTAGTTCTTACGTTACCGAAGTCGCTCGAGTTTGGGGTACAGCGGAACCCGGCGGAAAGGACAATATCCCTATCCTGCTATTAAAATGGATTTCTGGCAAGATGAAAAAACTTGCCACATTTGAAGCCTTATGCCTGCTTCCAACGCCACTCGCCGCTTCTCCGATCGCGTTGAAAACTATGTACGTTACCGGCCGGGATATCCGTTGGACGTGCTGCAGGCACTGAAGGCCGAATGCGGACTGGCGCCCAATCACGCGGTTGCGGACATCGCGTCCGGCACGGGCATCTGGACTCGCATGTTGCTGGAGAATGGCAACCCGGTCTTCGGCGTGGAGCCCAATGCCGAGATGCGGCAGGCGGGTGAGCGTCTGCTGGCGGGGTTCCCGAAGTTCTCCAGCGTTGTGGGAACCGCGGAGGCGACCACTCTGGCAGATCAAAGTGCGGACTTCGTCACGGCGGCACAGGCTGCGCACTGGTTCGACCGCGAGCGGGCTAGGCGCGAGTTCGTCCGCATCCTGAAGCCCGGCGGTTGGCTGGTGCTTCTATGGAACGAGCGGCTCACCGATGCGACGGCATTCTTGCGCGATTACGAGCAACTGCTCCTTAAGTACGGCACTGACTACCAGGACGTTCGCCACGAGCGCACGACCGACGCGGTTAATGAGTTCTTCGATCCCGCTCCCTTTCACGAGCGTGTGTTTCCGATGCGTCAGGAGTTCGACTACGCCGGAGTTGAAGGCCGGCTATTGTCGTCCTCGTACGCGCCCGGGCCGGACCATCCGCAACACGCGCCCACGTTGCGAGAACTGCGCCGCATATTCGATGCCCATCAGGCACAGAGCAGCGTTGCGTTTGACTACCAAACGCGCGTGTTTTTTGGGCGGCTGTCCTGAAATTTCAGCTCTGCGGATGCAACCGATGTACTTGGTTGGGGTGCTTGCCCGTCCGGCCTACTGGATCTTTCGGAAAAGAATTTCGCAATGGGATGCACCCTGGTGCATGCACACCGGCTGCGTGATGACGATGTTCTCCTGAAACCGATGGGCCAAACCCCTGCCAATGCCGATGGCGAAGGCGCACATTCGTCGAGGCGACGTGTAGATCAATCGCAGTTCATGGAAATTAAGGCGCGTGGTCTTGAGTTCAGGCGGAGTGGCGCCGGGGCTCTTGACCCTAACTACCTTGTGGATAGTCGCCTCGGTATGTTCAATGATATCCAGGGTTTTCCACTGTGCCAGCAGCAGATGGCCGTTCATCTTCATCAGCTCTGGCACAATAAACTCCCCAAAGCTTTCGAGCAGGGCGGCCACAGGCTTGCCCGTCAAGGAGGAGGCTGCCAGAACCAGGGCCATTGCCTCCACATCCGGGTATTCCTGCACATGGAGATAGACCCGGTCACCGAGGGCGGCCTGCTTGAGCATGGCGGGCCAGGTTCCGCTGCCAAATTCCGCTTCGGCGAAGTCTCGTAATGCTGAGAAGATTGTTCCGTGCATAGGTACGGTTCCCTTCCTCAGCGGGGAGAGCTTCGGTTGGAGAGACTTCTGACGGTCCTACCCATGAGAATCGGCTGGAGTGAGGAAACCTTGAGTTACGCAGGTTACGGCACTTGAAAGAGTCACGCGTCGGCGACCAAACCTGATTAAATAGTTTTCCAGTCGCTTCTTTGACCAACCGGAGAAACTTGTGTCCGACGAAAAATCCTTCCACATGACGTCCGATGAATTCCGCCGACACGGCCACGCCGTAGTCGACTGGATCGCTGATTATCACTCGCGGATCGAATCGTTTCCGGTTCTTTCGCAGGCGAAGCCGGGGCAGATTCGCGCATCGCTGCCGGTGAGTCCTCCGGCACGCGGAGAGCCTTTCGAAGCTTTGCTGAAAGACGTGGAAAAGCTGATTCTTCCCGGAGTGACACACTGGCAGTCGCCGAATTTCTTCGCGTACTTTCCGTGTAACGCCTCCGGACCAGGGATTCTTGGCGATCTTCTCTCTTCCGGTCTCGGCGTGCAGGGCATGCTGTGGTCGACCAGTCCGGCTTGCACGGAACTGGAAACGCACGTGCTCGACTGGCTCGTGCCCATGCTTGGCCTGCCGGAGAAGTTCCTGTCGTCGAGTGCCGGCGGCGGCGTTATTCAGGATACCGCCTCGAGCGCCGCTCTCTGTGCCTTGCTGGCGGCGCGCGAACGCGCCACCAATTACACCAGCAATCAAAAAGGATGTAATGGCCGCATCGTGGCTTACGCATCGTCGCAGACGCATTCGTCACTGGAAAAGGCTGCAATGATCGCAGGCATCGGGGTCTCCAATCTCCGCCTGATCGAAGTCGACGAAAACTTCGCCATGCGGCCGGACGGTCTCGCCAGCCAGATTGAGGCCGACAAGCGTGCCGGGCTGGTTCCCTGCCTCGTGTGCGCTACCGTCGGCACGACATCTTCGAATGCGATGGATCCGATCGCAGAAATTGCGAAGGTCTGCCGCCAGCACAACCTCTGGCTGCACGTCGACGCGGCCATGTCGGGCACGGCGGCGCTGTGCCCGGAGTTTCGCCACCTGCAAAACGGAGTCGAGTTGGCCGACAGTTACAACTTCAATCCGCACAAGTGGATGTTCACCAACTTCGACTGCAACTGTTTCTGGGTCGCGGACCGCAAAGCGCTGATCCAAACGCTGAGCATCCTGCCGGAATACCTCCGGAATCAGGCGACGGAATCGGGCGCGGTGATCGACTATCGAGACTGGCACATCCAGCTCGGCCGGCGCTTCCGTTCCCTGAAGTTATGGTTCGTGATCCGGCACTACGGCGTGGAAGGACTGCAGCATCACATACGCCACCACGTGCAACTGGCGCAAGAGTTCGCCAACTGGGTTCGCGACGACGCTCACTTCGAAATCGCCGCGCCCGCTCCTCTCAACCTCGTGTGCTTCCGCCACAAGGCTGGCGACGCGGCGAATCAGACCATCATGGACTGCCTCAACCGGAGCGGCGACCTCTTCCTGACGCACACCAAGCTGAACGGAAAGCTGACGTTGCGACTGTGCGTAGGACAGACTCACACAAAGGCACGGCACGTTGAGCGGGCATGGAGGAGGATTCGCGAGGAGGCCGAAAAGCTAGCGGCGACCGGGTAACCGCATGCGATATCCCTTCGGTAGGTGATAATCCGGCCCACTGATGAACCTGACTCCCGGCGGAGGTGTTCATCTGATCCCGGGGCTGGGGTCGGGCTACCTGCTAACTGGACGGTCGCCAGACGGGATAAGTGTTATGCGGGGGCAATAGGCGCTGGGGTCTCGGACCTCGGTGCTCTTTGTTTCTCAAATGACGGGGCTGCCTATGCATACATCTACGTGCGGTCATTGTCAGAGGCTTACGTGGTGACGGGGCTAAAGTAAGAAAGGGCCAGACGCACTCACGGTGAAGTTTTCGATCTCTCTGCGAGGAACTCGGATTGACATCTTTTCGCGGACGAGAGCAGTTCGTTGAACTCGGGCGTGCCCCGTAGCTTCGCCCATACGGAATCGTTCTGCAAGCCGGTGTAGGCACAATAGTTCCCAAAGATGGAGCTCTGGATTAGCTTTATGGCCAAATCTTTCTGGCCGCAGAAGAGAAAGTCGGCCGCAACCACATAGTGGACCTCGGGGTCAGGATCAGCGAGAAATCTGGCCGCTGCGTCCCGGGCAAGGGTTGGCGTGTTCGCGGGGGGCGAACCGTCCAGACACGCCAGCATCAGGGCGTTCCCCACTTTTTGTTCAGCTTCCCGCGCTTGCGACAATTTTCCGTCGCGAATGAAATGCCGCGTTATGTTGGTAGATGCCCATACTGATCCGGCGTCGAGCTGCAGAAAATCCATCGCACGCGCGTAGTTTCCCAGTTGCTCGAAGGTGAAGGAGCATGAACGAAACGTAAAGTTCCCTGGATCCAGCGCCAATGCAGCGTCACACTCGCGCGCCGATTCCTCGATTGCTCCGCCATAGCGCAGGACATAGGCCAGGGTGAAGTGGGCTGTTGCATTCTCCGGATGCCGTTCCACGAGCGCCTTCGCATCCCGGTAGGCCTTGATTAACTCACCTCTTTCGACCCGATTGTCAATCAGCCAACTGGCCGCGACTATGAAATTGGGATCGAGGGCCAGCGCTCGTTCAAGCGCGGCAGTCGAACGCTCGCGCATCGCCTCGCCGCCGTTCGAATAGGCCGCATCATAGTGGTAGCGAACCCCGAGGGAGCACCAGGCGGGAGCATAGCTGGGGTCCAGCCCTACAGCCCGTTCCAGCATGGCAATGGCATCTTTGTTGGGGAGAGGATCATGCGGCATCGAGATGCTGCGGAGATAGAGGTCGTAGGCCTCTTCGTTCTTAGGCCGTGTGGCGCCTTCCGCGGAATCCGCCCCCGCACCGAGAGCTGGGACCAGTCCCTGACGAACTTTCGCGGTGATCTGGCCGCGCATGGCGATCATGTCGGGCGCGGCGACAGTCATCGTGTCCCGCCACAGCGTGCGGTTGTTCTCGACATCGATTGCTTCCAAAGTGATTTGAAGCTGAGAGCCTTCCTTCAGAAAATGTCCCGTGATGACATCGGTCACGTGCATGGCGTGACCGGCCTCTTGCAAATCGAGCGTGGGAGAGTCGTACTTGCTGGTGGTCGCAAATGGGCGGATGGACAGTGAGCGAACGTAGCTGAGCGAGGTCGCGATTTCGTCAGCCAGGGCAAGGCGCAGAAAATCCAGATCCCTGTCGGCTCCCAGGTTCTGCAGCGGCAGCACTGCGACGGTTTTCTGGCTGGCCGTGCCGACGACTGGCACGGGCCGCTGCTTGAAGAACCATACGCCGGCGGCCAAGCCCACCACAATCGCAGCCACGGCAATTCCCATCCCGGCTGCCGTGTACGTACGTTTCTTTTCCGAAGATGCGGCGGCGATCGTACTTGCGGCGCTACGTTGACCGGAACTCTGCGCTCCGGCCGCGACGCTGGATTGGCCGGCTGGCACCGAAGCTGACATTGCCATCCGTCCCGAGTCAGTGTCACGCCTCAGGCGTTGCAGATCGCTGCGCATCTCCGAGGCATGCTGATAACGCAGGGTGCTGTCTTTCTCCAGAGCTTTGTTGATGATGTCTTCCAGTTTGGCAGGGACTTCATGATTCAGCCGCACGACGGCGACCGGCGCGCGATTCATGATGGCTTCGCAGATCACCGCCGAGCTCTCGCCGTGGAAGGGCACGTCGCCGGTCGCCATTTCGTAGAGAACGGCCCCGAAGGAGAACAGGTCGGAGCGCGCGTCGAGGTCCCGGCCACGCACCTGTTCGGGGGACATGTAGGCGACGGTGCCCACCATCGTGCCAGGGCTAGTCAACTGAGCCGAGTCCATGGTTTGGGTGGCGCCAACGGTCTTGTTAGGCGAACCGCCAGCCGTTACTTTTGCCAGTCCAAAGTCGAGAATTTTGGCATGGCCGCGCTTGGTGACGAAGATGTTCGCCGGCTTGATGTCGCGGTGAACAATGCCTTCGGCGTGGGCAGCGTCGAGGGCGTCGGCGATCTCGATGGCGAGTTGCAGGAGGGTGTCGGTCTCGAGCGGGCGGGCTCCAATGGCGTGTTTGAGAGTGAGGCCGTCCAGAAACTCCATGGCGATAAAGGCCTGGCCGCTATGCTCGTCAATTTCGTAAATGGTGCAGATGTTGGGATGATTCAGCGCGGAAGCGGCCTGGGCCTCGCGCTGAAAGCGGGCCAGGGCCTGGGGATTTTTGGCCACTTCATCGGGGAGGAATTTCAGGGCGACAAAGCGGTGCAGCTTGATGTCTTCGGCTTTGTAGACAACGCCCATGCCCCCACCACCGAGCTTCTCGATCAATCGGTAGTGCGAGATGGTCTGGCCGATCACTGGAAGCAGAATCTTACGTGGGTGAGAGGGGCGAGTCAACGAAAGGGCGCTCCCAGGTAGTGGCTGAATTTCAGCCACTACCTCGCTCTCAGTGTGCGTCAACTTAAATTTTCCTGTTGTTACATCCTCCTGTCTGCGCTACTATTAGAAGGCTTTCCGCACGCTGTTCCTCTCCCCAGTTATTCCACCACAGGAGTTCGCCGATGTCGTTTTTTGCCAAGCGCCTGATCGTTGTCTGTGTCTTTGTTTTCAATCTCATCCCTTGCATCGCGGCGGACGGCACAATGGCGCAGAAGCCTCGCTTTGCGTACGTAGCGAATAATCAAGATGGCACGGTGTCGGTCTTTGAGATCGATCACAACATGCTTCGCGTGCGGGACTACGCCTACGCCGCAGGGTCAAGTCCTCTGTCTATGGCCGTCACACCTTCTCAAAAGTTCCTTTATGCCGGCGGAAACGGGTCTCCCAGTCTGGTTGCATACGCTGTGAACGCCGAGACAGGTCGACTGACGACTCTGCCGGCTACGCCCTTTTTCGGTCCCATGTTTCAACTGGCGGTCGATCCCTCTGGCAAGTTTCTTGTTATCGCGGATGGTAGTTCAGTACAGAGCTACAAGATCAACGGAAATACTGGAGTTTTGATCTCGGCTGGATTTGCTTCGGCCAGTTCACCGATCGCACTCGCTATTCATCCTTCCGGAAAATTCGTTTACGGGATCGATGTAAATAACAATGAAATTACCGCCCTTACTCTTGATCCGACCACGGGAACGTTGACGCCGGTAGCCGGGTCCCCTTTCCCGACAAATTCCCAAAACCCGTTTGCGGCAGCGATTGATCCGGCCGGCCACTACCTTTTCGTTGCTAATGCCAACGGGAGCAACGTGTCGGTGTTCGCGATCGATTCGAATACCGGTGGGTTGACCGAAGTTTCCGGATCGCCTTTTGCCGTTGGAAATATCCCAGAGGCAGTCGCCGTGAGCCCGAGTGGACGGTTTCTGTATGTTGGAAACTCATTTGATAAGACGATCTCGGCTTTCTCGATTAATTCTGCCACCGGCAGTTTGACCGCTGTTGCAGGCTCTCCCTATTCAACCGGAGCTTCGGGTCCTCTGGGCTTGACCGTCGACTCTTCCGGACAGAAGTTGTACTCGATGGACCATGATGCTAACGAAGTCGACACGTTCAGCATCAATTCCTCCACCGGAGCTTTGACACTCAGCGAAACAGTTCGCTCTCACGGGGCAGCGATTTCAATGGCTATCGTCTCCGGCAAAAATCCCGCCGCTTACGTACCTAAGTCAGTTTATGTGGCGAACGCCAACTCAAATAACATCTCCGCATACAACATTACTCAAAGTTCGGGATCGCTTACTTCTATTTCGGGTTCTCCTTTTTCGACCGGGTCGTTTCCTAGCGCGATCGCTTCGGATGCTGCGGGGCGGTTTGTGTTTACGGGCAATGTTGGCGACTCCACTTTGTCGGCCTTTACCGTGGATACACTAACCGGCGCTCTCAGTCCGGCTCCCGGATCGCCCTTTTTGGCAGGAAAGCAGCCAACCTCGGTAGCGGTGGACAACGGTGCGCACTACGTTTATGCCTGCAACAGTCTCGACAATACGATTTCTGGTTTCTCGGTTTCAGCTTCAGGAACCTTGACGACTCTAGCCGGCTTTCCAATTTCTACCGCGCCATACCTGGATCCACTGGCCCTCACTATCGACCCGCGTGGAAAGACTCTGTACGTGGTAAATGCAAACTCGAACAATGTAACGACTTACGCAATCGATGCGGGCACGGGAAGCCTTACCCTGGTTGGTTCGCTCGGAACGGGCAGTTTTCCGGATTCAGTCTCGATTGATCCGACTGGAAGGTACCTGTTGGTAAGCAACTCGGTTTCGTCGAACGTCTACGTTTATGCCATTGACGGGCCCACGGGCGCTCCGAGTCAGGTTGCAATATCTCCTGCGTCTGGCCTCGCGAATCCATACAGCGTCGCCGCCGACCCCTCTGGAAATCGGGTTTATGTGGGGAACGGGAGTCCCAGCGATCTGGTCGGCTACAGCCTGAATACAAAGAGTGGAAAGTTAAAGCAGTTAGCCGGCTCGCCGTTTGGTGGTGTGTTCACCCCGTTCTCGCTGAGCTTTGATCTGTCAGGGAGTCTCTTGTACGTGGTAAATAACTCGGGGAACAGCGTCTCCGGATTTTCGGTGAACCGGACGACTGGCGCGCTGACTGCCGTCCCCGGATCCTCCTTCTCGGCGGGGTCTGCGCCCACGGCTGTGACGGTCACCGACAGCATTCGCCCCTAGGGGAATGTGAGAAGTTGTGACTAGTCTGCGGCCATGGGTGCCGGACGCGCCACAGCAGGAAGGACCTTCGCGACGACTGGCGCCTCCACCGGTGTTTCCAGCCACTTGCGCACTTCAGGCATTGCCTGCCGCATCGCCACTTCTCCGGAACGAATCAGATCTCCGGCGCGCTTGAAGTCATCGTAGGCGAAGCCGGCCACGTCGGGCTCAATGACGACGTCTGCGGCGTCCTTCCAGAGGCTGGACATGGCGTCCTGCGCAATGGCGAACGATTGTCCGATCACGTCGAAGAGATGGCGGGGCGCTCCGCCTTTTGCCCACGTACCTCTCAAGTGCACCGCCAGCACGCGCTCTGCGCCCATGTCACGTAGCGGGCGAGTTGGAACCGGGTGCGAGAGCATGCCATCGACCAGGTAGCGTCCGCGAATTTCGACCGGTAAGAACATTCCGGGATAGGCGCAACTTGCCCGCACGGGATCGATGATTGAGCCCGAATGAAAGACCACGCCTTCGCCGGTATTGAAGTCGGTTGCGGTGACGCCCAGAGGAATTTGCAACTCCTCGAATGTCTTCACCTTCAAAGTGCGGGTAAGGAACGCCACCATGCGGTCATTGCTGGCAAAGCCGTAACGCGAAACCGTCCATCGGGCAAAGGTGGTGAAGCGGCAGGAGTGTGCAACTTTTTCAAGATCTTCAAGAGGAAGCCCGCTGCAATAAGCGGCGCCGATCAGCGCACCCACGCTGGTACCAGTGACGACACGAACTGGGATCCCTTCTTCTTCGAGAACCTTAAGAACCCCGATGTGGGCCATGCCGCGCGCAAAACCGCCGCCGAGCGCCACACCAATGGCGGGAGCGCGTGGCGCGACTGGACCACCTTTGGGAGAGAGGTCCCGTCCAAAGGCCTGCTGCACGGACCGGATAATCTTGCCAAGGCTTTTCACCTGACACCCCGCGTTTCTAACCCACCTTGCTACTATCTAGGATGCCACTTCTCAGGGCAAAGCTGCATTCCACTTTAGTGCTACAGGAGTTACGAGCGAGACATACCGAAGTTACTGCACTGTTACCCTGGACGACTGCTCCTTCCGGGCGAAGATGACTAACCCCCGTGATGCTGCTAATTTACGGTCTATATGGTGCGGGAAATATCGGCTGGCGGGATAGTGGTCCGGAAGCGCAACGCACAGTGGTGGATGGCGGCGATTGAGCCGCCGACCGAGGCTGACCGGGCTGCTACTGGAGGCAAGTCCGGCCCACATAAATCATCGGGTCAATCTCAACCCAGACACTCCTCAGCATGGCGAAAACCTGTGCTGGCCTTGCCCAAGGGCCTGGTGGATCCGGGCGAGAAGCCACTCGAAACCGCGCTCCGTGAAGTTTATGAAGAGACCGGAGTGACCGCCGATCTGGTCACCAAGCTGGGCGATAGCAAGTACGTTTACACACGCGCCTGGGGCGACCGTCAGCGCGTCTTTAAGATTGTCAGCTTCTACTTGATGCGCTACCGCTCCGGCCGCATTAACCACATCGCTGCCGAAATGCGAGTTGAGGTCGCGCGTGCCAGATGGGTTCTTCTGGAAGATGCTGGCGAGCTTCTCGCTTATGGGGGAGAGAAACAAATGGCGCGGCGGGCGCTGGACTACGTGAAGGCGCACGCCGACCTCTAGCCACAAGCACTGCCGATTTCTTCCTGGTGGCATCATCCCGCATAATGCTTCCATGCCTGTTCGTGAAACCCTGCCTCGTGTAGCGCCGGCGTCCCGCCGGCTGTCGGGAAAGCATCCTGCCTTCCCTTGTCGGTTGCTGTCGCTGATGCTGTTCATGTCTTTACTGCCGACTTCTTTGGCCGCAAAGATTCGGCCCGCTCCAGTTCTGGACTCAGGCTACGTCTCTGCTCTGGCCGCCGCCGATCGCTTGATGCAAGCATGGCAGTCGGGAGACGTCGAGAACGGGATGGTGCTGCTCACAATGCATGCCAAGCAGGCCGCTACCACGGATGCGGTCGAGAAATTCTTTGCCTATGTCGAACCTTCCGCCTATGAGATCGCCCGCGGCAAACCGCTAAAGGGCGGCCGCTATGAGTTCGCGGTCGTCCTCGTCACGGGCGGTGCGAAAAACTCGCGCGCGCGCCGGCGGTTCTCCAGCATTGTCGTGGTGAACACTGGCATCAACGAGTGGGCCGTGGATAAACTGCCCTAGAGATATTTTTTGGCTTCCCCTGGGTTCCGCTGTATTTAGGATTTTCGAAAGGTCAAATGATAAAGCGAATCAATAAAGTCGCCATTCTCGGCTCCGGGACCATGGGTGCCCGCATCGCCGCGCACTTTGCCAACGCGGGCGTACCCAGCTACCTGCTTGATATTGTTCCACCAGATGTTCCGCCCGGTGCCAGCGCCGGCGCGCGGAACAAGATCGCCGCTGCGGGTCTTGACGCCGCCAAGAAATCCAAGCCGGCCGCATTCATGGATGCCTCGCTCGCTCGCTTCGTTACCGTGGGGAACTTTGACGACGACTTGAAGAAGCTGGCCGAGGTCGACTGGATCATCGAAGCCGTGGTCGAGAACCTTGAGCTCAAGCGCGCCTTGTTGCGCAAGGTTGAAGCCGTCCGCAAACCCGGCACCATCATCACTACCAACACCAGCGGGCTGCCGGTGGCAAAAATTTCGGAAGGCTTCTCCGAGGATTTCCAGCACTCGTGGTTCGGGACTCACTTCTTCAATCCGCCACGCTACATGCGCTTGCTCGAACTCATTCCCACGCCAGAAGCCGACCGCGCCGCGATCGACGCCATCTCGCACTTCTGCGATGTGCGCCTGGGCAAGGGCGTCGTGCTGGCCAAAGACACGCCCAACTTCATCGGCAACCGCATTGGCACGTTCTCAGTGCTGAACGTGATGCGACTGATGCAGGAAATGGACCTCGCCATCGAAGAAATTGACGCGCTTACCGGACAAGCCGTGGGCTGGCCGAAGTCGGCCACATTCCGCACGATTGACCTGGTCGGGTTGGACATTCTGAGTCACGTGGTTTCCAACATGACCGCGAATGTTCACGACGAACGCAGCGATCTTCGCTTGCCCGGCTTCTTCACTCAGATGCTCGAGCGCAAATGGCTGGGCGACAAAACCAAGGGCGGCTTCTACAAGAAAGCGAAAGGCGGAGAGGGCAAAGAAGACGACCGCATGGCACTTGACTGGAAGACTCTCGAATACCATCCGCGGCAGAAGCCGAAATTTGCAGCGCTCGACATGGCGAAGAATATTGAGGACACAGGCGCCCGCCTGCGAATGTTGGTCGGCCTGGAAGGCAGCGGCCCGCAAAAGAGCGATAAACCGGGAGCGTTTTTGTGGTCGGCTCTGACCGACCTGTGGACCTACTCTGCCAACCGTGTGCCTGAGATATCTGACTCCATCGTCGAAATCGACCGCGCCATGCGGCTTGGCTTCAACTGGGAGCTTGGCCCCTTTGAACTTTGGGATGCCGCCGGCGTGGAAGCCACCGTAATTCGCATGAAAAAAGAAGGCAAGCAGGTCGCGGCGAATGCAGAGAAGCTGCTCGCCTCAGGCGAGAAATCCTGGTACGCCGATGATCCCAAGACTTCGTCAGGACGTGTTTACGTCGATCTGGCAACGGGAGACCGGAAACCGGTGAAAGTCCCCGCCGGGGTATGGTCTGTGACGGTCGCAAAGAAATCCAACGGTGTGGTGAAGAAGAATTCGGGAGCATCGCTGGTCGATCTGGGCGATGGCGTGGGCTGCATCGAATTCCACAGCAAGATGAATTCGCTCGGCACCGACATCATTAGCCTCATTCTTCAGACCCTTAAACCGGGTGGCCCCGGCGATAATTTCGACGGCTTCGTTATCACCAATGACGCGACGAATTTTTCCGTTGGCGCAAACCTCATGCTTTTGCTCATGAGCGTGCAGGAAGAAGAGTGGGACGACGTGGACCTCGGCATCCGCCAGTTTCAGGGCATGACCCAGGCCATAAAGTTCTCGCCGAAACCAGTTGTGTCCGCGCCCTTCGGCTTGTGCCTGGGCGGCGGCACCGAAATCTCGCTGCACGCCGCGGCACGCCAGCCTCACGCCGAGCTCTACACGGGACTGGTCGAAGTAGGTGTCGGCCTGCTCCCCGGGGGTGGAGGCTGCAAAGAAATGCTCTTGCGCGCCGTCGACGGCGCCGCGGTGGCCCACGGCAAGAGTTCGGCTGAAGCCCTTGCCGGATCTATCGAGATGCTGGAATCCATGAAGCGGGCGTTTGAAAACATTGCCACGGCAAAAGTCGCAACCTCGGCCCACGAAGCCCGCGGCTTCGGCTTCCTCAACGACAGCGACCGCATCACCATGAACCGCGAGCGCGTGCTCTCCGACGCCAAGGCCCGCTCCCTTGAACTTGTTCGCGCCGGATACGAGCCGCCCGTGCCTCGCACAGACATCCCCGCGCCCGGCGAAAGCCTTCTAGCTACACTCAAGATGGGCGTACACCTGATGCGTCAGGGCGATTTCATCACCGATTACGAGGTGAAGCTGGGGGCAAAGATCGCCGAAGTCCTCTGCGGCGGAAACGTCACTCCGGGCACGCCGGTTAGCGAGCAGTACATCTTGGACTTGGAACGCGAGGGGTTCAAATCGCTCTGCGGCGAGAGGAAGACGCAGGAGCGGATTCAGTACACGCTGAAGACCGGAAAAACGCTGAGGAACTAGAACCGGCTATATTCCTTAATCAGTGTTGTACAGTATATATTTTTGATATATACTTTGTGATATCAAAATGCCCAAAACCGACATTGCCAAACTCTTTCAAAACGGCCGCAGCCAGGCGGTGCGGCTGCCGCGGGAGTTTCGTTTCGAGGGCGACCGGGTACGCGTTCGGCGCGTGGGCCAGGGAGTGCTTCTCGAACCGATGATCCAAGATCCGAAAGAGTTGTTCCGCCGACTCGATGAATTGAACGAATTGAATTCCGAACCGTTTCCTTCCCGCGACAAACAACCCCCGGCAAAGAAGCGTCCGGCCTTTAAGTGAACTACCTGCTGGACACGAACGCCTGCATCGCGCTGATGAACGGAGCGCCAGTTGCCGTTCGCAGCCGGTTTGACAAGGCCATTCGCGCCGAGTCTAGAGTCTATATTCCCTCGGTCGTTGCGTTTGAACTTTGGTATGGAATTGCGAAGAGCGCGCGCATTGAAATCAACACCCAGCGCCTCGAAGCTCTCCTGTCCAGTTCAGTCTTCGCGCTTCCGTTCGACAACGAGGACGCCCGCGTAGCAGGTTCGATCCGAGCCGATTTGCAAGCTGTCGGCCGCCCCATCGGCGGATACGACTACCTGATCGCCGGTCAGGCCCTGGCACGCCAGCTCACCCTGGTCACCGCCAACGTCTCTGAATTCTCACGCGTGAAGGGACTCTCGTGGCAGGATTGGGCGAAACCGTAGGATGACTGCGATGAGACGTTTCTGATCGTCCTTCGTCTATGCTACGTGGCATTGGGCGTTGACCTATCCTCGCGAGAACATTCATGAATCCTGGAAAACTGTGGTTGCCCTTACTGATTCTCTTCAGCTCGACCCTGGCTCACGCTGACGACGTCCGGAATGGTCAAGACGTCCTGCGACTCATGCACGACCACTACGCCAAGACTTGGTATGAAACCCTGACCTTCACTCAGAAGAGCATCACCTACAACGCCGACGGCACAACCAAGGTCGAAACCTGGAACGAAGCGTTGTCCTTGCCTGCGAAGTTGCGCATCGATATTGGACCGCCAGCCGACAATAACGGATACCTCATGGTCGACGGAACCCTCACCATCCTCAAGGACGGCAAAGAGGTGGGAACGCGTCCGCTGGTGAATATGCTGCTGGTGTTGGGATTTGATGTGTATCGCCAAAACCCGGAGGCCACGGCCAAGGTCGCGAAGGAGGAAGGCTACGATCTCACAAAGGTTCACGAGGAGACATGGCAGGGGCAACGGGTTTACGTGGTGGGCGCGGAGAAGGGTGACTTGAAATCCAAGCAGTTCTGGGTCGACAAGAACCGTGGTCTGTTCGTGCGGCTGTTTGAACCCACACGTGCTGATGCAACCAAGTTTCAGGAAATCCGCTTTGAAGACTACCGCGAGATGGCGGGCGGTTGGGTGGCCGCACGAGTCGAAGTTTACGTGGACGACAGAAAAGTTTTCAGCGAAGAGTATTCGGGCATTCACTGCAATACGGAGCTCGAGCCAGGCACATTTGATCCCAAGAAATTCAACTCAACTCATTGGGAGAAGCCGTGAAGCATGTGGACCGTGGCCTGCTACAATCGCCTCCATGCCAAGACTCCTGCTAGCTTCAGTCATGATCCTCGGGCTGGCCCTGCTTGTTTTTGGACTCCCACCGGCAAATGCGCAAGCCAAAGATGCTCCTCTGAAAGAGTCTCCGCCCGACGTTCCCGAGGCGATTCAGGTACCGGCGGGCGAAGAAGTGGTCCTTTACGCGCACGCTACTGGTTCGCAGATCTATACCTGTCAGGCCGCCGCGGACGGCAAGTTCAGCTGGACACTTAAAGCGCCCGAGGCGGAACTTCATGATCGAAAAGACAAAGTGATCGGCCAGCATTCTGCCGGGCCCTCGTGGAAGTTGAAAGATGGCAGCGAGGTCACAGGTAAAGCCGGCGCCCGCGTGGATGCGCTTGATCCAGGTTCAATTCCCTGGCTGCTGGTGAAAGTTGTTGGGCATTCGGGAAACGGCCAGCTCGCCAGCGTGACTAGTATTCAGCGAGTGCACACGCATGGCGGCCAGGCTCCGGCCACGGGATGCGATGAAGCCCACAAAGGCGACGAAACCAAAAGCAGCTACACCGCGGACTATTACTTCTACGCTCCGGCGAAGTGAAGCTAGCGCGGGATGCGAGGCATCCAATAAAGTGAACTGTAGAACGGAGAACTCTCTCATGCGAGAAGTCATCATTGCCTCATCCGTCCGCACGCCCGTAGGACGCGCCTACAAAGGGACACTCCGCGCAACGCGTCCCGACGAACTAGCCGCGGTCGCCATCAAAGGCGCGCTGGAGCGAGTGCCGGAACTCGATCCCAACGAGATTGAGGACGTGATCGTCGGCTGCGCCATGCCCGAGGCTGAGCAAGGGATGAACGTGGCCCGCATCGCTTCTCTGCGAGCCGGGTTGCCGGTTGAAGTTTCTGCGCTCACGATCAACCGCTTCTGCTCTTCAGGACTGCAGGCGATTGCCATGGCGGCCGAGCGCATCATGAGCGGCGGCGCTGAGGCGATTGTCGCTGGTGGCACTGAGTCGATGACGATGATTCCGATGGGCGGCCACAAAGTTTCGCCGAATCCCTGGCTCGTCGACCACTACCCTGACACTTACCTCAACATGGGGCTCACCGCTGAGCGCGTTGCTCAGCGCTTCGGCATCACGCGCGAAGCGGCGGATGAGTTCTCCCTGCGCAGCCATCAGAAGGCGTTAGCGGCGATCCAGGCGGGGAAGTTCGACCAGGAAGTTGTGCCCGTACCGGTGAGCTTTACCACCCCGAATGGATCAAAGCCCAAGCGTGAGGAGATTATTTTCAAAGTGGACGAAGGCCCGCGCGCCGACACTTCGCTCGAAGCTTTGCTCTCGTTGAAGCCTGCATTTCACGCAAAGGGCACGGTGACCGCGGGCAATTCTTCGCAAATGTCGGACGGCGCGGCCGCGGCGGTGGTGATGTCCGCCGAGCGCGCGAAGGCGCTTGGTATCAAGCCTCTGGCGCGCTACATTTCATTCGCCACCGCTGGATACAAGCCCGAAGAAATGGGACTTGGCCCGGTATTCGCCATTCCGAAAGCTTTGAAGATGGCTGGGCTAAAGCTCTCCGACATCGACGTGATCGAGTTGAACGAGGCCTTCGCGGCCCAATCGCTGGCGGTGATCAAAGAAGCCGGGCTTGATCCGGAGAAGGTAAATCCCAACGGCGGTGCGATTGCGCTCGGACATCCTCTGGGCTGCACCGGAGCAAAGCTTACAGCAGCGATCATCCGCGAACTCAAGCGCCGCAATGGACGCTACGGCATGGTGACCATGTGCGTCGGCGGCGGCATGGGCGCGGCCGGGATTTTCGAAAACCTGACGTGACAATTCTCTACTGAGTCTTTACGCTCTTTTACCCGCTTCTGGGATATCCTTTCTGTGGACGGCAACGTCAAAAACACAGAGCGATTCCCACGCTCACTTTGTTCGGTTGGTAGGAGGTGCGTTATGCGGCTCTCCAGCCTGGTGGTTGCGGTAATATTGCTTTTCTCCTCCGCTGTATTCGCACAACATTCTTCAACCAGCGGCGCTCCCAGTAGTCCACCCCCGAGTCCAGCGCCTGCCGCGGCTCCCAGCAGTCCGCCACCCGCACCTGCTCCCAGCCCCTCGCCGAGCGTTTCATCAAGCGCTGCTTCGAGCGCTGCGTCGAGTGCGAGCATGTCCCACAACAGCGCACCGAGCAGTCCGAGTCCGTCGAGTATTCCCGCGAGCCATACTGCACCGATGCCAGGTCCCTCGCCCATCCATGTTTCAGGCTCATCATCTTTGAATGGGACCGAGGTACGAACACCGTCCCCGGCGCGATCGTCCGACTCCAGTGCCGGGCGCTTGATCCCGGGTGAAAAGCTCTCGGGCAGCGAAGGTAAGATTGCCACGTCTCCGCGTATCGGGGAAGTTCCTCCAACCAAAGAATTGCCGACCAAGGACAAGGAGAAAGACCGCAGAGTTCCTGAGCCGGATCTGCGCCGCCGAATCTGCACGAACGGTGCGTGCAAGCAACCTGAACCGAGCCCTGGCGAGGCCGACCTTCGTCGGAGAATCTGTAAGGACGTGTCATGCCCGTGCCCTGCCGGACAGTCGGCAGGAAAGAACGGAAACTGCGTCCCCACGCCTGCCCCTGCGAACACGGCGTCAGCTTGCCAGCCGAACGAATCGTGGAATGGCAATGCATGCGCAGCCGCGAATCGGTGCCAGGCTGGAGAGTCGTGGAATGGATTTGAGTGCGTCAACCCCGGTCAGTGCGCGATGTTCAGCTCCAGAGCAAGTCTGTTGGCCATGGACGCACGCAGCATTCACAGAGACAAGGACGCGGCCTGCAACAACGATCCTTACGGACAGGAGTGCATGCGCCTTACGCAAAGTTACGATTCGGCGGTGCTGAGCTACGAAATGTTGCTGAATGAGGCTCCCGTGAGCTGCCGAACCATGCTGCCCGACCCTCTGTCGCTCTGAGGGACAGCGTTACCTCTGGAACGCACAAGGGAAGGCGGATGCATTTTCGTGTCTACCCGAAGTAACCGAAGTTCATGCTTGGACCGCCTCGAAGACCTTGAGGCTGGCACTACTTTCGCCCCTATCATTTCTGACGAACCACCCATTAGAATGAGTCGTGCTCTTTCAGCGGTCTCCGCTTACTCCGCGGCTTTCATTCGATGAGGTTAGAGATTAAGACATGGCCACAACCACAACAGTTCCCAAGACCAGAATCGCCGGCGGCAGCTTTTTGCTTGAGACGCGCCGCCCTGACGAGGTTTTCACGCCGGAAGACTTCACCGAGCAGCAGCAGTTGATCGGGCAGACGGCCGAAGAATTCACGGTCAACGAAATCCTGCCCAACGTGGAGAAGATGGAGCGCAAAGATTTTTCCATTTCCCGCGATCTGCTGAAGAAAGCTGGCGACCTTGGTCTGAGCGGAGTTGAAATCCCAGAGGCCTACGGCGGCCTGGAAATGGATAAAGTCACCGCCGCGGTTATCGCCGACCACATTGCCCAGTACGCCGGGTTCGCTACGACTTGGGGAGCGCACAGCGGCATCGGCCTGCTGCCGCTGGTTTATTTCGGTACCGAAGAACAGAAGCAGAAATACCTGCCGCGGTTGGCTGCCGGCGAACTTGTTGGAGCATACGCATTGTCGGAGGCGTCCTCCGGTTCCGATGCGCTGAACTGCCGCGCCCGCGCTCAACTGTCACCCGATGGCAAGCACTACATTCTCAACGGCGAAAAGATGTGGATTACCAACGCCGGCTTCGCCGATCTGTTCACCGTTTTCGCCAAGATCGATGGCGAGAAGTTCACCGCGTTCCTGGTGGAAAGAACTTTTCCTGGGTTCTCGGTCGGCGGCGAAGAGCACAAACTCGGCATTCGCGGCTCGTCCACGTGTCCCATCATTCTGAACGACTGCAAGGTGCCCGCGGAAAACCTGCTGGGCGAGATGGGCAAAGGCCACATCATCGCCTTCAACATTCTGAACATCGGACGCTTCAAGCTGGGCGCGATGTGCGTGGGCGGAGGCAGGGTATCGCTGCAACACGCGGTCGGATATGCCAAGCAGCGCAAGGCCTTCAACAAAGTCATAGCTGACTTCGGATTGGTGCGCGAAAAAATCGCCAACATGGCCTCGTTGATTTACGTCGGCGAATCGCTTGTCTACCGCACTGTAGGCATGATGGACGGCGCGCTCGGCGAGGTCGACAAATCCGGCGCCGATGCGATGAAGGAGACGCGCAAGGCCATTGAGGAATATGCGGTGGAATGTTCCATCATCAAAGTCTGGGCCTCGGAGATGGTCGATTACGTGGTCGATGAGAGCCTTCAGATCTACGGCGGCTACGGATTTGTGGAGGAGTATCCCGCCGAGCGTGCCTACCGCGACGCCCGCATTAACCGCATCTTCGAAGGCACCAACGAAATCAACCGGCTCATCATCACGGGGTTTTTACTGAAGCGCGCCATGAGCGGGCAATTGCCGCTGATGCCCGCAATCAAGAAGCTGATGGATGAAGTGCTCTCCGGACCTTCGATGAGCGAAGACCTTGAAGGAGCGCTGGCCGAGGAGCGCAAACTCGTGGGCCAGGCCAAGAAGCTCGGCCTGTTCGCCGCGGGCGCGGCCACGCAGAAATACATGCAGGCAATTCAAGATCAGCAAGAGATCATGGGCGCCATCGCCGACATGACCATCGAAACTTACGCCATGGAGTCTGCCGTGTTGCGTGCGCAGAAGATCGCGGAGACGAAGGGCGAAGCTGCCGCCGCGCTTCCCATCGCCATGACGCGTGTCTATCTCTCGCAAGCCATGGAGAAAGTAGAATCGGCGGCGAAGAAAGTAATCGCCGCCGTGGCCGACGGCGATATGCTGCGCACTCAGCTCGCAATTCTGCGCCGCCTGGCCAAGTACGAACCGTTCAACACTATTGAACTCCGGCAGCAGATTGCGCAGAAGGTGATCGAGCGGGGAAAATACACGTTGGCGTAGACAGTACAATTATCTCAGGAGTTCCAAATGCCAATCGGTACATTCACCGCGGTCCTGCACAAAGGAGGCGACCTCTACGTTGCCGATTGCCCGGAAGTTGGTACGGTCAGTCAAGGAAAAAGTGTTGAAGAGGCAGTTGCCAATCTCAAAGAAGCTACCGAATTATATTTGGAGGAATTTCCACCCGAAAACTCGAGCCGTCCTCTGGTAACCGTCTTCGAGGCGCACTATGCCTAGACTGCCCCGAGTCTCAGGGGCAGAGGCAATTCGTGCTCTTGAGCGGCTGGGCTTTGTTCAGGTCCGGCAACGCGGCAGTCACGTCGTGTTAAACGTGTTGGACCAGACAATGTCACCGGTTGCGTTGTTCCGCTGCACGCTGAACTGGCAATCGGGACGCTGCGTGGAATCCTTAAGCAGGGCGGCGTCAAAAGTGAAGAGTTTATTGATAAGGTCTGAATCTTCTCGGTGCCGCGACCGCCCAAGTTAGTCGTTCTTCTTCAACTCTTCCATCACGCTCTGGATCAACTCCTTGGCGTCGGTCAGACTCTTCATGATGATCTGGATGTCCATCACCGGCTTGCCCGGCCAGCGCTGGCTCTGGCAGTAGACGCCGTGCTGGCCCACTAGCGCCATGGCATCGGTGATGGTGTCCATGGTCACGGCCAGACGCCCGCGGGGCACGCCCATCATGGTCTCGTAGTGTTCCAGTTCTTCCTGCTTTTCGTCGAATACCGGCATGCAGTGATTGTACCCGCGGACGCGATTGGGGGATAATTGCACGTCTGCTGACATATTCTGTTTCGATGCGTCTAACGTTCTTGGCAAAACATTCAAAAGGAGAGTCCATGCAAAAACGAATCACGCTCCCCGCAATTCTCGCCATCTTTTTCACAACCACCGCGGTCGCCCAAATGGGCGGAGGCAAGCCCAGTCCCGCGGCCTCAACCACGTGTGATCTCGGCGGCAAGACCGTCAAGACCGATTACTCCAGCCCGCGCATGAAGGGCCGCAAGATTTACGGCGACCTCGTGCCTTTCGGTCAAGTCTGGCGCACCGGGGCCAATGAAGCCACAACCTTCGTCGCCAGCGCCGATGTGGCAGTCGGCGGCAAGACCGTGCCAGCAGGCAGCTACACCATCTTTACCATGCCCAACGCCGACAAATGGACGCTGATCATCAACAAGAAGACCGGCGAATGGGGCATCCCTTACAAATATGAGAGTGACGAACTGGCCCGTGTGGATATGAAGGTCTCCAAGCTGCCTGCGCCCGTGGAGAATTTTACGATTGCTTATGACAAGTCCGCGAGCGGCTGCACGCTGCGGTTGGACTGGGAAACGACGCGCGCCTCGGTGGATATTTCCGCGAAGTAGAAAAAATGAGTCGCGTATACACCGAAGACCTATGAAACGCGGACGCTTTATCAGCGCTCCGCGTTTTCTTATGACTAACCTTGAGGCTTCCACCGCAGAACGGGCTTCCGGGCCGCCGCAGTCTCGTCAAGCCGTGACACCCGGGTGGAGTGTGGAGCATCGAGTACCGTCTGCGGATCTTCTTCCACTTCCTCCGCAATCGACTTCATGGCCTCGACGAACAGATCCATCTCTTCCTTGGACTCACTCTCAGTCGGCTCGATCATCAGCGCGCCGGGCACAATCAGTGGGAACGCCGTCGTATAGGGATGGAAGCCGTAGTCGATCAGGCGCTTGGCGATGTCCATCGTGCGTACGCCTTTTTTCGCCTGCAACTTATCGCTGAAGACGACTTCATGCATTGTGGGCGTGGAGTACGGCAGGTCATATGTGCCCTCGAGCCCCTTGCGAATGTAGTTGGCGTTCAGCACCGCGTCTTCCGTGGTCTGCCGCAGACCATCCGGCCCATTAGCCTGGATGTAAGCGAGCGCACGAACAAACATTCCGAAGTTTCCATAGAAAGCGCGCACCCGCCCTACTGACTGCGGACGATCGTAGTTAAATCCGAGCGTGCCATCAGGTTTCGTAACGACAACGGGCGTGGGCAAAAACGGCTCAAGGATTTTCTTGATCGCCACTGGCCCCGAACCAGGCCCACCGCCACCGTGAGGTGTGGAAAAAGTCTTGTGCAAGTTGAGGTGCATCACGTCGACGCCGAAATCGCCCGGCCGCACCTTTCCCACCAGCGCGTTCATGTTCGCGCCGTCCATGTAGAGCAGGCCGCCCTTGGCGTGCAGAATGTCGGCGATCTTGTGAATCTGCTGTTCGAACACGCCCAGTGTGTTGGGATTGGTGAGCATCAGCGCGGCGACGTCTTCATTCATCTGCGCTTCCAGCGCCGTAATGTCCACCATCCCCCGCGAGTCCGACTTCAAATTCTCTACCGCATAGTCCACCATTGCCGCCGTAGCTGGATTGGTTCCGTGGGCGGAGTCTGGAATCAGAATCTTCTTCCGCGGGCGCCCCTGGGCGTGGTGGTAAGCCCGCACCATCAGCAGCCCGGTCATCTCGCCGTGCGCGCCTGCCGCCGGCTGCATCGTAATCGCATCCATGCCGGTGATATCGATCAGGCACTCGCTCAGCGTTTTCAATATCTGCAGCGCGCCTTGCGAAATCTTCTCCGGCTGATAAGGATGGCCGTTCGCGATCCCTTCCACCCGCGCCACCGCTTCATTCACGCGCGGATTGTACTTCATCGTGCACGAGCCCAGTGGATACATACCGAGATCAATCGCATAATTCCAAGTCGAGAGCCGGGTGAAGTGGCGGATGATCTCGATCTCGCTCACCTCGGGCATGTTGCCGAGATCTTTTCTTTCGGAAGAACCGAGCAGCATCGAAGTCTCGACTTCCGGCACATCAAGCGGCGGAAGCTTCCAGGCCGCCTTGCCCGCCGAAGACTTTTCGAAGATGAGCCCTTCATTCTGATTGACGTGGCGCGTTGCCTTGCGTGTCATGTGCTTCATCGCGCCACCTCCTCAACCCTGGCTTCTTCTTTGACGGATCGGGCCGAACCCTCGCCCTCGGCCACCACTCCCACAGCCGTGTCGATTGCAGTACGCGTGGTCAGCTCCGTGCAGCACCATAGCGCCGCGTTCCCCAGTTCGGGATAGAACTTTTTCAGCGGCAAACCTCCAACCACTTTGTGGCCCAAAAGGCGGGCGTTGATGGCATGCGGATCTTCGCTTGTCTCAGCGACAAACTCGTTGAACCTCGGCGCGCCCCCAAACAAAACTTTGCCGCGCTTTGCGAACTGGCCCGCAGCGTATGCCGTCTTTGCCAGGTTTTGTTTGGCTAGTTCCCTCAATCCGACCTTGCCGTACACGGTCATAAAAATATTCACCATCAACGCAACGAGCGCCTGATTAGTGCAGATGTTCGAAGTAGCCTTCTCACGGCGGATGTGCTGCTCGCGCGTGGCCAGGGTGAGCACGAATCCGCGCTTCCCCTGCTTGTCGACCGTCTGTCCCACCAGCCGCCCCGGCATCTGCCGCACATATTTTTCGCGCGTTGCAATCACGCCACAGTACGGACCGCCAAACCCCAGTGGCACTCCGAACGACTGCGCTTCCATGGCGATGACGTCGGCTTCGCGTGGCGGTTCCACGATTCCCAGAGATACGGCTTCGGCAATCGAAACCACCAGCATCGCGCCGCGCTTATGTGCAACCTCGGCAATCGTCGCCACATCTTCAATTGTTCCAAAGAAATTCGGCGACTGGATCAAGACAGCCGCGGTTTCCTCTGTAATCGACTTCTCGATCTCTCCGAGGTTCACCCGCCCGTCGGCTCCAAATCCCGCCACCGACAGCGGCATTCCCTGATGTGTCGCATAAGTCGCCAGCACTTCGCGATATTCAGGATGCAGACTGCGCGCCACAATCACCGAGCGCCGACCCGTGAGGCGCACTGCCATCATCACAGCTTCAGCCGCAGCGGTTGAGCCGTCATACATGGAAGCGTTCGCCACTTCCATGCCGGTCAACTCGCAGATCATCGTCTGAAATTCAAAAATGGATTGCAGCGTGCCCTGCGAAATTTCCGCCTGATATGGCGTGTACGCGGTGAGAAACTCGCCCCGCGAGATAAGAGAATCAATAATGACTGGGCGATAATGAGAGTAAGCGCCCGCACCCAGAAAACTGGTATAGCCTTCGCCGTTTTCCCGCGAGCGCTGGCGGAAGTATTCCACGATTTCCGATTCCGCCATCTGACGCGGCACTTTGAGGTCGCGGCTCAGCCGGTATTCCGCCGGAATGGGCGCGAACAGCTCATCGACCGAGCGCAGGCCAATCGTCTTCAGCATGGCTTCGCGGTCGGCAGGGGATTTCGGTAAATAGCGCATAGGAAGTTGATTAGATGTAATCCGACGGCAGTTCGATTGTCACAGCCTGCGCCTTAAGCCGCGTCCAGAATCAGGCGATTTTCAGTGTCCGCCCTCTTCTGCAACGAACTTCTCGTAATCCGCGGCGGAAAGCAGCGTGTCCAACTCCTTCGGATTCTTCAGCGTGATCTTCAGCATCCACGAGCCATGAGGATCTTTATTCACTTTCTCCGGAGACGTGGCCAGATCGCCGTTGGTCCCAGTTACGGTACCCGAGGCGGGAGCATACAAATCCGACACGGCCTTCACCGACTCGACCGTGCCAAACGTCTTGCCCGCCGTGAGTTCCGCGCCGACCTTGGGTAGTTCGACGAACACAATGTCGCCCAGAGATTGCTGGGCATAGTCGGTGATGCCGATGGTGCCCGCGGTCCCATTGGCTTGGATCCACTCGTGCTGTTTCGTGTACTTGCGATCTGTTGGATAGGCCATGATGGCGTCTAGCTCCTGGCGAGTTCCTCTGTGTTACTCCGTGTCCTCTGTGTTTAAGCTGTTTTCTTTGGTCGCTTGTAGAACGGCGTTGGCACCACCTGCGCTCCCACGCCTTGCTGGCGTATCTCGACTTTCACGGCCGTTCCCACCGACGCAAACGCAGGCGGCACATACGCCAGCGCGATATTTTTTTTCAGGAACGGCGCGGGCGATCCGCTGGTAACGTATCCGATCTCCCTCCCGTCGCCGCCCACCACTTTGTATCCGTCTCGCGCAATGCCACGCTCCGTCATCTCCAAACCGACCAGAGTACGCGTCAAGGCGGCCGCTCGCGCCTTCTCAAGCGCGGCGCGACCAACAAACTCTGGCTTCTCCATCTTGCAGAAGCGATCCAGGCCGGCCTCCCAAACATTGATCGTATCGGAAATCTCGTGCCCATAGAGTGGCAGCTTGCTTTCCAGGCGTAAAGTGTTGCGCGCGCCCAAGCCGCAGGGCACGAGGCCGAATTCCTTGCCCGCATTCAGAATCTCATTCCACACCCGGGCGCTCGTCGCCTCATCCGCAGGAACGTAAATCTCGAATCCATCTTCGGCGGTGTATCCTGTTCGCGCAAGCAGAATATTCTTCAGCCCGCAGACCGTCCCGCGTGTGACCCAGTAAAACTTCACCGCGCTCAAGTTCGCGTCGGTCAGCTTTTGAAGGACGTCCACGCCTTTGGGCCCCTGGATGGCAATCTGTGTGAAATCGTCCGAGAGATTCTCCACCGCGCAGTCGAATTGCCGCGTGTTGTCGCGTACCCAGTTAAAATCTTTTTCACGCGTCCCGGCGTTGATCACCAGCAGGTATTCGTCCTCACCCAGGCGGTGGACAATCACATCGTCCACAAACGTCCCCTGAGGATAGAGCAGCGCCGAATACTGCGCCTGCCCCACTGCCAGCCGCGAAGCGTCATTCATGGAAATGTGCTGCACCGCGGCCAGCGCCTGCGGCCCCGCCAGCCGAATGTCGCCCATGTGGCTTACGTCGAAGATACCGACGCCCGTGCGCACCGCCATGTGCTCATTGATGATGCCGCAACCGATCGACGCGGGATACTCCACTGGCATGTCCCAGCCGTTGAAGTCGACCATCTTCGCGCCCATCTGGCGATGGACGGCGTTCAGCGCAGTCTTGCGAACAGTGGAGGTGGTCGTCTCAACAACGGACAAGCGAGACCTCAATCAGCGCAGGGGCGGGCCTGCTGGATGGTGTGACTGTTTACCGTATCACGCGGTTTTTCGGCGGGTCAAACGAGAAGGGAATTCACATCTTCCCCGTGAGGAAACGGAGCAGTCCAGCGGGACAAAGCCCCGGCTAAACGACCGCTTTTGAAATGCTTTGTCTTGCACGCAACGCGGAGTACACTCTGCCCATGGAGTTCAAGAAACCTAGTTTCTGGCGCGGCGCCTTATTCGGTCGATTGCCGCCTATTTGTTCTTGTTGCTGAATGGTGGCTATTCCTTGATCCCGGTGAAGCGGCTTTACATTCTCATTGCCATTGTTTTCGTGGTCAATTTGGTTGTCGAGCGCGCGTCGTCCGATCAAGATCACAACGCTGGCGGGAGGCAACAATCCACGCAGGGCACAGCCGTAGTCGTAGTCGCGCCTCTTTTCCGGGCTCTTTTACCGCCCGAACTGCACGGTAACATGCGCTCCGGTAGCCACATGCGTGCCCGCTGGCGGAGACTGTTCCCGCGCCACGCCGCTGCCAACGGCTTCCAACTCCAGGCCAGCTTCTTGGGCAGCTTCCACGGCGCCTCGCACGGTCTTGCCAACGAATGACGGCACTTCGATACCGCCCTGCTCGACGTCTAGGACTACGGTTCCGGAGGACGGCTGTTTCGTTTGTCCGGAGGCTGCATCTGGACTACTTGCCGCCGGCGAACCCGCCGGCTTTGCAGTGCTGACCGGCTCATTTTGCCGCATCGCCGCCTGCACTACATTGCCCTCGTTGCCGGAAGTCGTGGGCTTGGGCGCTCGCGCCGCACTTGCCGGGCCCGCTGTGGGCTGCAAGGCGTCCCCATTCACTTCCGCAGTTTCCAGCGGCTCACCGAGATGATCGGGCGTTCCCTCTTCCAGATCTTTATCTTTCATTCTGGCTTGCGCCAGCAGCAACTGATGTTGCGGCGCCAGCGGCAGATCGTGGGGCGTGTGCAGATACTCGAGCACCTGTTGCGCCACACGGCGAAACACCGGTGCGGATATCTGACCGCCTTGATGCAGGCCCACCGCCGAATCCAGAATCACCGCCACCACAATCTGCGGATTGTTCAGCGGCGCGAATCCCGCGAATGACCCGATATATTTCGTCTTCGAATACACACCGGTCGCCGGATCGACCTTCTGCGCCGTCCCCGTCTTCCCTGCTGACGTATAGCCTTCGAGAATCGCTTTGCGTCCCGTACCCTCGAGCACCACTTTCTGCATCATCGATCGCATCTCGGCCGCGGTGTAACTCGAGATCACCCGCCGCGACGCTCCGGGATGGAACGCCACCGTCTGGGGCACGCCCTGCGGCTCAACTTTTCCGGCGACGATGCGCGGCGCCACCCACACGCCATCGTTGGCAAACGTGGAAACCAGTCCCGCCAACTGAAGCGGCGAAATGCCGATCTCCTGCCCCATGGAAATCGCCGCAATCGAAACCCTGGACCAGCGGCTCACGGGCTTGGTCATCCCACGCGTTTCGCCCGGCAGCTCGATCCCGGTCTGCTGTCCGAATCCATAAGCGCGAATGTATTTGTAGAACCTATCCTCGCCCAGCCTCAGCGCAATCTTGATTGCGCCCACGTCGCTGGACTCCGCCAGCACTCCCCACACTGGCAGGAGGCCGTGCGGCTTAGAATCGCGAATGCGCATGCCGTTGTAGACGATCGCTCCCATCTGGCAGTCGAAAACTTCATCAGGATTCGTCAGCTTCTCTTCCAGCGCCGCCGAAATCGTCACCAGTTTGAACGTCGATCCCGGCTCGTACACATAGCTCACGGCGCGGTTGGTCAGCGCGGCCGGCGTGATCTGCTTGCGGAGGTTCGGATTAAATGTAGGCCGGTTGGCCAGCGCCAGGATTTCCCCGGTGTGCGGATTTTCCACGATCACCGTGCCCGCAATCGCCTGCGTATCGTGAATGGCCTGCTCCAGCTCCTTCTCGGCGATGTACTGAATGTTCTTGTCGATCGTCAGAACAAGGTTTTCGCCCGGCTCCGGCTGTTTCTCGACGTCGGAAAACCACTGCCGGCGTGCATCCACGGAGATGAACATCTTCCCCGCACGCCCGCGCAATTCGTCATCGAACGCATGCTCGATGCCGCTTTGCCCGGAGTCCTCCATGCCAACCGACCCGATCACCTGCGCTGCCAGATCGCGCGCGGGATAAAAGCGCTTCGGTTCTTTTTGGAAATGGATGCCCTGCAGGTGCAGCGACTTGATGCGTTCGATCGTCTCGTCATCCGCCTTGCGCGCTACCCAGCAGAACGTTTTGTGGTTGCGGCAGTCGGCCAGCACCACATTATGATCGTCGCCAGTAATGCGGGTAATCAGGGAAACTGCCGTGGGCAGGTCCTTAACCTCCGAAGGTACTGCAAAGGCCGAATCGACGAGAACAGACATCGCCAATTCTTTTCCGGCGCGGTCGTAGATCACACCGCGCTTGGCGGAGAGCGGAATCGCACGCTGCTGCTGATGCTCCGCCTGTTTGACGAAACTCCCATAGCGGAAAATCTGCAGATAGACCAGCCGCCCGCAGATCGCGACGCACCAGAACAACAGCATCGCGCCCAGCAGGTAAAGCCGCGAATTCTTGCCGAGGTTGGAGTTAACCGTCATGAAAGTGTCGTTCGTCGTTGGCCGTAAGCGGCAGCCGTTTTAGACAAACATGGCGATCCACCGTCGAGGCGGACCGCCAGATAAGTTCACGTGGGGACAGCCGCCCTCGGCTGTCCATGCCGAGCCCAGCTCGGCGCTCTCTGCTGCCGGCTCTACTGCCCTGCTATAACCATTACCGGCTCCGCACTAGCCATCACTGCCGCATCCGACTCCGCCGCCGCGCTATCCATGCGGATTACCTGCCCCGGCTCTGGCGGCACCAATCCCATGCGCCGCGCCATCACGTCGATCCGTTCGGGATCGCGCAATGACGCATCTTCCAATCGCAGCGCCCGGTTCATCTCGGTTAGGTTGCCGAGTTCACGCTTGGACGACTCAATCTGGTAGCCGTATTCAATCGCCCGAAAGTGCTGCCATGCGTAAGTAAATACCAGCAGGAACAAGCAAGCCAGCGCCGTGCCAAACTGCTTCATCTCGCGATTGCGCCCGGGATCTTCCATTTTCACCAGCCGCGAATTGTCGATTGCTTTGGCGAAATAGATTTCCGGCGTTCCGGTGAAGAGCGTATTCCGCCGAGCCGCCGGGATTGCGCTGTTCATTACTCCTGCCGCCGCTGCTGCCGCTGCCACCATTTATGCCGCTCCTGCGTAAGCCGGTTCACTGTGCATTTCAGGAACCTGCTGCTCGAACATCCGCAGCAGTTCCATTTCATCGACGAGTTGTTTTTGGAACGTTCCTCGTTCGGCCCGCTCCACCGTCGCCATCAAATCTCTGATCAATGTGCCTGTATACATTCCCCGACCTCAGACTTGGATTCCTACCACGGAACCCTTGCGCTTCTGCGGATCTTTTGTTCTTGTCCGCTTTCTTCAGAACCTGAACGCCCGGCACGCCTATGACAGCTGTGCCGGGGACTCCGGCAGGTTTTCCGGAATCTAAACTCTTTCCGCCGCCCGCATCTTCGCACTGCGTGCCCGCGGATTGCGATCTTGCTCTTCTTCCGATGCTGTTACCGGCTTCTTGGTCAGCACCCGGAAGTACTTGTCCTTAATCGCGCCCTCGCGGAAGGCATCCTTTACGATGCGGTCTTCCAACGAGTGAAAACTGATCACCACCACGCGACCTCCTGGCTTCAGAATCCGCGGCGCCGCTTCGAGCAGCGCCTTCAGATCGTCCAGTTCGCGGTTTACGAATATTCGAAGAGCCTGAAAAGTTCGGGTCGCCGGATGAATTCGCCTCTCTGCTTGATTCATTGGCCGGGCCGCGGCTGATATGACATCCGCAAGATGTGCGGTAGATCGTATCGGCCGCGACCGGACAATGGCTCTGGCGATTCTCCGCGACCTCCTTTCCTCTCCGAATTCGTAAATCACATCGGCAAGCTCGCGCTCGTCGAGGTGGTTTACCACTTGTTCAGCGGTACGCTCCGACCGCGGGTCCATCCGCATGTCGAGCGGTCCATCCGCCTGAAAACTGAATCCGCGCGCGGCATCGGAAAGCTGCAAACTGCTTACGCCGATGTCGGCCAAAATACCGTCGATGGTCGATGGTCGTTGGTCGTTCGCAATTTCACCGAAGGATTGATGCCGCAACGTAATCTTCGGCCAATCGGTTTGGCCAACGACTAACGACGAACGACTAACGACCAGTTCTTCCCGCGCTCTCTCCAGCGCCGCCGGATCTTTATCGAGCCCAATCAAATGTCCCGGTGCGCCGAGGCGTTTTGCGATTTCGTAACTGTGTCCGCCCAAGCCCACCGTGGCGTCGATATAAGTCCCGCCACGCCGCACGTTTAAAAAGTCGATCGCTTCTTTTAAAAGAACCGGAACATGACTGGCTGCCCTGCCACCACCATGCCCAACCCCCTGAGGGGTGTCTGTTGTACCCTCGCCCACTAGATGCCCAGTTCGTCGAGCGTCTTCTCATCGTCAGGCGTGAACTTGTCTTCCTCGATCAGCTTGCGGTATGAATCCATGTTGCGCACGATCAAGTGCGTCAAATTGCCGGTAACCGCAACCTCGCCTTTGATCTGCGCCGCCTCGCGCAACAGTTGCGGCATCAGCACGCGCCCCTGTCCATCCATTTCCACCATCTGCCCGTAGTAGTTCACCCGGTCGAGAAACTTCTTCTTCGTAGGATTGAAAGTGGAGAGCCCCGCCAGCTTCTGCTCGATCCGCTCCCACTCCTCGAAGGGATACACTTGAGCAACCTTCCCATCGAGACTTGTGATGTAGAATTGTTGTCCGTACTTCTCGTCGATCACCCGCTTGAACTCGGCCGGGACCTTTAGCCGTCCCTTTTCGTCGACACGAGTTGGGTGATTGCCGCGAAACATGTGCAATGCCTGTTACGACGACTGCTACCAGGGAGGTAAAAGCGGCGCAAAGTATGGTCAAACTCGGGTGGATCGGGCTGTTTGTCGTGCTTTTGGGTCGGTTTTCCACCGGCTCCTCTTTGTCAGCTTCCCGTTCCCACGGCCTTAACTATGTTGACCACTCTTGGCCACTTTGTACCACATCTTACCCGTAAGTCGTTGATTGTCAAGCCCAAACTTGAAGGTACAGTTCCCACTCTAGTAGTGTTTCAACAAAATACGAGTTCTTGTGGTTAACCAGTAAGACGACCACAAGGGGTTGGGTTTACGCTTCAGGTTCATTCGCTATTTCTTCGCTAAGATTTCCCTTGCACTCCGCTCTGGTAGCGGAAATTGCTGTGGAAAATGGCAAGAACTCGCGTAGAGACAGCGCCTCGGCTGTCCCGCCGGAGCCTGCCCTGGGCGCAGCCGAAGGGGCGAAGCCCGGCGCACGACATGGGCTGGCGAGATTCCAAGAAGTTCACCTCCAGGTGTACACTGCGTCCGTTTATTCAGCGGCGATTTCCGGAGGGCTTATGAACATGAACCGGGGCAGGATCTGGCTGGGAGGTGTGGCCGGATGGGTGGTTTGGTTTGTCTGGAGTTTTCTCGTCGGGCAATTCATCATCGGCAACGCGCGTTATCAGGCGGCACAAAACGCCGGACTGTTTCTCAAGCAGTCGCGCTATCCGCTGTTCGCGGTTCAGTGGATCGCGATCCTGTTCGTCCTTTCGGTAATTCTGGCGCATTTGTACGCCTAGACGCGCGCCACGCTCGGCCCCGGACCAGGAACAGCTTTAAAGATCGGCGCTCTGGTAGGCTTCGCCGCCAGCTTTCCCGACAACTTTGGCCAGGCCGCCTGGTCGCCCATCGAGCGCATGTTTCCCTTGGGCTGGATGCTGGATATGTGGGTCGGCGCGATCCTGGCAACCTTGGTCGCGGGCTGGGTGTACAAGGAATAGCGAAAGCAATGAAAACCGCGGAGGACGCTAGGGACGCGGAGAAATAAAACTAGAGAGTCAATGGAGTAGTCATCTCCCGACTAAGTTGGCGACCTAAATATTCCTTGTATCCTCAGCGCCCTCCGGGTCCTCTGTCTTCATTTGTCTTCCCTACTTGGTAGGTTCAACGAACACCGCAGTCCCGTAAGCCAGCACTTCGGTGACGCCCTGCATCACTTCGGTGGCGTCGTAGCGTGCGCCGACCACAGCGTTGCCACCCAACTCGGCTGCGTGCTGCAACATCAGGTCGAAGGCCTCGGAGCGCGTCTTCTCGCACAAGTTGGTGAGCAGCGTGATGTTGCCGCCGACCAGCGTCTGCAATCCGGCGCCGATTGTGCCGAAGATGGAGCGCGAGCGCACCACGATGCCCCGCACCACGCCCAGCGTGCGCGTCACGCGAAAACCATCCAGCTCGAACTGCGTCGTCACCATGTTGTGCGCGACCATCCGTCCACTGCCTACGTAACCTGAAGCCATCGCGGTTCTTCCTTTCTGAAATCAACTGATTCCCGGACCAACAGCTGTAACTAACATCTTACTTGGCTTGTCCTGGTCGTTGAAGTATAAGCGAACATAGTAAGCCATCCTGCAAGATCCGACTACGAGGTTCCTATGAATCGTTTCTTCACTTTCTGCCTGCTCTTGTCCGTGACCGCCGCCAGCTATGCCGCTGTGATTCACGTGCCCGCCGACCAGTCGACAATTCAGGCCGCGATCAACGCGGCACAGAACGGAGACACAGTCCTCGTCGCTCCCGGCACCTACTTCGAGAACATCAACTTCTCGGGCAAGGCAATCAGGGTCACAAGTTCCAGTGGATACGCACTTACTATCATCGACGGCATAGACAATTATCAGAGCGTCGTTACCTTCGACACCGGGGAGGGTCTCAACTCCATTCTCGATGGCTTCACAATTCAGCATGGAAGTGGCACCAGCTATGGCGGTGGGGTTTCTATTTCCAACGCTTCGCCTACCGTCTCCCGCAATGTGATCAAGAATAATAGCTGCGGTCCGGGCGGAGGCGGAGTTGGACTGTCTTTCTCATCTGCTCTCATCGAGAACAATGTCATTTCGAATAACACTCTTACCCTTTCCGGTGCAGGTGGCGGGGGGATCGTCGTGGTAGGAGGGGCGCCGCAAATCGTCGGCAATACGATCGAGAACAATACCGCCCCCATTGGCGACGGAGGCGGCGTGATGTTAATGGGCGAGTCCTCGCCGACCCTGCAGAACAACATCATTCGCGGAAACGTCACCGCCGGACTCCACCCTTTCACGTTCGGCGGCGGAGTCTACATCGAGAGCTCCAACAATGCCCTGCTCGTTCAAAATCTCATCTACAACAACATCGCCGGCCAGGGATCGGGGATCTATTTCAACATCGGTTCTGTCAACACCGGCTCTGTCCTAGTCAACAACACCATCGTGGGGACAAGTTCCTCATCCCAGGGCTCGGCTGTTTACACGACTGGCCTTGACCACCTGGGGCAGTTTTTCAACAACCTGATGATCGGAGCCAGTGGCACCAATGCTGTGTACTGCGATCCCGGCTACGACCCGAACCCGCCCACCTTCACCAACAATGGCGCCTACAGCCCCAATGGCAGCGGCCTGCAGGGAACGTGCTCGGGGCAGAGCAACACCAACGGAAACATTTCCGCCGATCCGATGTTTACCAGTGTCCCGCTAAATTTCCGTCTGAGAGCTGGATCAGCAGCCATCGATACGGGTGACAATTCGTCTCCGAATCTTCCTCCACTTGACCTCGGCGGCAAACCCAGAATCGTCGATGGCGACCACGACGGCGACACGATCATCGACATGGGAGCGTACGAGTATCAGCCACCCGCGTGATAATCCTTTACTCCAACGACGCAGTTATGACGAATTCCTGTAAGGACGTATCGTACTCAACCCGCAGCACGTTGGGCTTGCAGCAGACCTGGCAGTCTTCCACATAACTCTGGCGCCGTCCCGCAGTGTCATCAACGCTGGTAATATTCCACTCGCCGCAGCCGGCACATTGAAATCCGGATTCCATAACAAACTCTCGCAATGTTTTCTATGGGAAACCATGGAAACTTCGGGTTGACTATATCTCATAGCAAACTGTGCATTTACAGAGCGATTTAAGAGGCTCCGATATTGGAATCGGCCCAAACCGTCACCCGCATCCTCCTCGTCGCTCTACGGTCTCCGTAGAGGCCTTGACGTGTGGTTTATGCGATGGCCGAACTGCCAAATTGCTGGCGCGGAATTCGGTTCGCCGATTTCCTCGATCATAGCTTATAGTTTTCAACACCTTACACCCAGCGTCAACAACTTACACAAATTATCAATCTCTTACACCTGCTCTCAATAACTTAGCCCTATAATGGCCCGGCTGTCATCTTTTCGAACCTGGAGACTTCATGATCTCGCGGCGGCGGTTTCTGGAAGTTAGCGGCCTGGCGGCAGGGGTTGCCGCAGCACCTCGTCCGCTGCTGGCCTCGGCGCAAGACAAACAAGACTCTTCCCTGCCGCCATCTATCGCACGCTTGAAGTCGCGGAGGAGTGAAGCTATTCCGATCGCAAGCGAGGAGCGGCGCCAACGCCAGGAGCACGCCCGCAAGCTGATGAGCGAGAACGCGCTCGATGCCATCGTGCTGATGGAAGGCACGTCGCTGCGATATTTCACCGGCATTCACTGGTGGGGCGGCGAGCGCCTATTTGCATTTGTGCTGCCGGCAAAGGGAGCAGCGTTCTATGTGTGCCCGGCATTTGAAGAGGGCCGCGCCCGCGAGCAACTCGCCAACGCGCCGGATGGAGAACGTCCTGACGTGCGGACGTGGCAAGAAGATGACAATCCGTACCACGTCCTTTCGCAAGGACTGAAAAATCGCGGACTAGCCAGTGGCAGGCTGGGAATGGAAGAAACCGTGCGTTTTGTGTTCGCCGATGGAATTGTCAAAGCCGCTCCCCAGGCAACGCTTACGAGCGCAACGCCCGTTACCGCGGGTTGCCGCATGATCAAGAGCGCCCATGAGATCGCTCTGATGCGCCTGGCCTGTCAGGTAACGCTGGCCGCGTACGAAGCGGCCTATCACGCATTGCACGAAGGCATGACGCAGCACGATGTCGGAGATCTGATCGGTGCGGCCTACAAGCAGCTAGGGTTCTCCGGCGAGGCCAGCGTACAGTTCGGAGAGTATTCGGCGCTTCCTCACGGATCGAGGACGCCGCAGGTGATTCGCGAGGGTTCGATCGTGATGATCGATGACGGCTGTGACGTGGAAGGATATCAATCCGACATTACGCGAACGTTCGTGCTGGGCAAGGCTTCAGAAGAAGTGCGGAGCAAAATGAATAACGTATTCGACATCGTGCACCGCGCGCAGTCGGCGGCGTTGGCGGCGGCCCGGCCCGGAGTGGAATGCGGTGCGGTGGATGCGGCGGCGCGAAAAGTGATTACCGACGCGGGCTACGGACCTGACTACAAATACTTTACCCACCGCCTGGGCCACGGAATGGGCATGGACGGACACGAGTGGCCTTATCTGGTCCGCGGCAACGCGACCAGACTTCAGTCCAGCATGACTTTCAGCGACGAGCCTGGCATCTACATTCGTGGCGAATTCGGCATTCGCCTCGAAGACGACATGCACATCACGGAAAACGGCGCGGAACTGTTCACGCCGCAAAGCCCTTCGGTGGAAGATCCGTTTGGGAACGTGACGAAACTATGATCGCCGAATTGCTGGCGGAGTCTGCGAATCCGGAAACACGAAGGTGAAGGTGTCGCCCTTTCGAACGTTGGTGACCAGCACCGGACGAAAGCACGCGATGCAGTTCCCCCCACGCCGGCGAACGCTGGGATACACAATTCCTGCCGAACCGAGTTGAAGCAATTGCGCGGCGAGCGCCTGCGAAGCTGCGTAGCTGACGGGAGAGAGAGCGTCGGCGTATTCGTTCGAGGCGCGAACACCTTCTCTTCTAACATCGTCCATTCGAAGATCGTGGAACTCGGCGCGGAAGTCAGCTAGATAGTCGAGATAGTCGGCACTTTCTTCTTCCTCCCACGCGGTTTCACGAAGCCAGATCTGCCTGTGATAAGCGATTTCTGTCTGCGAAGTTTCCAGCTCGAAGCCGGCATACCAAGCGCCTCGATCCAGGGAATTGAACCGTGACCCTGCCGGCGCGGGGTGACAGAATGCGGCATTGATGATTCGGTAAGAAGGAATACCGAAAACGAGTTCGCGGGCATCGATGCCCGGAAGCAACTCGGACTCCGCCAGCAGCCGGTCGTTGGTGGCGTTATCGAGTTCAAAGATTGCGTTGAGCGTGTCTTGGTCGGTGGCAAGGCGAGTCAGTACAGATGCGCCACCGTCAGCGAATTGTGCGGGGATGAGGCGGTGCGTATCGCGCTGATCGACTGGGCTGACCGCAAGCACAGACTATCTTCCGCCCCGACGGCTGTCGAGCAGGCGGCGCACTCCGATCATGCCAGGCACGCCGCCGCGAATCAGCAACTCGAGCGGCGGCGCATTGTGGAACATGGAATTACTATTGGCCCGCGAGGTCCACTGGTTAGCCAGTCTTTGGGTGAAGAGAATGTTCAACGCCTTGAAGATGCCAATCAGCAGAGAGATGCGAGTCAGTTCGTCCTGCGAGAGAAGACCTTTGCGATTCTTCTTGAGCTCGTAGTAGCGGCCATGAGAGACGCCACCCAACAAGGCCATCGCGTCTTCGTTGCGCAGTTTCCACTTGTCGACGATTGCGAAGAATGCCTCAATACCCGGCTGACTGAGGCGCGCACGCGTGGCGGCATCGCCCAAGTCCGGCAACTTTCTCAAATCCAAACCGAGGTCAGGCAGGTCAGCCAGCGCATTCATCGTGACTCCAATTACGCAGTTAATTATCTCCTATTTAGGAGTATATGGCAAGAGACATATCATTCCTCTTTTCATATAGATACAGCCGGATAGCGGCCTCGTCGCTCACCAGCGCAGCTGCCGCAGGTATTCGTAACTGGCCTTGATGCTGTCGAACGGCGCTCGCGGCTTGTCGTGCTCGACGATGTAGTGCTTGATCCCCGCTTTCTCCGATTGCGCGAAGATCCGCTTCCAGTCGATGATGCCGCTGCCGACTTCCGTCATGTCATCTTTGAGAGTGTCGCCGAAATCCTGGCCGCCCGCCTCGGAAACTTTCGGCAGCTTTTTCATGTCTTTCACGTGAACCAACGGAAATCGTCCGGGATAGCGGTTGAAATATTTGATCGGGTCACCGCCGGCGACGGTGATCCAGCAGAGGTCGAGCTCCATCTTGACCAGGTTCGGATCGCAGGCTTCGAGGAGAAGATCGTACGGCAGCTTTCCATTGACCGGGAGAAATTCGAACCAGTGGTTGTGATATGCGAACTGGATGCCGGCTTTCTTGCTGGCTTCTCCAGCGCGGTTGAAAGTGTCGGCGGCGCGCTTCCATATATCGGGCTGCTTGCGGTCTTCCTCAGAGATCCAAGGACAGACGATGTAGCTCTGGCCGATGACTTTCGCGGACTCGATTTGCGCCGGCCACTTGTCGCCGAGCGTGTCATAGGCGACGTGGGGAGCGGGTGAAACCAGGCCATGGCGGTCGAGGATCGCGCGCACATCTTTCGGCGAGTGATCGAAGTATCCAGCGAACTCGACTTCCTTGTAGCCGATCTCGGCAACTTTCGCGAGAGTCCCTTCGAAATCAGCCTTCATCTGGTCGCGCACGGTGTAGAGCTGTACGCCGAGTTTATCGATCTTGTGGTCCGCGGCAGCCCAGCTAATTTGCTTGGTGAGCAGCGTGGCGGCGGTAACGGTAGTGGCGGTCTCAAGGAAGGTGCGGCGGTCCATAGGGCAGTCTCCGAGGAATGGCTGGGAATGCGGAGTAATTATACGCAAAAAGGAACGAAGGAGCCGCGTACCGACCGAAGAAAAGTCGCGGCAGCCCCCAAAAGTTGGACGCTGCCGCGACGCATGCCTTGCTTCTACGGTTCCACGCGCAGATTGTTAGTCACCGAGAAGAGGCCGGGGACGCCATTGGCGCGCATTCCGGCCAGGTTCTTGTCACCCTCGCTATCCACGACGCCTTCTAGGGCGGCGTGGCCATTCTTTACTATGATGCGAATGGGTTTTTGCACACCCAGAGCGTATTTCTCCAATGCCGGATCCCCGTAGATCGCGCGGTACAAGGCTATCCGCAGCCGATCATCCATGGGCGAAGTTGGCAGAACCTCGATCTGGTTATCTACCTTCTCCACGCCTTCAATGCGCTTCACCGCCTTCTCGGCATCGGACTTCAACGAAGGCCGCACAACTTGGCCAAGCAAAGTGACTGCGTAGCCGTCCACCTTGAAGGCAATGTTGTCGAACACTCCGAACCAAGGCAGCATGAGAATCTCGTGGCGAACCTCCCGGGTTATGCGTTCTTGCGACTTGGCCGAAGCCTGGCCGCGGTCCTGGGCAATGCCGAGCGTTGCGAGTGAAAACAAGGTAACAACAACAACCAAGAACGTGCGTCTCATAGAACCTCCTCCAACGTTTGCCAAAGACGGAGCCAGTGTACTTGTTACTAACTCGACAGAGCCTACTGTGTTTCCTGTAGACCGCAATGTAGTATTGACAAAATTAAACTCTGCTTGGATGTGCCGGATGCAGTCTAGGGTGTCCACGGGAAACATGGTTCAGCCATGCAGCATTTAAGTCCGCACGACGTAATGACGATGTTCATGGCTCTGGCCACGCTGCTGGGCTGCGCCAAGCTGGCGGCCGAATTGATGCAAAAGATCGGCCAGCCTCCGATTCTTGGGGAAATCTCGGTCGGAATCTTCCTGGGGCCGACGGTGCTGGGCCACTACCGCCCACACCTGTATCAAATGCTATTCCCTACGACCGGGCCAATGCCGATCGTGCTGGACACCGTAACCACCCTGGGCGTCGTATTTTTCCTGCTGACCGCCGGGCTCGAGATTGACTTGCGCAGTATCTTCCGCCAGGGCAAGAGCGCGTTGCTGGTTAGCATTTTCGGCGTGGCCTTTCCTTTTGCCGCCGGCTTCCTGGCGGCCGAAGCGTTTCCCGAATACATGGGCGCGGTGACGGGATCCAATAAATTGATATTTGCTCTGTTCGTAGGCACGGCGCTGTCGATTTCGGCTCTGCCGGTGATCGCGAAGATCCTGATGGACCTGAATCTTCTGCGCACCGAGATGGGCACGGTCGTCATCTCGTCGGCCATGTTCGACGATCTGGTGGGATGGATCCTGTTCTCGTTCGTCCTGGGGATGCTGCATCCCCCGGCGGGCGGCAGCGTGGGCGATGGAGTGCAGCACACCGTAGTGCTGGTTCTGCTGTTCGTAGGCATCACGCTGACTTTGGGACGCTGGCTGATCGACAAGATCCTGCCCATACTGCAGGCGCACACGTCGTGGCCGGGTGGCGTGATTGGATTCATCTTCACGCTCACCATGGCGGGAGCGGCCTTCACCGAATACGCAGGCATTCACGCGGTGTTCGGAGCGTTTGTCATTGGCATCGCCGTTGGAGAATCGGGACACCTGCGCCAGCGCACGTCCCAACACATTCACCAGATCGTGACCAACGTCTTCGCGCCCTTCTTCTTTGCCAGCATCGGATTGCGCACCAACTTTGTGTCGAACTTTCACCTGGGGCTGACCGCGACCGTGATCGGCGTGGCCTGCGTGGGCAAACTGCTGGGAGCGGGCTGGGGCGCCCGCCTGGGTGGAATGGACCGGACATCGTCCCTGGCGGTAGGGCTGGCGATGAATGCCCGCGGAGCCATGGAAATCATTCTCGGCATTCTGGCACTGCAAGCCGGATTGATCCGGGAAAACATGTTTGTGGCGATGGTTGTGATGGCGTTGTTTACTTCTCTGATATCGGCGCCGGCAATTCACTTTCTCATGGGCCGCAGGCGGAAGCTAACCTTGAAGGACACGGTGGAAGCCAAACTGTTCCTGCCCACGCTGAAGGCGACAACCCGGATTGGAGCACTGCGTGAGATGTGCGAGGTGGCCGCGGAGGCCGTGAGCAACGCTCCCGAAAGATTGCTTCGCCTGGTTTCGGAACGGGAGCGCGTATTGCCAAGTGGCTGGGAGAATGAGTTGGCCGTGCCCAATGCGCGCGTCAACGGGCTCACGCGGCCGCTGGTGGTGGTGGCGAAATCCGGAGGAATCGATTTTGACGCACGCGATGGCAAACCCGCACGGCTGATCATCCTGATTCTCACCGGAGATAACCAGTCACAACAGGATTTGCTGGGCGATGCCAGCGAGTTGTTCAGCCGTAGAGAAGCAGTGGATCGAGCCCTGAATGCAAGCAGTTTCCTGGAACTGGTTGCGGCGCTAAATGCGCCGGTGCGGTGAGCCGCGGGGAGGGCTTGGTTCCCGCCCACCGCACCGGCTGACTTACCAGGCTAAGCCGTAACGCTAAGTCCTCCACTCGCGGAGGAGCCACCTGTGGGTGAGCTGTTTGCAGCACTGCTGGTTGAAGAGGAACCGGCCAGCAGGTTCAAGACAATCTGTTCATTGCTGTTGGCGGGCAGATTGAGTGTAATCTCCTGCGGATTGGAACCCTGGTGCCCCACGCTGAGGGAGACTTGTTCCCCGCCGTTGGCTGAGTTCGCGATGTTGATGGTGATCTGCTCGGGGCTGGCACTGCTGCCGGCGCTGTTGCTCAGGTTGAGGATGATTTCCGGTCCGTTGTTGCCGGCGGAGCCTGGAGCGGTTTGAGCCAGCGTGCCCCCCGGACCACCTGCGCCTGCTCCGTTGCTGTGAAATGTGTCTTTGAGCGCCTCAAACGCGTTGCGGGCGGCGCCCAGATCTCCCGATTGCAGAGCCTGTCCGATGGCGGCAAAATCCTGCTGGCGCTGGCTGATCTTGAAAGCATTTCCGCTGGCAAACGGACCACTTTGGCCCAGCGAGGCAATATGGCTGAAAGCGGTTTTGGCGGCGGCCAGGTCGCCGGACTTAAGTGCCTGTCCAAGCTGTTGCAGATCGTGCTGCCGCGTTTGGAAATATTGCTGCAGTTGTTGGTTCACGGGTGTGCTGGAAACGGCGGATGTCGACATGAGTCTCTCCTAAGAAATCGGTCGCTCTGACGTTGATCTTGCAAGAACGCTGCTTTGCTCTTGCCTTTCAATAGCCATATCGGCCTTGGAAAAAACAAACTTTAGGGTTGCGGTACGACGAAGCGATTGGGCTTGCCGTGTGCGTGGCGGAATTGTCGTTACGAAGGGGCAGTGCTGGCCGGGCTGGCCAGGCTGAGGTTACCAGCGGAAAAGAATCGCCACATTATGCAGGACTCATGATACTCAACTGAGCGGCCAATCCGGCGAAAGCTCAGGGACCCCTCTCACCCACATATCGTTGAAGATGGGCAGAAAAATCTGTTTGGGTCCGGGAATCGGCATCATTCCCAGCTTGTCGATCACATCGTCCTCGGTCTGAATCGTGGGGCCATCCTTGGCGGACTTCATGGCTGTCCAACTGCCCCGTCCGATGATAGCGGGGACAGAACATCCGCCCCCAATCTTCATTTGGGCAATGTTGGTGCCAAAGTTCCAACTGGGATGAACGAACATGGCGGACTTTAGGAACTCCAGCGTGCGGCTCCGACGAGCCTCGCCGGTAAGGTCCGCCGTGGCATGCCAAATCTGCTTCAGCAGACTGCGATTACACCACCAGCGGCCGAGAGTGAGCGCCGTCTTGTGCGAGAGGCCGTCATAAAGCCGGTAAAGACAGATGTCGGCGCTCGCCGGCCTGAGCTCGACGACAGAAATGGGATCGAGCAGATTGGGCTGGCTCACGTCTCCGAAGGCGGCATCAACCGCTTCTTTTGCGAGCTGCGCGGCAGTCGCAGGCTGGTACGCCGCCGGCTTTCCCGGGGCTCCTTTCAGCTTCGCCCGCCTCTGATCTTTCTCTTGCCGCATCTCTCGATCCTCATTCTCGCGGGCGAGCATTTGTTTGTACTCCGGCTTCGAAAGGAGGCCGGCTAGGTCATTGGCGAGTTTTTTGCGATCTACGATGGGTGTTCCCATATGGGCTCCTGGTACCCGCGACCCTCTGCGGCGCGAATCCCTGATTCATCGCTCCGAGGATGCTAAGTATCGTATGCCGTTGTGGGCCGCATCCACTGAGCCTTCGAGAGGTGCCTGTATCCGCAAAGGCCGTTCATCGGGAGCGCAAGAACAGGCGGGGTATTTAGTGCAATTCCTTACCGTCTTCATCAAAGAGCGTCTTCAAAACTGTGCCGTCCTTCTTTGTCATGACGCGCTCCTTGAGTTGGCCGTTGGGCCAATACAAGTATGCGTCGTCGAAAAAGGTCGTTCGCTTGACCAGTTGAAGATCAACTTGGTTCCCCATCCCGTTCACGATACCCTTGAAATACATCGACTTACCTTCTGTGTCCGCGTAGGGGATCGCTCTTCCTACATCAAATTCTGAAGCATTCCGAATTAAGGCCTCGAAATACAGAAGTGCGTGCGGAGCGCTCTTTTCAGGCAGTTGGTGCGTCCCAGCCTTCGTTTCTTGAACCAAGTATTTTACGAACCTCTTTAGGCGACCGTCCTGATCGTAAAACCCGAGATAAAAGGACTTCAAGGGTTCGGTCTGAAGGAAGTCGATGGGACCCACCGGGCGCATAGGGATCTGATACGAAGCCCACGATTTGTAGTATTGACGTCGCTCGTTCCGAGTTTCTTGTCTATAGATCACATCGAGCCTCACAAAAAATGGCACAAAACTCAGCAAGACCGCGCCAATCCAAACGCAGGTGCTTAGGGCTTGCATAATCGACAGTGTTTCATCGCCGCTTCCTGAAATGTGTGGCAGTTCTGTCCCGCACCAAAGGTCCAGCGCCACTCTCCGGAGTATGAATTTGCGAAGTTCCTTAAGCACGCCTTGATCTCGTCGTCAGAGCGTCCGTCGTTCTTGGAGACTACCGGATGGAATTCTTCGTCTCCTGAATCACCTTGATGAGGATCTTCCGTGGGCGAGCCGCCGAACGATGTCTGGCCGTTCAGTTCTCCTTCGGTGCCGAAGAAAGTATCCTTGAGCCCGACGGGTCGTTTCTTGGGCCACCACCCATAGCTCTCCGAGCCATCCATCTCAAACCACCAATGGCCATATTTGTCCTCCCCAAACGGGTGGATATTTAGTCGCTTCATTGTAATCGACGTGATCGGACGCGGATCACATCCGCAATCTGAGCCTGCTGCCACGGGACTGCCATCCACGGGGGCGCCTGCATCGCTCCCGCTCGACTCCGGCGCACCAGCAACAGCACTGGCGTCGCTGGGGCCGCCAGCATCTGGCACACCAGCACTCGGAGGTCCAGGATCGTTCGCGCCAACACCAGGCATGCTTTAGCCTTTGCCACTTTCCGCCAAAACATGCTTCATGTAAAGGGTCGCTTTGGCATAGAGTTCTTCGGTTCTCTCTGCCGGGCCGGGCCGGCGTTTGGCCTCCAGCCTTCGGCCGATCCAAGCGCAGAGGGGATCGTTGGGGAAATTGTGACCCATAAAGAAAGTGAGCCCCACCATGAGAAGCTTTCCATGCGCACTGTCAAAGCCGTAGACGCGCGCTAGCTCGAAACTATGCTGGATCAGCAGCTTGACTGTGGGTTCGCCTAAGTAATCGCAGGTTTGCGGGTAGGCGGTTTGTAATTCTCGCGCCGCGCTTTCGTCCAAAGGAACTCCTGGCCTCGCCACCTCCTCTATTTTCGTTTTGCTCAACCGTTTTAACGCGTCGATCACATTCTTGTGCTTGGGGCCGGTAACTTGTGCCATGTATTCGTTCAAAGCATCGAAAAGGCGATCGGCGCGAACCATCTGGTCCATCGGCTCGGGATCGCGCAAAGCTGCCTGTACCCAGGGATACTGCGGATCGGTATCGAAATAGCTGCCAAACATGAACATGAGTTCGATATAGAAACGCACTGGCCCGCGGTTCGTGAATCCGTACTTCTTGGCCTGCTCGATTCCCAGCCGAATTACTTCCCGCCCAGTGGGTTCGCCGATGACTCGCCAGTGTCGCGGAGCAAATTTCTCCAAATGCGCGACCATCTGATCTTCGAACTTCTGAAGGTGGTGTTGCCGGAAGGCCTCGGTTTGTTCCTCGCGAATGGTCCACATGGCTTCTATCGCTGCCCTTCAGCAGTCGGTTTCTGAATCAACATGGTTGGTTCGGTGCTCGCGGCCGACGACATGGCTTTCGTGTCCTGAGCTGCCGCTGGCATCAAAGGCACGACCTTCTTCTGTGCGCCGCGGCCTACAGTGGTGAATTCCCACAGCTTGTCCGGTTCCTCGCTTTCCACGACGTAGCGTTTGATGGGGCTGAAAAACTGCGTGGTCTCTTCGGCGGTGCAGCTTGGCAAAAAAACTCGCATCACCCTCGGGTCGTAAAACCGAAAGTATACTTGCTCACCGTCGGGCAACTTCACCTGGAGGAAGTGGCGCAGGTGGCGGCGTACTTCCTGAAGATCGCCGGCCGAGGTCAGGTAGACTCCCCAGCTTTTGCCCCATCCTTCTTTCACAAGAGCATCGAGCAAACGCGAATCCTTTCCCAGCCTCACCAGATAGGGCGCAACTTGCGCCAGCTCCGCACCTTCGGCTCCTTCGTATAGCGACTGGCATTCTTCTTTGTGGTGCAGCAACAGGGCGAGGATCCTGATATCACGAGCAGCGTCCAGTATGGCAAACAGCGGCTGGAAATCGCCGCGCAACAGGACCAGCAACCGGTCTTGCGGGGTTGCGGGACCTGCAACCGTCCCGGCACCCGCGGCCAATCCCTCCTCCGCCTCCACCACCACTACGAATGTCGTCTCTCCTGCGACGATCGTATCTCCGGCTCCGAGAACTGCCGTGTTCACGGTCTGGCCGTTCACCAGGGTGCCGTTGCGGCTGTTCAGGTCGGTCAGACGGCAACTCTCGCCCTCACATCCCAGGCTGAAATGGACTCCCGACATGTGAGTGTCGTCCGCAAGACTAAGATCGGCGCGCGCTGTACGGCCCACGCGCAAGAGCCGGCCCGGGTCCAGCCGGATCCTGCTGCCCTTCTGCGGTCCTGATCGGACTTCGAGAAAAACCGGCATAGCTCAGAGTTTAGTGGCGCGGTTTCAGCAAGGGCCTCGACCGAGGCCCGAATTACTTCTTTCAATGTTTGCAGAATGGCGCACCCGTCTGAGCTGCCACTTGAAGCACGACACCCTGGCCCGGTACGCCAATCATGACCGTCATCTCGCCCAGCACGATGACACCGCCATGAACCGTGGGATCGCCCATGCGAGCCGCCATCAGGTTGCCGATCAGGACCGTGGGAGATCCCATGGCAATCGAGTCCGGCGGGCCGACGCAGGTGGCCATATCGGTGGCGCGGGCTGCCGGCAGCATTCCGATCAGCACGGTCGGTTCGCCGGGCGGCAGAATGGGGCCGCCAACGTGCGGCACGATGCCCGTGACCATAGGGCACACGTGCATGTCGGTTATGCGTGCTGCTGGAGGCATGGTTGCTTCCTATTCGTTTCTCGGTTAACCCATCTCACTGAACTTGCTGCCGTCGTCGGCGATCTGCGGGGCCTTGGGATTTTCCGGGGCCTTGGGAGCTTTCGGGCTGTCCGGCGACTTAGGACTCTTGGTGCTGGCGGCGCTGCCCGAGCCCGCAGACCCGCCGCTGTTGATTAAGACCATGGTGCCTTGAATCGCAACTCCCGCCGGACCAATCGTGATGAACCCACCGGGGCCGCTCAGCGTGAGCTGCATTCCCGCCTGAATTACCACGTTCATGCCGCCCTGGACGCTGATGTTCTGTCCTGCGCTCAGGGCGTAGTTTGATCCAATCGACTCGTCGCTGTTGCTGGAAACGCTCAATGACTGATTCCCGCCGACCTGCTCGGTGCGGTTTGAGCCCACGCTCAGGTCGAGGTTGCTGGCCACCGCCTCGGAGCGATTGCCGCCGATGGTCAGCGAGACATTCGAGCCGATGCTCTCCACGCGATTGGCGCCGATGGTGCGGTGCACGTCAGCGCCTATGTTTTCCTGTAGATTGTTGGTCACGTTCAGATGCTGATCGTTGCCAATTGTCTCCATCAGGTCGGTGCCCACGGTCAGCGACATATTCTTTCCGATAGATTCGACGTGGTTGCTAGCAACGGTGAGGTGCTTGTCGGCGCCAATGTTCTCCGTCTGGTTTGCGCCGACGTTGAGATGGCGGTTCGAACCGATAAATTCCCGCGAGTCAACCTCCACGCGCTGGTCCATGTCGCGCTCGGCATTGATGAATATCTGCTCGTTCCCTTTTTTGTCCTCAAAACGAATTTCGTTGTAGTTCGCGCCGGCGCCGCCTTTGGAGCTGCGCGACATGAACGTGCTCACCGTCTGGTGATCGGGAAGTGTGTAGGGAACGGTTTGATCGGCGTTATAGACGCGTCCAGTAATCAGTGGACGATCCGGGTCGCCCTCGACGAAACTGACGATCACCTCCTGGCCCATGCGCGGAATCCAGGTGGCTCCCCAGCTCTTGCCGGCCCAAGGTTGAGAAACGCGAATCCAGCAGGAACTGTTCTCATCTTTATTTCCCAGCCGGTCCCAGTAGAACTGCACTTTTACGCGCCCATATTTGTCGACCCAGATTTCCTCGCCCGACTTTCCGACCACCAAGGCGGTTTGAGGTCCCTGGACAAAGGGTTTGGGCGTGATCCGCGCGGGACGGAACGGAACGGAAGCAGGGATACAACTAAAATGGTTGGAATAGTGCGCGCCGCCGCTATCGTCGTGACTATAGCTGCCACCCATGCTGGCCACGTGCTGCACTTCAGTGAGCACATAGCTGGCGTTCATGTCGTCGCGGTAGTGGTCTTTCAAATCGAACTTGTAGCCCGAGGTGAACGCGCGGCAGACGCCTGATCCACTGACGACCACGTGGCCGGCTTCCTCCTCCTGCATGCGGGTTTTTGCCAACTTTCCACCTTGTGATTGGTTGATGTACTCGCCGGGATAGTCGTAAATCTCGAACTTGGTGTTTCCCCCAACCTCAACCACGGTGGGCTCGTTCGACATCAGATTGGCGGCGGGAGTTTCGAAGTTATAGTCGGTATGGGAGTACTTGCCGGTGCGCAGTTCCTGCTCGATGTGCCAGGCGGTGACCACGTCCTCGGCATCCAGGTCGCCGCTGGTGACGTTATAGTGAGCGGTTGCCTGGCCGGGACACGACTGGTGGGCGCTGGCGGAATCGGCAAGCACCAGCGTGTGCTTGCTCTCCTCGTGCTCGAAGTAATAGAAAATTCCGTACTGCTCCATCAGACGCGAGACGAAGTTGAAGTCGGTCTCGCGGTATTGGACAACATACTCACGGGGATCGTACGAACCCGCGAGCGAATTCTTGAAATCGCTGAAGCCCCGACTCTGAAAAACTTTCTTGATGATGTCGGGGATGGTCATGTTCTGAAAGATGCGGCAATCGGCGATACGTGTGAGGAACCAGGGCCAGGGCACGACCTCCATCTGGTACTGAGTAAACCGTCTTGAAGAACCGCTCTGGGCGAAGCGGCTGACGAATCCGTTGAAGTAGCGGTCACTGCCGTCGGGAAGCGTGACAGTAATGGTTACGCGCTGGCCGATAATGTCTTTGAAAGAGATGTTGGCTTTTTCGGAGAGAAGGTCGAGGTCGAAACGAAAAAGGCGGGAGATTCCCTCGCGACCGGTCAGGCCCTGGAGGAGAAGGGTGTCGGCACCGAGCGGCGTGTCGATCGAGATCAGACGATTTTCTTGAGTGTAAGGCATAAAAACAAGGGCAATACTCACTACGGCCCAGAGAGCCGCTGCAAGGTGAGCTCGAGCCTTATCCGGGCGTGAAAAAGCTAACGTTGTCCACGTACGGCCAAAACGAGCGGTTCACTCCCATTACACCATTTGTTTTCGCTCCGATGTGCGCAACATAGGGCGGTTCGTCATCTTTTCCTTCGCGCCTCCTTTGAAATAGCGCACCAAAGTCTTCCCAGAAGAGTTCGGGCCGAACAGTGGCCACATGACCGTTGGGAGCTGGGCACGTCGCGATAACCAACTTGCCCTGATTGGCAAGATCCTGTGCCAAGGTTGATGCTCTTGGATAAGTGCCGATTTTCCGATAGAGACTATTCGCTGCCGATAGCTTATCCCCCCACTCCCCGGCCGACCATGGGTTCGCACTGGGAGTCACGTCGCCCATGTCAGGCACAGGACCACTGTGGGGATCTACTAACGCATCTGTCGGTGCCCCGAAACGCTCCGCGATCCAAAAGGCCGCATAGTTGCACCAGCTATATTCGCTTCGGGACTGATCTGTGTTCTGGTTCTGCTCATTATTGTTCTGGCACTGCTTGCTCGCATATGGATCATAGCCATAAACAAAATGGCAGTCACTTATCGCCTGATCCTGCAGCGCAATCAGCGCGATCGAGGAGCCGAATACGGCCGGCACCGCGCCGAATACAGGGGCTAGTGCCTGATAAAAGGGGGCCGTGCTGCCAAATACCGCGAGGCCAAGCGCCGTGGAAAAAGGCATAGCGGCAAGGGGTGTCGTCCCGTCGTTGATCGCTACGGGACTCTGTATCTGGCACAATGGGCCCGGGATTCTGCTTCCAGCCATATCTGTCCTCCGGGTGGGAATCGGCCCCGCTCCTAACTGTATACAAAAGCTCCATCCGCCCCGATCCCCACATGAATCGAATGCAGCTTCTCCCCCTCCGCCATTCTCCCCAAAATCTGCCGCGAAATGTCCGGCAGCATGGTGTTGGTGAGAATGTTATCCACGTTGCGCGCGCCGCTTTCGACTTCCGTGCAGCGACGGGCCACTTCGTCGATCAGCACGTCGTCATACGTCAAATTGATCTTGTGATTCTCCTGAATCCGCCGCTGAATCTTGCCCAACTTGAGCACAATGATCTTCTTCAAGGCCTCGTCGCGCACCGGATAATAAGGCACGGTTACCATGCGGCCCAGAAAGGCAGGCTTGAAGATCTTGTTCAACTCGGGCTTCAGTGCCGCGACCAGCGCCGCAGGGCTCGGCGCGGTCTCGGGATCGGCGCACAGCTTCATCATCTGATCGGTGCAGGCGTTTGAAGTCAGGATGATGATGTTGTTCTTGAAGTCGATCTGCCGGCCTTCTCCATCTTCCATCATGCCTTTGTCGAACACTTGATAGAAGAGTTCTAGCACGTCGGGGTGCGCCTTCTCAACTTCATCTAAAAGCACAACCGAATACGGACGGCGCCGCACCGCCTCAGTCAAGACTCCACCTTCGCCGTAGCCGACGTATCCCGGGGGAGATCCCTTTAACGTCGAAACGGTATGGGATTCCTGGAACTCTGACATGTTGATGGTGATCAGGTTGTGCTCGCCGCCGTAGAGCAGGTCGGACAAAGCCAGAGCGGTTTCCGTCTTGCCCACGCCGCTCGGGCCGACGAGCATAAAAACTCCCACAGGCTTGTTGGGATCATCCAGGCTCGCGCGCGAAGTCTCGATGCGCTGGCTGATGATTTCCAGGGCGTAGGGCTGGCCGATCACACGATTCCCCAAGAGCTTCTGGAGTGACAGGATCGTTGCGATCTCGTCCTTCATCATCTTGCCAACAGGAATGCCGGTCCAACCGGAGATCACTTCGCCGACGATGTGCGCATCCACGCAAACCCGAATCAGACCGGTTTCGCCTTGCAGCGCGGAAAGTTGATTTTCAAGCTGACGCAGTTGGGCGCGGAGTTCATCCGGGCGTGCAGCGACCGGGATTGCAACGGCCGTTGCGACACTGGATGCGGATGAGCCGTTTCCGCCGACTGCCGCTTCCGGTTGCACAGGGGCACTGGGGGGCACGGGGCCGCCCTCCAGCGGAGCATCGCCCTCAAGTTTCTTTCGGATGTCGCGAATCTGCGTGACCAGGTCTTTTTCCTTGTCCCAGCGCCCGCGCAGCGTCGACAGCCGTCCCTGCACGTCGGACTTTTGTTTTCCTATCTGCTCTAGTCTCTCGCTATGATCCGCGCCAACCGCGGTTTCGCGCTGCAAAATCCGCTCCTGCACTTCGAGGTCATCCAACTGACGAACTGAGTCCTCGATAGCCGGCGGAGTTGCGTTCTGCCCCAGGGACAACCTTGCGCAGGCGGTATCCAAAACGCTGACGGCTTTGTCGGGAAGCTGACGCCCTGCGAGATAGCGGTTTGACAGACGCACGCCGGCCGCCACCGCCTCATCGAGAATGCGCACCTTGTGATGCTTTTCCAGTGAGCCAACGATACCGCGCATCATGACCATGCACTGAGTCTCGGTAGGCTCTTCGACCTTAACTACCTGGAAACGCCGGGCCAAGGCGGGATCTTTTTCAAAGTACTTCTTGTACTCCGACCAGGTGGTGGCGGCAATCGTGCGCAGCTCGCCGCGTGCCAGAGCGGGTTTCAGCAGGTTCGCCGCATCGTTCTGCCCAGCCTGCCCGCCCGCCCCGATCATGGTGTGCGCTTCGTCAATGAAAACGATGATCGGAGTGGGTGACGACTTCACTTCTTCGATCAATCCCTTGAGCCGGTTTTCGAATTCGCCTTTCACCCCGGCGCCGGCTTGCAGCAACGCGAGATCGAGAGTGCGAACGGTTACATTCCGCAACGGAGGAGGAACATCGCCTTTGGAAACTCGCAGCGCGAATCCTTCGACGACAGCGGTCTTGCCTACGCCCGCCTCACCGGTGAGGATGGGATTGTTCTGCCGCCGCCGGGTCAGGATGTCGATCACCTGCCGGATCTCGAAGTCGCGCCCCAAGACCGGGTCGATTTTCCCCATACGCGCGTTCTCGGTCAGATTCACAGTGAACTGGTCAAGGTTGGGAGTCTTACCTCCGGCCGCGCGCGCGGGCGCGGCAGCACCAGCCGCCGCTTCCGTGGAGGCCGCAAGCGCTTCCTCATGGGAGGTCGCAACAATAGCCAGGAAGTCTTTGCGCAGCGACTCGGCTTCAATCTTCTGAAATTCGCGGCTGGTTTCCCGCATCATTCGGCGCAGATCGTCATCTGACGCGAGCGCCAGAATCGTAAAGCCGGTACGGATCTGGCCAGCGTCAAAATCAATCGAGCCGATCGTCCAGGCAGAGACCAGCATCTTCAGGATGGTCGGGCTGATGGCGGGAGTGCGCGCATTGCCAGACTTCAGCTTGTCGAGGCTGCGCGTCAACTCCGACGACAGACGTGACTTGTCGATTTCAAAGTGCCGCGCGATGCTCGCAAAGTCGTTGTCGGGAGAGTCCAGCAACTTCATCAGGTAGTGCTCGACTTCGATGTCGTAGTGAGTGCGGGAGAGACAAAGACCAGCAGCCGATTCCAGCGCGGAACGAGCTGGGTCGTTCAGTTTTCCGATCAGCGATTTAAGATTTGGTCCCACCGGTCCCTCCACTCAAAGATTCAGAATTGTGTCCCCAGGGTCTTTCTCAAGCGGAACCGATTTCAGCCACGAAACCCATCCCAGGCGGGGTGCGGCATCGCTCTCGGTGCCGACCTCGCAGCGCGGAACTTCTTCACGCTTCAAAACCAGCTTCACTTCAAAATCGAGCTCGTCGTTGGAAAAGAACTTGACCAAGGCTTTGAGCGGTTCCAATGAATTCCCGCCCGGGAGAAAGTCGCGATAACGCGATAGCGTCAGCGGACCCAGCCGAATGCGCACGCGAGATTCCTGGTTCCAAATCTCGTCACCGATTACGGTTCCCTCTCCCAGCTTTTCCGAATCGCTATCGCTGTCATTCATGCAACATTGTGCTTCGGGGTCTAGACGGTACCATGCGCCGGTGAATTGCTCAACTTCAACCGGAACCTCGAAGTAATCACCGAGGATTGCTTCCAGAGCCGAGGCCGAGCGCGAATGGGATCCCAGGAGAGCGACGTAATGCAGCAAGGCTGCATCGGGCACCGCTTGCCTGTCCTGGAGCCCCGGCGTTCCCAAGCCGATGAAATCGAGCAAGTGATGAGTGAACTCGTCGTTGCCGCGGTAATAGGTGGCAGGGAAGCGGTACTTTTCCCAGGCTCGATAAAAGAATGAAATGATCCGATGATTAAAAATGTCGAGGAACGATTGTAGTGTTGCGTCCTTGGCCTTGAGCCGTTCGAGAATGAGTTCTGTATAGCAGTAGGGCAGAACCCCCATGGGACCGGTGAGACCCATGAAGTTGACCTTCATGTGAGGAGGAACATCTTCCTTCTGCCAGTCAATCGCCTGAATCTGGCTGGCCGGAAAGCGCAGCGTATTGTTGACCCGAAAGCGAACGGCCTCTTCTTCCGGATTGCTGAATTGCCCAACTGGCTCCCGCTCCCCAACCCGCAGGCGCTGGATCAGAGCTACCGCCTGAAAGAATTCGAAGGAGCAGGGGTCTTCGCGCAGAGCTTGTTCGATTGGGGAATCGAAGAAATCCGTCATACGAGGATCCTCCGTCCCGCGCGCGGGCGCCACTGGTGCAATGCTTCCTTCCTTTGTGTGGTCGACACTACCAATTGGGTAAAACTGTTGAGAGAAGTGCTCAACCCCAGGAAACGCTCGAGCACACTGGCAAAAAGAAAGGCTCCGCCGCCAACAAACTGATCTTCGTCGAGTTCCAGTTCGACCCGGATTCCGCGGGCGAAAGTCGTACCACTATCGGACCGCACCGGAGCGAATTGGCGAGAGCTGCGCAGGCTGACCACGCTATCGATTACGTTTTGGGAATAAGCCGTCCTGCCGATGTCGTAAAGTCTGAGGATTTGCTGCAGCGCGTCTTTCCCGCCCTCGACCAGGGAAAGATAGTTGAGCGAAAGGTGAGAGATCAGGCGCCACAGTGCACTCTTGCCCGAGGCTGGCCGCACCGCCGGGGTGGGCCGGCGCAGGGCCACAATCCGTTTGAGCACCGCGGATCCCTCTAGTTCGAAATCTCCACCCTCGGCGGCGAATGGCAAGCGGAACGGCAGGTCACGATTCGTGCAGGTGGTGCGAACTGACAGGATGTTCCCGTCGGGGCTCATCGGACGCATGGACAGATCAACCAGGGCCAGGGACACATCAGTTCCCTCGTCATTCGCCCGGCTCGAAGGACGCCGTCTGGCGGTCCAGAAACACTTCTCGTCGCGGCCGACAGTGGAATGACGCAACGAGTAAAAGGGCTCGCAAGTAATAGTCTGCTGATTTGCCGTGTTGATGCAGGTCACTTCATCGACGGAGTAAATTTCCGTGGCGTAGGGCCGCCGCACATCCGGAGTGACGGCATACTCATACTTTCGCTGGCTTAACTGAACCGGCTCGGCGACCTGCGTGAAGAGATTCACAACCGGGGTGCAACCCAGACGGAAAGACTTTTTGGAGAGTTCGAGTTCAAGCCTCTGGCGCCGGTCGTCTCCTTCGACTTCCGAGATAAGAAACACCAACTCAACTGCCTGGTTGAATCCCGACTGCCAAACCGTTTCGAGACCGGTCAAGTCGATAAAGAAGAACTTCTCGGGGAAGGCAAAGTACTCCATCAACAGCCGGTGACCGATGAAGGAACGTTGGGAATAAGGCACCATCCCCTCATCCTCACGGAATCCGACCGCGTGCAGCGCCGAGGCTGGAAGCGTAACTGGGGGCACTTTGGACCCGGGAGTGGGATCCCGGACCAGGATTCGAACGACGCGGCTGAACAGAGTTTCATAGAGCGTGTTGATGAGGCCGCCTTCGCCATCAAGGTAAAAGCGCAGCCGGTCAATCTTGAGTTCACGCAGGTTGACGTCCGGCATGCAGCGCAGTTCGACGCGGACTGCGCCGGAGCAATCGCTGGCCTTTACCTGCGGCTGCAATCGGTTCGGGGCCTTCCACTCGGCGACCGTCACCGAGACTGGCCAGAGCGTCGTGTCGTAGCAAGTTCGAAAGGTGCAGGGAACACCGCCGACGGGACGGGAATGCAGCACGGAGTTCCGCGGAATGGGCAGAGCCGTACTTAGTTTGCCTTTTTCCGGGTCCGGTTGAAACTCGACAATCGACATCGAGGGAATCGGACGCACAAGCTGGGGATAAACCACCGTCAACAATGCTTCACTGATCTCGGGAAACTCGTCGTCCATCTTGAGGTGGACTCGGGCCGCCAAAAAAGCAAAGGCCTCGAGCATGCGCTCGACATGCGGGTCTTCGCACTTGGTCGGCTCGAGCACCAGGCGCGAAGCTACCTTGGGATTCTTTTCGGCAAACTGGACGGCGGTTTTGCGAAGGTAGTCGAGTTCGCGCTCGTAATAAAGCAGCAGATCATCCCGCATTGGCGCCTCCCGACAGCCGGCAGACGCCGCTCTTCATCTCGATCACAGTGTCGAACGATACGGGCTCTGGAGATGGATCCATCAGCAGAAGGGCTTCGATGCGAAGACGCAGTTGCTGAATTCCGGAGTCTGCGGCTTCCACGGGGACAATGCGCACATTCGCCAAGCGGGGTTCGAACAGTTTGATTGTCGCCAGAACCTGACGGACCAGCTTGGTCTGGTCGGCCGATGAGATCATTGTGTAAGTCGAGAAATCAGGAAGCCCGTAGAGATAGACGGAACGGTTGACCTCTTTCAGGGACTCGTCCGGTTCCTCAAAAATACGGCGGGTGTTCAGCAGCCATTCCAAATCACGCTGCACGGCGGCCTTCAGAAGACGCACCGATTGCGAGCGGGTGAGCGGAGCTTCGACTTGGCTCCCGGCATCGTTGTCGATCAGCCGATCCAGGACCGAAAGCGTCACAGTAACGTCGCCGTGAGTACGTGCCATCGCAGTTATCCTGAAATCAGCGCTCGAACCGGATCGAGTCGGCAGATACGTTCGAACAGTTTCTTCTTCTCGCTTTCGTCGTCCTGCACCTTTCTGCTGATTTTCATCACCGTGGCCAGAGCGGCGGCCACCATTTCCTTGTCCTCCCAATCGTCGAGCTTGTGGGCCTCAATGGCTTCCATCAGATCGTCGAGCAGAGGCTGAGCAATGGAATCTTTTCCGGCGGCAACACACAGCTCAACTAGCTGTAAAGTTCTTTCAAAGCGGCCGCGGCCGGAGCGCTGACGCCCGATTTCCTTGCGCATCACCTCAAACGCCTTCTCTGGCTGTCCCGCCTTCAAAGCTTCTTTCGCCCACGCGTAGGGATCGGCCGACTTCCCCAGCCACGCGAGCGTGGGATGGTTGCCGTTTGAGGAGGGTGAGGAAGTCTCGCCTTCTGGCGAAGGTTCCGGGCCACCCACGGGCGGAGCGCTCAACTGCACTAGCCATGCCCGGGTCTCCGCGTTCGCGGCCGGAGTGTCGTCGAGCAAAGTCGCATCCAGAAGCTGAGGCAGGTCACTTAGAAGAGTTTTCAGTTCCGATCGGATTGCCGCCGCAATGGGCTCGTATTCGTCTCCCAAGGCGGCGCAGGCTCCGACCACCAGGCGCTGCAAATCCAGCCACGCCCGGCTGCAAGGCAGAGACATCGCATTTTCCGATGTCTCCAGAAGTTCAATCCATTTCTTCGCCAGTGCCAGCTTCTTGACATGTTGACGCAGTTCGGTGGGCGGAGCCTCGAGCAGGCTGGCGTCACTGAGTTGCGCTGCGGTGCGCAGTTCACCCCAGCGCAGGCCTCGCATCATCAAGTAGGGTGCAGGGCTATAGGGCTGCTGCTGGCGAAGCTGCGCTGCGGCCCTTGCCACCGCGGCGATCACTTCGCGCCGCTCCGGCGGTTCGGAGCTGGTCGACACCGAGATGGTGATCCCCGGAGCGCCGCTTGTGCTTCCACTGTTGGAGACCGAGACTGCCGCAGCCCCGTCCACTGCGCCAGCGGGCGCAGCCTCCACAGGATCAGGTTCCGTTTTCCGCTTTTCTTCGAGCAGAGCGTGCACCGTATGCCGGACCTCTTCGAGCGCGGTTTTCAGCTTGCCAAGCGAAGGAGCTGCCACACCGAATTTTTCATCGGACACTTCATCGAGCCTCTTCAGGGCCTGGAGGCAGCCGTTTAACTCGTTTTCGGATTGAGAATAAAACAGCTTCGGGGTTTCCAGGAATGCCTTGTCAAACGCTTCAGGAGCGAGCTTGCCTTCCGTGATCTTCTGTTCGCGGGTCTTCCTCTCTTTGTCGCTTTTTGCTGGATCTTCGTAGCCTACCGCCCTGGATTCTTTGTACCTGTACCAGTCGTATCCAGCCTTGACCAAGGCGATCGACTTGAGAGGAATTTCGATCGCCGAACCGAGCCACTCTAAAGGCCCAGCCCTCAACTCCAAATCCCCGTCTTCGATGGGAGGATACAGCGTGTCCCAGAAGTTGCCGACGAGTCCGGTGCAGAGTACCAAGCCCTGACGCAGTCCGGAGAACCCCTCGATGTGGAGCATCGCCTCCGTCAGCCAAGCCGCAAGTTGGAGATCTTTCGTCCTGCTGGCCAGGGCATCCTGAGACAAGTTGGCGACCAGCGAATAATCGGCCGTCTTCCGCTCATGCTGCCAGTCGCCTTGTGCCAGAGCGTCATCCTGCCGCCGGGCTTCTCTTATTTTGTCGTACAGCAACAGCTTGGTGTCATAGCGGACGTCAACGCCGCCAGGGTTATCGCCCGGGATGGGGTTCAACAGATCTTCGCGCAAAGGCATGGGCTATATCCACATCAGTCGGCGGCCGGAGCAGCCGACTGAGCAAACTCCAGCGAGCGTACTTCAAGGAACGGAATCTCCTCACCATCCACGAGCAATATTTTTTGTCCTGACGGATATTCATTGCCCTCGTCATCGGCAGCCCAGTCAGTCACCCGTCCGAGCCAGACGGCCTCGTTCGGGTGCTTCCAGGAAAAAGGGTAAATGGCAGGAACCAGCACTTCGCCCAGTTCGGTACCTTTAAATGAGGGTCCAGTGCGAACGATAGCAGGACTCCACAGGGTGTCCCGCAAACGGCGCGGAGGCTCCATTTCCAGGGACGCAATGTGCTCGAAAGGAATCCAGAGGTAGGCCCCTGCCGCGAAGACTTCGAGGCGGGGACCTAAGTCAGGATCGGCGTCACGCAGGGACTGAAATGGCTTTCCGTTCAAAGTCCCGGCAGAAGAATCTGCTATACGAGCTTTCGAAAACTCCTGCTTCTCGAAAACCCCGTGGCGTGTTTTTTCAGCGTGTAGCGCCGCAAAATAAAGGACAGCACCCAGTTCGCGGTCCGCATTACCCTCGGCCAGCACGGCCAGTTGCTTTTCGGCCCGCTGGTAGTCACCAGAGAAGCAAAGAAGCTCGAACAGGAATGTGCGCTGGGCCACATCCATGGGGTGGTCGCGGAGGTAGGCGGTCAGCTCTTTCTCCGCTTCGCGCACCTTGCCTGATTCGAAAAGCTCCCTTGCTTTCACTGGTATCTGCCATCCTGGCTGTCCGACGCTCTACCAAGTCCCCAGTTTCTCGACATCGAAGCCCTTGTCGACGAACCCTTGCAGCTTGCCGTCTTTCTCCGGGTTGTAGCTGACTTTGATCTTGGCAAACGCGAAGGATACCGACTCCGTGGGATTCTCGTTCGATCCCGAAAGCTGGACGGACGTAATCAGGACATTTTCCATGTGAATCTTGAAATAAACGTCCTGCTTGTTGCCCATAGGCTTGAAGTACTGGACATCGACCGATTTGATGTAGTCGCCGGTGACACAATTCTCAAACAGTTGCGGCGATGTCTTGTCCAGCACCTTCATGATGCTTACGTGGCTCACATCGGCCCTCCCAGCGCGAGATTCGCCGCCTGAGGCTCCGGGTCCGAAGACCGCGGAATTCGAAGAGCCGAAGCTAAACGACAGGATGTCGATCGCATTGGCCAAACTTGTGCTCGGCCCGGGAACGCCGTCGATGATGCAATATGCATTTACCGCCATTTCACTTCTCCTTTTCCGCCGAAAATTTTGCTACCCGAGATAACGATGACTTCAGGGCCCCAGCAGGAGCGACCTGCCGAAATCAAACCTCGCGATTACTTGGCCGCAGCGGGAAGATCCGCCACCAAGCGCAACGAAACAGTAAGTTCATCCAACTGGAAGTGAGGCCGCATGAATGCAACCGCGCGGTAAACCCCGGGCTTCCCCGGAACTTCCGAGACGTCGATTCGAGCTTCCCGTAACGGCCGCTGGGCTTTTGTTGCGGGTGACGCATTGTCATCCGGAGTGACGTAGTTCGTAATCCACCGGTTCAAGAAAATCTCGGCTTCATCCCGAGACATGAAGCTGCCAATCTTGTCTCGCATCATCGCCTTGAGATAGTGGGCAAAACGGGAAACCGCCATGATGTAAGGCAATTGCGCGGAGAGACGCGCGTTGGCATTGGCCGAATCGGTATCGTACACCTTGGGCTTCTGGCAGGTCTGCACGCTGAAAAACGCAGCGTAATCGGTGCCCTTGCAGTGAACCAGAGGAACAAATCCAAGATCAGCAAGTTCCTTCTCGCGCCGGTCCGTGATCGGCACCTCGGTGGGACACTTCAGGGCGATGTCGCCTTCGTCCGTATAGAAATTGTGGGTGGGAAGTCCTTCGACCAGGCCTCCGCCCTCGACTCCGCGCATGGCGACGCACATTCCGTACATGGAAAACGAATTCGTCATCCGCGTTCCCAACGAATAGGCAGCATTCATCCACAGATACTTGGAGTGGTCGGTTCCGTCGACGTGCTCTTCGTAAGCGAACTCGTCGATCGGTTTGGTTTCCTTACCATAGGGCAAACGTGAAAGCGTGCGTGGCAGGCACAGGGCCACATAGCGGGAATCCTCGCTTTGACGGAAAGACTTCCACTTGGCGTACTCGGTGCTGTCAAAGATTTTGGCCAGGTCCCGGGGTGCATCGAGTTGCGCAAAGCTCTCCAGGTTCATCAGGTCAGGGGCCGCCGCGCTCACGAACGGAGCGTGCGCCTGCGCTGCGACGTGGGAAATGCCATCCAGCAGCGCCATATCTTCGGGATGCTTTCCGAACTCGTAGTCGCCGATCAGGGCGCCGAAAGGCGCGCCGCCGAAGACTCCGTACTCTTCCTCGTACACTTTCTTGAAGAGAGCGCTCTGGTCGAATTCCGGGGCCTTCTCGATATCCCGCAGTAGTTCTTTCTTGCTGACATTTAAAACCCGGATCTTCAATTGCGTGCCGGTCTCGCTGTGGTCCATCATGTGCTTCAATCCACGCCAGGATCCCTCCAGCTTTTGAAAGGCGGCATGGTGCATGATCTCGTTTAGCTGGATCGAAAGCAGATGATCAATTTGCGCGATGCGCGCATTGATCATCATCTCGGCGTCCTTGGCGACCGTCATCGAGCCTTCAAGGACCTGGGCCACGAACTCTTTCACCAGATTCTTGCCGCGCTCCCTTTGGCTGGGCTCAGCCCCGAACCGGCCCTGCGTAACGATCTGGTCGAGCAGACTCGCGTCCTTGGTCTCAACTGTCGTGGTGGTGGGCTGCTGAACTTTCTGCGCATTAGCCATTGGATCCGCCTCCCTTGGGCCCCAGTTCTCCCTTAAGCTTGTCGAGTTTTTCGGTGTTACCCACGGCCTCAAGGAGTATTTCTTCCAGCTTGTCGTTGCCCTGGAGGGTGCCGCGCAAATCGGCCAGCCGGGTGCGGAGGTCGAGCAACTCTTTGAGCGGCTTCACTTGCTTGGCTACGTTGCCGGGCTCAAAGTCCTCCATCTTCTTGAATTTCAAATCTACCTTCAACTGAGGACCACTGGGGTCATCGCTGAGCTTGTTCTCTACATTAAACTGCAGATGGGGCTTCATCCCTTCCAGCACCGTGTCGAAGTTGTCAGGATTTACTTCGACAAATTTGCGGTCCTTGAGCCTGGGAAGGGGTTGATCGGGCTGGCCCGTAAAATCTCCGAGGACGCCAACCACGAACGGCAGTTCCTTGAGCTCGATGGCGCCGCCTATCTCGACATCGTATGTAATCTGAACCCGAGGGGGGCGCACGCGGTCTAACTTGTGCTGAGCACTTTGTCTAGCCATGATGTTTTCCTTTACTCGAAACTTCCGGTACGAAGGTTCCGAGAGATTCTTGTTCGGGCACTCCGTGGCCCACTTGCTGTGCCGGATCCGTGGGGGAAACGAATCAGCGGAGCCCAGAAGGGTAAAGTCACGATTGCCATGCCGGGGCGCGGTTGGGGACAACTGGCAGGTCCTGGGGCGCGCTATCGGTGGAGCCTTATGTATCACAGGCTCGAATACGTGTCAAGACAGGTACAGAGGGTACGAATTTGTACGGTCCTGATCTGAGCCTATGTATCGGGAATATACGCTGCCATTCGCAGGATGTAGTATGCTCGAACGCTTTTACGGAGCTTTGCCAATTAAGCACAGGTTGGCTGACCGGTAGTCGCATGGGTTCAAGCGGGAAATAGGACCAGGGTGCTCAACTCGATCTCATCCAGTGATGCGGCGCGGCTGCGGGATTTCTTGCTTCAGTCCGGTTACGCCGAGGACCGCCTTCGCGAGAAGGGCTATTTCACAGAACTGCCTTCCACGCGTCTGCGCAATTTCCCGCGACTACTTGACCGCACGCGGGAAACAGACTGCCTGAATGTGCTATTGCGGTGGTTCTGGCTTGGGGTGCCACAAGAGGCGTCGGCCGCGACTGCTGTCTTGCCTCCATGGTTCACGGAGCTGGCGCTGTCCTGCGGCTTGCTGCGGCGGG
>Ga0210405_10000049_pt1 | contig 153828 bp, 142 predicted proteins | sample IncBWH11MmetaG_FD_155492 | JGI IMG/M metagenome (GOLD analysis project Ga0210405, IMG submission 155492) | Forest soil microbial communities from Barre Woods Harvard Forest LTER site, Petersham, Massachusetts, United States - Inc-BW-H-11-M | ecosystem: Environmental > Terrestrial > Soil >... | reverse complement strand
GCACTGCGTGGGGATTGGCGGCTAGCACCTGGGCGAATGTCTGACTACTTGGCGCGGGCGTAGAACCTATAGTCAGAGTGCCGTCGTTGTTCATATTAATGCCCATCGAGGCTAGGTTGACGAGTCCATTATTGCCGCCAATGGCATAGGCCGCGTCCGTCAGCAGCCGGGACTGCAGCAAGCGCAAGGAGATGTCCCCCTCCAGAGGGGGCGCGGGAATGGAGCCGGTCGGGTCTACCACGTATTGCGTATTGATGGTGCTGATCACGGTGTTGTAAGCGGAGACGAAGTTGGTGACGGCGGAGGTGATCTGGTTTGTATCCGGCCCCACGGTGAGCTGCACCGGCGTGCCGGGGACGGACTGGCTGAGCAGACTTAGCGTGACCCCCTGAATCGCTCCGGTGACAGCGTTCGTGCTGCTGCTGAAGGGTACGCCGTCAATCGTCAGAGCCGCATTCGCACCGCCCACGGGCGCGTCGAAAGTCAGGGAAGTATTGTTGTTGATGACGGTGGCCAAGGCTCCGCTGCTCCCGGTGCTTTGGCTCTGCAAAGCCAACCGCGAACCGTTGGCATCGCTCACCACGCTGGCGGTTACTCCCCAGCTGTTAGCCGTACTCTGAGTATTGATGTAGCTGGCCAGTGTGGCGAGGGTGTCGTTGCTGCCCTGCGTGATGACCAGATCGCGGGTCGGGCCGGTTACTCCTCCCACCTGTATCTGAATATCGCCGCTGGTTTGTCCGCTAGACAGGAAAGATGTATTGGCACCGGCAGCGATGGGATCCGTGTACAGCGTGCCCGCCGTAGCCAGGCTGGTCACCACGATCTGGTGAGTTCCGGAAATGGCGGCGCTTTGCGCGGCTGCGGTCAGTGCTCCCGGCTGCGACGACGACGCGGCCTGGGCCGTAAGTGCGCCCGTCGGACTTGCCAACGCGGCGACCGCTGTCTGCAGGTTGGTGAGGTTGTTGTTCATCCCCGCCAGCAACCCATCCTGGGTGGCTAAAGCCGTTTGCTGCGCCTGCCAGACGTTCAACTGGCCGCTCTGCGAGGCGATAATCTGCTGCACCAGGGAAGTGACGTTGATGCCTTGCCCGGAGAGGATGGTGGACGGACTTAAACTAATGCCCATTGGATTTTCCTCCTTCGATCAGGCCTGTTCCCCTGCACTTTGACCTCATCTTGTGAACTGGCGGCCGCCCGCGGGCGCATTTTGTTATTGAACAGTTCCTCAGTTGGAGTATTTCCTGAAATGAAAGAGGATGGATCAACTCCGCACGCGTTCTTTCCTAAAGGACAAAAATCGAAAGGAGGCAGGCTCGACTGCCTCCTTTCGACGCTCAACTTACTGCAACAGTTTCAGCACGAGCTGCTGTTGTTGGTTAGCCTGGGCCAGCGCGGATATACCGGTCTGCTCCAGGATGGAGTATTTGGTGAGGCTGGCGACGGCCGACGGGATGTCGGCAGCCGTAATCGTGTTTTGCGCCGCGGTGAGGTTCTGCACCTGACTATTGATGACGTTGCTGGCTGCGGTCAGCCGGTTGACGCTCGCGCCCAACGTGCCGCGAACGCTGGCTATGTTCGAGATGGCCGAATTGATCAGGGTCAGCGCAGTCTGCGCGTCGCCCTGGGTATTCAGGTCCGTAGTAGCCAGGTTGACGGCGCTTCCGCCGGTGCCGTTGGTAATTGCCGTTGTCGCCAGGCCGCCAATGTTGACTGCAATCTGACTCGATCCGATAGAGGTCGCGTCACTCAGGAAAATGTTGGTAGTGGTGGAAGCGGTTGTGGTCGGGTTGGAGTAAGTTCCCAAGACGGTCTCAGTGTTGGTGGAACCCACCGCGAGGTTGCCGTTATTGTTCGGGTCAGTGACAACAAGGTTGCCCCCTGAGTTGAGGTAGGCATTCAGGCCAGCCGGATCAGTGCTGGGAGTGTTAATGGCGTTGATCAGGCTTCCAATGGTCGACGCGCCGCCTGCTGTGAAGGTAAATATCTTGCTGCCGACGGTGAAGCTGGTGATAGCACCGTTGGTTAACGCGGTTATTAATGTTAAACCCGCGGTATTGCCGACTAGTTGGCTGGCGTTGGGAGTTGCCGTTCCGACGCTGTTTGGCGTAGTAAACGTAGTGGGAGCGCCTTGCACGGGAGCTCCGAGCACAGTGTCGGTAGTGCTGGCTACGAGGTTCCCCCGACTCAACGGGTCGGTGATTTGCAGAGCGCCGCTGACGATCGCCGCCTTTGCCCCGACCGTGGTGTCGCCGTTGATGGCGTTGATGAGGTCCTGAACCGTGGAGGTTGCGGCAGCATTTACGGTAAAAACGCCGTTCTGTGCACCAACCGTCTCGACTACTCCAAGGTTGCCGCTATTCTTGAGATCCACGATTTGCAAGTGTCCCGTCGCGTTTAGCGTGCCTTGGTAGCCGGTGTGGGAGGCGTCGGTGCCGGTGATGGTAATGCCGTTGCCGCTGACGCCTGAGTTGATAGCAGTGAGCAGATTGCCCACGGTCGCACCGACAGCGCTCGTGTAGATCGTGGTGCCGGCGGTCCTGGTCGACGTAATGACATCGCCCGTGGTGAGAACCGTAGCGCTGGTGAGGGCATTGGCGGCAGTTACTTCATTCTTGTTGGCTCCGAGCGTGGTCGCTGCCGTGTACGTGAAGGTGACGCCGCCCGCAGTGACGGAAGTGGTATTGCCCACGGTTAACACGTCGTTGGCGTTCACCACCGCAGCCGCTGGAGTAACTGCTGCGTTAAGATTTGGCGCTGTGCCGCTTTGGAACACCGCCTGCCCGTTATAGGTTGTGGCATTGCCGATGCGGTTAATTTCCGCCAGGATCGACGCATACTGCGCCTGAATGGCGGTGCGCTGGCTGTTCGAAACCGTTCCCGTGGCCGATTCCGTGGCCAGTGTGACTGCTGTGTTCAGCAGGTTCGTGACCTGGGCCAACGCGCCATCGGCGAGTTGCAGTTGGCCGACACCGTTATTCGCATTCGAGACCGATTGAGTCAAGGCGCTGATGTTGGCCTGCAAGCCGTTGGCAATCGACAGGCCGGCGGGATCGTCGGCTCCACTATTGATACGCGACCCTGAAGACAGTTGTTGCAGGGTATGGCTTAAGGCTGTGCTGGTAAGAGTGAGTTCGTTTTCCGCGGCTAGAGAATTAATGTTATTCAGAATCCCGATGGGCATTGTTGTTTCTCCTTAAGTTGAGTTGGTCCCGCCTTCTTTGGAACCTCCTCAGCATTGAACCTCTGCGGAGCTCCCGTTCCACTGCGTGCTCGGAACCTGAATGTCTGTTGTGTCCATCGGCGGCCACCTTTTTCGCTTTAGTAGCTTCTTCCAAGGCACTGGCTGTCAGGTGTAGCCCCTCCGTAACAACGATCCTTTGCCGCGCGGCATAAGCCTCAATCTCGGCTCGCCGATAACTCCTCCCAGAGGCCTGTGCGTCTTCTCAGAGTAGAGATGTCAAAGCGCAGACAGAAACCCATGATCCGGCTCACACGACTCAACAATCAGCCCTTGACCGTCAATTCCGACCTCATCAAGTTTGTTGAGCAATCCCCGGACACTCTCATCACGCTGGTTACAGGAGAAAAAATCGTGGTGCGGGAGAGTTCCGAGGAAGTCTTGAGCTTGCTCATCGAGTTCCGGCGCTCGGTCTTACAAGGACTGACATTTACCTGGGATAGTTCTTCTTCGCACACCTTGCTTCCTAAGCGTCCCGAAGCCGGCACCGGGGAGCCTGAGTGAGCGTAGACAAGGCCAGTCTCGGCGGGATCATTCTCGCTCTTGGGGGGATCCTCGCAGGCCTTTTGCTGGAAGGTGGAAACCTGGGCCAGATTCTGCAGCCCACGGCCGCCATGATCGTATTCGGTGGCACCCTGGGAGCCGTGATGCTGCAGTTCCCGCTGCCCATCATTCTGCTCGCCTTCCGGCAATTAGGTTCGGTCTTCGTCAATCCCCAGCGGGATCCACAAGCAACCATTCGACAGCTCGTGCAATACGCGCAGAAGGCCCGCCGGGAGGGCATCGTGTCTCTGGATGCAGAGTTGCCCAAGGTAGAAGATTCGTTCCTGAAGAAGTCTTTAATGCTAGCGGTGGATGGCACGGAACCGCAGGAACTGCGCAAGATGATGGAACTGGAACTCGACAACCAGGCCGAGTACGAAGAGCAAGTTCCACAAGTGTTTGAGTCTGCGGGCGGATTCGCCCCGACCGTCGGCATCATCGGCGCCGTGCTGGGACTGATTCAAGTGATGCAGCATCTGGACAAGATTGACGAAGTTGGAAGGGGCATTGCAGTTGCATTCGTGGCCACGATCTACGGTGTAGGCTCCGCCAACCTTCTCTATCTTCCAATGGCGGGGAAGATGAAACTACGCATCCGTGAAGAGCAAATCATGCGGGAAATGACACTGGAAGGAGTGGCATCGATTCTGGAAGGTATGAATCCTCGCATGCTGGAAACCAAGCTTCTCGGTTTCTTGGTCGAAGCGAGACACAACTCGGATGGGACCGGCGAATGAGCCGCCGCCGCAGACGGCCGCGAGTGCACTCCAACCATGAACGCTGGCTGGTCTCTTACGCTGATTTCATCACTCTCCTCTTTGCCTTCTTTGTAGTCCTGTATGCGTCCTCGCAGGTCGATCAGCGGAAAGTCGGCAAGCTGGCTTTGGCCATCCAGGTGGCGTTTCAGGAATTGGGTGTTTTCCAGGCTTCAACCACGCAAATTCCCCTGGACATGAGTGAGCCGATGCCGTTCAGCACGGTGCAGGCTATTCAGAACGTGAAACGCAGCGCCGAACTTGGGCGCATCGCACCGTCCCCGGACGATTCTCTGGCGGCGGCTTCCGAGGAAACAGATCTCGCCACCCTGCAGAGCGAATTGAGCCAGGCGCTGCATAATGAAATGGCATTGCATGAGGTGGCAATGCACCGCGAGGCGGATGGCCTGGTAGTGAGCCTGCGGGAATTCGGCTTCTTTGATAGTGGTTCGGCGGCAATCAAGCCGGAATCGCTGCCCGCGCTAGATCGCATTGCTTCCATCCTGTCGATCCGCACTTGCAGACTGCGCATCGAAGGGCACACCGACAACGCCCCGATTCACACCCCACAAATGGCCTCGAACTGGGAGCTCTCCACAGCTCGCGCCACAGAAGTGATTCGCGTCTTGATCATCGGCCACCGCTTCGCGCCAGAAAGGCTGGCGGCCGCCGGCTACGCGGAGTTTCACCCTGTGGCGAGCAATCTCACGGCCCAAGGCCGTGCGCAGAACCGCCGTGTTGATGTAGTTATCTTGAGCGCCCAGGTGGCGAATAGTTTTTCACTCCCGGCGGTCGAGTCCGCGGCGGCCCCGTCTCCTCAGCAGTGAACTGCACCGTCGCATGACGGCGACGTGAGAACGGCGGATCCTCGCATTCGACGTCTGACGCCACGTCGCTCCCGCCTTGAGGACGATTTCGCTAAAGTACACCTCCCAGCTGCCGATGAATTCATGGTTGAGTGCACATGCAAGCCGAAAGGTATTCGAGTGATCCCCGCGCCCTCGTTGCAAGCGGCCCCCAACAAGGCAGGGCCGCCCGAACCCAATCTGGTGCGCATCCGCGACCTGATCTATAAGGTGGCCGGGATCTTCCACCCGGACAATAAACTCCGGCTCCTGCAAGATCGCTGCAGCCGCCGTATGAAGGAACTCAAGGTGCAAACCTTGCATGAGTATTTCGAGTGCCTTACCAGCCGCCCTCTCCGGCAGTCGGAGATGAGCACCTTGCTGAACGAGATCACCATCGGAGAAACCTGCTTTTTCCGCAATAGGCCGCAACTGGAAGCGTTGCGACGCATCGTGCTCCCGAAAATTATTGAGGCCAAGTCTAATTTCCCGCAGCGCCGTCTGCGCATTTGGAGTGCGGGCTGCTCAACCGGAGAGGAGCCCTACGCCCTACGCATGTTGCAACTGGAGGAGGCAGACAGCCAGCTCAAGAACTGGACCGTCGAGATTCTCGCCACCGATCTCAACGAGCGCTCTCTCGCGCATGCCAAAGCCGCCGTGTACGGTGACTACAGCACGCGCAATCTCACGCCCCTCTACCGGCAGAAATATTTTCTGCCCTGCGGCAATCAGATCCGGGTCAGCCCGACGGTCCGCGCCAATATCAGCTTCAGCCGGCTCAATTTGTCGGACGACCCTCGCATGACCCTCATGAAAAACATCGACGTCATCTTTTGTTGCAACGTGCTGATCTACTTCGATCTGGCTTCCAAGCGGCGTGTCATCCGGCACTTCTTCAACAACCTGCTGCCCCACGGATATCTGTTTCTCGGCCAGGCTGAGTCTCTTTTCGGAGTGAGTGAGGACTTTCGCCTGATTCACCTGCCGGGAGCTACGGCTTACGTAAAAAGTGAGCGCACGCCAGTCCGAGGCGAACCGATATGACAACCGGGCCCGTGGGCAAACAACTCTTACTGCAGCGGCTCGACGGATTGCGGCAGATTCCCACCATCCCACCGGTTCTCGCCCCTTTATTGCGCTACCTGGAGCAGCCGGTGGAACAACTCGACGTGCAAAAAGTTACAGACTTTCTGGCACAGGATAAGTCTCTGGCGGCGCAGTGCCTGCATATGGCGAACTCGCCGCTTTTCGGCCGATGGCAGAAGGTCGAATCGCTGCGGGGAGCGGTAGTCAGTCTGGGGTTCCATCATGTCAGCGATATCGCAATGTCGTGCGGCGTGCTCAACATGCTTCCGGGTAAAAGAACCAGCCCGGATCCCGTCGCCTTTTGGGAACACTCTTTGGGGTGTGCCCTCGTCTGCCGTCACCTGGCACGCAGCATCCATCTCGCGGATCCCGGGAAGGCCTATCTTGCAGGCCTTCTTCATGACCTCGGAATCATCGTGAATCTCTGGGTCTTGCCCCAGGAGTTCCGTGCTGCTTTCGAGATCGCTAAAGCCGACGGAATTCCACTGCACGAGGCAGAAGAAAGATTCCTGGGGTTTACGCATTGTGACAGCGGGCGCCTGCTGGCCGAAAGCTGGGGACTTCCCGCCGACTTGATCGAAGTGGTGACCTACCACCATTCGCCGGAGAAATCGTCTCAGAATGCTGGATTGGTGGCTCTGGTGCACATCGCCGATTTGCTCTGCCGGATGAGTGGTCTGAACTACGGCTATATAGAAGCGCGGCAAGTGAACTTGTTCGAGGACTCTGGTTTTGCGCTGCTCGCGCGGGACTCCGCGGCAATGACGAAGTTTGACTGGGCACGCCTCACCTTCGAGGTGGATTCCTACATAGACGAGGTTCATAGCCTGGTCAGGACCATTTACCGCACATGAGCAACGAACCCAGAACCTCGCAGATCCGTGTACTCGTCGTAGACGATAGTGCTTTCATGCGTGCCGCCCTCTCTCGGATGATTGCTCTCGATCCAGATCTCCGCGTCGTTGGCACCGCGGCTAGTGGTACTGAGGCACTACAAACCATCGGAATTCTCGACCCCGAGGTCATTACCCTTGATGTGGAGATGCCGGGTCTCGATGGACTGGAGACCCTCCGCCGCATCATGGCCCAGTCTCCACGTCCGGTGATCATGGTGAGTTCGGCTACCCTGAAAGGTGCGGAAATCACTTTCAATGCACTTGCCTCAGGAGCCTTCGACTATGTGCCCAAGCAACTTTCCTCCGCTTCCCTTGACATTCTTCATATCCGGGATGACTTGATCTCCAAGATCAAGGCCGCCGCGGAAAGTCGTTATTCGAGAGATCATCTCGAGCTTCCCCGAAAGCCTCCTCGCGCCGAACTGCCCGCCCGAGTGTCTTCATCCTCCACCGCCGCGATTGTTGCTCTGGGGATCTCGACCGGAGGCCCCAAGGCTTTGCAGGAGATTCTTCCGTATCTTCCGGCCGACCTTGAAGTCCCCATCCTGGTCGTGCAGCATATGCCAGCCGGCTTCACCGCCGCTTTTGCCGAAAGGCTAAACAAGCTCTGCGCTGTTGTCGTTTGCGAGGCATCGCACGGAGAGGTGGTTCGACCGGGAGCGGTCTACCTTGCTCCCGCGGGATCTCACATGACGGTAGGTCGTCCCACCAACTCACGAACCGTGATTTGTCTTTCCGACAAACCTGAAAATCAGTTACACGTCCCTTCGGCCGATATCATGATGCAATCGGTTGCCTCCGCGTTTCATTCGCAGGCCATGGGAGTCATCATGACCGGTATGGGATCAGACGGGGCGCTGGGAATGAATGCCATCTTTCGGGAGGGTGGCTTCACCGTGGGCCAGGACGAGCCCAGTTGTGCGGTCTACGGGATGCCTCGCGTTTGCGCGGAAATGGGGATTCTCGACAGAGTCGTGCCCCTCTCCCAAATTCCCCATGAAATTTTGCAAGCTACGCGCTATCGCAAGACCAGCGTGAGCTAAGCCTGCGCCCCCACATCAAACGTATTCGCAGCCAACACTTCGCGCACTTTGCCCAAAAGCGTGCGGGTCGAAAAGGGTTTGGCCAGGCACTTTCCACCAGAAGCAGCCAGCCCCCACCCGGCGAGCTGTTCCGCATGGCCGCTCATCAAAAGAACCCGGGCGCGAGGGCACAAGCTCTTGAATTCAGTCGCCAACTCGCGGCCACTCATCCCGGGCATTATTACGTCCGCCAGCAAAAGATCGACTGGCCGGACGCACCTGCGGAAAGCTTCCAATGCTTCGGCCGCGCTGGCGGTGATCAACAGCCTGTAGCCGGCCGATTCGAGGACCTCCGCAGTCGCCTTCCGAACAAACGCTTCGTCTTCCACCAGCAAAATGGTTTCCGGCCCACAGCTTAGGCCCGCTTCTTCGAACGCCGCCAAACTCTCAATCTCCCTCCGTTGGATTGCATCCTCGACACCTGTGCAAAATGAATTCAATGGTCTACTCCCCGGATTGTGTTTGTTGTCCAGCAGATCAGTTGCCATCCTGGCATTTTCGGCGCTAGGTTGCGCAGGTGAAAGAAGACAGTTACTTAGCTCCGCAACGCATCGTGCGAGTAGCAGCTTTCCCGGAACCTTATTGCCCGTTCCGGAACTTGGAAGAGCCAAGCGTTCCCGAACCGGGAGTGCCTCCCGGTTTGTCCGGCTGCTGGCAAGATTACACCCGCACTAATTCCCCGCCCGAGAACAGTCCCTACCAGAAATCGGACCTCATTGTTTCTCGCGTTACTTTGGCGCTGTCAGAATCGTGCCGTTCGGATCCAGCAGAAGCTTGTGGGTCCCCACCGGTGCGGATAAGTGAAACGAGGTTTCTGCCCCGTCGGCAAACACGCGGCCTAGTAGTCTGGGAGCTTTGCCCGAGACCACCGCATACACAGGGACAGATGTTACCAGGTCTTCTGGCGCATCCTTTTGCCGGATAACTCCGGTCGCGATTGTAGCGGTCGCCTTCGGAGTGAATTTGACACTCTGCAACTCCAGTTTGGGCATAGAAGTGCCATTCACCCAGCCCTCCAGGAACCAGTCAAGTGAGGCTTTGCCTTCGTAGCGCAACGAGGGCGGCAGATCTTCCGCGAAAACATCCAGCAATTCCCGCGTGCTGATGGCTTTTCCTTCGTAGCGCTCACGAACTTTACGCAGAGATCTCACGAATGACTCTTCCGCGCCTCTGCGGGTGGGGTCTCTTCTCGTAGCGTTCACTTCGGCATCCTGCATCATCGAACGCAACATATGGAATAGCCACGCCCCTCGTCCGTAATTAATGGCCTGGTAACCCTCTGGAAAATGGGACGAAACCAGGCGGCTTCCCAAGGTCACAGGCCCCGCATCCTTAGGGTAGTTGCCGCCCTTATTTTTATCGGCCAAATCCCTTCGATATTTCTCCATGACTATCCGGAAGCCTGCCGGATCCTTCTCCTGCAGCATCATCAGCGAGCAGTAGTTTGCCAAGCCTTCTGAAAACCACTGATCGCGGTAGGTGCTCCAGGTGATCAGGTCTCCCCACCACTGATGCGCCGTTTCATGCGCGGGGACCAGTTGGTCAATCAATGAACCTGCGGCATTCATGTGGAAGTCTTCACGCTCCGCTCGATTCAGGAAAGCATAAGAGGAAAGGAAGACCAACCCGGGCCAACCTTGGCTCTCTTTTCCCGGCAGCTGAGTCAAAGCCAGCTGACTATAAGGGAAGGGGCCGAATCGCTCGGCATAGTAACGAATTGCCTGTGCTGTCGCCTCTGCCACGGCCGTCGCGTTGCGAGCAGGCGAAGGTGCATGCGGACCGATCAGGGTTTCTGAAATCTGAGGCAGCGACGGCTTCGGATCGAGTTGTAGGGTGGGCATTGGAGGCCTGGGAAAGTCCCGCTCCACGCCAACGGTAGCGTAGGTTTCGACGCTGACGTGCCCGGCTTGCGCCGTACCTCGAACATATTTGCCAAGATTGAACCCGGCTACGGGGATAGGACGTTCCGAAATCCAATGACTTACTTGTTCGTCGCCTACCGTCGGCGGCGCAGTTTGTGTGGCGATAGGCGAGGGCTGAGAAATCGGCGCTGGCTTGCCCGTCGCCAACAGAGTCCAACCCGGCGGATAGTGGAAGGTGAGATCGTAATTGGCCATGGCAAGACCGCGATTGGGATACCACGTGCCTCGCGCACCCACGTAGAGGAGGCCTTTGCCAGCCTCCGCTATCACTTCTCCACCGTAGACGAAGCGCAGGCTGATCTTTTGTCCGTTCCTAGCCGGTTCGGGCAGAATCACAGCCAACATATCGTTGCCGCTGCGTGCCAGCCGTGTGCCTTCTACCGCGGGATTGTGGATGAATTCCACCGCTTTCCCATCCGCCTCGACGGTCTGTATTTGCAGAAAGCGAGATAGTTCGAACGCCAGGAAGCGCCATCCCCCACGGATCACATCGAGTTGCAGTTGCACGCTGGCATCCAGCTGTTTGGGTGGTTTCACATGAGCATCGATCACGTATCCGCCGATCAGGATCTGATCCTCATGAGACTGAGTCGCTGCAGGCAGAGTCTCGGGGGTTTGTCCACTAGTCAATGGATGCCTTCCCCCGGCGGCTGCGGAAAAGGAAGTCCAGACGTCGTAATACACTTCTCCGTTTTCCGTGGTCTTGGATTGTCCCGCCTCGATTTGTTCTGCGACCGTCGAGTCGAAGAATAGGTCGAAGGTACCGAGTTTGTTTCCCTGCAGCCGGACGTGCAACATGCGGTCGCCGGCAGTTTCTGCCCGTGTAGTTCCTGAATCTTTGGAGAGGCTCCCGCCTGCGAGTGGCAGAATCTCGCTGAAACTCGCCAGCAACCTCATAGCGTCTACCGTCGCCAGGTTGCGTGCCGTCTGGTCCCATTGGGCAGCGAACTGTTCGGACTGCTCCTGCGCCCTAAGGCCAGGCTGCAACTCAGAGGCAGTGTTGTCGTTGAAGCGGAAATAGGCGGTCGAGAAATGCTCTTCCAGAATTGCCATCCCCGTAAACAGGCTCATCGACTTCCGTTCCACTTCGTTGGGCGGAGCCAGCAACACTTCGCCGTCGCCCTGAAAGAATGCACCCGTAATCCTGCCCAGCACGTCCTTCGTGAACGCGATGGTGCCATCTTCCAGAGTGATATGGATCGCCGACCGGTCGAGGGACGCCCCGCGCACCTTGAATACCCGGCCAGGATCCAGCCCAACCCTACTGAGTTGCAGGTAGAGCGACTCCGCCAGTCCAGGCCGGTTCGCCTGCGAGGGAGCTACCTGCGCTGGAGACGGTTGAGCAGGAGAAGCCTGGAAACTCCAGGCTTGCGGGCATGGCAAAAGTGCAAGGCCAACGGCCACCGTTATGCCCAGTCTGAAGAGGAGCAGCGGTACTTTCGTCACGTAGGTGAGTACCCTCGCTGTTGCTAGAATGCGCTTCAATGCGGCTTCGTGTCACTACCCTGTCAGCTTTGATGCTCATGCTCGTCTCCGCGGCGGCATGGGCGGACACGATCCATCTGAAGAATGGCCGTACCATTCTCGCCGACCATGTCCGCGAAAACGGGAACCGCTATGAATTCGAAATCGGCGACGACACCTACGCTGTTCCCAAGACCTCGGTAGATCGCGTCGAAGCCGGCGGCATGCGCCCCATGGCATCGTCCGTCTCTGGCAAGAGTGCAGGCGATCTTCCCGCCTTCAACCCGGTTGATATCCTCGCAAACGAAGGCGATCTTCCCAGGACGATTGTCAAGGATGGCAAGGTCGATCCCGACGCTCTTTCGAAAATTGAAGCCAAAGGAAACGCCGAGTTGAGCGCCACGGCTGACTTCATTGCCGGCAAGTTTGAATTTGATCATGGCAACATCGATCAGGCCCACCGCTATTTCGATAGTGCTCTTCGCTTCCAGCCGGAGAATGCGACCGTCCTTATCTATTACGCTGCTCTGCTGGTGCGCACCGGGAAAGCTTCGCAGGCGCTCTCCTATGCCCAGCGTGCCGTGAACGCAGCGCCACAGTCGCCCGACGCGTATACGGTGCTGGGCTACGCGCAGCAGGCTTCCGACCGCACTAAAGACGCCGTCGCCTCCTGGAAGCATTCCCTCGAACTGCGTCCCGATCCCGCGGTGCAACGGTACCTGGACAAGGCGCAGCGCGAACAAAACGTCGAGACCGATTTCGCCCAGCGCGAAAGCAGCCATTTCGTTCTGCACTACGAGGGCAAGCAGACCTCCGAAGCGTTCCGCGGACAAATTCTGGCCGCACTCGAATCCGATTACGACGATCTGGCGCGCGACCTGGGCACGCCACCCCGCGACAACATTCTGGTGACGCTCTACACCGAGCAGGCTTTCTTTGACGTCACGCGCGCTCCTTCGTGGTCAGGAGCCCTCAACGACGGCAAACTCCGCATCCCTATCAGCGGCCTGGGTTCCATGACGCCTGAGTTGGCGCGGGTCTTGAAGCATGAACTCGCGCACTCATTCATCAATCAACTCTCCGCCGGCCGCTGCCCACCTTGGCTGCACGAGGGCATTGCCCAGTTGCTTGAACCGAAGTCTCTGGGTAGCGATGGCCATCAACTGGGGCAGTTATTCAAGGCGCAACGGAACATTCCGCTGAATGTGCTGGAGGGAAGCTTCATGCGCTTCTCTGGGACGGAAGCCTATGTGGCCTATGCGGAATCGCTGGCTGCGGTTTCCTATATCAATGACTCCTACGGCATGAGCGACATCCAGCGAATTCTGCAACGCCTGAGCGACGGCAGTTCCACAGAAGCCGCACTGCGGGCGACGATCCACTCTGACTACGGCCAACTCGAATCCGAGATCGGTAAGTACCTCGGCGACAAGTACGGCCAATAGTGGATTTGCCCGGCCGTCGGTTCTTGTGCTAGTTTCAGGTTCAGTCCCGCGTTCGAATGTGCGCTCTGTTCCATTCCCGTGTGCCCGAGCCTCCACCAGCCGCGGAGCCTGTCCCGTCCGAGTTCCCGAGGATTGACGGCGCGGAGATTGCCGCCACCACCTACGGAATGAGAGTCGCCGGTGATTTCTATGACTCCTTGCGTGTAGGTCCTGAACGAATATTGTTTGGTCTGCTGGATGTTGCCGGGCGGCGGGAGAACAATCAGTCCATTCTCGCCGCCGCAACTCAGATATTCCGCACCGTCGGAAGCGAACTGTTCTCGGCGCCCGACGTCAACGAATCCGAAGCCATGGTGACGCTCTGTCTTCAACTCAACCGCCACCTGATGGAAGCCGCGGCCGGCGTGCACGCTTGCCCGGCGTTCATCGGTTGCTACCACGAGAGATTTGGCACCCTCTGCTACACCAACGCCGGGCATACGCCGGGCCTCCTCCGCGACAGCACAGGGATTACCGAACTTGCCTCGACCGGGCTACCGCTGGGCCTCTTCTCCCACGCCACCTGCGACGCTCCTACCGTGGGCCTGGAAAAGGGCGCGGTTCTTCTGCTGGTTTCGCGCGGAGTAGTTGAGGGCAAATGCAAAGGTGACAAGATTGAAGACCTGGAATTCGGCCTTGATCGCGTCAAGGAGCATTTCCAGGCCAATCCTTCGGCGACCGCCCAGGGGGTTTGCGGGTCCATTTTGAATACGGTGGGGGAGTTCACCTGCGAACCTCTGGTTCCGGACGACATGACAGCTCTGTGTTTTGTGCGGGCCACCTAGTGTGCGTACACAGTAATCCTGGGAAACGCCCAGCGCATCAAACTGCGGGAAGGCCGGGCGACGGCTGCGGCCGGAAGTAGTAAAATCCTTTGAATGGCCTTCACCTGCAAGTCCACGCACCGTGGCGGCCCCACTGGAATCCTATGAAGAAACTGGTTCTGATAATCATTGCTGTGATGTGTCTGCCCGCATTCTCTGCGGGTCAGGTGGTGGAAGAAATTATCACGCGCGTCAACAGCCAGATCATTACCCGCTCGGAGTTCGTCCGCAGCAAGGATCAGCTCAAGGAGGACGTTAAACAGCAGGATGCCGCCAATGCGGACAAGCTATTCGCCGAACGTGAAAAAGACGTCCTGCGCGATCTCATCGACCAGCAGCTCCTGCTGGAAAAGGGCAAGGACCTCGGCATAAGCGGCGACACGGACTTGGTCAAGCGCCTCGACCAGATGCGTAAAGACATGAAGCTTGACACCATGGAAGAGCTGGAGAAGGCCGCCACGGCGCAGGGCATTTCTTACGAAGACTTCAAACAGAACATGCGCAACCAGCTCATCACGCAAAAAGTGATCTACGAAGAAGTTGGTTCCCATCTCAATGTCACGAAGGAAGAGCAACAGCAGTTTTATGAGGAGCACAAGAATGAGATGGAGCAACCTGAGTCGATAAAACTCAGCGAGATCCTTGTTGCTCCGAAAAAGTCCGCTTCCGAAGCGCCTGCGGCCGCCAAACCGGCCCAGAACACGGCGGCCGATACGTCAATCAAGGGCGGCGACAATCCAAAGAATCAAGACGACGAGGCCGCCAAACAAGCGGAGGCGGCTGCCCTGGTCGAGGCTGAAGCCAAGGCCAACGATCTGCTCAAACAGATTCGCGCCGGCACCAGCTTTGAAGACATAGCGAAGAAGTATTCCGACGGTCCCTCGGCTTCTCAAGGCGGCGATCTTGGAGTGTTCAAGCGCGGAGCTCTCGCCAAGGAGCTTGAAGACAAGACATTCGCCATGCAGGCTGGCGACGTCACCGATGTGATCCGTACCAAGCAGGGCTATGTCCTGTTGAAGGTAACCAGCCACACGATGGCGGGCATTCCACCGCTGAAGGATGTTGAGCCTCGAATCCAGGACGCACTCTACTACCAAAAGCTGCAACCCGCGCTGCGTGCCTTCCTGACAAAGCTTCGCGAAGAAGCTTACATCGATTACAAGCCGGGTTACGTCGATTCCGGCGCCAGCCCCAACCAGACCAAACCGGTCGAAACCACCACGGCCAAGGCGTCAGAAGCCAAGAACCTCAAGAAGAAGAAAAAGAAGGTGCTAGGCATACCAATCTAGCGGCACTCGCGCCCAGCGGAGTGAGGCGGTTTGGTAACGCTTCCAACGCACCCCAGTTCTCCTCCCCGCCGTCCTCACGCTTTCTGATTTACACTGATGGAGAGAATGAAAGAGTTTTACATCTCCGACTGTACCCGCCACGAAAACAAGATCATCACCTCCAACTTTGTAGTGGTTTCCAAACAAATCAAACCCAAGAAGTCTGGTGAGCCCTACCTCGCTCTGACCCTTGGCGACCGCAGCGGCCAGCTCGAAGCCAAGATGTGGGACAACGTGGAAGAAGTGCTCAACGTCTTCGACCAGGACGACTTCCTCAAGATCAAAGGCCTGGTCAACAAGTACAAGAATCGTTTTCAACTCACCATTCACAAGCTGCGCAAGCTCGGCGAAACGGAAATCGAATTCTCCGACTACCTGCCGAAAACCACGAAGAATGTCGACGAGCTCTGGCAGACGCTGACCGACTTCGTCGCATCGTTTCAGAATTCCCATCTCAGATCTCTGGTGCAGGCCTTCATGTCCGACCCCGAGATCGCGGCCGCTTACCGCAGCGCTCCGGCTGCCAAAACCCTGCACCACGCCTACATCGGTGGGCTTCTCGACCACGTGGTCTCGCTGTTTCGCTCCTGCGACCTGATCTGCAGAAACTATCCTCAAGTGAATCGCGATCTATTGCTGACGGGCGTATTCCTTCACGATATCGGCAAGATTCACGAGCTTGCCTACAATCGTTCGTTTTCCTACACCACTCGAGGCCAGCTTCTTGGCCACATGATCATTGAACTTGAAATGCTGCAGGCGAAACTGGCGCTGTTTCCGGACTTTCCGCCGGAATTGAAGACTCTTATCGAGCACCTGATTATCAGCCACCATGGCGAGTACGAATTCGGCTCGCCCAAGTTGCCCATGTTTCCCGAAGCGCTAGTGCTCCACTACATGGACGACCTGGACTCCAAGATGGAGGCCATGCGCGCCCACTTTGAGCGGGAAGCCGACCTGGAGAGTCCCTGGACCAGCTACAACGCGTCGCTCGGACGCCCACTGCTGAACAGCGCCAAGTATCTTGCGCCCAAAGACGCCCCTCAGCCCGAGAGTTCCTCCTCTCCTGCCGAGCCTGAGACCGAGACAGACGCGGAGCAGACCAGTGCATCCCTTGAAGGAACCCCGACACTACCCGGCTTCAAATCTTAACTTTTGCGCCTGAGAGGCACGCGCTCCACCATGCTTGACTTCGCCCGATTCGAAGTTCTTACCTTCGATTGTTACGGCACACTCATCAGCTGGGAAGAGGGAATTCTCCGATGCCTGCATCGCGTTCTTGGGGCTCACGGCAAGGACACGGACGATGCCACGATCCTGCGTCTCTACGGCGACTTCGAAGCCAAAGCTGAGCAGGGAGAGTATCGCCGCTATCGCGAAGTCCTTCAGTCAGTCGTGCGGCAGTTCGGAGAACAGCTCGGATTCGCGCCCACCGATCAGGAAGCCAACTCGCTGCCTGAGTCCATGAAGGACTGGCAGCCCTGGCCAGACACAGTGAACGCGCTCCGTCAACTCCGGAGCTGCTTTCGCCTGGCCATCGTTTCCAACGTGGACGACGATCTGTTCGCCGCCACACTGCCTCAGCTCGGAGCGGAATTCGACCAGATCATTACGGCTCAACAGGCGGGAGCCTACAAACCGTCATTGAAGATTTTTGAACTCGCATTGAGCCGCATCGGCACTCCTGCTCACCGTGTGCTGCACGTCGGTCAAAGTCTTTATCACGACGTGCTCCCGGCGCAGGCGCTCGGCCTGGCCACTGTGTGGGTTAATCGTCCATCAGCGCGAAGCGGCGTGGGTGCCGTAAAAGCGGCCGAGGGTCGGCCGGACTTGGAGGTTGCCAGCCTGGCAGAACTTACGGCTGCCTGTCCTCGGCGATGATCCTAGAAGTTGGCTGGAATCTTCACAACTCTTCTCTGAATCGCCCACATTACCAGTTCGGCTTTGTTGTGGATGCCAAGCTTTCGCATCAGATTGAACTTATGCGCGTCCACAGTCTTACTGCTTAAACCCAGAACCGTAGCTGCGGCTCGCACTGTCTTTCCCTCCGCTAACAGCTTTAGTACTTCGCGTTCGCGGGCAGTCAGAGCGCGTTCTTGTGGAAAGGCAGTTGCGGAGAGAGGCTGCGGATCGCGTCGCGAAACTCCCTCTTGATAAGGTGGATCGCCCCGGCGCGAGCTCCGAACCATTTCCACCAACTCTTCCGCGGAGGTTTGCCGCGCGGCGCAATCTGTTGTTGTAGGCCGCAAGCCACCAAACGGGGCACTAGCCTTTTCCTGCGTGCTCAAGAACACTACTTTGGTCTCAGGAGATTCCTTCGCCACAAGAATTTCCGCTTGCCGCGCAGACATCTCGAATGTCGCGGCATCCGCGACCAGTACATCCGGCTGAAGTTCACAAACTTTACGTAGGCATTCCGCTGCGTTGCCGGCTTCGCTAACCACGTCAAGGTCAGGCTCGTCTTGCAATAAACGCCGTAGACCTTGCCGCAGCAAGACATGGTCATGCACGAGCACACAGCGGATCTTTTTGTCAGAAGAACTTAATTCCCTTGGATCTGTGCGTGGGGGCACACTTTCTCCTTCGTTTGGCCAGAGAGTTTGCAAAATGACGCGAACGAGCGGAGAGACCTCAAACGAATGAAAATAAACGTTGGCTCATTGTAGCAATCATTCGCGCCTCTTCGCAGGCAAAAATCGGTCTCAAGCAGTATTTTTTCTGGCTTTCGTTCGCGAGCGCCCCTTCATGCGCCTCGAAAAACTCCAGAGAAACGTTGCATCAGGTAGAATCGAGCACTTATGCTGCGCTACTTCACAGCCGGAGAATCTCACGGCGAAGCTCTGGTCGCTTTCCTCTCGGGCCTGCCCGCAGGACTCAAAGTCGACCAGGCTTTTCTCGACCGCGAACTCTGGCGCCGGCAGCAAGGCTATGGCCGTGGCGGACGCATGAAGATTGAGCGGGACACAGCCCACATCCTCTCCGGCATCCGGCACGGCATGACGATAGGTTCACCGATTTCCGTTAAACTCGAAAACAAGGATTGGAAGAACTGGCAGGAGTCCCTGCCGGTCAGCGAAGGCGACCCCGCCCGCCATAAACGTGTGGCGTCCCCGCGGCCCGGGCACGCCGACCTGGCAGGCGCACTGAAATACAATTTTTCCGAAGCCCGATATGTGCTGGAGCGGGCCTCAGCCCGCGAATCGGCGGCGCGCGTCGCCATCGGTGCCATAGCCAAAACATTCTTGGGCGCACTTGGCGTAGAAGTTCTCAGTCATGTCGTCGCCGTGGGGAACGTTGCCTTGCACCAAGAAGTCTCTTGGGAGCAGGTTCAGGCTCTTTACAATCAGGAAGAGATCTTGCTGAATTGTGCCGACTCGGAAACGCAACAGCGCATGAAAGACGAAGTTGACAAGGTTCTCAGGACCGGGGATTCGCTGGGTGGAGTGTTCGAGGTGGTTGCCCACGGCGTCCCGCCCGGCTTGGGCACATACGCGCAATGGGACGAGCGCCTGGATGCATTGTTAGCCGCCGCCGTGATGTCGCTGCAAGCGGTGAAGGCGGTTGAGATCGGCTCCGGCGTTACGGCCGCTGCTTCTCCGGGTTCTGCTGTGCACGATGAAATCGGATACAGCAAGCCGGAAAGTTTTAGCGGATTCACCCGCACTCGCAACAACGCCGGCGGAATCGAAGGCGGTGTTTCCAACGGAGAAGAGATCCGCGTACGTGGCTACCTGAAGCCGATCTCCACCTTGCGCCGCCCCCTGAAATCGGTTGATTTCTCTACCCGCCAACCCGTCAGCGCCGCGTACGAGCGCTCTGACGTTTGCGTCGTCCCGGCCGCCGGAGTCGCGGGCGAGGCCATGGTCGCTCTTACATTGGCGCGTTGCGCTCTGGACAAATTCGGTGGCGACTCCATGGGAGAAACGTTACGTAATTTCCAGGGCTACTGCCTCCAGCTGAAAAACTACTGATGATCTAAATTTCGATGATTTATCCCATTGTGAAGTTCGGAAATCCCGTCCTGGAGAAGCCCGCCGAGAAAGTCACGGTCTTCGACGAAGAACTGAAGAAGCTGGTCGAGGATATGTTCGAGTCGATGTATGCCGCCCGCGGTGTGGGCCTGGCCGCGCCGCAGATCGGCATCTCGCGCCGCATTGCTGTCGTTGACGTCACTTTCAAGGAGGATCCCAGCGCCAGACTCGTCCTCATTAATCCAGAAATCATTCACAAAGAAGGCCGCCACACCCAGAGCGAAGGCTGTCTCAGCATCCCTGACTTTCGCGAAAATGTGAGTCGCGCCCAGGTGGCTACAATCCGCGCCCAGGATTTGACCGGGAAAGTTTTCGAGAAGACCGGCGACGACTTGCTGGCCCGCGCTTTTCAACACGAAACCGATCACCTCAACGGCAAGCTCTACATCAGCCATATCAGCGCGCTCAAGCGCGACTTGATCAAACGCAAAATTCGCAAGCTGGTCAAAGCTGGAGAATGGTAGAAGATTGAATCATTGAGAGATTGAATCAATGATTCAATGTGTCAATGGTTCAAGCCCTTGATCTCGTTTTCTGCGGCACGCCCCGCTTCGCCGTGCCCACTCTCGACGCCCTGATCGAAGCTGGATTCCAGGTTCGCCTCGTGGTCACGCAGCCGGACCGCCCCAAGGGCCGCGGCCTTGAACTTGTGCCGTCTCCGGTCAAACAGCGCGCTCTGGAGTTGGGGCTGCCCATCGCGCAGCCTGAAAGCATCAAGAACAATGACGGCTTCCGCGTCCAACTGAGCACCGTAAAGCCCGGCGCAATTATCGTAGTCGGCTACGGCCGCATCATTCCGCAATGGATGCTCGATCTTCCTCCTCTCGGCAACATTAACCTCCACGCCTCACTCTTGCCCAAATATCGCGGTGCAGCGCCCATTCAGTGGGCGATTGCGCGAGGTGAAACCATCACCGGAGTCACCACGATGAAGATTGATGCGGGTCTCGACACCGGCGACATTCTACTGCAGCAGGAGATCCCGATCGCCTCCGATGACACGGCAGAGACGCTTGCTCCGAAGTTAGCGTCCGTGGGGGCGGATCTTACAGTCACAACCCTTCGCGGATTGCAGACTGGCATGCTCCATCCACTCCGGCAAGATCATGCCCAGGCGACGCTCGCACCCATCCTCAAGAAAGAAGACGGCCTGATCGATTTCTCCCGCTCCGCGGCTGAGATTCTGAACCGCATGCGGGGCTTCCAACCTTGGCCCGGCGCTTACTCAAAGTTTCGCGGCAAGAACCTGCAAGTATGGAAGGCGGCGGCGTTGGATCGGGTGCTGCGGCCGTCTGAGCTGAAGGTGGAAGCCGATCGTCTTCTGGTCGGTTGCGGCACAGATACAGCTATCGAACTGCTTGAATTGCAATTGGAAGGCAAGAAGCGGACTTCTGCCTCTGACTTTCTTCGCGGCCATCGTCCGCTGCCGGGAGAGAAACTCGGCGCGTAAAGCAGCATGAATTCTTTCTCCGCACCGGCAGCTTCCGTCATACTGGAAGCAGTGAAACCAAAATCCAAAGATTCGCGACCGGCGGTTTCCCCAGCCCGCGCCGCTGCTTTCGACATCCTTATCCGAATCGAGCGCGAGTCTTCATATGCCACCGAGTTGCTGCACTCCCGTACATACGACCGGCTCACGGAGGTCGATCATTCCCTGACGACAGAATTAGTTATGGGAGTATTGCGCTGGCGGTCGGTGCTTGACTTTCAAATCGGCGAGCGCTCTTCTCAACCGCTATCCAGGCTTGATCTGGAGATTCTCACAGCACTCCGCCTCGCGGTTTACCAACTCCGCCTCAGTCGCATTCCCATCCGGGCCGCGATCAACGAGAGCGTCGAACTCGTCAAGCGCGCTCGCAAACGTTCCGCCGCTCCATTCGTCAATGCAGTTCTGCGCAAACTTGCCACCGGGACCTCGCCCAACCATGCGGCGCAACCGGCGATCGTCTACACTTCAGTCGCAACGCTCGCTGCCGGCAGTGCACACCCGCTGTGGATGGTCGAACGCTGGACCAAGGCTTACGGACTCGATTCCGCTGTCCGCATTTGCCGGCACAACCAATCGGTTCCGGTGACCGGAATCCGCATTCGCGGTCCTGAAGCCGAAGCCCAGCTCCGCGCCGAAGGAATCGACCTTGCCCCCGGAGTCCTCCTTGCGTCCGCACGACGAGTCGAGCACGGAGACGTCACGCGGACGGCCGCATTCCGAGCAGGGCTCTGTGTCATTCAGGATGAAGCCTCACAGCTCGTGGCTGCTCTTGTCGGCCAAGGCACGCGCGTCCTCGACTGCTGTGCGGCGCCGGGTGGAAAAACCGCCGCCATCGCCGATCGTAATCCAAACGCGAACGTTACCGCCGTCGATCTTCATCCGCACCGCGCGCGCCTACTGCGAAGACTGCTCGGTGTTCATCATCCAGCGGAAGCCGGACCCGGCAGTGTGCGCGTAGTCGCTGCCGATGCCCGCAATTTGCCCTTTGCGGCAGAATTCGACCGCGTTCTCGCCGACGTGCCCTGCTCCGGCACCGGCACTCTCGCGCGCAATCCGGAAATCAAGTGGAGGCTTACGCCTCACGACCTTGCCGATCTGCAAGTTCGACAGGTCGCGATTCTCCGTTCTGCTATGGCCCGAGTTGCTCAGGGAGGCCGGCTGATTTACTCCACGTGCTCTTTGGAGAGAGAAGAAAACGAAGATGTCATCAAGGCATCTCTCGCGGATGATTCATCGTTCTGCATCATCGATTGCCGCACGCAGCTTGAGCGGCTGCAACAGGAGGGGGAATTGGTCTGGACAGATCCTTCTTCGCTCACTCGCGGCCCCTACCTGCGCACACTGCCCGGCCTCCACCCATGCGATGGTTTCTTCGCTGCGATCCTGGAGAAATACTAGGAGAGAGCGAACGTTATTTCACTTCGAAATTCAGTACCGCCCCCGCCAGAACTTTTTGTCCCGGCGGCGGCCACTGAGTAACGATCATGCTGGCCGGCGATGGTTGAGGCGGTGCGACAGATATCGAAATAGGAGGTGTATTACTCGCTTGTGAAGCAGAAGCTGCTGGGTTCGCCTGCGGCGGGGCCATGCTCACAGTCCCCAGTTTGAAGCCCGCATCCTGCAGCGTGCGGCTCGCACTGCCCAGCGGCTGCCCCACAAAATTCGGCATCACGTATGCCGGCGGATCTGCCGCTACAGTAACCAACAGGCTGGTCTTCGGCGCTGCTACCTGACTTGCGCTGGCCGGCGGGCTCTGTGCCAGTACCTGGTCGGGAGGTGTTCCCGGCAACTGCATCTCCGCCGTCGACGCCACTTCCAGCCCGCGTCGCTGGATGTTCCATTCCGCCGCGCGCTCACTCTGCTTCGTTACATCCGGAATCGCCACGCGCTGCGGTCCCATACTCTGGGCCACGCGCACTTGCCAGCCTCGCCGCACTTTCACTCCCGGGAGGGGCGTCTGGGTCATGATCTTGCCCTCCGGAATCTGCGGACTGTAATACTGCCGCTCCACTTCGATCTGCAATCCCAGTCCTGCAACTATGCGTTCCGCGTCCGAAGGCGTGAGCCCAACCACGGCGGGCACCTCGACGACCTGGCCGTGAATGGCAAATCGCATCGCCGTCAGCGCCGACACCAATGCCACAGCCACCAACACCAGCGCTACCATCGCGAATCGCAGCACAAGTTTCACAGGACATGGAGATTATAATTCGACGAGCTAGTCAAGACGACGCCGACATTTCTTCAGCCTGCCAGTGGGCGTATACTGTGTGACCTGAAAAGGCCGGTGAGGTCCTGTGGCATTTCGTCGGTGGCATTATTGCGAATTTCACGGCTGGCTCCTGGGCCGGTGGGACGAGGGTTGCCCATCCTGCGACGAGCACACACGGGAGATGGCAGATGATCTGCCGTTCTTGCGAGGGCAATCGCAACTTGTATGGCTCATGGCCCACGTTGCTTGGCCCCTCCTTAGCCTAGCCCGGACGGGGCTATTCCTTTTGCTGGCTTTGATAGTTTTCTTCCTCACCGTTCGTCTCGCCCCCAGCGTATTCACCTTCCCACTCAGTTCAACCACGGCGGGGTGTTTTGCCCTTGGTGCGACCTTTGCCATGGTTTACCTAACGCGGGCACTGTTGCCGCTGCCGTCCAAGCTGGGATGCGTGCGGACCGTTACTGCCGAGATAATATTGCTCACGCTAATAATTGTCTCGGGATCGTTCGTGGGAGTGGATCGATTGAAGGATCTCGGAGTCGTAGACACGCCTCACAAGGCGAAGGTCCGGAAGGACGCACCAAAAAGCACCCCGCGACCTCCCTCTACGGGCAGATAGTGGCGTTACTGCATGGGTTCAACTTGCGTGGTATAAGGACGCGAAACTACCGATCCAACCAGAGGACACACGATGACTTGCCCCAATCCGGATTGTGCCAAACCCACCGCCCCAGGAACCGCGTTCTGCAACAGCTGCGGGGGTTCGCTAACTACCCCACACTTCCCGGAGTCGCCCGCCTTGTCGCGGCAAGAAGTGAGGTTTTTTTGTACCGATGTCGCAATCAAGACAACATACGGGGGAAGGCCGGATTCGCCGCCTTATAAGGTGCCTAAGTTGCTGGCGACAGACACAAGCATTGTCTTCCTGGACAAGTCCAATCGCTTCCTCCCCCTGCGCCATCCATTTTGGGTTCTGGATACCTCTCTCAACGAGAAACTGGATCAGGAATTCAAGAGGAATCCGAAGGGCTATTCGAAGGTGTTTCCGTTGTACTGGTGGGTTCAGGGTTATCGCGAGTGGACCTTCGTCAGCGGTTTTGCGTGTGACCCCGAAGAACACAGCCTGCACTTCAACCTGGTACGTTTACGGGCCGTTTCGCAGTGGGGTCCGGGACAAAGAGTGCCTACTAGTTTCCCAGAGGGCAATGCTCAACTCCTTCTACGAAACTGCGAAGCACTGAGAAAACACTTGTCAGAAAGCCTTCCGCTCGATGGGGTCAGGGAGAGGTCGCAGTCGCCTTTTACTCACGAATATACCTCGAGCCAACCGCAGAAACCAGCATCTGGGGCGTACCGCGCGTATGGTTACGTTTTTGTCGTTTTTTTTGCGGCCTTGATGGCCTTGATCATACTCGTGGTGCTTTCAGGCCTGGGCCTGCCCTTGTGGATCGCGGTACCTCTGGTATTGGCAGGCTGTTTCATGGCAGTTCGGTCTCTGCGCAGGTGGGGGAAGCGCCGGGCACAACGAGGGGGCTGATTCGGGGCGCGAACCAGGGACGCTGTGGCACCGACACGCGAATCCGCTACGCGGAGTTTCTAGCGGATCGCAAGATTCTCAGTGCGTCTCATCCGCGCCCGGCGTCGTATCTGGCGTATCCACTTTTTGCACGACAGTCACCGGGACGTAAGGAGCCTCCTGGAACTGCCCCGGATCTTTCCCCGCCATGGCTGCACTCATAAAGTTCATCCAGATGGGAAGCGCAGCATGCGCTCCGGTTTCTTTGGCGCCGAGGGATCTCTTCTCGTCGAAACCCATCCACACACCGCACGTCATCGCCGGCGAGAATCCCACAAACCACGCGTCCGTAAAGTCGTTGGTCGTCCCCGTTTTTCCTGCGACCGGGAAGGGCAGCTTCGCTGCCGCCGCTGCGGTCCCGTGGAGCACTACCTCGCGCAGCATCTCGGTCATGATTCGCGCCGTGCGCGCGCTGATCACATCTTTCACCTCGGGATAGTCCTCTTCCAGCACCCGCCCCTCGTAGTCGGTCACCTTTGTGATGTAGCGAGGCGCGACGCGCACGCCGTCATTCGGAAACACGCTGTATGCCGAGGTCTGTTCCATCAGCGTGATCTCCGCCGAGCCCAGCGCCACCGGCAGATACGGTGGCAGCTTGGCTGTGATTCCGAAGCGTCCTGCGTAGTCAATCACGCTCTTGATCCCCACCTTGTTTGCCAGCTTCAGAGCAGGAATGTTTCGCGACTGTGCCAGAGCCCGCCGCAGCGTTATGATCCCCTCAAACTTATCGTCGTAGTTGTGCGGCGAGTAGGGCCCGGAACCGGTTTCGAACGTGACCGGCTCATCGAGAATCGTATCGTCCGGGCTTCCACCCTTGTCGATCACGGCGGTGTAAACGTAAGGTTTGAAGGACGATCCCACCTGCCGCAGCGCCTGGGTCGCACGATCGAATTTCGATTCGCTGAAATCCCGCCCACCTACCATGGCCTTGATTCCGCCGGTCGCATTGTCAATCGTCACGAGTGCGCCCTGCGCGCCGGAATCCTGTTCCAGGCTCACCCGCGCCGCTCCATTAGCGCTCAGCGCCAGAATCCTTACGTAGCAGATGTCTCCAGTCCGCAGCAGATCCTGGATTCTGCCTTGGGTCCATGCGACGTCCGCCTGTCCCAGGGCCGCCGCGTAGCGGCCAAACTTTAGCGTGGCAATCCCCACCCCCGCCGAAGTCACCAATGCGTGAACGTATCCATTCACTTCCGGTTCATCATCCCAATCAGGATGCTCGTACTTGTCGATCACGTTTCCTTCCGCCAGCACGTTCTGCAAGTTGCCCTTCCATCCATGACGGCGTTCATAGGCCGCCAGCCCATCCAGCACGGCATGATTCGCAGCCTTCTGCAGATCGACGTCGAGCGAGGTATAGACCTTCAACCCGCCTTCGTGCACCTGGTCGGCCCCGTACTTATTTTCCAGGTATCGGCGTATCTCCTCCACGAAGTAAGGGGCCAGCGAGTTGGGATCGTGCTGCAGATGCAGGACCACGGGTGCGGACCGCGCGTCCGCCGCCTGCGCCGCCGTAATCTTCCCGTCTTCAAGCATGGCGTTGACTACCAGGTTCCTGCGCTTCATCGCGCGATCCGGATGATTGATTGGGGAATAAATCCCCGGGCCTTTGGGCAGACCGGCCAGCAGCGCCGCCTCCGCCAGCGTGAGCTTTTTAGCCGGCTTACTGAAGTAAAACTCCGAGGCAGCCTCGAACCCGTACACCCCGTGCCCCAGAAATATCTGATTGGCATAGAGCGCGAAGATCTGCGGTTTGGTGAAGCGCCGCTCAATCTGAATCGCGAGCATCGCCTCCTGCACCTTCCGATGAAACGAGCGGTCGGGGGAAAGGAAAAGGTTGCGCGCCAGTTGCATGGTCAGCGTTGATGCCCCCTGAACTTTCCCGCCGGACTGAATGTCGCGGTATGCCGCTCCGACGATGCGCCAGAAGTTGATTCCCGAATGCCGGTAGAAGTCCTTGTCCTCAATCGAAACCAGCGCATCGCGAAGCGCCGGAGCAAAATCGTCGTAGCCCGTCACCACCCGCCGCTGCAGCGCGAACGATCCAATCACGCGCCCGTGATCGTCATACAACTCGGTGATTGAACTGGGCCGGTACGCTTCGAGAGCCTCCACCTGCGGCAAGTCCGTGGTGTAAACCAGAAGCAGCCCCGCAGTCGCTCCCACCAGCGCGGAGACCAGCACCAGCAGGCCGAACAACACCCGGCCCACTAACTTCCGCCCGGCAATCTCCACCGGCGGAAGATCTTCATAGAGCGACTTCATGGCGAGGTGGGTTCAGAATAGCAGGGCGTGAACCGCCAAGGCCACACGCAGTTCACAGCCCGCTCGGAGCATCCTACTCTGCTCAGGTCCGGCCCTTGTGTCCCTAATGCTCTCCCGGACTTGGCCGATAAAACCCTTAGAGACTAAGTGCCGTGGCACCTCGTGCCTCGGCGGAGTCAAGGAAATATCTCCGTCCCAGCACCGGGAGGCAACGTGCATTTTCAGCGATTCTGGTGGCTCATGTTTGTGCTGGTGCTGGCTGAGATCGCCCCATCACAGAATTCTGCTCAGGTCCAACTCGTAGGCGTCGGAACAACTTTCCCGCTTCCGCTCTACTCGGTGTGGTGGCAAGGTTATCGGACGATGCATCCCGACACCTACATTAAGTATCTGCCATTCGGCTCCAGTGCTGGCATTGAGATGCTGGCCTCAGGCGCGGCAGATTTCGGTGCCACCGACGTTCCCCTGACTGACAAGCAGCTCTTAAGCGGGAATGTGTTGCACTTCCCTACAGTCCTGGGAGCCATCGTCCCCATTTACAACATACCAGGCGTCAAAATGCTCAGGTTCTCGCCGAAAGCACTGGCTGGAATTTACTTGGGAACGATCACCAAATGGAACGACCCCGCAATCTCAGGTCCGAACCCAGAGATTCATCTGCCTTCCGCCAGCATCGCCGTCATCCATAGCGCCGCTGGACGTGGTTCCACCTACATTTGGTCGGACTACTTGAGCAAGGTTAGCGTGGAGTGGAGAACCAGGGTCGGACGGGGGGCCTCCATTAAATGGCCGATTGGCACAGAAGCAGAAGGCAACGGCAATGTCGCCAGAATGGTTCAGGAGACTTTTGATTCCATCGGTTACGTCGAACTTGTCTATGCGGTGCAGAACCGGCTGCCATGCGGACAAGTCCAGAACGCCGCTGGAAACTTCATTACCGCCGATTCCTCCAGCATCGCCGCAGCAGCCGCTGCCAGGGTCATACCGTCCGATTTTCGCGCTTCTATTACGAATCCGTCAGGCCCGCGATCCTACCCCATCTCCAGCTTTACCTGGCTTCTCGTTCCTGAAAACATGGAATTCACGAAGCAACAGGCAATGAAGGACTTTCTGCGATGGATGCTCAATGAAGGACAGGCCGACGCCGAGTCAGCCGGTTTCACCCGGCTGCCCAAGGCTATTATTGAACCCGAATTGAAGGCAGTCGAAAGAATTCCCTAACGAATCTCCGTGGGGCTAAAAACAAAATCGCGCGCCGTTCGGCGCGCGATGAACCTGCTTGCTCGCAAGGTACTGGAAACCACTAGCTCGAACGGCTCTTCAGCACCTCGACAGCCTTATGCAGTTGGTCATCCTGTGTGCTCTTGGGCTTGGCCTCTGGTTCCGGCGCGGAATCCTGTCCATCATCCTCGGAGATCGCATTGTCGGTCTGGTCAGCCACCAAGACGTTGGGCGTCACCGCGGTCTCCTGAATCGCCTTTCCGCTCGGAGAATAGTATTTCGCCACCGAAAGAATGAGCGCACCGCCGTCCGGCAGGTCGATCGTCTTCTGCACCGAACCATCGCCGAAAGTCTTATCACCCACGACATCGCCTCGGGCATTCTCCAGGAGTGCAGCCGCCACAATCTCTGCCGCACCTGCCGTCCCCTTGTTCACCAGCACGGCCACCGGAAGTGAGGTCACCGCCTTCGCCGCATCTGCATTGAACGCCTCCCGCGGAAACTTTTGTCCCTGCAGATATGTGATCGTACCGTGGTTCAGGAAGAGATTGGCTGTGGCCACGCCTTCGCTTTCTTCGCCCTCGGATGTGTTCCGCAAATCCAGTACCAACTTCTTTGCGCCCGATTTTTCCAGCGACTTGATCTTGCCGGCAATTTCCTGCGCCTTGCCCTTGGTCAGAGCGTCCACCTTCACATAGCCAATGCCATCTTCCAGCATCTTGTCGGAGACCGGCGGAATGCTTACAACATTGCGAGTGATCGTCATCTTCTGTGGTTCCGCCCTGCGCGCGCGCACCACCGAAACATTCACCGTCGAGCCCGGCGTCCCCGACAGCGCGCTGCGAATCTCCGGCAACGACATGTCCCGCGTACTCTTCCCTTCAATCGATTCGAAGATGTCCGTCGCCTCAATCCCAGCCTTTTCCGCGGGCGATCCCGGCAGCACTGAAACCACGTCCGCGTATCCAAAGCGCTTCGAGACGGTCGCGCCGATCTCGCCCTTGGCCTCTGACTTGTGAGCCTTGTAGGCCTTGTAAGCCGCCGCCGTCAGGTAGCTGGAGTTCGCGTCGAGCGACTCGACCAGCCCGTGCAGCGCCCCGTCGGTGACTTTGGGGATGTTCGGGTCTTCCACGTACTCGCTTTGCACGCGTGACAATACTTCGCTATAGACCTGCATCTGCCGGTACGAGCCGTCGTTCGAGGAGGCATGGACACCTCCCAGGCCGAGAGAGCCGGCAACGACAAACAGCAGCACAGCAAAGGACGAAACCAGGACCGCAGCTTTAATTTTCATGGACATCGTTATTCTTCGTTTCTTGGACTGGAGTCACTTTCGAGAACTTCCCACCATTATATCTGGTAGATGCGGTTTTTTGTCCCTTGGCTGCACTTGTTTGCCCCTGAGGGTAACCTCGGGAATTTCGGGTCTACCCAGGAATTTAAGACGATCCACCGCCGGTTTCGTTACCCTTCCGTTATGACGGAGGCTGGAACTTCAGAGTAATCACGCTCTGCACCGATACCGGCCGCCCGTTCATAGAATAGGGTTTGAAGCGCCACTGCTTCACGGCGTCGATCGCGGCCCGCGCAAATACCAGCGATCCCTGCAGGAACTTTGCGTCCTGAACCGCGCCATCACGCCCGATGAGCACCTGCAGAACCACGCTTCCCCGCTGCCCGCTGGCTTTTGCCCCGGCAGGATACTCCGCATCCACGGGCTGACTCAGCAGGTCGCGCACCGCGGACTCCGTCAGCGTTACCGGCTCGATGGACGACATTGCTGCCTCGACAGGCTTGTTCCCGCCAGCTTCCGGAGTCATCGAAGCCATCTTCGATCTTAGGCTCGACGGTATGCCCGCACCGCTCACGGCCGGAGTTGCACGCACCGGCGCAGGGCTAGGCCCTGGGGGATGAGTCGGCCGCGGCTGCGGCGGCGAAACTATCTTGGCCTCTGGCGCATTCGGCTGTGGTGGCCTCGCCGAGGGTACCGCACCCGGCACCGCCCCTGCGGCATCCCCTGGCACATCAGCGACGCTCGCCGCTGCCGGATCGTTCACCGCACTGCCCCCAAGCTGCTCCTGCCCATTCGGGCTTGGTCCAGTCTGGTTTTGTTCAACCCGACTCACTCCAGTCTGATTCTGAGCAGCATTGGGATTGTTCTCGCCTGGAGTTGCTTGCCCGCCGTTCGCCTCTGACCCCTTCTGCGGTTTCGCCGTAGGGTCCAGCACCGGAAGCACCTGAATCTGGGAAGGATCCGTCGTCGCGTCCGGGATATTTGCCACGGTCGGAAGCTTGTATTCGTCACCCGATTGCCCAAAACTGTCATGTTGTGGGACAGCCTGCGGTACCGGGGCGGGCGGTGGATTCAGCCAACTCCCTCCCGCACGTACGGCGCTTCGGAAGGCCGTCCGCACACCTTGGCGAGCTCGGGGCACTGCCATCAGCGCCATGCACGCCGCCAGTATTCCTGCCAAAAAGATTCTGCCGCGCTTCGCATGCGGCCCTGCTGCCAGCTCTGAACTGTGCGCCGGCTCCCCCGGTATGTAGGCAAAGAGAGCAGCTTCGGATCCCGATTCCGGTTGAGACTGCTTCTTCGGGGATTCTTTGCCCGTTTCTGCGGGAGACTCCGCCTTCGTCCCGTACGATGGCGTTTCTCCGTAGGACAGCAATCCGCTCTTGGCTGGAGCGTCTTCCGCAGGCGGTGGAGCCGATCTCGTCAATCGAGATTGCAACGCTGCCCATCCCGTGAGTGGCTCCGGCGGTGCGGGGGGTTCAGCGGGTGTATCCTCCACTGCGGCGGCCATCGGTTCCAACTCCGTGAGGACGTCGACGTCTTCGGCGGCAGCGTGCTCCATTGATGTATCAACCTCAGATTTCGCGTCTTCCGTGTCGAATTGTGCTCCTGGCGCCGATCTAGCCGACTGCAGGAATTCTCCTGCTCGGATGGTCTTCTCCGGAGCTTGGGTCACGGAGGGCGGCACGGAGGATGGAACAGACCATGGCGCCGAAACCGCACCGGCCGACGCCGTGGCAGACATAGTTGCCGATTCCTGGATCTCTACTGAAGCAACCGGTGCTACAGGCTGCTGCACTGCCGGTTGCTGCTTGGCCCGGAGCAACTCACAGGCCGTGCTCATCGTGTCCCGCACCTGGTCGGCACGAATCGGCTTTACCAGAACTGAATTTGCCCCGGCCTTCAACGCCTCCGGCAAGCGGGCATCGTCGCCAACAATCGCCAGCGTCAAGGGGCGCTGCGCCGCCTTCAAATCCCGCGCTGTCTTCAGCAGAAATGCCGCCTCCGGCTGATCGTCCCAGTCGGTGATTACAATCTGGAACTGTTGGGTTGTGACCCTCTCCACCGCATCCACCGCGCTCTTGCAGTACTCTCCCTCGATGCCGAGATCGGCCAGTACTTGCCAGATCGGATGGAGCATCTCTTCATTCGACGAGAATACGAGACAGCGCAAGGGCATACTATTCCAGACTAGGCAGCCGCAGTAACCACGGCAAGTTACGGAAGGCAGGTTCGTATCGCCACGAACGCGGGCGCATCGGCGGTACATGTCCGTTTGGTCGAAGAGTGGCCACTGACCACCACTGACCACTCTCCTGCGCTAGAATGCTGGGTCGTTCTCCAAGCGCGAATATGCAGACTGTGGATGTCGTCATCGTCGGTGGAGGAATCGTCGGCTCCAGCGTCGCGTATCACCTGACGGCGAACGGCTGCCGCAACGTGCTCGTGATCGAGCGCGAATCGGCTCAGGGCAAAGGCTCCACTGGCAAGAGCATGGGCGGGGTGCGGGCGCAGTTTTCCACTCCCGTCAGCATCCAGATGTCGCTCTACTCGATTCCGTTTTATGCGAGCTTCGAAGAGCGTCTGGGCTATCCCTGCGATTACCGGCCACAAGGCTATCTCTTCTGCGCTACGAACGACGCGCAGTTGTCGTATCTGCGCACCAACTACGCTCAGCAAGTGAAGATGGGATTGAAGAGCGTGCACCTGCTGCCAGGCGACCAAATCCCCACCATGTTCCCGCAGTTGCGCGCCGATGACATCGTTGGCGGATCGTTCTGCTCCACCGACGGCTTTGTCGATCCCTACAGCGCCATGAACGGATTCATGACGTGGGCCGCCGATCATGGCGCCACTCTGTGGAAGAATACTGAAGTCACTGGCCTCACTCGAGATGCATCCGGCGTCGCCTCGGTCGGAACGACGCGAGGCGCGGTTTCCACGCGCAAGGTCGTAAACTGCGCCGGCGCCTGGGCCGCGTCCCTCGCCAAGTTTGCCGGAGTCGATTTGCCCGTCGAGCCCTTGCGCCGTATGCTCGTTCCTAGCGAGCCCTTCGACGAGTTTCCCCATACCGCGCCTATGATCGTCGACATGTCGAACGGATTTCACTTTCGCCCGGAAGCCCGCGGTTTTCTGCTCGCCTGGAACGATCCTGAAGAAACACCGGGATTCACGACGGACTTCGACCCGGCCTTTGTCGAGAAGATTTTGACTCGCGCCGCCGACCGCGTGCCCTGCTTCGCGAATCTTCCGGTGAATCCCAAGCGGGCGTGGGCCGGCCTGTATGAGATGACTCCGGACCATCATCCAATTCTGGGCGAAGCTCCCGGCGTCCCCGGCTTTTTCCTTGCCAACGGCTTTAGCGGACACGGTGTGATGCACGCTCCCGCCACGGGAAAAATTCTCAGCGATCTCATTCTCACCGGGAAGACGGACCTGATCGATGCATCGTTGTTGAATCTTGCGCGCTTCGCCGAAGGCCGCCTGATTCACGAGACCGCTGTCCTGTAAAGACAACTATGCCTCTGCAAGAACACAACTACTGGCTCACGACGACGAATTTTCCGCAGGCCGAGCCTCGTCCCCTCCCCGACCGCGTGGATGTCGCCGTAATCGGCGCCGGCTTTACGGGGCTTTCTGCGGCGCGCACTCTGGCCAAACGCGGTGCGAAAGTGGCCGTGCTCGAAAGCGAAACCATCGGTTGGGGCGCCAGTTCGCGCAACGGCGGCATGGTGCTGACTGGCATGAAACTGGGCGTGAACCAGCTCATCTCCATGTATGGACGCGAGCGCACGCAGCGCATGTACGCCGCATCGCTTGCCACCATCGATTGCGTCGAGCAGATCGTCCGCGAAGAAAATATCGACTGTGATTTTTCCCGCTGCGGCCATCTCGAAGTGGCCTGCAAGCAGAAGCACTTCGACGACTACGCTCGACAGGCGGACGTGATCGCCCGCGAATTCAATCACACTCTGCGCGTCGTTCAGAAAAAAGACTTGAACGCTGAAGTCGGTTCGCACATTTATTACGGTGGCATGGTCGATGAAGTCAGCGCGGGATTGAATCCCGCGCGCTACGTCGCAGGACTGGGCCGAGCCGCAATAAATGCCGGCGCAGAAATCTTCGAACATACGCGTGTCGAAAACCTGCAGCGCGAATCGAACCAGGGCGAATCGGGATGGAAAGTCACTACGTCACGCGGCTCACTCTGGGCGCGCGAAGTCTTCGTCGGCACGAGCGGCTACACCGGTCGGGCAACTCCCGCTCTGCAAAAGAAACTTATCCCCATTGGGTCATTCATCATTACGACCGAAGTCTTGCCTGAAGCGCTGGCCCGCGAACTCAGCCCGCGCCACCGCATGATCTACGACTCGAAGAACTATCTCTACTACTACCGCCTCACGCCCGACCGCCGCATGCTCTTCGGCGGACGCGCCGCATTCTTCCCTGAGAACGATCAGACCATCCGCCGCAGCGCCGAAATCCTGCGCCGCGGCATGATCGACGTCTATCCCCAGATGCGCGACGCCAAAGTGGAATACGTCTGGGGTGGCACGCTCGACTTCGCCTTCGACATCATGCCCCACGCCGGCCAGATCGTCGGCATGTATTACGCCGTCGGCTACGCCGGCCACGGCGTCGCCATGGCCACGTATCAAGGCCGGAAGATAGCCGAGCTCATCGCGGGCGACAAGCCCGAGAATCCGTTTGTAGGCATCCCCTTCCCCGGCGCGCCCCTCGGCCTGTACAACGGCAAGCCCTGGTTCCTGCCCTTCGCGGGAATGTGGTACAAGCTTCTGGATTGGGTGAGCTGAGAGTACCTTAGCTGGAACCGTTATGGATCTTTGGACCGGTCTCGCATGTTTAAAAGCAAATCCTAAGGTCAAAGGGTTTCGCAGATTCGGCGACGGGGAAGGGCGCATGGGTAAACATCGTGGCGTGTGTTCAGTCCCAGGAAGCTTTTGAGGAGCGCGTGAAGCGTCACGTCGAAGGACTCGACTGCATCCTGGTTGAACTCGAAAACGTGCAACTGCTGGAAACCAGGATGAGTCGCGAAGGCTATCCCGAAGAGCTTATAAACATGCGGCTAACAGCAACGCTTCAGCCAGAGGACAGCGTTTTCGGAACCTTCCACATCTGGGAGCAGGACGAGGCGAACTAGGCCGGTAAGCGGAACGGGTTTCGAATCGTCAGCCGATGATCGATGATTTGCCCATCCTGCATGTCCTCCGAGTACAAGATCGTGCATCTTGCTTCCAGGGCAGAGGCAACCATCAGCGCATCATAGATTCTGAAGCCATATTTTTCTGCGATTGCCAGCGCCTGGCTATGAGTATCAATCGTGACTGGGAGCGGGTTGGGACATAGCCTCTCGATGTTCTCTAGTCCAAACCGTACTTCGTCCCAAGTCATTTTGGCTTTTCGCCGCGCCACTGCCGCGAACTCGTTCAAGATCTGCACGCTAACGGTGCCGCCTTCCAGCAACAATTCTTCTGCTCTCGAGGAGCGCTGATCATCCTGCACTATGGCGTACACAAAGACGTTGGTATCGAAGAACGCGCTAGCGCTCATAGATGTCGTCGCGGTCGAAGACGAATCCCGGAGGGAAGGGACGACGGAGCTTGCGAAGGTTCTCCACAGCCCGCCGGCGACTTTCATCGCGGCTTACTTCAAAGGCTTTCTCCCCGGCGACACGAATCTCGATGTCGTCGCCTTCTTTCAGTTCAAGCGCTTGTACGATTGCGGCGGGCAGGCGAATGGCCAGACTGTTTCCCCACTTCGAAACCTGCATAGGCACTCCTTGGATATACATTGTGATTGTATATCTATAAGGCGGCAGGAAGCAAGCTGCGTGTCTCCGATTGCACCACTCATAGTGCTAAGTCCACCAAGCTCATCATTCAAAGGCGCTTTACAGACGGCCAGCCTGTGCAAGAATAGGCTCGTATCTCGCTAAAAACACAACACTTAATCCCGTAAGGTAAATCGATCTACCTCATTCGCTACGCGACCCGAAACCGACGCCGCTCCCGCAGGTCGCTCGAGTCGTCGGTCGCTCACCGCGATACCTTAGAACCGCCGCACCGGGTATTTCTGTCAGCGGTCAGCATGTGCAGCGGCACCACCTTTTCGCCGCAACGCCGCATATACCACCGGCCCCAACACCATGGCGATGGCTCCTCCAATGGCGGCGAACTTGTCGCTTCCCAACAGCGCCACCAACGCCATGACTACAGGTGCGGCCACAACGTAAATGAGGCCTATTTTCCCGCCGGGGATCCGAAACGCGCGCGGCATGTCGGGACGTGTCCTTCGCAGCTTCCACGCCGACAACACTGTCAGCACCGTCGTGGCCGAGCGCAGCCAGATATACACCGAGATCAACTGACCAAGACTCTGCCACGCCAGCAGCGCATAAATAATCGCCGAGACTAAAATCGCCAGCCACGGCGTGCCAAAGCGTGGATGTTTGCGCGTCAGTGCTGCAGGCAGATAGCCATCTTCGGCCATGGCAAAGGGCATGCGCGTCGTGGTAAGCACGGTGCTGTTTAGCAGCGCGACGTTCCCGACCATCGCTGCCAGGGCCATCCAGGTTCCCAGCCAGAGGTGGCCGAATAAAGATCCGCCGATTATTTTCGCGACATCGGAGAAGTATCCTGTCTGCCACTGTTCCCAGTGGCCCGCCGAAGCCAGACCCGCAAGCGTAGGCAGAAAGTACGCCGCAATTGATAGCGGCACTACCAACGACAATGCCCGCGGATAGGCACGCTGCGGATTCTCCACTTCCTCCGCCACGGTCGAGAGTTGTTCGTAGCCCGAATACAGCCACAGGCCCAGCGCCAATCCGACGCCAAAGATCTTGAACGTTGGCTGGTGGGGCGGAATCAGCGGAACAAACGGATTGTGATGCCAGTGCAGGAAGGCGATAACGATCATCGTCAGCACCGGCACGAAGATGAAGATCTCGAGCGCGGTCGCGACCTTCCCCACCATCTGGATGCCGCGTACATTGATCCACGTAATCACAGCAATCAGCGCCACAGAGACGAGGTAGTGTTTCCATCCCGTGATACCGGGGAAGTAGTAGACCAGGTAGTCGGTGAAGAGAACGGCGTAGGCCCCGCCCAGCAGGAACGACGCTGACCAGTTCCACCAGCCAGCGAGGAATCCCCAGAAGTCGCCGAAAGCGGCGCGGGTCCAGCGATAGAAGCCGCCTTCGACGGGCATCGCGGTAGTGAGTTCCGCCGAGACCAGCGAGACCGGGATGCACCAGAAAAACGGAAGCACCAGCAGATAGATCAACGTCGTGCCGGGGCCCGAAGTCGTGACCATGTCTTCGAGTCCGAACGGCCCGCCGGTCGTGTAGGAGAACATCACGAAGACGAGATAGAAGAGGCTGGCTTTGCGGATCGCGGATGCGTTGCTAGAGGAGGAAGTCAACTTGTTCGGGTTTCGGAATGATTATGCAGCCAATACTCCTGTGAGCGCCCTTCCAGTTCGAGCAGCTTGCGCTTCACCTCGAGACCTCCGCCGTAGCCGCAAAGGGTACCATTGGAGGCGATGACGCGATGACAGGGGACGACAATCGCGATCGGGTTGCGATTATTCGCCATACCCACGGCACGGAACGCATTCGACTTGCCGACGGCCCGGGCGATGTCCGCGTAGGTGCGCGTCTCTCCATAAGGAATCGCCAGCAGTGCGCGCCAGCAGGCTAGCTGGAAATCCGTGCCGCGAAGATCGAGCGGGAAGGTGAACTGGCGGCGCTTGCCAGCGAAGTATTCTTCGAGTTGTGTGAGGTAAGAGCGCATCACGCTCGGGGAATCTTCGAAGTGGACGCCCTTTTCTTCTTCCCGAAGATGGCGCGGGTTAGAACGAATCGATTGCTGTCCCGGCAGCCGGGCATCGAATTCCAGGGCGACCAGTCCGCAGGCGGAAGCTGCCAGGAACAGTGGGCCAATCGCCGAGTCTACATTCGTGCAATGAAGGGTTTCCATGAAACCGAACCTCCCGCAGCAGACAAGCATAAAAGATAGCAGACAACCCTCCGGCGCATCTTGGGATCCTTTACCCATCAGCACGGCAGTTGACAGAAACCCGTTTTTGGACCAAAGTGTGTGCGGCGTGCTTATGGGCGTACCCCCATCTCCTGTTAAGAAGGGCGTCTGCATCATGGTTGCCGTGGTGCTGGCTCCGGTCCTGCTGGTGGGATTGGTGGCGCTGGCAGCGGGCGACTGGCGACAGATCGGTGCTACCGCTGGCGGTGACCAGGTTTTGGTTAGTTCGGTCACGGCCCAGAAGCACGGACTGCGGACGGCCTGGGTGCGCGTCGAGTATAAGGAACCTGTCAAGCTGCCCCAGGGCGGTCCGTTCGTCGAATTGCGGGCGCGGGTGCGCTTCAACTGCGCTGGCGGCGGCGCCACGCCGGGCATTGTTGCGAACTCGGAATGGTTTTATTCACGCGACCACAGTGGCAAACTCGTGGTCAGCAAGAAGACTCGCCGCGACGATCAGTTCGGGCAAGTTGCGGAGGGTGGTTTCGGTGACATGGCTCGGGAGTTTGTTTGCAAGCAAAAGTAAAAGCAATGGTCAGTGGTCAGTGATAGCCAGTAATCAGTAAGAACGAAACCAGCAGCGTTGTTGTGACTCGCCGCTGCTCCTTGGATTTCCACAGGCTGGCACCTCGGTAACTTCCCACCTACTTCCCCAGACGCGGCTTCCCGTCATATGCTGATAACGAAATCGTGACTGGCGATGCTTGGTCTTCGCTCATCTTTATTCCCGATTCCTAATTTTCTGGTTATGGATTCACTGCGTCTCTATTCGTTGATCGTTGCCGGTGGTGGCGCCTTGGTTCTTGGCGCGTATGCGCTCTTGCGGCGCAAGCCCAAGGGGCCGGCGGAGCTGGAACGCGAACGCCGCACCTGGCTTGATGGCATTGGACGCATCACCGACGGCACCGTCATCGATGTGCAGGAGTTGCCGGTCAGCGACGGCCATCACGCTGCGGTGCTGCTCATCTACAAGTATGACGTCGCGGGCGTTTCGTATGAATGCTCGCAGGACGTTACCTACCTGCGCCAGTGGATTAACCTGCATTCCTGCCGGCTGGGGCTGCCTACGTCGGTGAAGTACGATCCGCATAATCCCGGGAACTCGCTGGTGGTGTCGGAGAGTTGGATGGGGCTGAGGCAGTAAGGCGGTGGTCAGTGTTCAGTGATCAGTGCCCAGTGAAAACCAATACGCGGGAGTCGCTACCTTGAAGCGGCAAGGTCTTACTGACCACTGATCACTGGACATTGGCCACTGCCTTTCAGATCTGGTAGTCGTCCTGGAACAACTCCTCAGGAGAAATATTCGGCGTCGACGTTCCTTCGTCGAGCGCACTGACGAGGTCAGGCTCAGTGCCCAGCGCAGCGTGCGAGTGCTGCTGGAACTTTTCGCGCAGCTCGTGCACTTCCTCGGCCAGCTTGATGATTACATCCGACAGCGGGTCGCGGATGTCTTTGGGGTCGGTGATGACTACGCGTTTGCCGTCACGGAGGACGATGTGTCCGGGAACGCCCACGATGGTGGAATTGGCCGGGACGCTGCGCAGCACGACTGAGCCAGCACCCACGCGGCAGTTGTCGCCGATGGTTATGTTGCCCAGCAGCTTCGCGCCGGAGCCGATCGAGACGTGGCTGCCGATCGTGGGATGCCGTTTGCCCTTCTCCTTGCCGGTTCCGCCCAGCGTTACTCCCTGGTAGAGCGTCACATCATCGGCCACGATGGCGGTCTCGCCGATCACGGTGCCTATGCCGTGGTCGATGAAGAGACGGCGTCCGAGTTCTGCGCCGGGGTGAATCTCAATGCCGGTGAACAGGCGCACCACCTGCGAAACGAATCTTGCCAGGAACCGCATGTGGTGGATCCAGAGCCAATGGCTGAGGTGATGCGCCCACACGGCGTGCAGGCCGGGATACAAGAAGAGAACTTCGAAGTAGGAGCGAGCGGCAGGGTCGGATTCGAAGACGGCAGCAACGTCTTCACGGGCTGAGCGGAAGAAGCTGATCATGGGGCAGTTCTCAGTTCTCAGTTCTCAGTCGCGATGCCGGCTGAGAGATCAGGGTTCACAGTTTTCTTGTAAAACGATGTTCAGATGTCACAGCCAGCACCCGGATGTTATTGCGAGAATCCTTTGGGAGGGTTCACATGGGCGAATCTTATCGGGATTTGATCGCATGGCGCAAGGCGATGGATCTGGTGACGGATTTTTATCGAGTAACCCAGGCGTTTCCCCGATATGAACTCTATGGCTTGACGAATCAACTTCGGAGAGCAGCCGTTTCCGTGCCCAGTAACATCGCAGAGGGTCAGGCCCGCTTTTCCCGGAAAGAGTTCCACCACTTTTTGAGTCAGGCGCGAGGCTCACTGGTCGAAATCGAGACTCAGCTCACGATCGCTGAAAACCTTGGGTATCTAGGTCCAAATCAAACCCGGCCCTTGTTCGACAAGGCGTCAGAGTTGGGCAAGATACTGAACGGCTTGATCGCCTCGATAAAATCTGCAGCTTAAGGTTGACAAGTGTCTGCGGTCAGTTTTGCCTTTTAACTGAGAACTGAGAACTGAGAACTGAGAACTGAGAACTGAGAACTGGTTTCCTCAGCTTCCCGGCTGGAAGCCGCCGCTGTGGGCGACGGTCATGCGGAGATACTTGTAGGGATTGACCGGAGTGTCGTTGATGCGGACTTCGTAGTGAAGATGAGGGCCGGTGGAGCGTCCGCTGGTGCCGACGTAACCGATGGTGTCGCCGCGATGGACGTGTTGCCCGGGCGTAATTGCGAAGCCGGAAAGGTGGCCGTAGCGGGTGGAGATGCCGTGGCCGTGGTCCATCATGATGGCCTTGCCGTATCCGCCCTGGAAATCCGCGAAGGTGATGACGCCATCGGCGGGCGCGACGACGGAGTGTCCATAAGAGCTGCCAATATCCACACCGCTGTGAAACGCGCCTTCCCCGTTAAATGGGTCGATGCGCTCGCCGAAGCTGGCCGTGACCTGCCCTTCAACCGGCCACAGATTCGGAGCGGAGTTTGCGCGGAACCAGTCAGCCGTGGTGGCGTTGCGAGTTAGCCCGAGGCTGATGCCAACCGTGGCGGCGCCGGTGAGGGCGGAAGTACGTAGCGCACCAAGCTGGTCCAGGGAAGAAGTGACATCCGCATCCTGAATTTGCTGTTGCGAGGCGGTGACCAGCGTGGGCTGCGACTTCAATCCATAGAGCGCGGAAACTTCGCTAGCGATCGAGCCCAGAGAAGCGACCTGAACGTCGCGCTCCTTGGCGACTTCTTCGAGGCGCGAATAACGATCCTTAAGCTGCTCTTTCTCGGTGCGCAGTTCGTTATAGCGCGAAACCTTCAGCAGCATGCGGGCATAGGAACTGGCAATTCCGGTGAGGCTGAGAAATCCGATAGCAGCGCCGACCACAAACACATACAGGTAGTGGACGGGGATGGAAATCTTGCGCAACTGCCCGTCGTCCCCGCGGGCCACAAAAAGGATGTAGAAGCGCTTTTGCAAATGCCTTCCTTCTTAAAGCTTTTTAGTAATCAGGGCCGGAACTCCAGGCAAGTTCTGAGGTTGCAGAAAGCCTGTTCGGACCACCTGACTGTTTCGGGCCACGCTTCCCATCTTGGGAATGGAGATTCTAACGCGCCCTTTCCCTACCGGAACCAAGACGCAAGCTGAAAACATCTCGTCTGCAATTGATACGGAATGCAGAACTTAGCTTCTCAAACTTTGCTCGGCCAAAGGTCTTGTGAATGACTGCGTAAAGGTAGCAAACTGGGTTCTCTCTGTCAACGGCTCACAAGGGAGATAAGACGTTACTTAAGACTTGAGTAACCAGTGGTCACATCCCGGCAGGTGACCGGAGCGGATGGCCAGCAGCCAATACTGCCCAACCCGCCAATACGAGTTCACTTCCTGAGTCCGCGGGCGGCGGGCAGCATCTGTGGCAGGATCGCTTATAGTGGTTGTCCTGTGCCGGTTGCCGAAAAAGCGCTGATTGCCCAAGTTCGCCGCCTAGCGGCAACTGCGAAGAATCCCGCTGTCCAGGCCGGAATTGGAGACGACTGCGCCGTGCTGCGACTGGTGTCTGACCGGGGCAAGCAGCGATTCGAGGACAAGGACACGCTGGTCACGACCGACTTCACCCTGGAAGGAATCCACTTCCGGCGGGACTGGCACTCGGCGGAATCGGTTGGGCACCGCTGCTTGGCGCGCGGGTTGAGCGACATCGCAGCGATGGGCGGAGAGCCAGCGGCGGCGTTTCTTTCCCTGGCGCTGCCCCGTGACTTGCCGCAGAGCTGGGTGGGCCGCTTCGCGCGCAGCTTGATCAGCCTGGCGGAGAGATATGGCGTGACCCTGGCAGGCGGCGACACGGCGGAGTCGCCCAACGGAGTTCTGGCGGATATTGTTGTGGTGGGTACCGTGCCGAAGGGCAAGGCTGTGTTGCGATCGCGAGCTCGGCCCGGCGACCGCATTTATGTGAGCGGAGAACTGGGCGGATCGGCGGCTGCAGTTTGGCAGATGAGGAAAAAGCCCAAGCGGAAGCTGAATCCGCGAGAATATCCGCGGCACTTCTTTCCAGAGCCGCGAATCGAGCTGGGCCGCATCCTCCGCGAAAAAGGTCTGGCTACCGCGATGATCGACATCAGTGACGGGCTCTCGACCGACCTGGCTCACATCTGCCAAGAAAGCGGCGTGGGTGCCGAACTACAGGCTGAAGTCATCCCGCGGGCCAGCGTGGGCAAGCCGGCGCGGGAGGTCGATTTCCAATTCGCGCTGCACGGTGGAGAAGACTACGAGCTTTTATTCACCGCACCTCGCGGCAAACGTGTTCTATCGCGGATTGCCGGAGTCCCGATTACGCACATCGGGCAGATCACGCGCGGGCCGAGGGTCTTTCTGAGGAATCGAGGCGGAGTCGGCTACGAACTCCAGCCGCTGGGGTGGGAGCACTTCCGCAGGTAGTGAGTACCTCGGTTACCTAGCACCATCCCTGTATCTACTCTCGTGGGAAAATCGGGGCTAAAGTAGGGATATGTCGTTCTCCCGAATTGTTTCCCTTCGTGTTTTGCTGGTCTTGCTAACGATCACTGCCGGGTTTGCAACGCTCTCGGCTGAGAAGAAACCGCCGCCTCCGCCGCCGGCGCGCGCCAAGTCGCCAGTGCCCGCAGTCACCGACGAATATGTGCACAAGGAGTTTGGCGACAACTGTTCGTTGCTTGCCGGCCCACCGCAGTTTGTGGGCGATCTGGATGGCGACGGCGTGGACGATCTTGTAATCGCTGGCCGCTGCAAGAATCCCATGGCCGACCAAGCGGAATATGGCTTTCGCGTGGCCGACCCCTACAACAGCTTCCTGGGTTTCGGCGAAGTCAAAGTCACTTCGACCTTCGCTTCGGACGAGCCGGAGCGCAAAGGCGTTTCTCTCCTTATCGTTCACGGCGTAGGTCCCGAGGCCTGGCGTTCCGAGAAAGAGAAGCCAAAGTTCCTGTTGATCAACCTGCCCTTCAAAACGCTCACGGTGAAAAAGCTGGCGGTGAAAAAGAAGACCGTGCTGGGCATCTACATGGAAGAGAAGGGTGAAGGCGAAGCGACCTCCTCGGTCATCTTCTGGGACGGGAAGAAGTATCGTTATCAGATTCTGGGATCGGACCTGGAGTAGTAGGTTTCGCGACGATCCATGTGGGGACAGCCGCCTCGGCTGTCCCGGTTTTCAGCGGCACATCTGCCCTCCCACCCACCCGCTATAATTCTCCGTCATGAATCTCGAAGAAAAACTTGCGGAACTGAACAAGCGCAATCAACTCGCCGAAGAAGGCGGAGGCGCGAAGCGGCGCGAGCGGCAACACAAAGAGGGCAAGATGTCGGCGCGGGAGCGCATCGAGTTCCTGCTCGACGACGGCACGTTCGAAGAGACCGACAGGCTGGTCACGCACCGCTGCAACGACTTCGGAATGGCCGAGCAGAAGATCTATGGTGACGGTTTCATCACCGGCTACGGCCGCGTTGAAGGACGGCTGGTCTACGTCTTCGCGCAGGACTTCACCGTGTTCGGCGGATCGCTTTCGGAAACGAATGCGGGGAAGATCGTTAAGATCATGGACCTCGCCGCGAAGATGGGCGCGCCCTTGATTGGGTTGAACGACTCCGGAGGCGCGCGCATTCAGGAAGGCGTGGCGTCGCTGGCCGGATATGCCGACATCTTTCTGCGCAACACGTTGTATAGCGGAGTGGTGCCACAAATTTCCGCGATCATGGGCCCGTGCGCGGGCGGCGCAGTGTATTCGCCCGCCATTACGGACTTCGTTCTCATGGTCGATAAGACTTCTTATATGTTCATCACTGGCCCCGACGTCATCAAGACCGTGACGCATGAAGAAGTCACCAAAGAGCAGCTGGGCGGCGCCATGACCCACAACGAAACCTCAGGCGTGGCACACTTTCTGGCGCACGACGATGCCGAGTGCCTGTCGATGGTGCGCGAGCTGCTGAGCTTTGTGCCGTCGAACAATCTGGATGAACCTCCGCGCAAGGCTTGCACCGATCCGATCGACCGGGCTGAAGGCGCGCTCGACAGCATCGTGCCTGCGCAATCAAATCTCCCCTACGAAATGAAGGACGTGATCCACGCGGTGGTCGACGACGGATATTTTTTCGAAGTGCAGGAGCACTTCGCGAAGAACATCGTCGTCGGATTCGCGCGGCTGGACGGGCGGTCGGTGGGAATCGTGGCCAATAATCCGGCGATGCTGGCAGGGACGCTCGACATCAATGCGTCGATCAAGGGCGCGCGCTTTGTGCGCTTCTGCGACTGCTTCAACATTCCGCTGGTCACGTTCGAAGATGTCCCCGGTTTCCTGCCAGGAACCGCGCAGGAGTACGGCGGCATCATCAAGCACGGCGCGAAGCTTTTATTTGCCTTCGCCGAAGCCACGGTGCCAAAGGTGACGGTAATCACGCGCAAGGCCTACGGCGGCGCTTATTGCGTGATGGCGTCAAAACACATTCGCACCGATGTGAACTACGCCTGGCCGACGGCGGAGATCGCGGTCATGGGCCCGGAAGGCGCGGTGGATATTGTTTACAAACGCGAACTGGAGGCGGCGAAGGGTGCGGCAGAACGGGAAGAGATACGCCGCAGCAAGATCGAAGAATTCCGCGACCGCTTCGCCAGTCCTTACGTCGCCGCCGACCGCGGCTTCGTCGACGCCATCATCCAGCCGCGGGAGACGCGGAAGAAGCTGATTCAGGCGCTGGCGATGCTGGAGAATAAGCGGGATAAGAACCCGGCTAAGAAGCATGGGAATATACCGCTGTAAACAGCGCTGCAGGCTAGTCCGGGCGCAGGGTGTGAGAACCTTGCATCTTCGGTAGGTGCTATTCCTCATCGTCATCGGGTACTGCGGCGTCTGCAGTTCCGGGTTTGCTACAAGCACCGAGAGCCACAAAATCACGATAGACGCTCTGGGCAAAGATAACGGCAAAACGCTTGAAAGTGTCGTAAAGCTTTAGGGAAAACAGAATCTCCACTAACGTGAGCCCAAGCAACCATCCCCGTAAGGGAAACGAGTTTGCGATTCCGCTGTTCGTTTTATAAATGACCTCTTCGGGCGCAGTTCTCTCGTGGCAACAGGTATCGATAATTTTCACACAGCAGGTCTGTTGACCTTCTGCAGCATCAGGCTTCGTACCCTTCACCTGTAACGCGGGATAGTTGTGTCCCAGAACCACACCAAGCAACAAGACCGTAGTTGTGAGGAAAATGGCCGACCCAAGTTGGGGTCTAGTTTTCTTATCCTCGGATGCATGGCGTTCGCGCCGCGCGAAGAATACAGCAGCTACGATTGCTGCGAGTGCGCCCACGCCCGTGAACAGAGCCACGCGTGATTGGCCGGGCCAGTTAGTCTCGCAGATCGAGCCCGCGACCCAACCAAAATGCAGCGCCGCGCCTAGGGCAAAAGCCGCGGACAGGCCCCGTGCCAAGACGTACATGCCTTGCGCTTGCTCCGCATACGCACCAGCCCGACACTGCATCAGCGCACTTCGACACAAGAAAAAAGCAATGCCGCGGTCTTCCATCACAGCACCCGAGCCTTTGTCGAACCTGGCTGCAATCTTGAAAACGCTATTAATCTTCTTGCACAGCAGATCTTTGAACTCGTCTGTAAATCTTCTATCCTTCGCGTCTAGAAGGCTTTCAGAGGGGAAACGTCCGCCAAACCTATCCGGCAGGGCTATGTGAGTAAACGTCTGCAGCACATGCCCTGCGACGTAACCGAGGACGATAACGATCAGCGCGGAGGACCACTCCTGCGCGGGCCATGCACCGGTGGCTAGGCCGAAGGGAAGCCAAAGTACTCCCAGCACGGTAAGGCCCGGGATCAGATAGCCATAAATGTCGTAAAAGTTGAAGTTCTTGATCAACGAGCACCCACCTAGACCCTATTCGGGACTTCCACGGGCGGGATGTCAATTTCCCCAACGTGCTCGTAACTGCGAATCGCATGCACGATCTGCTCGACGATTTGCTTTGCTTCGCCTGTGCGCCTCGCCGGAACGATATAGGACCCAACCCGTTCGTGCCCGCCGCCGCCGATGGTAGCAAAGATTCTACCCAACGGCACGCTTTGAAACTCCCGCCAAGGGTTTCTCATCGCCCTGATCACAAGCTCTGTGCCGCGAGTGATACCGACGGAATAGCGAGCATCACGAAAAGAGGTTTCGTAAAAGGGGGCATAGCGGTTCACGAGAACCCCTTTGCAATCTACATCGAACAAAACAATTTGGTCATTCGTTATGCGGGCGGACTGGGAGAAACGTTCGAGCCCAGCTTTCGTCAGCGCGTGTGTCTTTGAAAAATTGGATTGTACGTCCGGCAGGGCCGCCACTTCTCCTACGCTGTGTTCGCGCAGCCAGCGAACTAGCTTCTCCGGGTAATCGGTCTCGGATACAGCGAGACTAGTGCTAATCTGCAACGCGGGATGGTTCCCGAAAATCGCTTCGTCGACCGAGACGTAGCGAGCCGAATCGATTCTAGCAGCCCACTCAACCAACTCTGCGTAGTGTGGCTTCTGGACAAAAAAGCGGGCCAACCGTCTCCACAATAGAGTAGAGCAGGAGTCGGCATGGCTATCGTACAGCAGGATAGGGTAGTTCTCCGCACGAGTGTCGCACAGTGGGAACTCGTTGTTCCGTGCCCTAAAGAGGTCTTCCGCATGCGGCGTCAGAAACGCTGATTGATGGTGGTCGGCCCAGAATGCAGCATTGGGATGAAAAGGATAGTCGACAACGGCCATTGGCTTATCTAACTCGCCTAGCCACTCCCCCTTTCGATCATAGTTCACGGGAAGCAATTGCCTGAAGGTCCAGCCGTTCTGTTCAAGAAACTCCCAAGCCAACAGGCAGGATACGATCCCGTCAAAACAAGGAGAATGAAAATATAAAGTCGCCCCCTGATAGGTGTTGTCACTCCTCATCACCCTATAGAATTCATGCTTTTTCAGGCAGATTGTCAACAGGAAACAGGAAGTTGCAAGTCGGGGATCCGGCGGTGCGGGCCAAAAATTAAGAGTTCCGAGGTGGTGTTGGGTCCATTCGTCTCGGCCAGTAGCTCGCTTTTAGACCCTTGCTTGACCTGCTATCGCAACTTCCCTTGCGGGATGCCGCGCGCGATCTTCGCTCGGGCTCCGGGCTTACCGCCAACCGGAAAAACCTACCCAACGCCTCGGAACTCTATCCTGCCTTCGACGTTTCTTCTTGTTCTCCTCGACCAGCGCTTTGCTACAGACCCTTGCTTGCCCTCCCTCGTCATTTGCATGAAGAGGGTGACTGCGCTTGAGTCCCGGACGCTGCACCAACCGGAAAAACTTTAGAAGCTGTCAAAGAACGATTATGTTTCTACTCTTTCTATTTTAAGAGTCAATGAAAAGTTTGCATTTGTAACTCGCGTATTTTCAGCCGAGTGCGGGGCGTCCACAGGCGGGTGACCGGAATTGGTGCAGCGGGCGCGGCGAGTTCGCGCAGAAGGCAGGCTGGATAGGGCTTTGGCGCGCGTGATTTCTGACGTCAGCAGGGTTAGAGAGATTCCCGATGGACTGAAGCTTGTGAAAATCACGGATAAGCCGTACTGGGCAAGGGATTCCGGACACTGCGCCACCTCGGGCCTCAGCCGACTTCGAGTTTTTCATCGATGAATTGCTTGTTGGCCTCGTCGGAGCCGGCGAGCTCAAAGGAGTTGGTGATCGACGCTTTGCCCTTCTCCACGCTCGTGATGACGTAGGAGCAACCAATCCAGTGGGCTTCAGCGAGGTCGGTCGGGGACCAGCGCGCGGGATGGTCGGGGTGGGAGTGGTAGAAGCCGACAATATCCTCCCCGCGCTCGCGGCCCTCGCGCTGGATGCGCACCAGTTCGCGGGGATCGATGTTGTAGCGGTTCTGCGGCGAGTCCGTACGAGTGTTGCCACAGCGCGCTGTCGAGGTCACGATGCGGCCGCCGTCGTCGCCCATGCGGCCGAGCAGGACGCCACAGCACTCATGAGGATAAGCCTCTTCGCCGTGGCGGCGGAGAGTGGCGTAGTCAGCGTCGGTAAGCTTCAGCATGACGGAAGTGCAGAAGTAAGAAGCCAGAATGCAGAAGTAAACGGTTCGTCGCCCACCGGTTTCACTTCTACCTTCTCACCTCTGACTTCTGCCTTTCGTTCATCCCTCGGTCCAGAATCTCTCGCTCAAGTATTTCTCGCCGGAGTCGCAGAGGATAGTAACAATCACCGCCTGCTGATCGTTCCTCAGTTCGAGCCGCTCCGCGATTCCCAGGCTGGTGAAGACTCCGGCTGCGGCCGAGATTCCCAGGAGCAGTCCGCAGTCACGGCCGATGCGGCGGCACATGGCATAGGCGTCTTCAGTAGCGACCTCGATGTCCTGATCTGCGAGCTTCGGATCATAAATTTTCGGGACGATCGCGGTGGCCATATGTTTGGCGCCTTCGATGCCGTGAAAGGCGGAATCGGGCTGCAGCGAGATGCAGCGGATTGTGGGATTGAGTTCCTTCAAGCGGCGCGTGATGCCCATGAATGTGCCGCTGGTGCCGAGCATGGCGACGAAGTGAGTGATGCGCCCTTCGGTTTGTTGCCAGATTTCGTTGGCCGTGCCGTGATAGTGCGCGAGCCAGTTGGCGTCGTTCGAGTACTGATCGGCGTAGAAATATAAGTCGGGATGTTTGGCAGCAAGTTCGCGAGCCGCGCGGATGGCGCCGTCGGAGCCGTCGCCGGGATCGGTATAAATAATGTCTGCGCCATAGGCGCTCAGAATCCTCTTGCGCTCATCGGAAACATTCTGCGGCATGCAGAGCGTGACTGGGAATCCTTCAGCCGCGCCCAGCATGGCGTAGGCAATGCCGGTGTTGCCACTGGTGGCGTCGAGCAGGATTTTGCCCGGACCGAGCTGGCCGCTGCGGCGGCCTTCGGCGACAATGTTGGCAGCGGCGCGGTCCTTTACCGAGCCGCCGGGATTGTGCCATTCGGCCTTGCCCAAAAGTGTGACGCCGGGAAGATGCGCCGTGAGTTGGTCAAAGCGCAGCAGAGGAGTGTTGCCGATACGGTCGAGCAGACTCTGGCCCGGGCGCGGGATCGCGAGCTCCGGCGCATGATGCGCAGAGAAAGTTGCCGCCATCCTGGCTGAAATCTGACTCATAGTCGAGCCGGTTCCTGGTGACTATCGTAATTATGCAAAGACGAGCAAAACGCGCTATGTAGTATGGTGTCTTTAGATGAGACGGATGGCAAGTCCGATGCAGGCGCAAATAAGCGTTGCACAGTTTAGACGTGGCCTGCATCCAAAAGGTAGATGGGAAGCGGAGAATAATGTCCAAGGCAATTGAAGCACGAACATATGAGGAAGCGCTGGCCTGGCTGCGCGAGCACGGGTTTGATGTGCTGGAAGCGCCGGGCACTAACGGGCGCGTGTTCCTCAGAAAATACAACGTGTCGGCCGCGATCCAGAAGACGGCCGAGGATCGCGTAAAGATCTTCGCCTATCCCGGATACCTGATCGGCAGCGAGATTTCCAAGCTGGTTAACCGCGGGTATCAGCAGTTCCTGAAGAACTCGAAGACGGAAATCCCCGCGAGCGCCGAGCACCTCAAAGCGCTGCAATCGTTCACCGAAGAACTGAAAGAAGCCCTGGGGCTCCCCAGCCTTTACAACGAGTCGCTGGGGACGGTGAGTGAGTCTTATCATTACGACCGCGTGAAGGATAACGACAAAGCGCCGGTGGATCGTCCGAAGCGGCCCTGGGAAGTTGCCGGCAAGGTTACGGTTAAAGCTGTGGCTGCCAAAAAAGGCCGGGCCTGAGTTCCGCTGTCGCGCGGCTCGGTTCGAAATTCCTCCTAAATTGCTCCTGGCATGCGAAACTGGTGCGCCCTTGCTGCGCGAGGGCCGGAGTACCTTCATGCCCAGCCCGTTGCTTCGCTCCTTCTTAGTTTGTTGCCTCTTGCCCCTCTCCCTGCTCGCCATGACTAGTCAGATACGCAGCCAGGATAGCGGCAATGACACCAAAGCCATCGCACACGTGCTTCGCACGCAGCAGGACGCCTGGAACCGGCACGATCTCGAGGGATTCATGGCGGGCTACTGGCGTTCGCCGGAGTTGACGTTCTTCTCTGGGGCGAAGGAGCAGAACGGATGGCAGGCTACCATGGACCGTTATCTGGCGACGTATATGAGCCCGGGACACGAGATGGGGAAGCTGGACTTCTCGGGCTTGCGAGTGGAAGTGCTCGGACAGGAATCGGCGTTTGTGCGCGGCTCGTGGAAATTGACCATGTTGGATGGCAAGACGCCGCATGGGTTGTTCACGCTGGTGTTCAGGAAGTTTCCCGAGGGATGGAAGATTGTGCACGACCATACTTCGGCGGCGGAGTGATAAGTAGCTTAGAGATATTCTATCTCCTAGATATTAGCTTATAGCTTTAGAACGAAACTTTCGCGGCGTTTGTTGAGCGGGCGGGAAGAAGCTTTTGACCGCAAAGTTCGCTAAGAACTGCCACGAAGGAAGAAAAGCCTCTGGCTAGGATCGAGATCCAGAGTAGAAAAAATTTCAGCTCAAATCCTGTAAAATACCTGTAATCAATTAGTTGCGGTGTTTTGATATGGCCTGGATATGGGCAAAATCTTGGAACTAAAGGACTTACCCGTAAAATATTCCATTCAAAGGACTTAGGTGATTCTGCTCGAGCTAAGTGGTTTGGAATCAGCGGGCGGTCCGCAAAATATTGACCCCGTTGGACTTATATCTCGATGCTATTTTGTTGTCAAAGAGCTAATGCACGTAGAGATAGGATCGCCGGTTTGGGGATTGATGTCAAGGGAATTCTGGTAGTGGACCGTTTTGAACTTCATGCTCTTGGGCTGGAGGCGTGTTTGTAAACCATCCGGCAGGCAACTCCAGCGACTACTATTGAAACCCCCATGACGGCAAACATCGCGTACCACTCAATTAAGCCGGAAAACCAAGCGTCCGGCATTCTGCGCCGTACCGCAATTGCGGCAAGCGTTGCCGGTGAAATAAGCACCCAATAGCAAAAGATTGCCAAAACAATTCCGGTCAGAATGCCTTCGACAAGAGCCTTAATCTTCATCATGCCGCCTTGCTAGCTTTCGCATCCAATGATCCCACCAATTCCTCCAAAGTCCACGGCGCGGCTAGAAGCCGCGCCCTTTCAAGGCATCTTCAAGTCCGACGGCCCATGCCTTTGTCCATGGCTTCGTTGGCCAGGCGGTCGGCTTCGCGGTTGTGTTCGCGGAGCGCGTGGCCTATCTGGAACCAGTCGAGTTGGGCGATTAATTCTTTGGCGCGGCCGTGGAGATCCTTTAGCGTTGCGTTTTTTACTTTGTAGATGCCTTTGATTTGGCGGACTAACAACTCGGAATCGCTGATCAGCCTGAGCGCCTTCGGGCCGTGCTGGACGGCGTATTCGAGGGCGGCGATCAGCCCTTGGTATTCGGCGAAGTTGTTGGTCTGGTGGCCGAGGTATTCGCTGAGGCGGGCGACTTTTTTCCCCGATTGATCCTGGATTACTACGCCGTAGCCGGCGGGGCCGGGATTGCCGCGGGCGCCGCCGTCGCTGTGGGCGATCAGGTAGTGGGCGGGAGCGTTGCGGGATGATTCGTCGTGATCGGAGAAGAGGCGCTTGGTTCCTGAGGTCCGGGCGTAGGGCATTCTCCGAGTTTACAACTAATGATTGCGGGGCATTCCGCCGCGGGTAGCGTCGGAAAAACCTTTACCACAGGGTACACGGAGGCTCACGGGGTAAAGCTTCGGAGTTAACGTCCCGCCGCAAGGCGGGTGGCCAGGCGCGGCGGGAGGTTCGCGGCGAGGATACGCTCCTGCGCGGCTTTCAGGTTGTAGGGAGTGCGGTAGTAGTGGACGACCTGGGCTTCGGTATCGAAGAGGGCGAAAGCGGCGCGCCAATCTCCGTCGCGGGGCTGGCCGACGGAGCCGGGATTGATCATGTAACGGGTGTCCGGTTTCAGTTGCAGGGAGACCGATTCGAATTGGCCTACGGTGCGGTATTCGGGGCGGAAGCCGTCGGCACTACTGCCATTGGCGAAGAATCCACCTTGCAGGTGGGTGTGGCCGAAGAAGGTCAGCGGCGTGGAGTCGGCGAGGAGCGGGACCAGCGCATCGCCGATGGAAACGATGTAGACATCTTCATCGCCGGGGGAGCCGTGAACCAGTTGCGCTTGCGGAAAGCCTTCCAGTGGAATCGGGCCTTGCGGCAAATCATGCAGCCATTCGTGGTGCTCGGGAGTTAGCTGGTCGCGGGTCCAGATGGCAGCGGCGGCGGCGAGGGGATTGAAGTCGTCCAGTTCGAGGAGGCCGGTGGCGGCTTTGTCGTGATTGCCGCGGACGAAAATTTTGCCCAGTGCTTGCGATCGCTCAATGACTTCATTGGGGCTTGCGCCATAACCCACGACGTCGCCGAGGTTGGCGACGAGATCGTAAGCGGGAGCTGCCGCCAGGCAGGCTTCCATGGCTTCGAGGTTGGCGTGAATGTCGCTGAGAAGAAGTATGCGCAATGAGCACCGGCAAAGTGGGGATTATAGAACAGTGGGGAGATTTAGGGCTTGCCGGGGTTTTGATTAACGCCTAAAAACCTTCACCACAGGGTACACGGAGGAACACAGGGTAGATCAGTTGGAGTTAATTACCGGGCAGCGGGCCCAATGGTCTTTTTTTACTTCTATCAGCGGCGGCAGGGCGTGGGTGCATTCGGGGACGCGGAAGGCGCAGCGCGGCTCGAAGGCACAGCCTGGGGGCATGGCATGGAGGGGCGGGACTGTGCCCTCGATGGTTTCAAGAGGACGTCCGCGCTCGGTCTTCAGGTCGGGCACCGCGTGGAGAAGACCGCGAGTGTAAGGATGCGCTGGGGAGTGAAAGATTTCATGTTTCGTTCCTAGTTCCACCATGCTGCCGGCATACATGACGGCGACACGGTCCGCTACCTGAGAAACCACGGCGAGATCGTGCGAGATGAAGAGCATGGCCAGGCCGAACTTGGCGCGGAGTTGAGCGAGCAAGTCGAGGATCTGGGCCTGGATGGTGACATCCAGCGCGGTGGTGGGCTCGTCGGCGATGAGCAATTGAGGATGGTTCACGATTGCCATTGCTATCATGACGCGCTGGCGCATGCCGCCGGAAAGCTGGTGGGGAAAGTCGCGGGCGCGACGGTCGGGCTCAGGGATGGCAACATCGGTCATGGCTTGAATGGCGAGCTTCGTGGCTTCGCTTTTCGAACGCGTGCCGTGAGCCAGCACTGCCTCGGCGATCTGGTCGCCGACGCGCATGACGGGATTGAGCGCGGTCATCGGCTCCTGGAAGATCATGGCGATGCGGGAGCCGCTTAGTTGACGCATGGAGTCGTCGGGCAAGGCAGGGAGATTGACTGCTGCACCGTTCTCCGAAAACAGAATCTGACCCGAAACCCGTGCCTGGGGTGGAAGTAAACGCATGATGGCGAGAGACGTGATCGATTTGCCGGAGCCTGATTCGCCAACCAGGCCGAGGACTTCGCCGGGGGCGATGGAGAAGCTGAGGTCGCGGACGGCGGGGAGAACACTACGGCGGCTTTGATCCGAGTGGACCCTTCGGCTTCGCTCAGGGCAGGCTCGCGAATCGCCCGTCCCCACACGTGCTGTTTCCACGCGTGACTTGACGGGGAAGTCGATGTTCAAGTTGCGGACGTCGAGGAGCAGAGGCACGGTGTCATGGTAGCAGCGTGGCAAAACCGTCGCCTGCGGCGACTGGACAGCCGGGGGCGGCCGTCCCCACATGCGCATTTACTCTCTCCAGACTTATCGTCCTTATTGTCCTAGATTTATTGTCCCAGAATTAACGGCAGGCCGTTTTTGTTATTGCCGATTACCACGACTTTTGTGTTGGCGCTCTTGGCCAGATTCTCCGTGGCTTCGATACCCTTCCACTCGAGTAGTTGCGCACTTATGCCTTGGGCGACGATCTGCTGGAAGTCGCGGACACCGGCGGCTTCGATGCGCTTGCGCTGGGCTTCCTGAGTTTCCTTCTGGAGGCGGAAGTTCATGGCGAGGGATTCCTGCTCGGCTTGCTGTTTGGCTTCGATGGCCGCTTTCAGCGTGGCGGGCAGTTGAATGTCGCGCAGCAGAACATTCTCCACGGTCAGGCCGCGCTGATTGAGCTGGGCGGTGACCTGGTCGTAAATCTGCTTGCCAACCATTTCGCGTTCGCCGGTGTACAGAGCATTGGCGGTATGAGAGGCAGTTGCTTCGCGGATGGCGGAGCGCAGGGTCGGCTCGACAACAACGTTTTCGTAATCGGCGCCGATTTTTTGGAAAACCTCCGCGGCATGATCCGGATTGAGATGGTAAATGAGCGATGTGTCGAGGCTCATCATGAGTCCTTCGCTGGAAGGCACGCTGGCAGATTCCTTGAGGGTCTGGGTCTGAATGGAGAGTTCATTGTTGGTCTTCAGCGGGTTGATGAGATGGATGCCCTCGCCCAGGGTCTCGCCAGTGACTTTGCCGAAGAGGGTGAGGACGCCGACGCGACCGGTGCCTACTCTGGTCACAGAACTGAAAAGCAAAATGATCAACAAAAATGCGGCGATGCCCAAGCCGATCAGACGTAGAAGGCCGAAGCCGCTGCCACCGCCACCGTCAATAATTCTGCCCCGAGCTGGATCAAAGATCGTCATAGTAGTTTCTCCCTGGTATTCGCCTTCATTGTACGGCAGCGGACCAAGGGCGTAGTTGACTGCTGTGAGGCCAAACTCATGCACTCTGAATCTTCCCCTTCTGCTGCCGCATCTTTTATGCTTGGACCTTATGAGCAAGATTCACATTCCTACTCCGTTGCGGCAGTATGTGGGGAAGCAGTCCACCGTCGACGTAAAGGCCACTACGGTGGCTGAGGCCATGGATGCTTTGGTGGCGCGGCATCCTGAGGTGCGCCGGCATCTTTATACCGAAGAAGGCAAGCTGCGCGCTTTCGTCAATCTTTATGTGAACGACGAGGACATCCGCTACCTACAGAAAGAGGCGACTGCGGTGAAGGAAGGTGATAACATTTCGATTGTGCCCTCCATTGCCGGGGGCGCGGTCTGACTGCGGATTTTGCCGGGATTACAGATTGAAACCTTCCGCCACAAATCGCTGTCGTATGTATCCCGCCTGTTGTTAGCGTCCTGATTCTAACGACAAATTCTGCTGTCTAAGACAAACGCAATTCCAGGAATTCAACCGAGGACTTTATGGCTACGACCACCACTGAAATTCCAGTCACGCTGAGCAAGGATGAGATCCTGCGCTACTCGCGGCACTTGATCATGCCGGAGGTTGGCATGGAGGGGCAGCAGAAGCTGAAGGCGGCGCGCGTGCTGTGCATTGGCACCGGAGGACTAGGGTCGCCGCTGGCGTTGTATCTTGCGGCCGCGGGAGTGGGCACGCTGGGACTGGTGGATTTTGATGTGGTGGATTACACCAACCTGCAACGGCAGATCATTCACTCAACCGCCGACGTGGGGCGGAAGAAACTGGATTCGGCGGCGGACAAGCTGACTGGGATCAATCCGTTTCTGAATTTGCGGACGTTTGACATGCGGCTGAGCAGCGAGAACGCGCTCGAACTTTTCCGAGACTTCGACATTATCGCCGACGGCACCGATAATTTCCCGACGCGCTACCTGGTGAATGATGCGTGCGTGCTTACGGAGAAGCCGAACGTTTACGGGTCGATTTTTCGGTTTGAGGGGCAGGCCAGCGTGTTTGCCACGAAGGAGGGGCCGTGCTACCGCTGCCTTTATCCCGAGCCGCCACCGCCGGGTCTGGTGCCTTCGTGCGCGGAGGGCGGAGTTCTGGGTATTCTGCCGGGACTCGTCGGCGTGATGCAGGCTACCGAGGTGATCAAGTTAATTCTGGGAGTGGGTGAGCCTCTCATCGGGCGGTTGCTGCTGATTGACGCGCTGGGGATGAAGTTCCGCGAGCTCAAGCTGCGCAAGAATCCGGATTGCCCGGTTTGTGGCACGCATCCTACCGTGACCAAGCTGATAGACTACAACCAATTTTGCGGCATTCGCGGGGAGGAAAAACCGGTGGGCAATGGCGTTCCGGAAATTCAAGTGGAAGAGTTGAAGCGGCGGCTGGATGCGAAGGAGGATCTGTTCGTCCTGGATGTGCGCGAGCCGCACGAATATCAGATCTGCAACATTGGCGGACATCTGATTCCGCTGAACGATCTGCCGAAGCGCGTGAATGAACTGGATTCCAGCCGGGAGATCGTCGTCCATTGCAAGATGGGTGGGCGGAGCGCGAAGGCGGTCGAGTTCTTGCGGCAGGCTGGGTTTAGCAAAGTGCACAATCTGGCGGGCGGGATTAACGCGTGGGCGGAGAGAGTGGATCCTAGGGTGCCGAAGTATTGAAGGGCAGTGGTCAGTGGCCAGTGATCAGTGGCCAGTTTTTAGGGAGAGCGCTAAGGCGATCGCTTTTCTTTCTTCTTGGTACCGTTTCGCGGATTTGGATTGAACATCGTTTGCGCCAAGAGGATAATAGCGTTTCCACGGGTTTTTCCCCCGACATTCTGAAGTTTCTTGTGGCCGGAGGGTCGCTGATGAAAGTTTCTCTGTCTCTAGGGCTTACGTTGCTGTCCTTGTGCTGTGCGTCACTCGCGCAGACCGCTGCGTCCGCGGCCCCCGCCGGCTCGACCGCGCAACAACCGGCGCAAACCGCAGTCCAGGCACAGCCCACGCAGACGGACTTCACGTCAAAGAAGGGATTCGTGCTCGAAGACGAAATGCCCATAAGACTGCGACTGAATCGAACCATATCTTCGGCTGATGCGCACACGGGAGATACCGTCGATTTTGAGACGATGGATGACATCACCGTGAATGGCACGCTCGTCATTCCAAAAGGCGGACTGGCCTTCGCGACCGTTACCGAAGCTCAGGCCAAGAGGAGAATGGCGCGTGGTGGAAAGCTCGACATCAACATCGATTATGTGAAGTTGGTGAGTGGCGAGAAAGCGGCGCTACGAGCGGTGAAGGATGTTAAAGGTGGCGGTCACACTGGTGGCATGGTGGGCGGTATGGTGGCAACCAGCATTGTATTTTTTCCCGCGGCGCCGTTTTTCCTGTTTATGCACGGCAAAGACATCAGCATTCCGAAGGGGACCGAGATAACAGCCTATGTGAGCGGAGACATGAAGCTGGACATCGCGAAGTTTCAGCCAGCCGTGCCAGCGAATGCACCGGTACAGAATATGGCGACGAGCGGTCCTGGTGGAAACGTCGTGTTCGCGAAGCTGCAACTGGAGTCCGATCCATCGGGCGCTGACATCGCAGTCGACGGTAGTTTTGTTGGCAACACGCCTTCTGATGTTCAGGTCACGGATGGCGAACACACCGTTTCAGTGAAGAAGGCTGGATTCAAGGATTGGGAGCGTAAGTTGAAGGTGAGTGGCGGGAGCAGCGTGCATCTGAACGCGGAGTTGGAGAAGACAACGACCCCGTAGCGTCGGCTGAACCGCTCTGTGCGCCTCGCTTCGCTCGGCTGGACAGCCGAGGCGGCTGTCCCCACATGAGTTTGCTTTGCCCCAGCGAAACGAACAAAGAGAAAACAGGGAGCACACTGTGTGCTCCCTTGATTGTTCAGTACGGTGTGGCGCGGTTACTTGCTTGAGTCTGCTTGCATGCCGTCGCTGGCTTCGGCCAACTCCAGAGCAAATTTCTTTCCCTGGAAGCGGAGACCGGTCAGCGAACTGGGGCCGCTGGCATTTTTCCGGGTCACCGCGGCATCTTGGGCCGCGGGCCTGTCCAAGGCAACGAGATGCGCGGACGCTTTCGCGATCACGTTCTTGCCCTGCATGATGCTCAGTTCTACGTTAGGACCGTCCCCTTCCCATTGCAGCTTGTAGTCCCCTGGCTTCAACTGGGTCCCATTCACCGTCACGGAATTGCTAAGCTGCAAACTGGCTTTGGTTGCGGCAAATGCACTTGAGGCCAACAACAACGCCAACCCCATCAACAAACTCTTCGAGAATGTCGCGAACTTCATGACTGCTCCTTTTTCTTTCCCGAAATACGTCGGGAAACGGTTGGGGCGGCCCGATTCGCGAGCGGCGCGAGAAAACCTTTGTGTTTTGCCGCGTATCGCCTACAATGCAACCGCTGGGGTTCAGCAGACAAGCCGCCAGGCTTGCCTCGCTGTGCGTGGGGGTTTTCTCATCTGGGCCGCCAAACCGAGAGTGAGAGAATCCCCCAACCCCGCAAAAACCTGCTGTAACAAAACGCTGTAACAAAGACGGACCAGAAACATTTACCGCCCCGGCCCGCATCTCCATCCACTACGAAAAGTTCCCGCTGAAAGTTCCTGTGAAGTTTTTCAACTCGCCGTTACGCAGGTTGGACGCGGATTCGATGTGTCGGTTAGCAGAACGCGACTGCCGAATATTGTTCGCAGCGCGAGCTTCGGCGCGGAACATGCGTAGGTTGTTTTGTGTGAACTGGATTAATCACAACACGAAGCAGAGAATGCCTCGCTAACGGCGATTACAGAGGTAACCGCGTGCAGGGGATGATCGTCGTTAGTCGATAAGCCCTGTTCACTGCAAAGGCTCAGACACGTGTTCGTGAACGATCAGCCACTTGCCGTCCTGATTCTCAAAAATCATGGTCCAGCGAAAGGTGTTCATCTCAATCTTGCCGGTTTTCGTGGTGAGTTCGTTGCTCACGGTCGCTGTGGCCCAGACCAAATCTCCGTGGGGATGGAAGACAGCGTCATCGTTCACCGTACACTTTGCACTCTTGTAGCCGGAGAGCACTACTCTCACGCCCTTTTCATATTCCTCCCAACTGCCGTATTTCAGAGGGGCGATGTCGAAGAAGACGTGTGGGCCGCTGGCGTAGTACTTCGCAACGTTGGCGGGATCGAGGGTGGACCAGCCATCCCATATTTTCTGCAAGTAGGCTTTGTCGGGGGCCGGTGGGACAGGCTTCTTCGCCGCTGGCTTCGGTGGCTGGGCGAGGGCGGACAGCGTGAGAGTGAGCAGGCAGAACGAAATGGTGGAAAGACGTTTCACTGGTAGGATCCCTCCAGGAGGTCCGCGGGATTTTCGCATAGCAGCGCGCAAATCGCAAGAAACGAGCAAAGACCTTTGACGAACTTTTGACGCTCGTCACCGCCGGCAAACAAGAGCGAACAGTCTTGACATGCCACTTTCGAGTGCTAGAATCCGCTATCTTAAGATGTCGGGCTCTTGATTCCACCGCGTGGAGTGTCCTTCTCCACAGCCGAGGATGCACATGGCAATCCCTCAAGGTCTTCTCACTCTTCTCCAATCCATTCAAATCGTTCAGTTGCCATCCCAGGCCTTGCCGGGCGATGTTATCAAGCCGGTCCTTAATGTGGACCTGAACACAGTTTTTGATCCGCTGACCCAAGCGGAAGAACTGGCGCATCTTGCGTTACAAGTCGTGCTTGACGACATTCAATTAGCTGCGAACCTGGTGCTGGACAATGTTCAACTGACGCTCAAAGCGGTGCTTGATGATCTGAAGCTACCCTTGAATGCCGACAATGTACAGATACCCTTGAACCTGACGCTGAACAATCTTGGGTTGCCATTGAAGGTGGACAACACTCAACTGCCTTTGCAGGTCTCACTGGACAATATTCAATTAGCACCAAAGGCGGGGAACAATGATCTTGAAATTATTCTAAAGGACGTCGAGTTTGCGACACCAGTAGATGGCGTACAAGCGTCGGGCCTGAATACTAACGAACCCGCAAATGACAAGTTACCCTATACCATTCCAACCAGCGTAGGAGGCACTATCGTTCCTGAACTCGGACAATTGGTCGAAGGGTTACTCGGCAAATTGGCCAATAACGTTATAACTGAGGGTTCGATAGCGGGAAGCGTTGACAGCAACGGACAGATTTCTGGAACGATTGGCAACACGGCGCCTGGAGTGATTGCTGGAACGGCAAGTAATTCGGCGCCTTTGACCGCGAACATAACCAGTACCGCAGGTTCGATCGCAGGAAGCGTCAGCAATACGGCGGGTTCGATCGCTGGAAGTCTCGCCACTACGGCGGGTGCGATCCTGGGGAATATTACGGGCGATATTACAAAACCTGCTGTGTTAGACCCCGGTTTTACCACTCCAACGGTCAGCTGGCGCATCCAGGATTCTCGAGGAAATGTGCTGACAGAAGGCAATCAATTTGTGGCGCAGGTGGGTACCCTGGCCACAGCGGCGCCCATTTTCGCTTTCCTGCCCCAATTTGTCGAACTCAGCAATAGTGCCACCCTTGTATCGCAAGTTTCCGTGTTCGCGGATCTTTCCTTTGTCGATGTAAATGGGCAACCTTTTAATTTCAGCGTTGGCCCCGCCACGTTAGACATTGTGCAGGCGCAGATCCCAACAGTTGTAGTGATGGCGCAGAATCCACTGGGTCCGAGTTTTCCCGGCCTCACGATGGTTGCCGTCCCTGCGTCTTCCGCCATTCAAGCCTTGACCGCTATTGCCGGGCCGTTGAGAGCGGTTCAGTCGATCATGACCAACGTTGCCGCACTCGCGGGTGTGATCGCTCTTAGTCCGGCGGATACCGCTTTGGTTGGAATCTTTGGCGGCTCGTCCGGCATGATAGGGAGCCTGCTCGCTGCCTTGAGTTCAGTCATCGACCCCAACGCCTTCATTATTGCCGATCAGATTATGGATTACAGTGCCGTGGAAGTTTCCTCCAGCGGATGTGGATTGGGTGGATGGTTTGCCTGTCACATGAACGACCGCACCAGTGCGATTCTGTTGGTTGGCCCTCCCGGTCGCTCAATCTCTTGTTTTAACCGATACAATCTTTGGGTGGGGACGGGAGCGTTTACTCTTAGCATCGGAACTGAGGCAGCTGCTCTTCTGGGCAATCTGACAGTCTCTCCGCCGGCCGGGGCAGCCGCGGGAGCAGTTTTTGCAGCAACTCCGGCACCGGCTGCGCCTCCGGGAATTCCCCTCAGCGCAGTCACCATCATTACACCAGCAAGCGGTGGCACGACTTTCGATAATGTCATTTCATCCATGCAGTTCAATCCAGTTTAGAGGAAGTTTAGAGGAGTCGATGCGGCGATCGAGGCTGATACATGAGTTTGACGCCAGTTGTACCATCACGCTAAGATAGTTGAGTTTGACTGTACTCGCCGACCCGTTCTGGGGACGCCTGCCTTGGCTGCCGAAGCGCCGTGGCGGAAACACAGCAAGCAGAAGAAGTTGAGCCAGGCAGCAAGGTTGCGCCCGTGTGCGCAGGATTGCGCATGATGCTGGCTTTCACAATATTTTGACGGAGGCAGACGTATGTACGCGGTTATCCGCGCCGGCGGGAAGCAATATCGGGTGGCGCCCGGGGACGTGATTCGAGTGGAGAAACTGGCCACGGGCACCGATGGCCAGGTGGAGTTCCCCGACATACTGGCTGTGTCGGGTGGAGAAGGTCAGATCGGGAAGCCGGAAGCGGGGGCGCGGGTGGTCGGCCAATTGGTAGAAGAAGGTCGCGGCGCGAAGATCCTGGTTTTCCACTACAAGCGGAAGAAGCAGTACAAGAAGTTGCGCGGACACCGGCAGTCTTACGCGGCGGTGCGCATCACTGAGATTGCTTTTGATGGGCAGAGCTTCAAGGCCCCGGAGTTGGAGAAAAAGCAGCCTAAGGTGAAGAAGGCTGTAGCGGCGGAGGAGCACGAAGCGGAAGCAAAGACTTCCAAGGGGCATGCCAAGAAGAAGGCTGCGCCCAAGAAAGCTGCGGGGAAGAAGGCTGCGGCGAAGAAGAAGAGATAGGCCGCGAGGGCGGGATGCCTCTTCGGCAAGCTCAGGGCCGGTACTCGCGACAGCTGGCGGGACTGTCGAGGGCGATAATTTCCAAGATAGAGAGTTGATCTATGGCACATAAAAAGGGACAAGGAACTTCACGAAACGGCCGCGATTCGAACGCGCAGCGACTGGGCTTCAAGGCCTTTGGCGGGCAGATTGTGCCTGGCGGGACCATCATTGTACGGCAGCGCGGCACCCGGGTTAAACCGGGACTCAACGTAGGCCGCGGCAAAGACGATACTTTGTTTGCCAAGATCACCGGACGCATCAAGTTCCTGAATAAGGGATCGATGGGCAAGTTCGTGATGGTCGAGCCGATGGAAGCGGCTGAATAGTTCGCTTCCAGGGTAGTGGCATCGCGTGTTAGCGGCTGCGGCGATATCTCCGACGCGGCTTCAGCCTCGCCTTCGGGACGAGGCTTTTTGTTTTTGACGGGTGCAGGCGGAAACCATGTTTATCGATGAGGCAAGAATTCGGGTCAAGGCGGGGGACGGCGGCAATGGCTGCATGGCCTTCCGCCGCGAGAAATATGTTCCGCGCGGAGGACCTTCGGGCGGCGACGGCGGGAATGGCGGAGACGTGATCATGGAATCCAGCGAACGTCACAACACGCTGGTTCATTTTCGGTTCAATCCTGAATACAAGGCCGAGCGTGGACGCCACGGCGAGGGCTCGAACAAGAGCGGGCGTGAAGGGGAAGACATCCTGCTGAAGGTTCCGGTGGGAACAATTGTGTACGACGAGGAAACAGGCGAGAAGGTGTTCGACTTTTCGGCGCCCGATCAGCGCATGGTGATTGCGCGCGGAGGCCGCGGGGGACGCGGCAATGCGCGCTTCGCCACTTCTGTGCATCAAGCTCCGCGCGAACACGAGCCGGGACGTCCCGGCGAAGAGCACAACTACAAACTCGAACTGAAATTGCTCGCGGACGTTGGGCTGGTGGGATATCCGAATGTGGGCAAGTCCACGTTGATCTCTCGTATCTCGGCGGCGCGGCCTAAGATTGCCGACTATCCTTTCACCACTCTGCAACCAAATCTTGGTGTGGTTGCGGTGGGCGATCCGAACAATGAAATCAGCTTCGTCGTTGCTGATATCCCCGGTTTGATCGAGGGCGCGCATACGGGATCAGGATTGGGTACTCAGTTCCTGCGGCACATCGAGCGGACGCGGCTGCTGGTCCACATGGCCGATGTGTCGGATGCCAGCGGCCGCGCTGACATCGTGAAAGATGTGGAAGTGATTCTCGGCGAACTGGCGAGCTTCGGGGCTCAGCTGGAAGAGAAGCCGATGATCATGGTGGCGTCGAAGATCGACGTGGCAAACAACGACAAAGTCGCGGCGCTGAAGCGTTACTGCAAGAAACATAAGCTGAAGCTCTACGAGATTTCAGCCGTGACCGGCAAAGGGATCGACGAACTGAAGTATGCCATGGCTAAGGAAGTGGATGGGTTGCGTGAACGGGCGCTGCAACAGGCGGACCGGATAGTACCTAGTACCTAGTACCGAGAAACGCGGTTTTGCTTGGTACTGGGTACTCGGTACTGGGTACAGGTTTAGGCGCGCGGCAACTGCGATCCGTGCTGGAAGTGATACTGAAGAATCTTCGCAGCCAGTGCGGGAGGCATTTTGTCTCCGTTACGCTGCACCGTACGCACGACCTCTCCACGGCAAACTACTTCGGTTGCCGAAAGGCCGGCAATCTCCGCCGGCAGCACGAGATTAATTTCCAGCAGCACATTCGGTTGCAGCAAATCTTCTGCCTGAAACAGCAAACCGGAGCGGCTGATGTTTGTGGTCTCCCCGTCGTGCCATTTCTCCTCGTCGAGGCGACGGTATTTCAAAGGCAAGTGAAGTTGAAAACGCTGTGCGCGCGACAACGGCACCTGTTGCGACGCCTTGGCATGAGCGGTTTGAACTGACATAGCAAGCTCCGGGGGAAATGGGGTTGAATCGAGGACTTCGCGGACTTTGCTTTTCAGGTCGCGAAGAGTAAAGGGCTTCTGGAGGAGGCGTACGCCCGCGTCCAGCGTGCCATTGCGTCCGATCACATTTTCGGTGTAACCGGACATGTAGAGTACTTTCACGTTGGGGCGAATTTCCGAAATGTGCTGCGCCAGTTCGCGGCCATTCATGCCGGGCATGATCACGTCGGTCAGCAGCAGATGAATCACACCCTCGTGGGCCACCGCGATCTGCATTGCAACTGCACCATCCGCCGCGTCGATGACCCGATAACCCTGCTTCTCGAGAAATTGGCGGGCCAGGTAGCGCAGGTTGGCTTCATCCTCAACCAACAGGACGGTTTCCGTTCCGGGCTCAGGGGCGACGGATTCCGCGGGGGCGGTTACTTGCGCGGCAGTCTGTGCCAGTTCCGCGACACGCGGCAGATAGACTTTGAAAGTAGTCCCCTTGCCCGTCTCGCTGGAAACCCAGATGTAACCGCCACTTTGCTTAACGATTCCATACACCGTGGATAGCCCCAGCCCTGTGCCCTTCGGGCCTTTCGTGGTAAAGAATGGCTCAAAGATGCGGGACTGAGTCTCAGAATCCATGCCTGCGCCGGTGTCGCTGATGGCCAGCATCACGTAGTTTCCGGGACTCAGCGGCGGGTGAACGCGCGCATGGTCCTCATCGATCGAAACATTGGAAGTCTCGATGGTCAGCTTTCCGCCGGAGGGCATGGCGTCGCGCGCGTTTACGGCCAGATTCATGATGACCTGTTCAATCTGTCCCGCATCTGCCCGCACCGCGCCCAGTCCGGCTGCCGGAACCATTACCAGGTCGATGTCCTCACCGATGACGCGGGTCAACATCTTCAGGTTTTCCGTGACCACGCCGTTCAGGTCAAGAATTTTCGGCGCCAGCATCTGCTTCCGGCTGAAGGCGAGGAGTTGGCGGGTGAGCGATGTGGCTCGTCCCGCGGCATTGGCAATTTCCTGTGCTGGAGCGCGCAGGGCCGGTTCGGGGCCGAGGCGATCGAGAAGAAATTCCGAGTATCCTGAAATAACCATCAGAAGGTTGTTGAAATCGTGCGCGATGCCACCTGCAAGTCTCCCGACGGCTTCCATTTTCTGCGACTGCCGCAGTTGCTGCTCGAGGGCGCGGCGCTCGGTCACATCTTCGGCAAAGAGTTCGAAAGTCTTTTCCTTGCCCCCATCAGAGACGGTGCGGCCAGAAACGCGAATTTCCGTGGCACTCCCGTCCTTGCGCATCCACTCGACGATGAGGCCGTTGAAGGGCACCGCCGAGCGCAGATGGTCCGCCAACTCGAACCAGCGCTGCGTGTCGGAGTAGAGTGCGCCGAGGTGTTTGCCCAGCAGGTCCTTGGCCGAGGCGTAGCCCAGGATGGCGAGGAGGGCGGGATTCACGTCCAGGAGTTGGCCCATTGAATTGCAGCGGCAAATGCCGTACGGAGCGTTGGTTACCAGAGACCGGAAGTTCATTTCGGAGCGTCGCAGCCCCTCCTGCGCGGCTCGCAGTGCAGCGTTGAACCAACAGATCAGAGCCGCCAATACGACGAACAATGCCAGACGCAACATCGTCGAACGGAATTGCGCCGGAGTCTGCTCTCCGGAAAATGAGAAGTAGGCACTGACGGTGAGGGCGAACGAAGTGGCCACCAGGCCCGGCTTCCAGCCGCCGTACCAGGCGCTAACCATCACGGCGACGGCGAAGACCGCCAGCCGGCTTTCCATAATGTTGGGTAGCAGCACTGCCGGGATCAGCGCCAGAGTTGTGCTGAGCACCGCTACTCCGTAGCGCAGAATTGGCGCACGGGCAGGCGGGATGCGGAGTAGGGGGAGGGTTACTCGCATGTAAACCATGCTAGTCCCAAGTTTTGAAATGCGCGAGATTACAGGAGTTCATTCCAAATTCTCGGGCTGCCTGCTTTCTTAGCGCCGCACTGTAGGCCAAACAGACAATGCTGGGATGTGCTATCGGCCAATGACCTGAACCGTGCCGCTGGCCGCCAGGAATCTCAATTTCAGCACAGAGCCTTAGACGCAGAAGTCGCAAGACGGCCGCGGAGAGCGCGGAGAAACCTTGCAGCAGGCAAACCGAATCACCGCTCGGGCAAAGTTGGGCTTGCCAAGCGGGGCTGGGAACCTAGAGACTAGCGGCGCATGAATATTGGATTGTTTGGCGGCACCTTTGACCCGATTCACCGCGGGCACCTGGCCCTGGCACGCGCGGCGCGGGACAGCTGTAAGCTTTCGCGCATCTTCTTCGTGCCCGCCAACATTCCGCCGCACAAGCAGCGTCAGCCGTTGTTGGCCTTTCCGCACCGCTACGCCATGATTGCGCTCGCCACGGCAGAAGAGAAGGACTTTGTGCCGTCGCTGCTCGAAGCTCCGGAAGACTTTGACGCAGGCAGCCCGGGCAAAGAGAAGACGCGCGCGGCCAAACCCAACTACACCATCGAGACCGTCAAGCGGCTGAAGCAATTCTTCAAGAAAGCGGACCGGCTCTTTCTGCTTGTCGGCATTGATGCCTTCTCTGACATCGCGAAGTGGCACCAGGCAGAGTCGCTGTTTCGTGAGTGTGAGTTTGTGGTTGCCAGCAGACCGGGTTTTTCTCTTGCCGATGTTGCTAATGCGCTGCCCACGAGCCTGCGTCCGCGGGTGGAGGTGACGCGTCCGTTTCATAAGCAAGCCGCCACGGGGGATCTTGTGCTGAAAGGCGTGAGCATTCATCTGCTCGACGAGGTCTACCAGCCGATTTCTTCCACGGCGATTCGCGAGGCTGCTGCTACCGGGAAACCGCTTGGCCGGTTCGTGGAACCTTCGGTGGCGGACTACATCAAGAAAATGGGACTGTATAAAGGTCGTTAGTCGTCAGCCGTGGTCGTTGGTCAAGCTTTTCGCTGGGCGCCAATATCTAACCTGCGAAACGCTGCGAAGCGCTGTCGTTTACAATGGGAACTCTGCCCGAGTTGGGCCAACGACTAACGACCAACGACTATCGACCGACCTCTGCATGAAAAAAAGCGATTTGAAGCGACAGGTAACGGCAGCCATTCAGGCTTGCCTCGACAAAAAAGCGGAAGAACTTTCCATCCTGGAAATGGAGAAAGGGTCGGGAGCGTTCACCGACTACTTTGTGCTGTGCAGCGGCACGAACCCGCGGCAGGTCCAGGCTATCGCGGACGAAGTGGAGCTGCGCCTGAAGACGGCGGGCGTGCGTCCGGCGCACGTCGAAGGTTACAAGCAGGGCGAATGGATTCTGGTTGACTACGTGGATTTCGTCGTCCACGTTTTTTCTGAAAAGGCACGGAAGTTTTACGATCTGGAGCGGCTGTGGAAGACGGCGAAGCGGCTGGAGCCCACGGAATTGAAGCCGAAGACCCGGGCGAAGGCGACGCCCAAGCCCAAGGCAACTTCTCCATTGCGGGTTGCTGCTCCTCGCCGCAAGAAGGCTTAGCCTCGTTGCGGTTAAAACGAAACTCTTTTCCTCTGCTCTTGCTCTGCACGCTATATGACCACATCCTCCAAAGCGAATTTTTCCTCGGAGCCCAGCTGGGGAAGTTCTTACCGCCTCATCGCCTCCGAGAAGTGGAAGGCGAAGTCGGCGGCGATGGGTAAGGCGGTGACGGACGCGCTAGTGGAATATGCGCGGCCGAAGCCGGGGATGCGAGTTTTAGATTTGGCCAGCGGCACGGGCGAGCCGGCGATCAGCCTGGCCGTGCGCGTGGGAGAGCAGGGACAGGTCACGGCTCTTGATCTGAGTGCCGAGCTGTTGGAGATTGCAAAAGGACGAGCGGAGGAGCGAGGCCTCAATAATTTTTCCACCCAACAAGCGGACGCACACGCTTTGCAGTTCGCGGACAGCAGTTTTGATCTTGCCACTTGCCGCTTCGGAGTGATGTTCTTCCGTGATCCGGTGCTCGCCATAGGGGAGGTGCGGCGGGTTTTGCGAAGCGGATCCCGTGCGTGTTTTTTGGCTTGGGGGACGTTCGATCAGCCGTACTTCCAGACCACCATGGGGGTAGTGCACCGGCATGTGGGAGGTCCGCCACTGCAGCCGGGCGGCCCGGATCCGTTTCGCTTTGCCGAGCCCGGAACTCTTTCCACAGTGCTAAAGACCGCCGGTTTCCGCGAGGTGGAGGAGGAAACGAAGAAATTACCGTGGACCTGGCCTGGGACGCCGGAAGAAGTGTGGGAGCAGCTACGATCGATCGCGGTGCCGTTCGGTCCGATGCTCGATCGGGTGCCGTCAGAGATGTGGCCGCGGATTCATGCGGAAGTTCGCGCAGCCATCGGGCAATATGTTGACGGGGAGAACATTGCGTTTGGAGCGTCTGTGGTGCTGGCATCAGGAAGCAAGTAAAGTTTATTCCCCCGACGTGAAAATCAAGATCGCATGGATGGGAAAGACGAAAGAGCCGGCGATTCAGTCGCTGACGGACGAGTATCTGAAGCGCATTTCGCGTTATTCGCAGGTTGAAGGACTGGCACTGCGGGACGAAGCTGCGCTTCTGCAAGTGTGCCGGAGGGCGGCAAGGGCTAGCAAAACAACGGGCGAGAAGTCGACGCTGGTGGTGATGGACTCGCGGGGGAAACAGTTTTCATCAGAAGAGTTCGCGCGTTTTCTGGGAGACTATCAGGATCGCAATCCGCTGCCGTTAGTCTTGGCGATTGGTCCGGCGGATGGCTTCAGCGACGCGGCTCGGAGCAAAGCGCAGTATACGATTTCACTAGGCACGATGACGCTGGCGCACGAATTGGCTCGCGTGATTTTGCTGGAGCAGGTGTACAGGGCATTCACAATTCTGAGAGGCCATCCTTATCATTCAGGGCATTAGCAGTTCAAACTGGGCGACGTGGACCTTTGTGCATTGTTCTTGAGCTCCGTGACGACCTATATTTGTATGAAGGACGGGGCAAGTCGCTCCTGCTGCAATCATAGGGAGAAAAAGTTATGAGAGATGTGATGGAACTGTTGCGGGCGAAAGAACAAGAGTTGGTGAAAGTGAAGCGGCAGGTCGAGGCTCTGCGGATTGCGGCGCCGCTGTTGGGTGGAGAACAGGATCAAACCTCGCCTTCGAACGGGCCGGCGATGGTCAAGGAAGCAAGTCGTTTGGGATGATTCCTTCCCCGATAAGACAGCCAATTGGAATGCGCCGCCAGCTCACTGCGTGACGGTGGCCTGGTAGCTGACGGTTTGCCAGTGGCCGTTGCGGCGCACCCAGACGCGGGTGTAGCGATAGGGGCCGCTGAAGTCTTCGCCCAATTGGTGGCCTCTGACGTCTGCGCGTGCGGTGACCACTGCGGTATCGCCATAGAGCCGGACCACCATGTCAGTGACGTTCATGGACTCATAGCGGAGTTGGCCGCTGCGCCGGGCGGAAATCGTTTCCTGTTTGGTGGTGACCTGGCCGAGCGGGGTAATGGCGACGTAGTCCTCGGCCAGTGTGCGCAGAGAGAAATCAGCATCGCGGCGGAGGCTGGCTTCTTTGGCCTGACGCTCCATGTCGACGATCTGGCGAATGGTTTCCTGTTCGGCGGAATCGAAGCCGGGCCTGGGGTGAACGGCAACGTGCTGGGCGGAAAATGCAGGCAAGGCCGCGAGCACGCAAAACAATAACACAGCACAATTGTTCGTCACGACGAGACCTCCGGCAGTCTGCCAGGGGGACAGAGATCTGCTTGCTCCCGAGTACGCAAGGTTGGATGCACGAGTTCCGTGGAAAGATCGGTACTTTTCGCAAGTGCCAGCATAACTCGAAACGATGGAAGGAATGCTAAAAGAGGGTGCCAACTTATGAAGGAGCGTCGGTGGCGGCTTTTTGTTTGAGTTTTTCCGATTGCCAACTCAGTTTTCGCGGAACATGGTTCGCCAATTGTCGTATAGAGACTACAGAGGGCGATATGAACAGTATCGGTGTCTGTCTCGTCTTGCTGGTTCCTGCCTTGCTGCAAGGTCAGAGTGCCCGCGATACATCGGTACAACAGAAGTTCATCACTGGAGGCACGATCCGCGTACACCTGGAGGCCGGCGGCTACACGATCACTCCCAGCGATTCGGAGATCATCCGCGTGACCTGCCGTGGTCGTTCGGAGGAGCAACTCCGGCACGTAAAGGTAGAGATTAAAAGGACAGATGGAAGTGCGGCCGTTTATATTTCCGACACCCCGAACAACAACTTCCACGCCACCATCGAAGTTCCGCGTCGTTCGAATCTTTGGGTCAGATTGTCGGCCGGGGAACTGGTCGTCGAAAGCGTGGAAGGCGACAAAGATATGGAAGTTCGTGCGGGACGGATTCAAGCCGACGTGCCCCACCCGGAACAGTACGGCCGTCGCGATGCCTCGGTTCTGACGGGCAGCATCAACGCCTCTGCATTCGACGTCTCCAAAGGAGGCCTGTTCCGATCATTCGAGCAGAGAGGCCCCGGCAAGTACCGCCTGCATGCTCACGTGATGACGGGAGAAATTTATCTGCGCGGAAGCAACTGAGCTGGGGCGCCTGCCCACGCTCGACCTGCGCGTTTCCCTCTCTACGGGGAGGGCTTTCTAGTAGAATCGAACCTTCTTCAACTATGACTGACGTACGTCGCGGGCTGATCATCGTGAACACCGGCCCTGGAAAAGGGAAGACGACCGCGGCGATGGGGACCGCTTTGCGCGCGGTGGGGCAGGGGATGCGCGTGCTGATGCTCCAGTTCCTGAAAGGTTCGTGGCACTATGGGGAACTGGATGCCGTGAAAGCCTTCGGGGACAAGTTCGTGATGAAGCAAATGGGACGGGGATTTGTGAAGGTTGGCGCACAGAAGCCGGACCCGGAAGATGTGAAGATGGTGGAGGAGGCGTGGGCCGAGGGAGAGAAGGCGATCCAGTCGGGTGAGTGGGATCTGGTGGTGTTGGATGAGATCAATTATGCGATCAGTTATGGCATGCTCGATCCGGCAAAGGTTGTGGAGAGTTTGAAGAAGAAACCGGAGATGGTGCATGTCATCTTGACGGGAAGGAACGCGCACCCCACAATTGTCGAGGCTGCTGATACGGTGACGGAAATGCGGCAGGTGAAGCACGCTTATGAGAAGGGTGTGATGGCGCAGAGGGGTATTGAGTACTGAATTGAGTAATTTGGTAATTGAGTTAATTGAGTAATTTTCAAACCAGGATTTGACCGCTGGTTTTTCAATTACCAAATTACTAAATTACCCAATTGCTAAATCCTTATGGCTTGGTTCAAGCGTGAATCCGGGGAACTGAATGCTTCGGGCGAGAAGACGGTTCGCACCGAAGGGTTGTGGGTGAAGTGTGAGGAATGCCGGCAGATCATCTGGAAGAAAGATCTGGAAGAGAATTTGAATGTGTGTCCGAAGTGCGAGAAGCACTTTCGCATTGACGCCCGGACCCGGCTGGCGCTGCTGCTGGACGAAAATCAGTATGAGACGTTCGATGGGGATTTGTCGTCGACCGATCCGCTGAAGTTTGTGGATCTGAAGCCGTATTCGTCGCGGCTACGGCAGGCGCAGCACGACACGGGGCTGAAAGATGCGGTGATCAACGCGCGAGGCAAGCTGCTGGGACATCCCGTGATCGCCAGCGTGATGGAATATGCGTTCATTGGCGGCAGCATGGGCGCGGTGGTGGGTGAGATGATTACCCGGGCGGTGGAGCGCGCGGTGGATTCGAAGACTCCGCTGATTATTGTGTCGGCTTCTGGTGGAGCGCGGATGATGGAGGGCGTGGTCAGCCTGATGCAGCTGGCCAAGATTTCGGCGGCGCTGGCCCGGCTGGACAAGGCGAAGGTCCCGTATATTTCCGTGCTGACCGACCCGACCACAGGCGGGGTGACTGCGTCATTTGCCATGCTGGGCGATTTGAATATTGCGGAACCGGGGGCGCTGATCGGGTTTGCCGGGCCGCGGGTGATCGAGCAGACGATCCGGCAGAAATTGCCGGCTGGATTCCAGCGCAGCGAATTTTTGCTGGCGCATGGGATGCTGGACGCGGTGGTACATCGCAAGGAAATGAAGCCTTATATTGCGCGGGCACTGGATTTTATGGTGGCGTAGGATCGCTGTTCGCTATTCAGCTCTCAACCATCAGCGAAATCCGCCGGGTGATTCGCCAGGATCTGTCACGCTTCGAATCTTGTCTTCCAACTTGATCATCTGAAGATACAAGCTGCAAGCTGACGGCTTGATAGCTGAGAGCTTCTTATGTCCTACGAGACCGCAGTTGCGAGCATGTTTGCGCTTGGACACGAACTGGCGCAGACGCCTTCGCACAAGTTTGACCCGGAGCACATGCGGGTGTTGTTGGCCGCGCTGGATCATCCGGAGCGGCGCTTCGCCGGTGTGCTGATTGCGGGGACGAACGGCAAGGGTTCGACGGCGGCCACGCTGGCATCGATCCTGCGGGTGTCGGGAATGAAGACGGGGTTGTACACGTCGCCCCATCTGGTGCGGATCAACGAGCGCATCCAGGTGGACAGCCAGGAGATCAGCGATGACGAATTCGCGTCTCTGCATGACGTGGTGGATCGGGTTGCGGAGAAGCTGGCGGGGCGGGCGGAGTTGCCGTGGCATCCCAGTTTTTTTGAAATGATGACTGCAATTGCCTTCGAGCATTTTGCACGGAAACGGGTGGAGCTTGCGGTGCTTGAAGTTGGGATGGGTGGGCGGCTGGATGCGACGAATGTTGTGGAACCGCGCGTGAGTGTGATTACCGACATTTCGCTCGATCATCAGAAGTATCTGGGGAATACGGTGGGCGAGATTGCGCGAGAGAAGGTGGGGATTATTCGTCCGGGTGGCGCGGTGGTGGTACTTCCGCAGCAGCCCGAGGCCAATGACGTGATCGGGAATACGATTCTGGACCTGGGCGCGCGCGCGGTGAACGCGGTTCCCTACGTGCCGCCGGTTTCGCCTGCGAGTCCCCAGTACCGAGTACCTAGTACCGAGCAAGGCAATTCCGGGTTCTTGTATCGCTATCCGCTCGCGGTACTGGGGGAACAGATTTTGGTTGAGACGGCATTGGTGGGACGGCACCAGTTACGCAATGTCGCGTTGGCGATTGCGGCGGCAGTGGAGTTGAGTCAGCAGGGATTCGGCGGAATCACCGCGAGAGGCATCGAACGAGGCATCCGCGAGACTCGGTGGCCGGGGCGGTTTCAGGTGATCGCGGCGCAGGCGGGATGGCCGGAGTTAGTCCTCGATGTGGCGCATAATCCGGCGGGCGCGTGGGCGCTTCGTTCCGCACTTTCGGAGCGGTATGAAGACCGTGCGCTGATTTTTGTTTTCGGAGCGATGCGGGATAAGGCAATCTCGGAGATGACGGAGATTCTGTTCCCGCTGGCGGAGCGGGTGATCGCGACCCGGCCGGAGAATCCGCGAGCGGCGTCGGGGGAGGAAATTCGGCAGGCGGCGGCTCGAACCGGCGTCGAAGTAGAGGTAGTCGAGGAAGTACAGGGCGCGCTGGAGCGGGCTCGATCACTGGCGAGGGCGGGGACGGTAGTCGTGATTACTGGTTCGATTTATCTGGTTGGCGAAGTGATGCGCATCGTTGGCGCGGAAGTTTAGAGCAGCGCCTTCCGGTGGTTTTCCCCTAGAATGGAAGTGTGCAGGAAGTGAATTCGTCATCATCAGTGGAAGTGGAGCGCAGCGCGGAGGCAGAGCCGGTGGTTGCGCCGCGACAAAGTCCGCACGCAACCCCCGGGAAGAAATACGGGTGGCTGAGCCGGCTGCGGTCATATTTGATTCTTGATCCGCTGGTCTGGCTGTACACGCTGGTTCTCGGAATACTGGCGCTGCCGGGCGGATTGTTTGACCGGAGCGGACGACGGTTGCACTGGTTTTCGCGGGCTTGGTCGTGGCTCATCATGAAAACGATCTTGTCGCCGGTGAAAGTTACGGGTCTCGACCAGATCGATACTTCGAAGGCCCATGTTTACGCGGTGAATCATGCTTCGGCCCTGGATATTCCGGTTCTCTACGTTAATCTTCCGTTTCAATTCCGCATCGTTTTCAAGAAGGAATTGTTGTCGTATCCGATTGTGGGCTGGCAGTTGAAACGTTCGGGGCAAGTTTGCATCGACCAGCAGAAGCCGACCAACTCGATCGCAGCAATCCGTTCAGCAGTGAAAAGTCTGAAGGGCGGCATGCCGCTGGTCATTTATCCCGAAGGTGGCCGCACTCCGGACGGCGAGATCAAGCCGTTTCTGCCGGGGGCTTTTTTTCTGGCGATCAAAGCACAGGTGGATATTGTGCCGGTGGCGCTGGTGGGTACTTTCGAACTGCTGCCGATGAACACGTACCACATTAAATGCCGGCCGCTGGAGATGCGCGTGGGCGAGCCGATCCCGACCGCGGGGTTGACGATGCGGGATCTGGAGGCGGTGTCGGAGAAGGTGCGGAAGGCGATGGAGGATTTGTATTTACTCGAAATGATTCGCTGAAGGCAGGACGCAACCATTCTTATCGAAGGGTGAAGTTTACTTGAATAAGTGTGTCGACTTCTAATGGCCTACCCAGAATAAGATAGGGCTTGTATTGCCACTGACGGACCGCCTCCATGGCGGACGGGACAAGCATTTCCGGCCCCGACGTTGCCTGTAAGTCCGCGATTTTGCCGTCCTTGCCGATTATTGCGTGCAATAATACCGATCCCTGAATTCGATTTGCCTCGGCTCCCGCTGGGTAAGAAGGGTTTACTTTCCTTAACAATAGGCCCTGACTGACGCCGCTGGACACGCGGACTCGCAGTGGAAACCTTGAAATGTGATCAAGGTCCGCAACCACGTCCTTCGTCTCCGCCACGTCGTCGGGGAGAACGAAGTTGAAGGTTACCCTGGCAACCAACGCGAGTGGCTTGCTCTCTCTTAAGCTGGGCTTGAATTTCCAACTTCTTGCCGCTTCCTCGGCGGCGGCGGCAAGGACTGGGTCACCTTTGTCGATGCGAACACTTTCCACTTCCCCAGATTCGGAGACGAGTATGTTCCCAACTACTTGGCCTTGAATTTTCCGCTCTTTCGCCGCCTGAGGGTAAATCGCCTTCGAGATTTCGATAGGCTCCAGCTTTAACTCTTCAGGCTGCAGCTGAGGAGAGCCTTGGTCCGTCACGGAAGCAGTCGAAGCTGCCGGAACTGTGTGGGTGGAACTCGTTTGACCCACACCCGAGCAGCAACTCAGGCCGATTAAGACAGACAACTTCCAAGCAGTTAACATGACGGGCGATGATTCTACAGCAATAATCGCGTCTTAAAACGCATTTCCGTACATAGCCCCTGCTTTCACGAAAAATCCCGCGTAACCTTTTTCTGGGCTTAGCCGTTATCCCTGTGTAACACTACTCCGCGCGGAGAATTCGTTGAAGGCTCTGAGGAAAGAAGCGGACGAGCGGCTTCTCGTCGAGGCGGCGCAGAAGGACCCTGCGCGCTTTGCGGAGCTTTACGAGAACAATTTCGAGCGGGTGTATGCGTACGTCGTGCGGCGGGTGGGGGACCGCGCGGAAACTGAGGATCTGACCTCGGAGGTATTTCATCATGCGCTGTCGCACCTGAAGCGGTTCGAATGGCGGGGGATTCCGTTTGCGGCATGGCTCTACCGGATTGCCGCGAATCTGATTTCGGACCGCTGGCAGCGCCGGAGCCGCGAAAATGTTGCAGACGGGCCGGAGCGGATAGAATCCGCGGCGGCCAAGAGCTTGGAATTCGAAGAAGTGGAACGGCGGGCCACTTTGTTTCGGCTGGTGGATACTCTGCCGGCCGAGCAGCGGCGGGTGGTGGTGCTGCGCTTTGTGGAGCAGAAAAGCATTAAGGAAGTGGCGCAGGAGATCCGCAAGACCGAAGGCGCGGTGAAACAGTTGCAATTCCGCGCGTTGAGCAGCCTGCGGGCGCGCATGGAGGGTGCCGATGCCTAAGCGCTCTCTGGGACAAGGGAAGAACGATCCGGGAAAGAACCACGCGAAGAAGATCGAACAGCTAAACCGCGCCGTAGATGCTTTGCTGGCGAAGGCGGACGGCAAGTCTCCGAAGGTTGAAGCGGCGGTTGAGCCGCTGGTGCGCGTGGCGGCGGAGTTGCGCGGCCTGCCTCGCGAAGAATTCAAAGTACGACTTAAAGCCGAATTATTGGAAGGGAGAAAAGCTATGAGCACCGTTGCCGAACCCGTTGCGTCAGTTCTCACGAGCGCAAGCCCGAGGATGACCTTCAAAGATGCCGCCAAGGCGATCGAGTTCTACAAGAATGCTTTCGGCGCGCAAGAAACTATGCGCTTCGAAATTGGCGGTAAAATTCCGCACGCCGAAATCAGGATTGGAAACTCCCCCGTCATGCTGACCGAAGAGTGGCCGGAGGGCGGCCGGTTTAGTCCGGAGACGCTGGGAAATTCACCAGTCATGATGTCGCTGAGTGTTCCTGACGTGGACAAATTTTTCGCCCATGCGCTTAGCGCCGGAGCAAAGACCATGATTCCCATTGCGGATCAATTTTACGGACGTCGCGAAGGAACGCTCCAGGATCCCTTCGGATATCTGTGGTCTGTATCTACGGTCACAGAAGAGATGCCGGTCGAGGAGATGCACCGGCGCATGGATGCGATGACGAAAGGGGAAACGGCGAGCAAGAAATCGGCGGTGGATCCGGTTCCGCACGGGTTCCGCACGGTGACGCCGTATCTGATTTCGGCCGACGGGCCTGCGCTGATGGAGTTTGCCAAAGAGGCGTTCGGGGCCGAAGAGACTTTTCGTACCGTTGGATCGGCGGGGGGGCTGCACGGCGAGGTGCGGATTGGCGATTCCATGCTGATGATGGGCGGAAGCATCCCGGGACGCGAGTTCCGCGCCACACCCAATACTCACGCGCTGCATATCTATGTGGAGGACGCGGATGCAGTCTGCAAGAAGGCGCTGGCTGCGGGAGCGACCTTGATTGATGAGCCGCGCGACCAGGAGTATGGAGAGCGCTCCGCCAGCGTGAAAGATCCGGCGGGAAACTATTGGTACATCGCAACGCACAAGGGCGAGAGCTACATTCCCAAGGGTCTGAACAACGTGAATGCTTACTTGCATCCCCTGCGAGCCGAGCCCGTGATTACGTTCCTGAAGCGCGCGTTTGGGGCGCAGGAACTGGCGAAGTACGCTTCGCCCGATGGGGTGGTGCACCATGCGGAGATTCGCGTTGGCGATTCCGTGGTGGAGATGGGCGAGTCGCACGGGAAGTATCCGCCGATGCCAACTATGTTCTATCTTTATGTGCCCGATGGGGATGCAGTCTACCGGCGCGCGCTGGCTGCGGGGGCGACCTCTTTGCAGGAACCCGCGGACCAGCCCTATGGCGATCGTACGGCGGCGGTGAAGGATGCTTTTGGCAATCAGTGGTACATTGCGACACGTGTCAAGGACATTTCTTAGACGTGGACGTTGCATGATGTGGAGACAGAAGTGAAGCCGGCCCAGGCGGAACCTTTAATTCGGAACGTCTCGGATACGGCTCGCTGGGTCGCCTACTATCGCGCCGAAGAGAGCAGTCGTCCCGATGCAATCTTCAGCGATCCCTTTGCGCGACGTCTGGCCGGAGAGCGGGGAGAGCAGATTGCGCGATCCGGCCCCTTCACGGGAAAGGCCTCGTGGCCGTTCGTTGCGCGCACGTATCTTTTCGACCGGATCATTCAGGAGCAAATCCAACAGGGCGCCGACATGGTCGTGAATCTTGCCGCTGGCCTGGATGCGCGGCCGTATCGTATGGCTTTGCCGTCCACTCTCCGGTGGATTGAGGTGGACCTGCCGGAGATTCTGGCGCACAAAGAGGAAATCCTGGGCATCGAAAACCCGGTGTGCATGCTGGAGAGAGTTCGGCTCGATCTATCGGATGTGGCAGCGCGCCGCCGGTTGTTTCAGGATCTGGGGAGTAAGGCGAGCCGGGCGTTGATTATCAGCGAAGGCCTGCTCGCCTATCTGACAGAGGAGGAAGTCGGAGCCCTGGCGCGGGACCTCGCCGCTCCTGAGAGCTTTCAATGCTGGCTTTTGGACTTCGGGTCGCCGGCGCTTATGAAGATGCTGAAGAAGAAAATGGGGGCGCAGATGACCCAGGCGCCGTTGAAGTTTGCGCCGGAAAGGGCCCTGAGTTTTTTATTCCCCACGGCTGGAAATTTCAAAGAGCGGATTCAGTGTTCAAGACGGCGGCGCGGATCAAGCGGCTCCCACTCTGGATGCGGTTCTTTGCCCTGCTGCCTGACTCTGGAGAATTCCGGGCTAATCGTCCGTGGTCGGCAGCGTGTTTGTTCGAGAAGGAGTAACTTGCCAACTCCCGGCAGCGTCGTTTGTACCATCGCCTCCGTTTGACCCTCCCGTATCCCTCCAATAAACTGAAATATTCAAGACACCTGCAGGTCTCAACTTATGGCAGACAGCATTCATGTGAAGCTTCCGGATGGAAGCGTGAAGGATGTTCCGAAGGGGACGACCGCGCTCGATATTGCGAAGTCGATCAGCCCGCGGCTGGCGGATGCGGCGCTGGTGGCCAAGACTAACGGCGATCTTATCGACCTCACCAAGCCGCTGGAGAAAGATACCGACCTGCGCCTGCTGACTGACAGAGACCCTGAGGCACTGGAAGTTTACCGACATTCGTCTGCACATTTGCTCGCCGCGGCGGTGTTGGAGCTCTTTCCTGAGACCAAGCTCGGCCACGGTCCGCCGACCGAGAGCGGATTCTTTTACGACTTTTACCGGCCGACTCCGTTTACGCCAGAGGATCTGGAAAAGATCGAGAGGAAGATGCAGGAGTTGGTGCAGCAGAACATTCCGTACGCGCGCGAATTTCTGCCTCGCGATCAGGGCTTGGCGGAGTTCAAAAAAGAAGGCGACTTCATGAAGTGCCACTTCATCGAGCAATTCACCAAGCCCGATGAAAAGATTTCGATTTACCGGACCGGCAAGTTTACGGATTTCTGCCGCGGTCCGCACATCCCTTCAACCGGCAAGATCAAGGCGTTCAAGCTGTTCAACGTTGCGGGCGCGTACTGGCTGGGGGACGAAAAGAATCAGCAACTGCAACGAATCTATGGGACTTCGTTTTTCTCCAAGAAAGATCTCGACGCCCACCTTCAGCAGGTGGAAGAAGCGAAGAAGCGCGACCATCGCGTGCTGGGGCAGCAGCTTGATTTGTTCTCGATCCAGGAACTGGCGGGGCCGGGACTGATTTTCTGGCACCCCAAGGGCGGGATCATCCGCAAGCAGATGGAAGACTGGATGCGCGAGGAGTACCTAAAGCGCGGCTACTCGCTGGTTTACACGCCTCACGTGGCGCGGCGGCAGTTGTTTTTTACGTCAGGACACGAGGGCTATTACGCGCAGAACATGTTCGATGCCATGGAGCTCGACGACGCCGAATACCGGCTGAAGCCGATGAATTGCCCTGGGCACATTCTGATTTACAAGGATTCGTTGAAGTCCTACCGCGATCTGCCAGTGCGGCTGGGTGAGTTGGGAACGGTGTATCGGTACGAGCGCTCGGGAGTGATGCACGGATTGTTGCGCGTCCGCGGATTCACGCAGGATGACTCGCACATCTTCTGCACGCCGGAGCAGGTTGAAGACGAGATTACCGGTTGTCTCGTTTTTGCCCTGGATGTGCTGAAGGACTTCGGCTTCGACCAGTTCCAGACCGAGCTTTCAACCTGGAATCCTGACGACCGGAAGAATTTCGTGGGCAGCGAAGAGCAGTGGATCCACGCCACGGAATCGCTCGAGAAGGTGCTGAAACGCAGGAAGATCGAGTACAAGACCATGCCCGGCGAGGCGGCATTTTACGGGCCGAAGATTGACATCAAGCTGGTGGATGCAATCGGACGGTTGTGGCAGCTCTCGACGATACAGGTCGACTTCAACCTGCCGCAACGCTTCGGCCTGGAATACGTTGCCGAGGACGGTTCGCGCAAGCAGCCGGTGATGGTGCATCGCGCGCTGTTCGGCTCGGTCGAGCGTTTCTTCGGCGTGCTGATCGAGCACTATGCGGGCGCATTCCCGGTGTGGCTGTCACCGGTGCAGGTGGCGATGATCCCGATCAGCGAGCGGCATGCGGACTATGCCAACAAAGTTGCGGATCAGCTCAAGGCGATCGGCGTGCGTGTGGAGGTAGATGCGCGCAACGAGAAGATGAATGCCAAGATCCGCGAGCATGCCATGCAGAAAGTGCCGTTCCTGCTTGTCGTCGGAGATAAAGAGGCTGAGGCGGGGAAGGTGAACGTGCGCACGCGCGGGAAAGAGAAAACTGAGGACATGAGTGCTGGGGAGTTTGTGGAGAAGATTCGGAAGCTGATTGCGGAGAAGAGTTCCGGGCTGTAGGGCATTTTCGCCACGAAGTCACGGAGAAAGTCTTTTTGTGGTATGGGGGCAGTTGAGTTTTGACTGTCCCCATAGGTGTTTTTGGCCTGGCCGGTTGTACCATGTTGGCGTGCATGAACTGGCGGAGCGCGTGCTGGCACATATCCGGCGGGAGGAATTGCTGCGGGCTGGGGACCGGCTTGGGGTTGCGGTTTCGGGCGGGATTGATTCGCTGGCGCTGCTGCGGTTGCTGATCGAATTACGTCAGGAACTCGGCCTCGTCCTTTCTGTTGTTCATTTCAACCACAAGCTGCGCGGGGCGGAGTCGGATGCGGATCAGGAGTTTGTTGCGGGACTGGCTGGTGAGCATCGGCTGGAGTTTTATTGCGCCGCCGGTGATGTGGCGCGACATGCGGCGAAAGAGCATTCAGGAACGGAAGCGGCGGCGCGGGAAATGCGGCATGGATTTTTTCGCCGGCTCCTGGGATCGGGTGAAGGCGGCGAGATCGAGCCCGGCGTCCCTCAGGGGCTAAAGCCCGAGTCCCGTGCGGAGTCTAACGGCACGGCTGAAGCCGTGCCCTTCCCGAACCCAGTTGCTTCGCAGCCAAAGGTGACCAAGATCGCCACCGGCCACACGCTCGACGATCAAGCTGAGACCGTGCTCATGCGGCTGATTCGCGGCACCGGCCTGCGTGGCCTGGGTGGAATCCATCCCCGCATCGTGGTCGAGGACGAAAACGAGCAAGGCCACCGAGAAATCGTGCGGCCGCTGCTAGGAATTCGCCGCCGCGAACTCGAACAGTATCTGACCGAAATCAAACAGCCCTGGCGCGAAGACTCGTCGAACACCGATAACAAGTTCACGCGCAACCGTGTCCGCAAGTTGGTGCTTCCCCTGCTGGAGCGGGAGTTCAATCCAGCAGTGGCCGAGAGTTTCTCTGAACTCGCCGAGATCGCCCGCGACGAGGAGGACTACTGGGAGAACGAAATTTCCGGCTGGTTGGGGACGGTAGTGCAGTGGTCTGCGCCCGCATGGGCTCGCGAGGCGCAAGAGGTAAGCCTCGTTCAAATTGCCCCGATCAGTGGCCATCCCTCGCCGAGTCTGCCCGTGGATTCAAGCTTGCGGTCACGCATCGCCGATGCGCCGTGGCTGGTCATGGACGCCTCCGTGAGCCGCCCCTGGTTGCTGACCGAGCCGCGCGCGGTGCAGCGCAGAGTACTAAAAGCAATCGGCGAGCAGGCGGGGATTCCGCTGGAGTTCAAGCACATCGAAGAAATCCTGCGGTTTGCGGGCGAGGACAGTCCGTCGGGCAAAGAACTCTCGCTGCCTTTGGGGTGGAAGATTCGACGTGAGCCGGAGGCTATGGTTTTTCTCACGCCTGACCTACGGCGTCAGGGGCGGATTTCGGACTATGAATACCCGCTGGCGGTGCCCGGACGGGTGCTCGTGCCTGAGTTGGGGGTAGTAATCGAAGCGTTGCTGGTTGCTCCCGAGATGACTCCGGAGGCGCGGGTGGCGGAGTATAATCCGCAACAACTTCTCCGTGCAGAATTGTTGCCGGCACAACTGATCGTGCGCAACTGGCGTGCAGGCGACCGGTTTTGGCCTGCGCACACGAAGTCGCCCCAGAAGATCAAGGAGTTGTTGCAGGAGCAGCATGTGGCACAGCCTCAGCGCAAGCGCTGGCCGGTTGCGGTGAGTGGAAACGAGATTGTCTGGATGCGCGGCTTTCCGGTTCCCGCTCGATTGCTTGCGAAGGCAGGGCAGGAGGCGGCTTTGATTCGAGAGATGCCGTCGGCGGACGAGGGGCACACGGTCTAGCGTTCGTCGAACAGCAGACTGGTCTACTGGTAGTTGCAAAGAGGATCCGGAGGCACGCCACTTCATGAGCGGGTTGAAAACCGAGTCACTTCGCCAGGTCATTGCGGCCGAGCAGATCCAGAAGCGTGTGAAGGAACTCGGACGCCATATCTCCGACGACTACCAGGGACAGACGATCCAGGCGCTGGCCGTTCTGGAAAACGCGTTCATGTTCATGGCCGACCTGGTGCGGGCATTGGACGTTCCTGTGGTGTGCCAGTTCATCAAGCCCAAATACAGCAAGCAGCCCAGCAAGCAGGGTGGGCAGGCGACGGAGATCATGGAGATATTCTTCAGCCATGAACCCGATATTCGGGGGCAACATATCCTGCTGGTTGAGGGCCTGGTGCATTCTGGCGTGACGAGCGAATTTCTGATGAACGACTTGCGCGCTCGCGGGGCGGCTTCGGTGAAGCTGGTTACGCTGCTGGACCGGCAGTCGGCGCGCCGCGTGGCTTTACAGCCTGATTATTTTGGCTTTCTGGTGGACGAAACCTTCCTTGTGGGCTACGGTCTCGGCGCTGTAGAGCAGATCAATCGCAATATCCCCTACCTGGCGGCAAGCCCAGTTCCCCAGATGACTTAAGTTATGCGGAGGATGACGCGCCTTTTTCCGAAGGAAAAGGTAGAATAGTGACCTTAGGGATTTTCCCTAATCGAAATTGTTCTGGCGGCATCTAACTTAGAGGTAGGAGCCTCGGGGTTTCGCGCCAAGCGGGCCGGACTCCGGTTTCTTGAGGAGCTTTTGGTGAATTCGACAGTAAAAACCGTTGTCTTCTGGGTGGTCATTGCGCTATCTGGCGCGTTGTTGTGGACCGTGATTCAGCAGGGGCGCAGTGGACAGAAGGAAAAAGAAGTTAACTCCTCTCAGTTCATGAGTGAAGTGGCGCAGGGAAACGTACAGGAAGTAACCGTCGACGGCCAGAATGTACGCGGAAAGTACCGCGACGGTTCTGTGTTCCATACCACGGTTCTCGTGAATTATCCCGAACTGTTTAAGACGCTTTACGAGAAGAACGTGTCGGTGAACGTTAAGGACGTCAACGGGGGAAGCTGGCCGCTGCAATTGCTTGGCACCTGGGCTCCGCTGATTCTGCTGGGCGCGCTGTGGTTCTTCATGATCCGGCAGATGCAGACGGGCGGCAATAAGGCGCTCTCCTTCGGCAAGAGCCGGGCGCGGCTGCTTTCAATGCAGCAGAAAAAAGTCACGTTCAAAGACGTGGCAGGTGTGGAAGAGGCTAAGGAAGAGCTCCGCGAGATTATCGAATTCCTGCGGGAGGCGCAGAAGTTCCAGAAACTTGGCGGCAGGATTCCCAAGGGAGTGCTGCTGGTGGGGCCACCGGGAACCGGCAAGACGCTCTTGGCGCGGGCCGTTGCCGGCGAAGCTAACGTTCCTTTCTTTTCGATCTCCGGCTCGGATTTTGTGGAGATGTTCGTGGGCGTCGGCGCCAGCCGCGTGCGCGACCTTTTCGAGCAGGGCAAGAAGAATGCTCCGTGCATCATTTTCATCGACGAGATTGACGCTGTGGGACGACATCGCGGTGCAGGCTTGGGTGGTGGTCACGATGAGCGCGAGCAGACTTTGAATCAATTGCTGGTAGAGATGGACGGTTTCGAGTCGAATGAGGGCGTGATTCTCATGGCGGCGACAAACCGGCCCGATGTACTGGATCCCGCGTTGCTGCGGCCGGGACGGTTTGACCGGCGCGTGGTAGTAAGTCGCCCGGATGTGCGCGGGCGCGAAGAGATTCTGCGGGTGCATACGCGCAAGATTCCTCTTGCCGAGGATGTTGAACTTTCTGTGCTGGCCCGCGGCACACCGGGATTTTCCGGCGCGGACCTGGCCAACATGGTGAATGAAGCGGCGTTGGCGGCGGCGCGGCAAAACCGCAAGGCTGTGCTGATGTTTGACTTCGAGGTCGCCAAAGACAAGGTCCTGATGGGAGTGGAGCGCAAGTCACTAATCCTTTCTGACGAGGAAAAGAAGGTGACGGCATACCACGAGGCCGGCCACGCCTTGGTGGCGGCGAGGCTTCCCGGGTCCGATCCGGTGCACAAGGTGACAATCATCCCGCGCGGTATGGCTTTGGGCGTGACGATGCAGTTGCCCATTGATGATCGGCACAACTACACCAAGGAATATTTGAAGACCGACCTGGCGATTCTGATGGGCGGGCGTTTGGCCGAGGAATTGTTCCTGAACCAGATGAGCACGGGTGCTGGAAACGACATCGAGCGGGCCACCGAAATGGCGCGCAAGATGGTCTGCGAATGGGGCATGAGCGATCTTGGCCCGCTAACCTTCGGCAAGAAGGAAGAGCAGATTTTCCTGGGCCGCGAAATCAGTCAGCACCGCGACTACAGCGAGGACACCGCCATCAAGATTGACAATGAAGTTCGCAAGCTGGTGAACCAGGGCTACGAAACGGCAAAAAGCATTCTGGAAGGCAGCCGCGAAACGCTGCAGAAGATCGCGGCGGCGTTGCTGGAGCGGGAAGTGCTGGACGCATCCGAAGTGCTGCTGCTCGTGGATGGTAAGGAATTGCCTCCGATGAAGTCTCCTTCCAAACCGGACGACGGCGTGCAGCAGGTCTTGAAGCCGGAGCCGGGACGAGGAATCGTGAAGGGCGGAGAAAGCCCGGCGCGAGCGTGAACTGAGTTGATGGTTAGAGAATCAAGGGCGGCCTGATGGCCGCCCTTACTTTTGCTCTGGATTTACCCGTTTACGATACTCATCATGTGCTCGGGATAACGCTGCCCGGCAGCAGCGCCCGTGGGAAAGATTTCCTCGATATGCCGCAAGTCCTCGACGGTAAGCTTCACGTCGAGCGCGGCGACGTTCTCTTCCAGATACTTACGGTGCTTGGTGCCGGGAATGGGGACTATGTTGTTGTCCCGCGCGAGCACCCACGCCAGCGCGAGTTGAGACGGCTTGCAGCCCTTCTTCTTTGCGATTTCCTCAACTCCGCGCACGAGGTCGAGGTTCTTCTGGAAGTTCTCGCCCTGGAAACGAGGAGAATTCCTGCGATAGTCGTCTTGCGGAAAATCTTCAAATCGGGTGAATTGCCCGGTGAGAAAGCCGCGTCCGAGCGGACTGTAGGCAACAAAGCCGATGCCGAACTCGCGGCAGGTGTCGAGAAGCTCCGTTTCCGGCTCGCGGCTCCAGAGTGAGTATTCGGTTTGCAGCGCGGTGATGGGATGAACTTTTACGGCGCGGCGAAGGGTTTGGGGCGATGCCTCAGAAAGTCCGATATGCCGGATTTTTCCTTCCCGCACCAAGTCCGCCATTGCGCGAACCGTTTCTTCAATTGGGGTGGCAGGATCGACACGATGCTGGTAATAAAGGTCGATCGTCTCGACGCCCAGCCGGCGCAGGCTTGCTTCGCAGGATCGTCGGACGTAGTCGGGCTTGCCGTTTACACCGCGCGCCGAGGGGTTCGCGGGATCGCGCACGATTCCGAATTTCGTGGCCAGCACAATCTGGTCGCGCTTGCCTTTAATCGCGCGGCCCACCAGTTCTTCATTCTTGTAGGGGCCGTAGACATCCGCGGTATCGAGAAAATTGATGCCCAGCTCGAGGGCACGGTGGATGGTGGCGATAGATTCTCCGTCATCGCCTGGACCGTAAAATTCCGACATGCCCATGCAGCCGAGTCCGATAGCAGAGACCTTGAGGCCACTGCGTCCAAGTTCGCGAAATTGCATGATGATTCCTTTCGGAAAGCGTTGCGTTTATCAGAGTGGCTGCTTAGTAGATGCGGATGAGTGGCTTCTGGGATTCAGTGACATCGCCGATTTGGCGGGCTGGAACTCCAGCGTTCTGCATATCGAGGAGAAGCCTGTCGCATTCGTCCCCGGCGATCGAGATGAGAAGTCCGCCGGCGGTCTGCGGGTCGAAAAGGAGAGCCTTGAGGTCGTTGCTGATAGGGGCCTCATAGCCGACCATGCACTCGGCGAAATCGCGGTTGTTGTTAAGGCCGGCAGGAACATAGCCGGCGCGAATGCAGTCTAGAGCTCCGGGTAGAATTGGAATATCTTTCGAATGGAATCGCAGCGCGACATTGCTAGCTAGCGCCATTTCGCGAGCGTGGCCGATCAGACCGAAGCCGGTGACGTCGGTCATCGCGTGAACGCGGAATTTCCCCCGCTCGATTACTTCCGCGGCTTTTTTGTTCAGCGTGGTCATCGAGTGAACCGCAGCGTCGATCCAGTCTGGTTCCGCTTTGCCTTTTTTTATTGCCGTGGAGATCACTCCCGTGCCCAGCGCCTTGGTGAAAACCAGCGCATCGCCGGCCTTGGCCCCGGCGTTGGCAAGAACTTTTTTGGGATGAATGAGTCCGGTGACGGAGTACCCGAACTTGGTTTCGTCGTCGCGAATGCTGTGGCCGCCGATCACGGTGCATCCTGCTTCAATCATCTTCGAGAGGCCGCCGGCGAGAATGCGCTCGAGAATTGCGAGATCGGCTTTCTCGGGAAAGCAGACCAAAGCCAGAGATGTGAGTGGCTTTCCGCCCATGGCGTAAATATCGCTGAGGGCATTCGTGGCGGCGATTTGGCCGAAGGTGTAAGGATCGTCCACGACTGGCGTGAAAAAGTCGACCGTCTGCACCAGTGCCTGATCGGGTGCAATTTGATACACTCCGGCGTCGTCGGCGTGGTCAAAGCCGACCAGAACATTGGGGTCGTGTTGCTGGGCTAATTTCCCAAGCACCGTGTCCAGCGCCGCCGGACTCAGCTTGGACGCTCAACCCGCAGCTTTTACCGACTCTGTCAGACGGAATGGCTTGGCATCGGACATAGAGTCATTGTACCGAGTTGCAGAGTGTGCGGATATTCTGCACCACGGAGACTCGGAGTCACGGAGGAATCGCGGGGCATAACGAATCCAAGCCAAGAATTCCTCTGTGTCTTCGTTGGGAGAAGAAGGTCCGCTACTTCACCGCGACATCGGTGACCTTGATATCAGGATACTGATGGTTCCACTGCGCCGATATGCTTTCAAACGTTAACCGAAACGTTTTGGATTGGCCGGGGTCAAGCGGCGAGAGACTGAAGTCGACCGCTTCGGGATACGGGCCTGTGGTTCTCAGCACTTGCAGCGGAAGACTCTCGCGCTGTGCGAGTTGCCCCATGTCGTCTTTGAAATTGACTTCGACAAACACATGCGTGACGGTCTTGTTGCCGGCATTGGTGATGGTTCCGTCGACGTAGCTGACGGTGGCTCCGACAAAGTTTTCGGCGGCGCTCATTCTTAAATCGGACAGTTTGAGGTTCGCGGCGTAGGGCGGCGGTCCGGACGTGCTCTTGGGTTGGCTACGGAGAAGAAATGCGAAGAAGACGGCGACGCCGATGACAACTGTCACCGCAATCGCGATCGTGCGCCGGCTGGAATCACGCTCTTCTGCTGCCGGAGTTGGTTGAATGAGGCCGCCCATGCCAGTCGATTGTACTCTGGACGTTAGTTGCCGGTCTTGACGTATGCGGCCAGAAATAACACGCCGAACAGCAGGTCGATGCCGCCGAGTGCCAGATCCTGCGGGTGCAGCCGATTTTGCACGTAGAGCACGGTCAGAGTAGCACCGTAACCAAACTTCTCAAGCACAGAGGGAATCATCATCGGACGCAGGCGTACTGGGTCCCTGGCAATCACGATGAATGCCACCTGGAAGGCCAAGCCGACGCTGACGAAGCCATAATAAAATGCGGGATGCGTGATCGGTGGTGGATCGTTGCGTCCGATCAGATCGAAGATGAAATACAAGGGCGTGAGCACCAACACGCCCCAAATGCCGGCGATCCAAAAGACGATCCTGGCGAATTTCATGGAATCTCGGCTATTCTCCGCCCACCGTGAGTCCGTCGATGCGCAGCGTCGGAGAGGCCACGGAGCCGCGAAACTCCAAATCATTTGCGATCTCGGAGATGTTGAAGAAAATTTCTTTCAAGTTACCGGCCACCGTGATTTCTTCGACCGGGTAGGCGAACTCTCCGCCGGAGATCCACAGGCCCGAGGCGCCGCGAGAATAGTCGCCAGTTACCAGGTTTGCGCCGTGTCCGAGAAACTCCGTGACGTAGAGCCCTTCTTTGACTTCAGAGATCAATTGCTTCGGCGTGCGGGTTCCAGGCTGCAGAAAATAATTTCCAGGACCGATGCCGGGAGTGCCAGCCAATCCGCGGGATGCGTTGCCCGTGGTCTTGAGTCCCAGTTTTTTCGCCGTGTAAGTATTCAGCAAATACGAACTCAAGACACCATTTTCGATCACGACGGTCCGGCGCGTGGGCACGCCTTCGCCATCGAACGGACTGGTGCCGAAACCGCCGGGGATGGTGCCGTCGTCGATGATGGTGACGTTATTGCCGGCAATTTTCTGTCCCAGCTTGCCAGCGAGAAACGAAGCGCCGCGGTAGACCGAGTCGCCGTTTACGCCTTCGAAAATATGCTCAAGAATTGACGTGGCGACCATGGGATCGAAAATGATCGGGACTTGCGCAGTCTTTGCTTTGCGCGCGCCCAGGCGGCGCAGGGTGCGCTCGGCGGCTACCTTGCCAACGTGCTCCGGCGATTCGAGTTTCGACAGAGTGCGCGCCACGGAGTACCAATAGTCGCGCTGCATTGCGCCGTCTTCGGTCTGCGCAATGGGAACGGCGGAGACGGAGCAATAAGACCGGCGGTATTCGCCGACGAAGCCGTGCGAGTTGGCGAGAACTTTGTGGCCGGTGGCGGCGTCGAACGATCCGCCTTCAGAGTTCTTGATGCGCGGGTCGAAGTCGAGCGCGGCCTTTTCGGCACGGCGCGCGTAGTCGATGCGATCGGGCCCGGGGAGGGAATAAACGTCGTCGTGATAGAGGTCGAGGTCGCCCGGGAGCGAGCCTAGCTGCGAAGCTTCGGGAATGCCGCCGAACGAGTCTTCCGAGGTGATCTTCGAAAGCTCCAGCGCGGACTTCACCATGCGGTCGAGGCTCGCCGGGGAGAAGTCGCTTGAATAGGTGCTGGCCGCACGCTGGCCGTTGAAGACGCGCACTCCAATGGATCTTGATCCCGATTCCTTTAGCGTTTCGACCTGGCCCAGGCGGACCAGCGTGGAGAACTCGTCGCCTTCGCGGACTACGCATTCGGCGGCCGTTGCGCCGCCTTGCATCGCGCGGCGGACTATGTCCTGGGCTAGCTCGCGAAGGTCGTTTTCTAGTTTGGGGCCACTGGTTGCTAATTCGGTTGAAGGCATAAGAACTCATTATCACAACAAATGCTTCGTTTTCCTAGAAAGGTAGGGAAGGTGCGGCGCATAAAGACGTCAGAACCATGTATCAAGATTTGTAACACAGTAATGCATTTTTACCTTATAATGAGGTTTGAGATTGTTATGACCACATTAACTGTAACCTCACGAGGGCAGGTGACCTTTCGAAAGAAAGTGATGCAACACTTGGGGATCAAGCCGGGGGAGAAGATTGCGTTGGACCTGCTTCCCGATGGACGGGGCGTGATTCGCGCGGCCAAGCGTTCGGGGACGATCGAGGACTTCATCGGACGGCTCGCCGGAAAGACGAAGAAAGTTGCAACCATCGAAGAGATCAACGAAGCTGCGGCCAATGGCTGGGCGGGGATATACGGGCGGAAATGAAAGTGGCGGTCGACACCAACGTTCTGGTGCGAGCGGTAATGCGCGACGACAGGGCGCAGGCAGAGATCGCGTCCAAGTGGCTGCGGAATTCCAGCCTGCTTGTGGTCGCCTTGTCGGCGCTTTGCGAGTTCGTATGGGTGTTGCGTCGGGTCTATGGCTTCAAGGCTGCGGAGGTGGCTGACACCGTCCGGTCGCTCACTTCGGCTGACAATGTGGAAACGAACCGGCCCGCGGTAGAAGCGGGGTTGGCTATGCTGGATGCGGGCGGGGATTTTGCCGACGGCGTGATTGCCTACGAGGGCAGATGGCTCGGCGCGGAGACGTTTGTTTCGTTCGATAGAAAAGCGGTGGAGATGCTCACGGAGCAGGGGGTGGTGGCGCGAGCGTTATAGTCTCGATGGCGCTGGATCCACGGCCGCGCCCTTTGCCGCGCCTAGGACGATGATTCTCGGCTCGGGGCCGGGGATGGTTGCCGCATTCACAATCCCTAGCTTGTAGCAGATATCCTCAACGCACTGGGGCACGGTTGGAGCGAGGCCCGCTGCACGCCGCATCCGAGATTCGCGTGCATCTAACCCGGTGAAGCATGAAAAGCCCTCTCGCTCCACTAATGGAAGGTACTCCGGGGCAAGTTCCCTAACTTTATCTTTATCGACGCCTTCCGGAACTGAAAGAACCCAAGTCATAAGCAGATTATCGCCCGACCCACGATTCAAATCAACCCTTACTGCATGAAGCCGCCAGGATCCTTCTTAGCAGTCCCGCCAACGGTCAGCCGGTCAATCTTGATGGTCGGAATGCCCACGCCCACCGGCACCGCCTGCCCGTCTTTGCCACAGGTGCCGACGCCTTCGTCAAGTTTCAAATCGTTGCCCACCATCGAAACCCGCGTCAGAACGTCAGGGCCGTTGCCGATCAACGTTGCGCCTTTGATGGGCGCGGTGATCTGGCCGTCTTCGATCATGTACGCTTCCGAAGCTCCAAATACGAACTTGCCGTTGGTGATATCGACCTGGCCTCCACCGAAGTTGACCGCGTAGATACCGCGCTTCACCGAACGAATAATGTCTCCGGGGTCGTCCTGGCCCGCCAGCATGTAGGTGTTGGTCATGCGGGGCATGGGGATGTGTTCGTAGCTCTCGCGGCGTCCATTGCCGGTGTCGGCGATGCCCATCAGGCGCGCGGAAAGCTTGTCGCTCAGGTAGCCTTTCAGAATCCCTTTTTCAATCAGCACGGTTTCCTGCGTGGGCTCGCCTTCGTCATCTACATTCAAAGACCCGCGGCGCCACGGCATCGTTCCGTTATCGATGACGGTGCAGCCTTCGCTGGCTACGCGCTTGCCGATCAATCCGGCGAATGCTGAAGTTTTCTTGCGATTGAAATCGGCTTCAAGTCCGTGACCGACTGCCTCGTGCAACAGCACGCCGGGCCATCCCGGACCGAGAACAACCTCCATTTCGCCTGCGGGGGCCTCGCGCGCATCGAGCTGTAGGATCGCCTGCCGGGCAGCCTCTTTGGCGAAGAACTCGGGATTCTTGTCGCCGAAAAAGAAGTCGAGAGCGACGCGTCCACCACCGCCCGAGCCGCCGCGGGCCGAATTGTTTTCGGTTTTAGCGATACAAGACACGTTCATGCGGGCCAGTGGCTGAGAATCTTCGGCGAAGGTTCCGTCGGAGCCAACGACAAGAATATTCCGCAATTCGTCGCCGTAGCTGGCTCGCACTTCCTGGATGCGCGGATCGTAAGCACGCGCAGCCTTGTCCGCACGCATCACCAGTTCAACCTTCGCGGTGATCTCGGCATCGACCGAGGGTAAAGTCACGGGATAGAGACTGCGAGCCGCGGTTTTCTGAAACCCGGCGACGAGAGTTTTGGCCGGAGCGCTGGCGATCAGGGCCGCGGTGCGGGCAGCGTGCAGGATCCGGCTGGCAGAGAGATCGTCGGTATAAGCATATCCGGTGCGCTCGCCTGAAACCACGCGCACGCCACACCCCGCGGAAATGCCTTGCGAAGCCGACTTGACCATGGACTCATCCACCGAGAGCGAGGTGGAGGAGAGATATTCAAAATAAAGATCGGCATAGTCGCCCCCGGCGGAAAGGGCGGCCGACAAGTACCTTTCGAGGTCGTTTTCCGTAACCCCGTAGTGGTCGAAGAAAAAGCGTTGCCGATCCATGAGCGGTTGTTTATCCAAGCTGATCACCTGCAACAAGTTAGATGCCGCCGGGCTGGAGGCAGACTCAGTTGAGCGGATGGGTTCATTATCCCATAGGAAGTGGGTAAGGGCAGGTGAAACATCCACAGAAGAATTGTGACGATGGTCACATGTCACAGACAGCGAGGCGGCAGAGGTTGGACAATCCGGAGCGGAGATGCCCAATGCCTACCGTGACTCCGCAAGCTCTAACTCGAACCGTGCAGGACTTCCTTAGCGAAGCCGCAGGCGCCGTGGTGCTGGAAAACGGCACCGTAGCCTTTGACCTGGCACAATCAAAATACTCGATCTCCGGCGAGTACAACCGGTGCCTGCTGCACTTGTGGTCGGCGGAGCGCAACGCGGTGCGGCGCGTGCTGGACGCCGAAGTCAAGAACGGCACACTGCGGCTCGCCGTGCAGCGGCTGGGGCAGGCGCGGCCGTCGAGATTGGAGATTTGCCGCGAACGCGATCGCCGTTCACCTACTGCCCGGCGAGTGGCGCGGACCGCTTACGAACAAGAGCTGCGGAGAACACTCGACCGGAATTTTCCCGAGTTCAAGGTCACGCGGCTGACGACTGGCGTGGATCTGGAGAAATCTTTTGGGCCGGTTTATACGCGAGGTTTAATGCGGCAGGGCCGATCGGCTTTTGCGTTGCTAGGGGTGAATGCGCAGGAGACACAGTCCTCCATCGATGCGGCGCTGACGTTCGCCATTTTGTGGCTTGATGTTTGCCGGCAAGTACAGGCCGCGAATGTCCTGGTGGAAGGATTAAAGATCTTTGTTCCCGCCGGGACTTCTGTGCTGGTGCGAGAGCGGATCGCAAACCTGAACCAGGACGCCGCCAAGTGGTCGCTGTTCGAGTTGGACGAAGAGCACGACGCGCTCACGGAAATCGACTGCTCGGATCGCGGCAATGTGGCGACGCGGCTGGTGCATGCCTCCGATGAGAAGGCAGCGCGCGACCGCTTCAAAGAGTCGATCGTGCGAGTTCAGGGGATTCTGCCGAATTGCGAAGTCGCGGTGCTGTCGGCGGCGGAGATTGTTTTTCGCTGGCGCGGGTTGGAGTTCGCCCGAGCGCGGCTGGGCGGCATCCCGGGATCGTTTCGTAGCGCCGAGGAGATTGTGTTTGGCGTGGGCGCGGAGGAACGGGTTCTGGAAATACGGAATGAAGACGAATTCACGGAACTGGCATACTGCTTGCGCGACACTCGCCATCCTTATGGACCGCGCCAACATCCGTTGTGGCGTATGCGTCCGGAAAGATGGCTCGAGTCGCTGGTGGTGGGCGATGTGAGTGTGGTTGATGATCGCCTGGAGCCGTCGTGCCCGTATTCGCAGGTGCCAGCATTTTCCGCCGCCGACCGCGCCATGATCGATGTGCTTACCACAACCCAATCAGGACGACTCGCGGTGGTGGAACTGAAAGCCGACGAAGATATTCACCTGCCGCTGCAAGGGCTGGACTACTGGTCGCGCGTGGAATGGCATCATACGCGCGGAGACTTCCTTCGCTTTGGATATTTCGAAGGGCGCGAGTTGTCGACCGAGAAGCCGCTGCTGTTTCTACTGGCTCCGGCATTGCACGTCCATCCGTCGACCGACACGCTGCTCCGCTATCTTTCACCCGAGATTGAATGGGAGTTTGTGGGGATTGACGAGCGGTGGCGAGAGGGAGTAAAAGTCGTGTTCCGGAAGCGGCCCGAAGGCAACCAACGCTACCCAGACAGACGAAACTCGGATTTTCAACCACCGATTGCCACCTAGTCGGATCGTTTCATTCCTTCCACGCCCCCAACAGGCGGCGCACATCGAGTAACTGGCCCAGGTGATACGCGTTGTGGTCGGCCACGAGCAAAGCCTCACGCAGGATGGTCTGGCCGTCACCCCAGGGAATGCGGGCATATAGATCAGTCTTTGGATTTGCAACCAGATCCTGCATGGACTTCAGGTCTTTGCGGAATTCCTGAATGCTCCTGCTCCACGCGGCTGTGCTCGGCCGAGCTTCCGTCTCGGGCCAATATCCTTTGGGCCACTCGGGAGACTTGTGCCTGGAGTTACGGCTGAACTCTAGAATGTCCCACTGCGCCAGGCGCAGATGCTCCAGCAGCATCCAGGCGGAGTGCGGCAGTCCCTGTGGTTTCACGCCGCGTAATTCCTCCGGCATGTTTTTCACGACGTCGTCAAACCTGGCGTGGGCACCGCCGCCGTTCAGCAGATAAACGACGTGCTCGCGAAGTTCTTTGGCGTGCGGATCCTTGATGGGCATTTCATCCTTCCTTCCTCTTCAACCTCTGGTCATCAGTTTTAGGCTTCCGCCATCCCGTCTCGAATCTTTGTCTGCAGGGAGGCATCTTCCTCCGGTCCTTCGCCTCTTAAGACGCGGCCAATGCCACGCACGATGCGGCGCATGGGGAAAACACCTTTGTCGTCCGCAAGAAATATTTCACCGGCGCGGCGGCCTCGGTAGTACCAGCGCTTAAGCAGGGCGAGGTGCTCCATGGTTTCGATTGCGGGCCGGGCTTGCGCGGGCGGGAAGGAATCCAGAGCGGACAGCACGCGCGACTCCATGGATTGTGATTTTGTGTGCTCGGCGGGCTGGATCGAGAATACTGCCGGCCCGGTGATTGCTCCACTTTCCACACGAAAGAAGGTGACCGAGTCCGCCAGATGGCAGGGCTGAACGATAAGCGCCGAAAGGCGGTCGAGGCGGCGCACGATCTCGGGGAATTGGCTCAGTGTGGGCTTCAGCTTTTCCAGGCGGACGTGGATTGCGGCGGCATCTTCAAATGCGAGATTGGCGGATGCGGCATCGCGTTGCGCGGAAAACTCACGGGACAAAGAGTCTCCTCCGGAATCGAAGTAGGCCTGCACGCGATTCACTTCGGCGGAATATTCCTCGTCGGTGCAGCCCTTGAAGCAGGGAGCGAGGCACATTTTCATTTCGGAATAGATGCAGCCGGGAAATTTGGGATCGGGATTGAGATCGTCCACGCAACGCCGCATCTTGAAGAAGTCGAGAGAATCGTTCATGAATTTCTCGGCTGCATTGCGGGACTGGAATGGGCCGTAGTAGAGTGTGCGGCCCTTGAGGCGTCCCGGGCGGGTGGTGATGGAGGCGCGTGGGTATTGATTTTCCAGATGCAGCTTGACCAGAGGCGCGAAGCGGAAGCGCATGCGGTGAGCGTAAGTCTTGGGAAAAGTTTCGCGGAGGACTCGGTAAAGCAGGAATCCGGATTCGAAATCGGAGCCGGTCGGCGCATACTCGACCGAACGGACGCGATCGCGCAGGTTGAGTTTCTTCGTGCGTTCTTCGACCGGCCCTAGCAGGCGTTGCAGACGGCGGCGGAGATTTGCAGTCTTGCTGACGTAGGGCTCGGCATGAGCATCGTCGCCGCGCAACAAGAACACGGCCGGAGCTGCCGGGACAGCGGCGAAGATTTCCGTGTCGCGTTCAGGCGTGAATTCCAGGCGCTCAGTCAGCACGAAGCCATTGTAAGCAAATCTCCACTACAGAGACACGGCGTCAGGGGAACCCCTTTCGCCACGAAGTTATGCCGATTCACACGGACAAGACGAAGAGCAGCATCGATGGAGCGAGGCGTCACTGAAAGCTGGCGCTCTTGACTCGCTCCCGGTAATCGTGGCCTTCCATGGTCACGATGCGGCACATTTCGTGGAGCCGTGAGCGCATGCGGTCGCCGATTCGATCGCCTAGAGTCTCTTTCTCTGACGCATATTTCGCGGCTTCCGCGCTTGTGGATCTTACGTTGCCCGGTCGATCACGCTCCACGAGATTGCGGTAGTTCGTCGTGATAATTGTCGTGCGGTTGTCGTTGTAGCGCGTATTGAGGATGAGGCTTACGGTGTCCCAAACCCACTCCGTCGGTCTGACAGCTCCTAGCTCGTCCAGCACCAAGACCTCGGTTTCGAATACGGGACGAAGCACATCGAGCTCGGTCGTTTTGACAGTATCGTTGTACGAGTTCTGGATTTGCTTCAGCAATTCGCGGTAATCGTAGAAGAGGCAAGCGATCCCTTTACTACGGATCAGTTCCTTAATAATTCCGACCGCTAGGTGGGTCTTGCCCACACCAATCGTGCCGATCAGTAATAGACCAGCCTTGTCGACTGGGTACTCTTCCACGAACCTGCAAGCGGCCATCCGAGCCGGACCCAGTGAACGGTATAGGCCGTCGAACTCAAAATTCGCGAGTTCACAGTGTTCGTAGCGCCTTGGAATCCTCGCCGCCGCCAGCAGTGCCCCAGCGCGCGCCCGCAGTTGGCAATCGCAGCGTGTGACCCGGCGGTTGTCCTTGCTTCCGGGCGCACCAGACACCGCGGCAATCGTCTTCCAGCCCGTACCTGCGCAGAGCGGACAAGCTTCTGCCTGTGCTTTGGTCAACTTCAATCCTGCTTCTTCGATCCTTCTCAATTCCATCCTGCTCGATTCGTCCTTCTAAATTGTATTATCCGACTTTGCATCAGGACGCCAGCATCCCGCAAGTGCGGAACTTGAGATGCCTGTGTACAACCTGTGCAGGGTGGGCCAGGGCTGTGGAGAGCGGAGGAAAACGGCTCACGGCCAGTGTTTGGGGCTTGAAATGGAGTTCCGCGGTCTTGGCGTCGTTCGCGGCCCCAAAACCCGCCCCGCCAGCCTCGATTCGGGACTCACTAGTGCAGAACAGGCTTCCGGCGCGGATTTTCACAGTTGACATTCTCCACGGAGAGAGGAGAATGTCAGCCATCAGGTTTCCCAACTCAGACACAAGGTTTTATCCTCCCGGTGTGCACTGGGTATGCAAGACAAAGAGACCTGCGAGGAGAAACACACTATGAATAAGGCCGATCTGGTTGACAAGATCGCTGGCGCTTGCGAAATCAGCAAAGCGGCGGCTACAACTGCGATTGACACCGCTGTGAGCAGCATTACTGGGGCGTTGCGCAAAGGGGATCGGGTGGCTTTGATAGGTTTCGGCACTTTCTCGGTCTCGCAGAGAAAGGCACGGAACGGGCGCAATCCGCAAACCGGCGCCACTATCAAGATCGCTGCCCGCAGGGTCGCGAAGTTTACCCCTGGGGCCGAACTGAAGAAAACCGTCAACAAAAAATGAGAACAGAAAGTCTGGGATTTCGAAACGGCAGGGGGTCGGCCCTGCCGTTTTCGCTGTCTGCCAATCGCGAGTGACCGGCCGTCTGCGGCTACAATGGCTGGAACATGATTGCCCATCTGCGCGGAAAACTGCTGGCCAAGCATCCCAACCAGGTTGTGGTCGAGACGGGCGGTGTCGGCTATGAAGTTAACATAAGCGTTCCGACCTTTTCTGAATTGCCCGCCAACGGATCTGAAGTTGCGCTGCACATCCACACCCACGTGCGGGAGGACGTGATTTCGCTTTACGGATTTCTACGTCCCGCGGAGAAGCAATTATTCGAGAAGCTGATGACCGTGAGCGGCATTGGGGCGAAGCTGGCCATCACCATTCTAAGCGGCATGGCAGCGGACGAGATGGCGGGCGCGATCCGCGGCAACGATGTGGCGCGGCTGACCAGGATTCCAGGTATTGGCAAGAAAACCGCCGAGCGCATGGTGCTGGAGCTGCGGGACAAGTTGCCCCCGGCAGCCGGCCTTTCCGCCCCAGCCGTACCCGTAAAAAGTGTGATGGAAGAAGATGTTCTCTCTGCTCTGGTGAACTTGGGCTACCAGAGGACCTCAGCCGAGAAGGCACTGGCGAGTGTGGTCAACAGCAAAGGCCAAATCGAGAAAGGCGGATCATTCGACGCAATGTTCCGCGAAGCGCTGGCAAGTCTGTCGAAATAGTGGTCTCGTTTGCTTCCCGAGCAGTCTGCTTACTTCACCGCAAAATTACGTTCGTCCAGCGGGGTGTTATTGGCTAGATCCGTTTCTTGAATTTTCCATTCATACACCGTGGTCCGGCCACTCTGTAACTCCTGCGTAAAGTGGATGTCGTAGTGCGTCGGCAGAGTTAAGCCATCGACATTCTTGAAGTCGCTAAAGCGCTCCTCGAGCCGGTAACGGGTTTGCTGTTGACGCGCGCTCGCCGTCTCATTGCTGGCACCGGGTATGGTTCCTGTTGACCCGATGTCTGGAGTTCCCATGGTGGCCCCGCCTTGTCCCGCACCAGGCTGACTGATATTTCCTAGCGAGCGTTGCACGCTCAACGTATATACCGTCAACACATGCCGATAGGTCTCGGGATCAAAGTACAGGCGAATTTCCAGATCGGTGTTTTTCTTGGGCTGATAGCGAAGTTCGTACAGATCCTGGCCATCAATTTTCTTGAGTCCGTCATAAGCTAGTTTGGGCTTGCGCTTCTCCAGATCCAGTAGCGGCCAAGCTGTAGAGAGCACGCCACCCCATAGCCCCTCGCGCACCACGGAGTCCTGCACATAAACGAATCCTCCGAGTGCGGAGCGGCTTTGTTGGGCGGTGGCGCTTGAGACTTCCACTTTGCTTCCGTTGAAGATGAACTGCTCTCCACGATATTCGTTATTGGCGAACTTCATGATGAAATGAAGCTTGGTGCCATCGGAAACAAATTGAGACTTACCATCCAACGTTCCGGCGCCTCCCACCAGTAACTTGAATTCCGTCGTTCCTTGCGCCACCCGCGTCTTGGCACCGGCTCGAGCTTGTGAAGTGCCGAGCGCATCGAGGTGATGAGCAATCAGTTCATCCGCGTTGCTGACCGGTGCCGCACCAGCGCTTGAGAGGACAGCATGTCCTCCTAACAACAAAGCAGCCATCGTCATTGTCATGGAGCCTAGATTGGCTTTTCTCATGTTTCTCATGGAGGTACTCCTTGATGGGAACGCCTTTGATCGCCGCGTGTCGAGCTGACTGACGGAATTCTACACCTCCGGCCAGATCCGTATATTGTTTTTCATACTGAAACCGCTCTAGCTTACGGATTTCAGGATGGAATACGAAACCTATCATGACAATACTCTTGACAATGCAATGAAAACAAATAGTATATCGCCGATGCACAAGTTGGTTGCTTGGTTGCACAGGGATGCTCGGGGAAGTGAAGCTCTCGCACGCCATTTCGCATCACCGCTGTTTCCCACATTTTTCAGGAGGCCTTCCGATGGAGTATGCATTCCGCGGCACCGTGACTCGCGTTTTGGTTGTGGTGGCAGTGCTGGCTTTGTTTACCGGCACGTTATGGTCGCAGGGTGGAACGGGTGAACTGACGGGTTTGGTGACGGATCCGAGTGGAGCCGTCGTTGTCGGCGCCCAGGTAACTTTAACCAACAGCGCGACTGGTGAGAAACGCGTCGAAACGACGACGTCAGCAGGCATCTACCACTTTAGTGGTCTGCAGGTGGTGGGCACTTACGCCATTGAGATCACGGCGAAGAGCTTCAAGGGCTATAAGATCGGCAACATTATCGTCAGCGTGGGTGTTGTGACTACGCACGACGCGAAGCTGGAAGTCGGCGCAGCTGGCGAAACCGTGACTGTGGAGGCTGGCGCTCAACTCGTGCAGACAACAGACTCCTCATTGTCTGGAGTGGTAGGCCGCGAAGTGTGGCAGTCGATGCCGCTGGAAACGCGCAGCCAAAACGAATTCATCGGGTTGCTGGCTGGTGCAGAGCCGGCCGCGCAGGCTAATTTGGGGTCAGATCGCGGTGCCGCAGTCGACGGTACTCGCAGCGGAACTGGGAACTTCCTCGTAGAAGGTTTCGACAATAACGATCAGGGTCTGGGCGGCGGCGGTTCTCTGGTAGGCCCTGGCGGCGCCAATACAACGATTTCTCCCGATGCCATTCAGGAATATCGCGTCATCGAACATGTGGCGCCGGCTGAGTTCGGCAAGGCGGGCGGATTCGTGACCGACACAGTACTGAAGAGCGGCACCAATCAGTGGCACGGCTCTCTCTTCGAATACAACCGCATCCAGGCACTGGCCGCAAATGACTTCTTCTCCGATCGTGCCAGTATCAAGGACCATCTGGTACGCAATCAGTTTGGCGGGTCCGTGGGCGGCCCGATCATAAAGGACAAGAGTTTCTTCTACTTCACGACTGAGATACACCACGAGCGCTCGAGTGCGCCGGTTCAGTCGACTTCAACGACCCCGGACTTTCTCAATTTTGTGAGCAGTGGTGCGTATGAGCAAAATCTGGAGGGCACGGGTCCCTATGCTGGTATAGGCATACTTTGCGGCAACATAGTTGCGGGAACTGCTTCGTGTCCTGGAGCCTTTCCTGACGCAGCAACGCTGGGGCCGATCTTCACCCAGCTAAAGGGAAGCGAGCCGTTTCCGTTGTGCGTCCCCGGAACGTCGAACTGTACGAATCTGCTGACCGGGAGTAACGGCCTCTACACTTTCGGGGCCGTGTACGGGTTACCGGGAGCGCCAATACCCATTTATGGCAGCTTGACGCTATCGGAGCCAAACGTCCTCAACCAGACCCGTTACACGGGCAAGTTTGATCAGAAGCTCGGCGCGAAGGACCAGTTGAACGTTGCTTACCTGTATGACAATGCCGACCAGAGTGTCGGGCTTGCGGGCGGAGCGGCAACGTTCGGCGTTACCGAGATAATCCACGGTCGGGCGCAGAATGCAGGTGTCACATGGTCCCATACTTTCAGCCCGACAATCCTGAACCAGGCGCGAATGTCGTATACCCGGCACACAGCCAACTTCCCGGGCGATCCCGGAGCCAACAAGGCACAAGTGCCGACCATCTTCACCGGTAACGATCCGCTGGGCGTCGGGTTTGGGAATAATGGCAACCTGCCACAGTTCTTTACTGAGAACGACTTCACCTACAAGGACGATCTCTCCGTGACGCACGGCAAGCACAACTTCAAGGGAGGCGGATCGTACAACCGGACGCGAAACGGCAGCAGCTTCCAGGCCGTGAATAACGGACTCTTCGCGCCCTACACAGTCGAGGATCTGGTCACGGACAACAAGGTAGACGACAATTTTGACCAGTTCTTCTTCGGCGGTCCGGTGTATGGCTCCGTGCTTTATGCGGAGGCGACGATTAATCCGTCGGTAGTTCCGGCGACACCGCCTACCTACTATCGCGGTTTCCGGGCCAACGAAGTGGCGGCGTACATCCAGGACGACTGGCGTGTCACTCCACGGTTGACCTTGAACATAGGCCTGCGCTGGGACTACTTTGGACCGCCGCACAACTACAAATCCGGCATTGATTCCAACTTTTACAGTGGTTCGAACGTGACACCGCTAACTTGCAATTTCGGAACTACTGCGGCGCCCAATATTGCGCCTTGCAATGACACTGCGGTGGGCGGCAATCCGTACTTTCCGGCCAATAATCCTGTCATCGCCGCCTTTGGTTCCGGCGCCTTGGCTATACGGAACCACGAAATCTGGAACAAGGACACGAATAATTTCGCGCCCCGCTTCGGTTTCGCGTGGGACACCCTGGGCAACCAGAAAATGGTCGTCCGCGGCGGGTATGGCATAGCCTATGACCGGATGTATAACAATATTTTCGAGAATATCCGTTTCAACCCGCCGTACTTCTGCTTCTGTTTGTACGGCACCTTCATCAACGGAGTAGCCGCTGGTGCCAATTGGCAGCCGGGCCTTTATGCTGTGCCGTTTAACGGACAAGGTCTGTTCAATAGCCCAACTCTCTTCCCGAATGGAATACCGAAGACGTCGCCACGCGCCATCGACCAGAATCTGGTAACGGCGTATTACGAGCAGGCTTACTTTGGCTTCCAGTACGAAGTGACTAAGGACACGGTCCTGGAGACAAACTTCGTGGGGACTTACGGCCACAAGTTGCTCGGAATCCTGAACCTCAATACCTACCCGGGGCGCACTTCGGGCGCTGGGTCAACCAAACGCCCGAATCCTGCTTTTAACAGCATCAATTTGCGCACCAACTGCTGCTCGTCGAACTACGACGCGCTGCAGGTTACGTTGCGGAAGCGCTTCAGCGGTGGCCTGTCCTTTAACGCCAACTACACCTATTCCAAGGCGTTGGATGACCTGAGCGACGTCTTCACACCGCGGGGTGCGGCAGCAGTCATCAATCCTACCGACAGCTTGAATCCGCAACTGGACTACGGCCCGGCGGACTTCAACGTGAAACACCGTATAGTAGGCAGCTATACGTATGATCTGCCCTTCCTTAAGGGCAACCGGTGGATTGGGGGCTGGTCGCTCTCCGGAATTGTCTCCTTCCAAACTGGATCGCCCTTCTCAATCGCGAGCAGCAGCACATCAAACGATCCGAACAAGAACGGCACGTTCAATGATCGCCTCCAGTACATTGGGCCCGGGGGTCTCTCCAACGCATATACAGGTGGGAATCCAGCCAATGGCTACTTCAAGACCGCCGATTTTCAGACTTTGGTCTGTCCGGCGAACATCAATGGCGGTCTTTTTTGCGAAGGCAGAGCCGCAGGCCAACTGGGGCGCAATTCGCTCGTCGGGCCTAAGTTCTTTAACTGGGACTTTGGCATTGGGAAGCGATTCAAGGTCACGGAGAACACTGCAGTCACGCTGCAGGGAAACTTCTTCAACATCCTGAACCATCCTAACTTCAGATTGCCCGGCACGGATCCGAACGCTTCTAATTACGGGGCTTCCGCGTCCGACTTCGGGGCGCGTGTCACCCAGCTTTCGCTGCGGTACGATTTCTAGGCGGAAGCGACTGGTATAGGATTTTAGTCTCGAGGCCGGCTGCCAAAAGCCGGCCTCGTTTTTTGTCTTTGGATTGTCGCAAAAGACAATGTCTTATAGGCCCGTGCTAAACTCGACTTTCTCGATGAAGGTTCTTCGGCAGTTGGCGTGGATTATTCTGCTGGCAGGGTCGGTCGGTGCTGCAACTTCCTCGCCGCCGAAGGCGACGCAGGCACCGCGCCCTAGCATCATTCTCATCACGGTGGATACGACTCGCGCCGATCGAGTGGGGTTCCTCGGCTCTCCGCGAGGGCTCACGCCCAACCTGGATGCTGTGGCGAAGCAGGGGGTAGTGTTTACCCGCGCCTATTCCCACGTTCCTCTCACTACCGCCTCCCACGCCACGATTCTCACAGGGACTTATCCTCAGTTCAATCACGTCAATGATTTCGGTGCGCCGCTGGCGAAGGATCTGCCCTACCTACCCTCAGTGCTGCATGAACATGGCTATAAGACGGCAGCATTTGTCGGTTCCGTAATCCTTGATCCGGTGCGCGGCGCAGCGCCCGGGTTCGATCGCGGCTTCGATACCTATGATGCTGGATTCACCCCGCGGCTCCCGGGAACGGATCGCTACAAGACTGTGGAACGGCGGGGAGGAGAAGTTGTCGAACATGCCCTAGCCTGGTTGAGCAAACAGCATGGGGTCCCTTTTTTCTTGTGGGTCCACTTGTACGATCCGCATGCTCCTTACGAGGCTCCAGAACCCTTCAAGACGCGCTACGCTGCCGAACCCTATGACGGTGAAATCGCATACGCAGATTCAGTCCTCGGCAAACTGCTTAACCAATTACGTGCCGGTGGACTATACGATGGTGCGCTAATCGCTATGATGGCGGATCATGGCGAGGCCTTTGGGGAGCATGGCGAGCGGGAACACGGGATCTTTCTCTACGACGAAACGCTCCACGTGCCCCTGATGTACAAAATGCCTAGAGGGCGCTTCGCAGGAAAACGGATTGAGGCGCGAGCCCGGCTGGTGGACGTAGCGCCCACGATCTTGGAGATCGCAGGACTGGCCCCGCCGCGGCTCATGCAAGGCGAATCACTGATGTCTATGGTGAAGCCGCATGGGAGTGGCGCAGTCGCGACCAGGCCGCAGATGGTTCCGGATCGTCCGGCGTACGCGGAAACCGACTATCCTGAGCGCGCGTTCGGTTGGAGTCCGGTTCGCAGTCTGCGAACCGGCAGGTATTTGCTCATCGAGGCGCCACGGAAGGAACTGTATGATCAGTCCGTTGACTTGCCAGCGGAACATGACTTGTCTTCCACTGCGTCGGCAGTAATGGATACGCTCACCTCCCGGCTGGATGAGTTCCGGCAAAAGACCGCGAGTTCTACGGAGGCTCTGAAGCCCAGAGTTGATCCCGAGTTAGTGGAAAAATTGGCAGCACTGGGGTATGTCGCTTCCAGCGGCAACAAGACGGGTACGGGTACTGGACCAGCGGTTGATCCAAAAGACAAGATCGAGAGCGCTAACGTATTGCGTGCCGCGCTTCTCCAGGTGGAGGACGCACGCTACGCGGAAGCGATTCCCGTGCTGCAAGAGGTGCAGACGAAAGAGCCGGGGATCCCCATTACTTATTTGGCGTTGGGGAATGCCTATAGCTGGCTCAAGGACTACGAGAAGGCACTGCCGCAGTTGCGGGTTGCTGTGGAGCTGTTTCCGCACTCGATGATGACGCATTACCAGTTGGGTCTGGCGTTATTCCATGCGGAGGATTTTCAGGCTGCGGCGTTGCAGTTTGAAGCGGCCGTGGCCCGCTCTCCTCGCTGGGCGGATCTACACTTCTCCCTGGCTTCCGTCTATGCACGGCTGGACCGCGAGACGGACGCGGTCAAGGAGTTGGAGATTGCAGTTCGGTTGAAGCCTGATGATTTCCGGGCGAACCTTATCCTCGGAAGCATGCTCACGAAGGAGGGAAAGCCAGAGGCAGCCCTGCCGCGTCTGGAAAAGGCCGTTCAACTGCAGCCCCGGTCAGCGGACGCGCACCTCTTTCTGGCCGAGGCCTACTCCAAGCTGGGACAGGAGGAAAAAGCAAGCCGGGAACGAACGGAAGCAGACCGCTTGGGAGCCGCCGACAAGCCATAGGCTGAGCACGGGTGTTTTCAGCGCGGGCGATTCCTGGGTAGGTTTTACTTTCCGATGCAAAACGTACTGAAGATTAAGTTCAGGATGTCGTCGGTGGTGGTAGCTCCGGTGACGGCGTCGAGCGGACGGAGAACATTGTACAGATCGAGCAGCAGCATCTCGTGAGGGACTTTCGCGGTCACGGCGCCGGTAGCGGCGTCGAGCGCGGCGAGTGAGTCTTGTACCAGGCCCTGATGGCGGACATTGGTGAGAAATCCAGCTTCGGACTGAGTTCCGGTTTCGCCGCCGATGTGGCGAAGGATTTCGGCGCGCAATTCGGCGATGCCCTCGCCGGTCAGGGCAGAGGCACGGAGCAGCGCAGACTGGCCACTGGCCGCTGACCACTGGCCACTTACTCCCAAGTCACACTTGTTTCCCACGATGATTGTCGGGCGTCCCTCTGCGTGCCGCAGCAGCTCATCATCCTCCGCAGCTCCCGGCTGTGACGCATCCAGTACGATCAGGACTAAGTCGGCGTCCGCTAAGGCTTCCATGGACTTGCGGATGCCGATGGATTCGGCTTCGTCCAGCGCCTGCCGGATTCCGGCGGTGTCGACAAGCTGGATTGGGATACCGCCGATGGCGACGGTTTCGCTGACCAGGTCGCGCGTAGTGCCGGGAGTCGCGGTGACGATGGCGCGTTCGCGTTCGACTAGGTGGTTGAACAGGCTTGATTTGCCAACGTTTGGGCGGCCGACGATGGCGAGGGTCAGTCCCTGGTGCACGATCTTGCCGAAAGCGAAAGTGGCGGCGAGGTGTTCGAGTGGCTCCCGCACTGCGGCGATACGTTCGAGAATGGCTGGGTTGGGCAGGACTGAGACGTCGTCCTCGGCGAAGTCGATGCCGGCTTCAAGCACTGCGATCAGCTCGACCAGTTTCTGCTTGACTGGCTGCAAGCGCCGCGACAGGGCGCCGTCCAGCTGTTGGGCGGCGATCTTCGCCTGGTAGAGCGTCTGGGAGTCGATGAGGTCGCGAACGGCTTCTGCTTGCGTAAGATCGATGCGGCCATTGAGGAAGGCGCGCATGGTGAACTCGCCTGGCTCGGCGAGGCGCGCCCCGGCGGCGATACACAGCTCGACGATGTGCCGGAGGACGACCGGAGAGCCGTGCGCGGCGATCTCGACGATGTCGTCGGTAGTGTAGGAATGGGGCTTGGCGAAGTAGGTGACCACGACTTCGTCGATGCGAATCGAGTTTCCGGAGGGTTCGACTAGTTCTCCGAAGATTGCTCGCGCTGGTTCCAGATCGTGTTTGAGCCGCAACATCGGTAGTGTGATCGCTCGCGCCTGTGGGCCGGCTATGCGCGCAACGCCAATGCCGCCGCGCCCCGGAGGCGTGGCGATGGCGACGATGGTGTCGTCGAGGTTCACCGGGCGATTGTAGCGGTTACACTGGAGGACAACCAAGCGGCCGGAACCTGAGGCAACAGACTCGTTGCGGCCCGGACTAGTGAGGGAAGGGGCCAGAACTTGTCAGTCGCCGACGAACTGCTGCAAGCCAACGAACAATTTGTAAGGAACTTCAATCTGGGAGATCTTGCGGTACGTCCGCGGCGTCACCTGGCTGTGCTGTCCTGCATGGACTCCCGCATCCTGTTCGAGCGATGCCTGGGATTGCATCCGGGAGACGCGCACATGATACGCAACGCCGGCGGAATTGCGACTGACGATGCAATGCGCTCGCTGATTGTTTCGCATCACCTGCTGGACACGCGGGAATTCATCATCATCAACCACACAGACTGCGGACTGCTCAACGTGAGGGAGTACGAGTTTAGAGCGCATCTGACCAGCAAAATGGGCGCGATCGCAAGCGAGCCATCCCATTTCTATGGTTTCGACAATCTTGAAGCGAATCTGCGCCAACAGGTTCAAAGAGTGAAATCGCATCCCTGGATTCCGAAACACATTCCGGTGCGCGGGTTTATCTATGACGTGAAAACCGGGAAGCTGAAAGAAGTGGTCTGAATGCGGCTCTTTCCGTTATGTGCTAGAAGGCAAGGTTGTGAGCGATAAGAGCGCAAAAGACCCCCGCAAGCATCACTACGTTCCCGTCTTCTATCAGAGAAATTTCACCAACGATGCTGGGTTGCTTTGGGTCTACGACAGGGTCAGACAAAGCTACAAGGAGCTGCACCCTCGTTCCGTTTGTTTCAAGAAGGATCTTTATGCTGTTAAGCCTGAGGGCAAGCCGCCGGACATGCAGGTTGAAACGAAGCTTCTGCGGCATATAGACTCCATGGGCTCCGCGGGAATCCGAGATTTTCTGTCCAATAAGCCAAGCCCGAGCGCGGAGCAGGAGGTAGCCTTCTTTATGGCGTTCCAGTGGACCAGGGTGCCTACCATGAGCAGGGACGTCCGAGTGACTTATGCCAAGCTCATAGAAGAATTCTGCCGTGTCGCTTTCTCGACGGTGGAGCGCGCGAAATCGATTCTAGAACAGCACGAAAGCGAAACCGGGGAGGCCCTTGGTCTGACGCCCGAGTCAATGGTTGAAGATATCAAGCAAAAGCGGTTTGAGATCGAGGCAACGGAGACGGCATTCCTCGGCACCATGATCGAACAGGCCACGAGCCTCGCGCGGGTCTTGCTGCAGCTGGACTGGGAGGTACTCATCGCTTCGCCTGAAACAGGATTCATGATTAGCGACTGCCCTGTGGTGGTGGTGCCACCTAGAGGAAGCGATCAGGTGGGATTCGTCGTGCCGGGTTCAGCAAAGTATCTTCCCTTATCGCGTAGTCTCTGCCTTCGTCTCGGAGAGCCCGGAAGGCGGAGAAGGCTTAGACATCTCGACAAAGAATCTGTCCGTACGGTGAACCTTAATATCGCGGCCAACTCGGAGCGCTTCATTATGGGACATTCAAGGGTTCAGCTTGAGAATATCGTTGTCCGCAGCGCATGTCAGAATATTGAGTTGGTGCCGCGCTTTACGGTCGAAGCTGTGGAATCCGATGACGACGGCTCCCTGCAGAAACTCTCATCCAACCCACGACGATACTTCTATCGGAAGAACGGGGATCCGCAGGCACCGTAAAACGGAGGTTGATCGGCCGGAACCATTGGCGGCCCTCCGGCGCTCGCTATTCCACGGGCCCGCGTGCCGTAGACACACGCGTTACATCGATTCTACCGCGCCACCACTTTCTCAATCTCCGCCTTCAGTTGATCGTACGGCAGCGCTCCGGGATGGTACATAGCGACCTTGCCCGCGCGGTCCAGCAGCACCAGCGTGGGCGTGGTCGAAGCGCCATACAAATCGAAGTTGTATTTGCTGATGGGAACGGGCATGTCGAGCAGTCCGGCGTAGAAGCGGTGGCGCACGGCGTCAATGTAGGTGAGCTCATCGCTGGGTGCAGCGTTCTCGACCTGTGCGGTATAGCCATAAAGGCGCGTGGGACCGAGGACGGTCAATCCCTTCTGCGCAAATTCGGAACGCAGTTGCGTGATGATGGGGGCTTCGGCTTTGCAGTCGCCACACCAGTGTGCCCAGAAAAAGAGCAGGACAGGCGAGCCTTTGAGTTGGGCCAGCACGGGCGGTTTCGATCCAAGGAACTGATCGGCCCGGAGCGCAGGCGCGGGGCGGCCTTCGAACGAAAGCAGGTTCAGGTTCTTCTGGAGGCGGGCGCGGATCGAAGTCGTGCCATACGTGTGCAGCGCGGTCTGCAGAACTGCGATGGCCTGAGTACGCTGGCCGCGAGCCGCTAAGGTCTGCGACTGAACTTCGATGGCTGCGCCGAGCGCAAGCGGCAGGTGAGGCTCGGCGTCGAGGGGCCGCTGCTTGAGTTGCTCGAGCGCGAGGGCGTTTGTCTGCTTCGCGTACGCCGCTGCGTGATCGTATTCGTGAGCGTCGAGGGCAACGCGTCCCATCCACGAGTAGGCTTCAAGATATTCGGGACTTACGCCGTTCCTGGCTCGGTAGGAGTTGAGATATGCGTCGGCGGCGCTGAAATTACCCTGGGCCAAAGCCGCGCGAACATCTCCCACGATCCCTGCCCGGGCGGGAGTTACGAGCACAATCAGAATCAGAAGCTTGCCGAGCTGGAGGTTCTTGGTCATCTACCCTTGGTCATCTTAGTCTTGATCATGTATCTTTTGACGGTTGGCTGGCAAATCCGGTAGCGGTCGCCATCGCAACCATAATCCGTAAGCTGCTGATGTACAAGTACTTAAGTACTCCAGCCGTAAAATATTGTGGCATTCTTAAGGCAGTTCACTTACAATTTATTTGCGTTTGATCTTTAGAGTCCCTTCGCAGTACCCAGTTTCTCCGCTCAACCAGCGCGTGACCTGCCTGCGTAAGAAGCCTTTCAAAGTTTCAGCGCTACATCAACCAAAAGGAATTAGCAACACCATGGAAACAGGAACAGTGAAGTGGTTTAACGACGCCAAAGGCTACGGCTTCATCAGCCGTCAAAACGGTGAAGACGTATTTGTGCACTTCTCGGCCATCCAGGCGAGCGGCTTCCGCAGCCTTCAGGAAGGCCAGCAAGTGCAGTTTGACGTGGTCAAAGGCCCCAAGGGCTGGCAAGCCGAGAACGTGAAGGGTGCATAAACCACTTCGCAGCTAAACAATTCGAAAGAAGAAAGAGGGCGGCCAGAGATGGCCGCCTTTTTGTGTTTGCAAGGAGTGCCTTTCCCGCGCACCTCCACTAGGAGCCGAGTGCTGCGACTGGCCCTCCACAGCAAGTAAAACTTGACAGTACTAAACGTAATAGTACTATTAGTGCTATGAAGAGAACGGTCATCTCGAAGCTCGGTTACGCCCTCCTGGGACTACTACAGCAACAACCATCCTCAGGGTATGCTCTGCGGAAAATCTTCTCCTCGACCGCGATGACCACCTACAGCGACAGCCCCGGCGCCATCTATCCGGCGCTCCAGCGGTTGGAGCAAAAAGGCCTGATTCGCGGCAGCATCGAGCAAAGCTCTGGACTGCGCAGGCGGCAGATCTTCCGGCTGACTCCCCACGGCCTTGCCGCGCTCAAGAAATGGATTAACCGTCCGCTGGTGCGAGCCGACGTCATCCGTGGCCTTGACGAAGTTATGTTACGGTTTGCTTTTTCGCAGCAGGCAGTGGGTGCTCCCGGCTCCGTCAGGCTTCTGAAATCTCTTTCGATCGAGCTGACGTCCTACCTTCCGGGACTCCGCGAGCAATTGACTGTAAACAAAGAGGCAATGCCAACATCGGGCAGACTGGCTCTGGAAAGCGGCCTCCGGAGCTATGAGTGTCTCCTGGAGTGGACCAAATACGCACTCGCAACCTATGTGCGGCAAGAAAAGATGCGGCAAGAAAGGAAAAGAATAGGAGCGACACAATCATGAAACTACGAATCGTTCTGTACTGTGTTCTGGGAGGGCTTCCGATGGCCATTGTGGCTGCCGGCGCCGGCCATTTTGCCTGGTGGTGGCTGTCGGGCATCGTCCTGGCAGCCGCGTTTGTACCTGTGGCACTGTTTGGCCCACGTGGAGTCCTGCGGCAATTTGGAGTGATTGCGCCGGTGCTTGCCATTGCTAGTGTGCTTTGCACCTGGTCCGAAGCGGTAATTTTTTTCCCTACGCTGCGGCCACATGCGGGGCGCGATTTGGCGAGTGGCCTTCTGATGTATCTCATCATAGCCGCTGCGCTCGCTGGGCTGGCGTCGGTACTGAAACTGGCGAAGCCGACGGACGGCAATGTGGAGCACCCCACGCCGGCCAGCGCACTCGGCCTGATCGTCGTTTGCGGAATCGCCTACACGCTCTTCTACCTGGTCTTTGGTGCAATCACTTATCAATTTTTCACCAAGCCGTACTATCCGGGCGCTGACCAAATTGCCCGAGACCTTGGGCTGTGGTTTTGGCTCATCCAGATCGGGCGCGGGATATTGATGACTGTCGCCGTCCTGCCGGCAATCTACACACTCAGGCTGAACCGATGGCAAACGGCGATCGCGATAGGAATGATCATCTGGGTGGGAGGCGGCCTGGCCCCGCTTCTGATGCCCAACGAATTGATGGGCCCGACACAGCGCATGATCCACATCGTGGAGATACTGACTCAAAACGCGCCGCTTGGCATTATTGCGGGATTGTTGTTGCGACCCAGGTCCAAGGCGTCGCCTGCTTCGTTGCCGAAAATCGCCGCCGCAAGTTTATAGAGAGTAAATCGTTTCGATTAAGGCCGAGTGTCCCGTATGAGAACCACATCCGCGTCCGTGTGTCCGCGCACCATGGCCAACTGTTTTCCATCAAACGACCAGTGGAAATCGTAAATGTGCTCGGCAGTGAAATCAGTAATCTGCCTGCCCTTGGAGCCATCCAGCGGTTGCAGCCACAGGTTGTCCACGCCATTGTCGCGTACGGGATAGACGACGGCTTTTCCGTCGCGTGCGAAGCGCAACAGCCCGAATCGTGGACGCTCAAACTCCATCAGCTTTGCCGCCTTGCCGCTCGACATATCCAGCAGAGCCAGCATTTCCCTGTGCTCGCCGGAATGTTGCAGCGTGGGAAACGCGGCGATCTGGCCATCGGGCGAGAGGTCAAAGATGCCGGAAACGGGCAGGTCCGAGAGGATTTGGGATGCGCCGCCATCGATCGAAACTCGGGCCAGCTTTCCCTCATCCTTTTCCTCGATGTAGTACACCCAGCGGCTGTCGGATGAACACACTGCCAGATGGTCGCGCTTGCCGGTCGTGAGCTGCTTCAAGTTGCCGCCTGAAGAATCGATACGCCAGACATTATCGTCGCCCGTGCTTCCGTGAAGCACCAACTCAAACACAAGGCGGTGGCCGTCGGCACACGCCGAGGGATTGCCGTTCGGTTTGCCCTCCTCAGTGGCGATCACGGTCTTGCCACCGGTCACGGGATCGATGCGGTTGAGCGCGTTCGCCTGATCGCTGATCAACTGGCCGTCCGGCGTCCATGTGAAATTGGTATTCGCCGCCGCTGAGGTGATGGCGCGTGCCTGCGCGCTGGCGCCAGATCCGGGCATCAGGAACAGGCTCCAACGGCCCTCGCTCAGAATCGTTGCCAAAGCGCGTCCATTTGCCGCAATGCTCAGATCGGCATAAGTGTTCGTGTCGCGCGTGATGGCAGACAGTTTTCCATCCGGGTAGGAGACGAAGGCAATCTGGGCTTGATTGAAGTTGGAACTTTGCCCGCGCATCAGCCCTAGCAATCCCTTCCCATTCGGCATCCACTCGGGAGATTCAAAAAACTGTTGGTTGCTGCCGAAGAACAGTTTCTGCCGGCCGGTTGTGACGTCCACCGCCACCAGGCTCTCCAGGGCATTTCCCGCATTCACCTCGTCGCACACGATCGTCTTTCCATCTTGAGACCATGTCGGAGCGAACAGAGCCTGGCTTTTCGAACCGCTCGCCAGCACGGTTTCTTCGGCCTCGGCGCCGTCCGCTGGCCGAACGATCAGCCGGTATTTTCCTGGCTCCGGATTGTCGTAGCGCATGAAGGCGAATCTTTTTCCGTCCGGAGAAAAAGTAACGTTCGAATCGACATCGGCCGCCAGCTTTTGCGGTGTGCCTCCGAGCAGCGGAGCCCGGTACAGGAACTTCAGCTCCGGGTTCCCGGGATCGCTGCGCACAAAATAAAAATAGTTTCCGTCCGGGGAAAATCGCAGACCGTTGTAGTACAGGTCGGCCGCCGGCTCTACCTGGGCGTTGCTGTTGGTGGGCACATTTCGCAACCAGAGGCTTGCCCGCCCGCCGTTTCGCGTCACGCTCAGGATGTACTTGCCGTCCGGCGAGATGGCGACATGCACCGCGTCGCCGGTATCGGTAACCTTGGTGACAGAAATGTCCTGGAAAGGCGCGGTGCCGCTGCGGTTGAGAAGAGAGTAGATTCCATAAGCTGCCGCTGACACCAGCACCAGCACGATTCCGGCCACCAGGGCAGTACCAAATTTGTTTTCGCGAGCGGCCGAGATCACAGCGGAGCTATCGGTCGCGCGCTTCGCGGACGGGACCTCGGAAGTCACGGCCACTGAAGACGAAGCGACTGGTAGCGCCGATGCGCTGGCAGACGCCGATTGCGCGGACTTTCGCCCGGATCCTAGATCCCGCTTCAACCGCCTCACGTCGCCTCGCAGATCGGCGGCCGACTGATAGCGCAGGTCGCGCTCTTTTTCTAACGCCTTGCCAATAATTTCTTCCAGCTTCGGCGGCAGGGCCGGGTTGAGCTGCAAGGCGGGAACTGGATCAAGCTCGAGAATGGCATGGAAGACCACCGCGGAGGTGGCTCCGGAAAAGGGTAATCGTCCGGTCGCCATCTGATAGATCACGATGCCAAGGGAAAACAAATCCGTGCGTGGGTCGAGAGCTTCGCCGCGCGCCTGCTCCGGAGACATGTACGCGATAGTGCCGACGGTCGCACCCGGACTGGTCAGGTGCGCAGGATTGGGAGCATCCTGCGTAGCTCCGATGGTTTCCATCTCCATCCCAGGATGTGTCAACTTGGCCAGGCCGAAGTCGAGAACCTTCACCTGCCCGCGCTGGGTAATGAATATGTTTGCCGGCTTGATGTCACGATGGATGATTCCTTTGGCGTGGGCGGCGTCGAGCGCGTCCGCCAACTGGATGCCCCAGTCGAGCAAGCGATCGAGTGGCATCGTGCCGGCGCTTAGGCGACGGTCCAGGGTCTCGCCGTCCAGCAACTCCATGGCGATAAACGATTGCTGCTGGTTCTCGATCTGGACTTTCTCGACGGCATAAATCGTGCAAATGTTGGGATGGCTCAGCGCCGAAGCCGTTCGCGCCTCCAGCAGAAATCGATCCAGCGCATTTTGGTCGCGAGAGAGCTGCGGCGGCAGAAACTTCAGCGCAACCTTGCGCCCTAGATCTAGATCTTGCGCTTCGTAGACGATTCCCATCCCGCCGCTGCCTAGCTGGCCCGTGATGCGGTAATGCGAGATGGTCTGGCCGATCATGGATGAGTTGGGTGGGGAAACTAATCTTAGGAGGGATCACGGACGCAGTCAAACTCGTGCGAATCAAAGGAAAGGCAAGCCACAGCGGCGTTGCACTCGCCACTTTACGCCTCATAGAACCGAGCCCTAAAATACCGAGGGACCTAAAACTTTGATACGCCGCCCGCAAAGGTCACCCAAACATTGGCCCCGTCGAAAGCGACGCTGCCGGGTGCGATTCCGGTGGCAAAGTGTCCTACGACAGTTCCATCGGAAGGACGAATCTTGGACAGCGCATTGCTGCCAGAGGCCGCTACCCAGATGTAGCTGCCGTCAAACACTACGCCATTCGGCTTGTTTCCCACCACAGTCTTGCCCAGTATGACGCCATCACTGGCGCGGATTCTAGTTACGTTGCTGTCGGCTTGATTGGCGACCCAGATATTGGCCCCGTCAAACGCCAATCCCGAGGGCTGAACCCCGACGTTGAAACTCCCGAGAACTTTACCGTTGCTGGGGTTCAGCCTGGTCACAGTGGATCCGCCGTTGTCGGTCACCCAAATACTGCTGCCATCGAATGCGATGCCATCGGCATTCGCAATGACGCCGGCGAGGAAGATCCCCAGGTTCTTGCCGTCCGTCGCTCGCAGCTTGGTGACCTGGGCGGGCCCGAAGCTGGCGACCCAAATATTTGCGCCGTCAAACGCCAATCCGACCGGCCCTCCCGCCACCGAGTAGGTTGCGAGGGTAAAGCCGTCGCTGGCTCGCAACTTGGTGACGCTGTTTGAGCCGAGGTTGGCGACCCATACGTTGGCCCCGTCGAAAGCTACGCCGTTCGGGAAAGCCCCGACGGAGAAAGTTCCCAGCAACGCACCATCGTTCGCCCGGACCTTGCTGACGGTGGAAGCGTAGTTGTCGGTGATCCACAAGTTCGCGCCATCGAAGGCGATTCCCGTGCAACAGGTGCCGCCGAGATTGAACGTAGTCGCGGTGTTCGCGGCGTACCAACGGAGGATGGCGACCTGGTTAGGGTTCGGTGCGACTTGCGCAGTCGCGCAGATGGCCATCAGCGGGAGGAGGGTGGCAAGGAGCAATTGTTTTCTGATCTGGCTCATTCTGATTTGGTTCATGAGGCGGCCTCTTCGTAGAGAAGTTTGTGAGGAGAAAAATCTGGGTTTCTGCTTGTGCCGGCGGCACAACTCTTCGAATCGCCTTGCGTCCGGCCAAACGAGGCCCATCGTGGCACCGTTTGCCAGCCCCTGTCAATCAGAAAGGAAGCTTTGGGAAATCGACCAAACCCTAAGCTGCTAGCCCATTCTCGGCCTCTGCCACCGAATCGAAGAAGCTAAAGAATTGATCCACATGGGTGACCTTCAGCGCGTTGTGAATGCGCTCACTCACGCCCACCATCGCAAGGTTCCGCCCGCCATGCTGGCGCGTGACGTAGGCTCCCACCAGCGCTCCAATGCCTGCCGAATCCACATAGGGGACGTTGGTGAAGTCAATAATCAACGAGCGTGACTGGTCGGCCCGCACCGTGGCCTGAAACTCAAACATCGTAGTCATCACCAGGGCGCCATGCAGGCGAAGAATGCGCTGTTCCGGCTGGCTTCCCGCTTGGTCTTCAATACGTAGAGACTCTTGCGACATGGCGGAGATATTAACCTGTGCGTAACACTCGTTTGTTAACGCAGTATTAATTTCGGCCGTTTTAGAAAATCCGCGTTCTAGATGGTAGCGGCCTGTTCCCGCCGCCGCGCCTGGATTTCGATGAAGACGTTCACCAACGATACCGCTGCCGGTGTCACTCCAGGGATCCGCGAGGCCTGCGCCAGCGTGCGCGGCTGCACATGGGTGAGCTTTTCCTGCACCTCGTGCGAAAGTCCGCTGACCGAGCGGTAGTCGAACCAGCCGGGGATGGCGCGCTGCTCCGACTTCTTCATCCGGTCGATAGCGCGCTGCTGTTGCAGCAAGTAGCCCTCGTATTTGATTTCGGTTTCCACGGACTTGAGTTCGTTGCGGACTTCGGAGGAAATGAAAACCGCAGAGGGCGCTGAGGACGCGGAGTTCCTGCCGACAAAGAACTCCGGCGAGACTTGCCTCAGTACCGGGACGAGTTGCTCGATGGTGATTTCAGGGCGCTTCAGCAATTGCGCGCAGGTTTGGCCGATGGCTGAACTCCAGTCGTTCGTCGTTACCTGCGGGTCATCCAGCATTGCGCTTGTGACTTTGGTCCGCTCGAGGACTTGCTTCAGTTTTTGAAGACGCGCCAGCTTGGCTTCAAAATCTTCCCATGCTCCATCGGAGATCAGTCCCACGCGCCGGCCGTGCGGTGTAAGCCGACGATCGGCATTGTCGATGCGCAGGTGCAGACGGAATTCCGCTCGTGACGTGAACATTCTGTAAGGCTCGTTCGTGCCCTTCGAGATGAGGTCATCGATCAGGATCGCCGTGTAAGCCTCCGTGCGATCGAGAATCAGCGGCGGCTGCTCCTTCACCTGCAATGCCGCGTTAATGCCTGCCATCAACCCCTGGCAAGCCGCCTCTTCATAGCCAGAGGTTCCATTGATCTGTCCGGCCAGAAACAAGCCAGCAATCTTTTTCGTTTCTAAAGTGCGCTCTAGCTCGGTGGGATCGATCGAGTCATACTCGATGGCGTACCCGGGACGCAGCATGTCGGCAGTCTCAAGGCCGGGAATCGACTTCAAGATCGCAAGCTGAACGTCTACCGGCAGAGACGTGCTCATGCCGTTGACGTAAATCTCGTGTGTGTTCAGGCCTTCGGGTTCGAGGTACAGCTGGTGCGTCTCCTTGTCGGGAAACTTGACGATTTTGTCTTCAATCGACGGGCAATAGCGCGGCCCGATCGACTGGATCTGCCCGCTATACATCGGCGAGCGATGCACGTTCTCGCGGATGATGCGATGAGTTTCCGGCGTGGTCCACGCGATGTAGCAAGGAACTTGAGAATCGTGATGCGCCACGCGTTTGGTGCGAAAGCTAAACGGAGTTGGGTCAGCATCACCCGGCTGCTCCGCGAAGCGTGACCAGTCGATGGTGCGTCCATCAAGACGCGGAGGGGTCCCAGTCTTGAGCCGGCATCCGCGCAGGCCGAACTGCTTGAGATTCTCGCCGAGGAGGATGGCGTTCGGCTCGCCCGAACGCCCCGCGGGATACTGCTGCTCGCCGCAATGAATCAGCCCGTTGAGAAACGTGCCAGTGGTAATGATGACCGCTTGAGCGCCGACGGTGCGGCCGTCGCGGAGCCTTACTCCGAGTACCGAGTACCTAGTACCCAGTACCGAGTCGCCGGTTTCGCTGGGTACTGGATACTGGGTACTCGGTACTTCAATCAGCAACTCCGCCACCTCCGCCTGCTTGATCTTGAGGTTCGGTTGCGACTCCAGCACCTCGCGCATCTTCAGGCGGTAGGCCTGCTTGTCGCACTGCGCTCGTGGCGACCACACTGCCGGCCCGCGCGAAGTGTTGAGCAGACGGAACTGGATGCCGACCGCATCCGTGATCTCGCCCATGATGCCGCCGAGAGCGTCGACTTCGCGGACGAGGTGTCCTTTGGCGATGCCGCCAATTGCCGGATTGCACGACATCTGCGCAATCAAGTCGACGTTGAGCGTGTAGAGCGCGGTCTTCAGCCCCATGCGCGCCGCCGCCATCGCGGCCTCGCATCCGGCATGGCCGGCACCGACGACGACTACTTCGAATTGTTCCGTGAATTGCACTCCTTTCATTCTAGCAAGTTATCCACAGACCTGATCCCGATCACTTGCCGACCTACAAGCTCGTCCGTATAGTAGTGAGTCATCTGGAAACGCCCAGGAGGCCATCATGAATACGACACAGTTCTTCGAACAACTGGAAGCATCGATCGCCAGGTACGACCTGCTCTGCCACCCATTTTACAAGGCATGGTCCGCCGGCGAGTTGACGCGCGACGATCTCCGCGAGTATGCCCGCCAGTACTACCATCACGTGGAAGCGTTTCCCACCTATCTCGCCGAACTCGCGCTTCGGCTGGATGAAGGCGAGTTGCGACGTGCGGTGCTCGCCAACATGTGTGACGAGAAAGGCGCGGGGGAGGGATCAGGGAAGGATTCGGTGCCTCACTGCGACCTTTGGCTCGACTTTGCCGAAGGCATGGGAGCGCCACGAAACATGCGCGGACAAAAGCCGCTGCCGGAAGTCAACCGTCTCATCGGGCACTTCCACGACGTGGCCAGCGAAGGCACGCCGGAAGAGGCGCTGGCCGCGTTTTATTCTTACGAGTCTCAAGTGCCGCGTGTAGCCAAAGAGAAGGAACGCGGCCTGCGCGAAATGTATGGCGCTGACGACAAGACTTGCGGCTACTTCGCGCTGCACGCCACCGCCGATGTCTACCACTCAAATGTCTGGCGCAAGCAACTGGAGAATCGTATCGCCGCGAATCCCGATGCGGCGCAAGCAGCGCTGGATACAGCCGAGATCACTGCCAGGATGTTGTGGCAGGCTCTGGATGGCATCGAAGGGGCCCGGATAGCGGCGGCTGCTTGAGAAGATTGTGTCGCTTGTGAGCGGTGAGCCAATGATTCTGCGAGTTGTGTCCTCGGAATCGTCGGCTCTTCGCGTTTGAAAGTCTTCCGGGACAGAGATCAGGATGACGAAGCAAGTCCCTATTGGCACGCGCGGTGAAGCCCGGGAAACTGTCGAGTTCAAGCACACGCTGACCGCGCACCACGCCGAGTTGCCGCCAGTTTATTCCACGCCCGACATGATCCGCCTGATGGAGACCGCGGCTTTTCTCGCGCTGCATCCCTATTGCGAGAACGACGAGATCAGTGTGGGGACTTCGATCAATATCCAGCACCGCGCCGCAAGCGGCATTGGCGCACACATTCAAGCTGAGGCCGTGCTCGAGTCCTTCGACGGACGTTTTTACGCGCTGCGCGTGAGTGCCCGCGACGATGTGCAGGAAATCGGCCGCGGCACCGTAGGGCGGGCGGTGGTGAGCGTTGGGAAGTTTGTTGAAAAGATGAAGGGGAAGTGACGAGAGTTGCGAGTGCCGGGTACTGAGAACTGAGAACTGAGAACTGAGAACTGAGAACTGCCTATCTTAATCGGCGTCATCTCCGACACGCATGGTCTGCTGCGCCCCGAGGCAATCGAAGCCCTGCGCGGGTCTGAACACATCATTCATGCCGGGGATGTCGGCTCGCCCGAGATCCTTAAAAAGCTTTCCACCATTGCCGCCGTCACCGCCGTGCGCGGCAACATGGACAAAGGGGCGTGGTCTCGCGAGCTTCCGGAAACCCAGGTGCTTGAACTGGGCGGCGTTTCCATCTATGTGCTGCACGATCTGGCGCGGTTGGACCTCAAGCCAAAAGCCGCTGGATTCGCGGCTGTGGTCAGCGGCCACAGTCACGTTCCAATGCAGGAGACGCGCGACGGTGTGCTCTACTTCAATCCCGGCAGCGCCGGTCCGCGGCGATTTAAGCTTCCCGTGAGCGTGGGCAGGTTAATTCTTGATGGTGGTGGCGTGCGGAGCGAACTTCTCCACTTGCACGGGACAGAGTCCTGACCGCCGGTTTCCGCGCCGTTGCTACAATCGCAAGACCAAGGCAATGTCCAGTCCTCTCCAAACAATTCACGATCAGGCTCGCGCCGCGAGGGATGCCGTCAGAGGCCGTGCCAACTGGATTGCAGCCACATTGGTGGCCGCCGGTTTCATCTGGCGACTGTGGCTGGCTCACGCCACATTCTTCAATACTGACGAGGCCTGGCACTACTCCCTTGCTAACCAGGATTCCCTTTCTCATGCCTACAAAGCAAGCCTCACTATCCCTCATCCCCCCCTTCTGGTGCTTGTTCTCTATTTCTGGCGGAGCCTCGGGACGTCGAATCTTGCGTTGCGGCTTCCTTGCGTGATCGCGGGGACAATGTTCTGTTGGGTATTTTGGAAGTGGCTTACCGAATTGGCACGGGCGACGGCTGGCTGGGCTGGGCTGGTTCTCGTGACATTTCTTCCACCCATGATTGCCATCTCTGCCGATCTGCGACAGTATCCAATGATGCTGTTGTTCTCGGTTAGCGCAGCTTATTTCCTTGAGCGAGCGCTGGCGGAGAATGCAGCGAGCTGGATGGCGCTATCGGCGGTCTGCCTATGTCTGGCTATGCTCTCCAACTACTCCGCCTTTTTCTTCGCCGCGGCCTTCGGCGCATACTGCATTTTGCGAATGCGTACCCGGTCGCCTTCGCTAAGGGTGATCTTTGCGTGGGGCGTGGGGCAGGCCGCTAGCCTTGGGCTCGCCTGGTTCCTGTATAGGACGCACATTGCAAAAATCGGGTCGCTACGCGTCTCGTGGCTTTACGACTATTATCTCCACGCCGGCCGCAGCCAGTTCCTGCCGTTCCTCTACCACGGGACGTTCGGGGTTTTCCGATTCGTCTTCGGACAGATCACGATTGGAGGCCTGGCGACTCTGATGTTCGCCACAGGAACGCTTCTGTTGCTGTTTGAGAAGCCGGAATCGGAGACCAGATTTCCCGCCCGCTTGGCCGGAATTTTCCTTCTCCTGCCTTTTATTTTGAGTTGTGCGGCTGTGACGGCTGGCCTTTATCCATACGGACGGACGCGGCAATGCGTTTTTCTCGCAATTTTTGCGATCGCCGGGGTCGCCGTCTTCCTGGCGAGGGTCGCAAAACAGAAGATTGGACTAGCAGTGGCTCTGACCATTGTCATCGTGGTCGCCTGCCACGCTTTCGGAACTCTACAGGGACGGGATATGCTGCCATTGGCCGACCAAAGGCACGAACACATGGACCAGGCCATGGAGTTCATTCAGCGGCAAGTCTCTCCTTCAGATCTGATTTTTGTCGACGCAGCGACGAGGCTACAACTGGGGCACTACCTTTGCCGGCAGGAGCCGATTAGCATTGATCGTTCCGTAGCTGGGCTTGAGTCGTTTCAGTGCCGTGGATTTCATGTGATCTCGACTGGTCCGAACGATGGTGTCTTGACCGCAGACACATTCAAGAACAGGTGGCAGGAGATGGCAAGCTTCTATTCCGTGAAGCCCGAAACCAATATTTGGGTGTTTCAGGGCGGGTGGGCTTCGGGTTTGGGCGAGGCTCTACGCGCCCAGTCCCCGGAGTTTTCTCGATTGCAGCCGTATTCATTCGGTCGCTACCTCGAGATATTCAAACTCAAGGTTGAGCCCTCCCCGGGCGGGGCAGGGCAGGGTTCAGACTAGGCTTCTGTATGTCCCTTCATTTTCAGATCGAAGCCCAAAGTGGTCGCGCTCGCGCCGGGCGTCTGGTCACTCCGCACGGCGAAATCGAGACCCCGGTGTTCATGCCGGTCGGCACACTCGCGTCCGTCAAAGGCGTATCGCAGGATATCCTCGAGGAACTCGGTGTCCAGATTCTTCTAGGGAATACTTACCACCTCTACCTGCGTCCCGGAGTCGAAACCGTCCGCAAACTAGGCGGGTTGCACGGTTTCATGGCCTGGCCGCGAACAATTCTGACTGATTCCGGCGGCTTCCAGGTTTTCAGTTTGAACGAACTGCGAAAAGTCACCGACGAAGGCGTGACGTTTCGCTCGCATCTCGATGGCTCGTCGCACTTCTTCAGTCCCGAAAGCGCGATGGCGGCGCAGATCGGCCTGGGAGCCGACATCATCATGGCTTTGGATGAGTGTACGGAGTATCCCGCCGATCGCGCTCGTGCGAAAGCGTCCATGGAGTTAACCCTTCGCTGGGCCGAGCGCAGCAAAAAGTATTTTGAAGAGCACAAACATGAAGTGCCATGGAGCAGTTCTCAGGTCTCAGTTCTAAGTTCTCAGCAAACTAAGATTCCTCGCTTCGCTCAGAACGACAACGAGGACGCGCCGCCGACGCAGCATACTGACCACTGGCCACTGGCCACTGACCACTGCCTTACCCAGTCCCTCTTCGGCATCGTCCAGGGCGGCATGGACCTTGATCTGAGAAAGGAATCCGCCGAGCGCACCATCGAGATCGGGTTTCCGGGCTATGCCATCGGTGGGCTGAGTGTGGGCGAGGCCCGGGAACGCACCCGCGAGGTCATCGAAGCGACGCTCGAACGCCTTCCTGCCGACAAGCCCCGCTATGTGATGGGTGTGGGCACGCCCGAGGAGATTGTCGAGTATGCCAGCCTTGGCGTCGATATGATGGACTGTGTCCTTCCCACCCGCGCGGCGCGCCACGGGTTGCTGTTTACCTCGGAGGGAAAGGTCTCAATCAAGCAGGCGCGGTATACTCAGGATGCAGGTCCGCTCGATCCAAATTGCGGCTGCCGGGTGTGCCAGCGCTACTCGCGGGCCTACCTGCGACATCTTTATGCATCGAATGAAGTGCTGGCTCAGGTCTTGAATACCCTGCATAACCTGAGTTTCTACCTTGACACTATGCGGCGGGTGCGTCATTCTATTCAACTTGGGGAAGAGTCCCGTTTTTCTCTGACGTCTGGTCGCGACCGAAACCGTGACCTTAGCCGTGACGACCTCCCCGGATTCAAGCCTGAGCGGTAGATGATCCGGCCGGAACCGATCAGAATCCCGTCGTGAAATGACAGGCCAGCGGCGATTGTAGGCGCAGGCGGTTGTTCGCAAATAGGAAAGCTGGCGATCCGAGTCCCGGCAAGCGTGGCGTGGTGAATGTAATCTGATGAATATGCAATTTTTCTTAGCGATGCAAGCTGGCGCTGGCGGAATGGGTTGGCTGGCTGGCGCCGCCCCGCTCATTTTCATCTTCGGAATTTTTTATTTCCTGCTGATTCTTCCCCAGCAGCGCCGCCAGAAGAAGTGGACGGCCATGCTGGATGCTCTCAAAACCGGCGACAAAGTGGTTACCAGCGGGGGCCTGCGGGGAACTGTCATCGCTTTGAAGGATGATTCGGTGCACCTGCGAGTGCCTCCAGACAACTTGCGGTTGGAAGTGACCAAGGCCTCCGTGACGCAGGTCACGACCACGGAGGAAGAAGCTAAGGCCAAGTAGTCGCGGCACAATCTAGATATTTGGATTCCGTCTTCGTATGAATAAAAATCTTACCTGGAAACTGGCACTCATCGTCGCAACGCTTCTCGTTTTCCTGTTCGGGATCTTCGGCATTCCGCAGAGCTTTTCCGGCCAAGGCCTGCTCGCGGCCATGACCAACCGTATTCACCTCGGGCTGGATTTGCGCGGCGGTACGCACCTGATTCTCCAGGTACAGGTGAATGACGCGGTTAACATTGATTCCGACAACGCGATCGAAGTTCTCAAAGAGCAGCTCAATAAACGCAAGATTGCCTTCGCCGACATCTCCAAGCCCGACCCCACCAACAATCCTGACCGCGTGGTGCTGAAGGGCGTCCCTACGGAAGGCCGCAAAGACCTGCTGGATATCGTGGCGGAGCGCCTCTCGGAATACAACTTGAGTTCGGGAGCGGATAACACGTTCACTCTGACCATGAAGCCGCAGATGCTGACCGACCTGAAGAACAAGGCCGTGACCCAGGCGATCGAGACCATCCGCAACCGCATCGACTCGCTGGGCGTGAGCGAGCCTACCATCCAGGAGCACGGCCTCGGCCAGTATCAGATTCTGGTGCAGTTGCCCGGTGTCGACGATCCCGGCCGGGTGAAGGACATTATGCAGTCCACCGCGATGCTTGAGATCAAGCAAGTACTGCCGGGTGGGCCGTATCCCAGCGAGCAGGCTGCGCTTCAGGATAAAGGCGGCATCGTGCCGGCTAATGCAATTCTGCTGCCGGGACACGCTGCTCCCGGGGCTGGTGTGGGTGAACAGTCTTGGTATTTCGTGTCGCGCGTTTCCGCCGTCCGAGGCAAAGACCTGCGGGATGCGCAAGCCGGCACCGACCAGAATGGCCAGCCGAACGTGCACTTTACCCTGACTGGTGAGGGTGGGCAGCGCTTCTACAGCTTCACTTCAGCCCACGTGGGCGAGAGTTTAGGCGTGGTGCTGGACAACAAAGTGATGGAAGTTGCCAACATCAAGGAAGCCATTCGCGACACCGGCGAAATCAGCGGCGGCAGCATGAGCCAGCAGGCGGCCAAAGATCTGTCGATGACGCTGCGCTCGGGCGCTCTGCCGGCGGGCATTAAATATTTGGAAGAGCGCACGGTCGGGCCGTCGCTGGGCACGGATTCGATCCGCGCCGGGGTCCGCGCAGCGATTGTCGGCATGCTTGCGGTGCTGATTTTCATGCTGATCTACTACCGCGCGGCCGGAATCAACGCTGACATTGCTCTCATTCTGAATCTCATCATTCTGCTTGGTTTCATGGGCTACTTCGAGGCGGTGCTGACACTGCCCGGAATCGCTGGCGTGATTCTTACTGTTGGTATGGGTGTGGATTCAAATGTGCTGATTTTCGAACGCATCCGCGAAGAATTGCGCAATGGAAAGACGCCGCCTTCCGCCGTGGATCAAGGTTTCGGTCACGCCTGGATTACGATCGTGGATACGCACGTTACGACCATCGTCTCGGCGGCGATTCTGTTCATCTTCGGCACCGGCCCTGTTAAAGGATTTGCAGTCACGCTCACTTTTGGTTTGCTGGCAAACCTGTTCACCGCGGTATTCGTTTCGCGCGTGATCTTCGACTGGATCTTGAGCCGCAAGCAACGCGGTGAAGCGCTAAGCATTTAGGGGAATTGAGTCATTGAGCGATTGAGTGATCGGGTCATTGAAAAGCGGCGGGAGCGGAGAGTTTTCAATCGCCCGATCACTCAATCGCCCAATCGCTCAATTTCAACGGAATCATAGATCGGATAAGGGGTATACAGGGTGGAGTTCTTTCGCAATACCAATATAGATTTTCTCGGCAAGAAGTGGTACTTCCTCGCCTTCTCACTCGTGTTCAGCGTGGCAGGCCTATTTTCCATATTGTTCTGGCACCACATCCCATACGGCGTCGACTTCCGCGGCGGCACCCTGGTGTATGTAAAGTTTTCGCACCCGCCCGACGACAACGCGATTCGGTCGGCAATCGACCGGGCGGGATTGCACAACTTCAAGCTCCAACGCTATGACGTTCCCTCCAACAACGAGGAGTTGATCGACCTCGACGTGCAGGAAACCAGCGAAAAAGCGCTCGATGACGGTAAGACCCGCATCATCAACGCCCTCGAAACCAACGTCCCGCCCGGCAAGGAAGACCTCAACAACTCCAGTTTTTTGAGGATAAAGAGCTATCTGATGGACAAAGACCCCATGCACCTGGGCTCGGACGCCGACCAGAAGTACACCCAACAAGCCCAGGCCATCGTCGATGCCCGGGACAAGGGCCAGGGTGGCGTGTTGAGTTCGTTCGACCAACTGAAGGGTTCGGTTGATCCAGCGGTAGCCGCCTCCATTCCTGATGGTTTTTTCCTCTCCGATTTTGGAATCCGCAATGTCGAGATCGTCGGACCACAAGTCGGCGCCCAACTGCGCAAGCAAGCCCTCCTGGCGACAGCCTATTCGCTGGCCGGAATGCTGATTTACCTGGGTTTCCGTTTCGAGTGGATCTACGGAGTCGCCGCCGTAGTCACCGTCTTTCACGATACGCTGATCACGGTAGGCGCTTTCTCGCTGCTCAACAAGGACATTTCGCTCACCGTCATCGCCGCCATCCTCACCCTGATTGGTTACTCTAATAACGACACGATCGTGGTATTTGACCGCATCCGGGAAAACATTAAACTCATGCGGCGGGAGAAACTGTCAGAGATCGTCAACCGAAGTATTAATCAGACTCTGAGCAGAACCATCTTGACAGCGGGCCTAACCTTCCTTACCGTACTTGCACTCTATTTGTTCGGAGGCGAGGTGCTGCGTGGGTTCAGCCTCGCGCTGGTCATTGGCATTCTGATCGGAACGTATTCTTCAATCGCGATCGCCGCTCCCATTCTGGTGGCTTACCAGGATTGGAGAATTGAGAAGGGCAAGCGCGCCATTGCAATGCCTGCCCGGGTAAGGTGATAGCCCGATAGCGCAGCGGAGGATTCTGGTTTAGTGCTTTATTTGTAGGGAGTTGGAAGCAACATTACCGCACCAGTTGGGCTTGGGTGGCCCTCTGGGAATGTGGCTTCGATCTGGGAGCAAAGAGGAGACAGTCGGTGTCTAAGTTTACGTAGGCTCTGAAGTAGGGAGAAAAACTTATGTTTGAAGATAGCCTTCTGGAATCCGGCGGCAGGCTGAAGACCAAGCGGGGACGAACCACGACCTTCGCCATTTTTCTTGAGATAATTGCGATCGGCATCATGGTTCTCCTGCCCCTCATCTTCACTGAAGCCCTGCCCAAGCAAATGACGATGAGCTTTCTGGTGGCCCCCCCGCCTCCGCCTCCCCCACCGCCACCCGCGGCGGCCCCGGTCAAGATCGTAAAGCAGATTCAGACCGATATCGTGAACGGCGCTTTGCGCACGCCCACCAAGATTCCCCAAAAGATTCAGATGATCAAGGAAGAGGAAGCTCCGCCGCCAGCGATGGCGTCGAGCGGCGTAGTCGGTGGCGTTCCCGGAGGCATCCCTGGCGGTCAAATGGGCGGTGTGATCGGCGGTATTATCAGTTCGACGCCGGTAGCCGTGCCCAAGGTCGCTACCCCGCAACGTGTCCGCGTGTCTTCGGGTGTTTCAACGGGTCTGTTAGTAAAGCGCGTGCAGCCGAATTATCCGCCTCTGGCCCGCCAGGCGCGCATTCAGGGTCAGGTAGTGTTGCATGCCGTGATCAGCAAGGATGGCTCGATCGAGGGTTTGACCCTGATTAGTGGACATCCCATGCTGGCCCCGGCGGCCATCGACGCTGTCAAGCAGTGGAAGTACAAGCCTTATCTGCTGAACGGCGAGCCGGTCGAAGTGGATACCGAAGTACAGGTCAACTTTACTCTGGCCGGAGGCTAGCCGCCGCAGGCTTACGGCGCTAGCGTCAAGTGAGTGCAACCAGAAAGCCCTCCCCTCCCACCCAATACGGTGGCCGGGAGATCCCTTTTACAGGGCGCGGTCGCCGTACCTTAATCATCCCAAGGTACGCGAAATGCGGGGCGTCAACGGCAACTTTCTGCCGTCAAGCTTTTGCTGAACGCATGGATTTCGCATCAAAGTCAGAGCTAAGAAGTTCCGAGGAGGGAAAAGCAACTCATGTTAGCTAACTTCGCAGGAGAAGTCTTCAATCACGTTCCCAGAGTAGCCGCCTGGATTGTGCAGGAGGGTGGCGCGGTGGGGTGGGATCCGATCTCGCTATGGAAGCAGATGGGTATCATCGCGAAGATCGTGGTCGTCATTCTGTTCATCATGTCAGGCTGGTCGATCGGCGTCATGATTGACCGTGCCATGGCATATAGCGCGGCCCGCAAGCAGTCTCGCTCCTTCGCTCCAGCGGTAGCCGGGGCACTGCGCGATGGCCGCATCGACGAAGCCATCAAGGTCGCCGAGCGCAACAAAAAGAGCCATCTGGCCAAGGTTGTCACCGCTGGCCTTATGGAATTCAAGGCTCACCAGGATAGCCCCGGCGCCATCCCCGGCGAGACCATCGAGGCTTCCAAGCGCGCTTTGGAGCGCACCGAAGCCATTGTACACGCTGAACTCAAGCGTGGTCTCGGCGGCTTGGCCACCATCGGTTCGACGGCCCCATTCGTCGGCCTGTTCGGCACGGTGATGGGCATTCTGAACGCCTTCAAGGGCATTTCTGAACAGAAGGCTACCGGTCTGGGCGCGGTCGCAGGCGGCATTTCGGAAGCGCTGGTAACCACGGCTTTCGGCTTGCTCGTGGCCATCCCCGCCGTCATGATGTTTAACTACCTCACCGGCCGCGTAGAAGCGTTCGATGTGGAGATGGATAACTCGTCGAGCGAACTGATCGACTATTTCCTGAAGCGTCGGGAAGTTCGCCGGTCCTAAGGACACACGAGTTGTTCAGAACGATAGTCTGCCATTGAGTTGCTGTCCGGCGCCGGAAGCATTCCCGGCGCCGGCGTTCCCAACTCAGGCGGAGCCGAGTCAGTCCTCCGATGGCGGATCTGGACGGCGCAGGGTTTTGCTGGCAACTGGCGACTGGCCACCGGCAACTGTCTTACGGAGAAATCAAGCTATGGCATTAGCCAAGAGAAACGAAGGCGCCAACGTCAACTCCGACATCAACGTTACGCCGATGGTGGACGTCATGCTGGTGTTGCTGATCATTTTCATGGTGATCACGCCCATGTTGCAGAAGGGCATCAGCGTGGACATGGCCAAGGTAAACAATCCAACGCCGATGCAAGACGCGGACAAAGAAGACGCTCTCCTGGTTTCGGTGATGCGCGACGGGACGGTCTACTTCGGCGCCGACAAGGTTGTCGTCGACAGCCTGACCGGCAAGGTGAAGGATCGCCTGACCAACCGCACCAACAAAGAGGTCTACCTCAAGGCGGATGCCCGCGCCCACTTCGGCAATGTCGTCCAGGTGGTGGACGCCGTGCGCGCAGCGGGTGTGGACGATCTCGGCCTGCTCACCGAACAGAGGAAAAGCACTGTAGCTCCCCCGGCTGCTCCGGCGGGTGGGAAATAGAGGAGAACCGACCATGAGTATGGCAGTTGGAACCGGCGGAGGCCAAAACGCAAACATTAACGTCACTCCGCTCATTGACGTGCTGCTGGTGCTGCTCATCATCTTCATGGTGATCACGCCTTTAACGCCGAAGGGCTTGGATGCGCTGGTTCCTCAGCCGCCTCCGCCCAACGCGCCCAAGAACAATACGCCCGACCGCACCATCGTGGTGCAGTTGATCGATCGCGGCGCCGGTCAGGATCCCGGTCTGAAGATCAATCAAGAGGATGCCACTTGGGACAACCTGCAGGGGCGTCTGGCCGATATCTACAAGACCCGCGCCGAGAAAGTCATGTTCGTGAAGGGTGATGACGCCATTCCCTTTGCCGATGTGGCCAACGTGATTGACATCGCGCATGCCGCAGGAGTAGATAAGGTCGGTCTGATTACAGCCAAGATTGAAGCGGGCGGCTAGAAACCGGCGCTCCAGAGTTCGAGTTACGCTGAGAGTTTTCAGGAGAGTTATCAGGAAAGACGCGTCCGGAAGGTCGCGCATCGCATTCAGGCCGCGCACGGGATCTCCGTGGGTTCCGTGCCGCTTCTGCGAAGGAGCGCTTGGCCAGCGCTTGTCAATTTGCTGTCTCTGGGCCTAGGATGCTGTGGCAAGGGAGACTTATACCGCAATGAATAAACATATTCGACTGCTAACACTGGCGGCCGCTGCGCTGGCGCTTTTATCTTCCGTGGGCTGCGACAAGCTGCGCGCCCGCGACCAGCTCAATAAGGGCGTGACGGCTTACAAGAACGCCAAATACGAAGAGGCCATCGACCACTTCCAGCAGAGCGTTGCTCTGGACCCCAGTCTGATTAATGCCAAGATGTACCTGGCCACCGCCTTCGCTCAGCAGTACATCCCGGGCGCGGACACTCCCGATAACAACAAAATGGCGGAACAGGCCATTGAGCAATACAAGCTCGTGCTCGATATGAAAAGCGCCAAACGCGATCAGAGAGTGAATGCCGCCAAGGGTGTTGCCTCGCTCTACTACAACATGAAGAAGTTTGACGACGCCAAGAAATACAACCACATGGTCTCTGACCTCGATCCCAACGATCCCGATCCCTACTACTCGATCGGCGTCATCGACTGGGCCACCTGCTATCAGCCGCGCATGGAAGAGCGCGCCAAACTGGGATTGAAGCCGGACGAGAACCTGAATCCCAAGAACAAAGACCAGAAGAAGGTCTGCGAAGAATTGAAAGTGAAGAATGGCCCCGCGATCCAAGAGGGTATTGACGGTCTCCAGAAGGCGATCCAGCTTCGTCCCGATTACGACGACGCCATGGCCTATTTGAACCTGATGTACCGCGAAAAGGCCGATGTGGAGTGCGACGACCTCAACGCCCGCCAGGAAGATCTGAAAACAGCCGACCACTGGGTGGACCAGACTCTGCTCACGAAAAAGGCCAAAGCCGAGAAGCAGCCCGGCCAACAAGGCATCACCATGGACCAGCCGAAGTAAGCCAGGTATTCCCACTCCCAGTTAAGCGGCCTCCTCGCGTCAAATGCGCAGGAGGCCGTTCCTTTCTCAAGGATCCCGGATTCAGGTCCCCGTGCCGATCAAGGTCACAGGCCGCAGGCTCGTTGCCGGCTGGTTCTTCTGAGTGAAATTAACAGACGCGCTACGCGCGCCGGTCTGGGTCGGTCAAAGGCAACCGGTGCTACCGATTCTCCTTGACTTCACCCCCACAACCAGAACATACTATTCCTTGTAGGAACAGTTCATTGAAAACTTAATATCGCATGGCTAAGTCCTTTCCGCACAAGATTTTGGCTCCCAAGTCCGCCTGTTTTCAGTCTCGACAGAAATAGCCGCGCTGATTCTAGGGCACTTACGAGAAGCCTAGGCGCCTAACTCCTTTACCCGCAATATTTTGCGGGTAAGCTGTTTGGAATCAATATTTTAGGCAGGCTATCTCATATCGACCCGCCGTAAGTCGTTGATTCTAGGGATTTAAGCGGATTCGATCTCTTTTTTTTTTATCGGACTGCCTGCCCGTATCCGCTCTCTTCCGAAGCGCCTGCCCCGGCCAGTTCTGAAGGCCTCACTGCTTGCAATAGAGCCTGACTTCTACCTGCGGGAATTGCGTCCGCTCAAGTCGCGGCAAAGATTCACCGAGCACCTGCTCAAGCATCAACGTCGTTGCATCGGGATGGCCCGGAGTCCCATTGCTCATCAGCACCACCCACACACGAGCGTACTGTCCGGCCACAGTGTGCAGGAACTCACTGCTGGGTTTGCCGGTGACGTCACGGTAGTCGAGATGATCGCCGTGGCGTGGAAAGAGGATGACCGGGCCGGCCGCGCCGCGTGAGTCCTTCGTCTCGCGAAGCGACCTGAAGAACTCATACGGCATGCGCCCTTCAGCAATGTGAAACAGGATGGCATCGCCGGGCTGCGCATGATCGTAAACGTAATTTGCTGCAGCTTCTGAACCGTCGCGTTCCAGATCGAAGTCGTGATCGTAATAGGAGAGCGTTCCCCGCAGCGAGAGCAGAAGCATTGCAGCGAGGCAAACGCCCACCATCCAAGGCTTCCGCAAACTCGCCACGCCGGCCGCGGCCAGAATAATCAAGGCCGGCAAACAGAAGGTGAAATAGCGGGCCAGAAACACCGGACGCGCCAACGACAGCAACAGCGTAAGCCCTACCGGAAAGAGCAGCCAGATCAGCAGGAACTGTAGCCGCCAGACTTCCCAATCGGGATCCATCTTTAACACCTGTCTCTTCAGGGGCAGGATCGCAGCTACGCAAGCGGCCGCATAGAGCAGCAGCAGAGGCAGCCCGTCGTTGCCCGCAAGATGTACCCAATAGTCCAGCAGGTCATGCACGCCAGGCCGGGTAATCCAGCGGATCTGCCCCGCCCCAGTTTTAGCCACGAACGCCAGCAACGGGACGACTGCAACTCCAATCCCAATCCAGGTTTGACGCATGGTGTAAGCAATCGGCGCACGGCGACCCGGCGGTTCGGTTTTATCCAACCCCCGCACTGACACCCACTGCGCCGCCACCAGCAGCAACGCGTACAGGTGAGCGTAGACGGCAAGAACGCTGGCCAGGACATATCCCCGTTGGTTGCGACGGGACGGCTCCCGCAGATACGCGACCAAGAAGCCGCTCGACAACGTCGCCAGCAATACAAACCATGAATAGCTGCGCGCTTCCTGTGCGTAACGAATAGAGTACGTGTTGCAACTCAGCAGCGCCACGGCGATCAGTCCCACGCGTCGGTCAAACAGCTTGCAGCTCAACCAGAAGATGGCGGGCAACGTGGCCAACGAAGCCACCACCGACAAGCTGCGGATGAAAAAGGGACTGTTAGCGCTCAGGTGCAACCATCCGCGCAGCAGGACGTAGTACAGCGACATGTTCGCTTCCCGCCACCACAGCAGCCGCGTGAAGTCGTGCCAGCTTAGGCGGGCGATTTCCACGCTGAAGGCCTCATCGAACCAGAAAGGTTTTCGCGTGAGAAAGAGGAAACGCAACACGGCGGCCCCCCCAGCCAGCAAGGCGAGAGTCAGCACTGAAACCGGTGTCCAGGCCGGCTGCGCGGAAGAGATCTGGGGCGAGTCTTGGGCGCTCATCTCACAGTAAACATGTTCGAGCAAACATGTTAGAGCAAACGTGCGGATTCCAGATGATACTATGCTAGGAAGAAATATCAGTCATGACTGTGGCTTCTGTGGAAGCGTCCCCGCGTAGCAACGCCGCCCCCGCAGCACCGGCAAACCAGCGGTGGGCGGGATGCGTGTCCGTGATCGTCCCCGTCTACAACGAGATTGCGCACGTGGACGAACTTTTGCAGGCCATTCACGCCTCGCCGGTCAACAAAGAAATCATCATCGTCGACGATGGTTCCACCGACGGGACGCGCGAGAAACTCCAGTCTATGCCGCTCGCCAACGACGTCACGGTCGTCTTCCACGAAACGAACTACGGCAAGGGCGCGGCCATTCGCACCGCGCTCCAGTATGCCCGCGGGGAGTATGTGCTGATTCAAGACTCCGATCTCGAATACGACCCGCAGGATTATCCCGCGCTGCTGCGGCCGCTCGAACAGCATCAGGCGAATGTGGTCTACGGCGTGCGCCCGGACCGTCCCGAGCGCGGCCTGCGATTTTTCCTGGGCGCAAAGCTTCTGACCCACCTCACCAATCTGCTCTACGGCGCGGGCATCCACGACGAAGCCACATGCTACAAAGTCTTCCGCCGCTCGCTGATCTCGCAAATTGATTTGGAATGCCGGCGCTTCGAGTTCTGTCCCGAAGTGACCGCCAAGCTTTGCCGCATGGGCGAGAAGATCGCGGAAGTGCCCATCTCCTACGTGCCGCGTTCGACAGGAGAAGGTAAGAAGATCCGCCACTCCGATGGCTGGCTCGCCATCTGGACCCTGCTTCGCCACCGCTTCAGCAGCCGCGCGCGCTGGGCGAAATCAGACCGCGATGCTGCCGCTCCCTTCGCGATAAGTTTTTCTCGCCTTCCGCCGGAGTGAGGAGCCCACGATAGTGACGCGACTATGTAACGACAGCAAGCCCATTCTTCTCGACCAGCGATAGCAGCTTGAGCGAGGGCCCGGAAGGGCGCTTTTCGCCGCGCTCCCACTTGCTGACCAGACTGCTCGTCACGTTCAAGTAGTTGGCGAAAACGGTTTGACTGACGCGTTCCCTCTCCCGGATCGCCTTGATCTGTTTAGGCTTCAACGGCCGGATGGGCGTAAGGCAGGCCACATCGAAACGCCGCATCGTCTTCTTGTTGATGACTCCACCATCGTGCAAGTCCTTCATCATTTCATGAATGGCCGCCATTGCATCGCTTCGATATTTCTTGCTCATTCGTTCTCTACCTCCACAAAGTCACCTCGCTTCAACCGCACCGCGAGCTGCTCATCGGTCAATGCCAGAACGATCTTCGCCGCCTCTTTGAACTGATCCTGTTCAACCCTATCGATGTTCGCCCTCTGGCTCTTGGCAAACCCGTATACAAAGAACGCCTTCATCCCGCGCCGGAAAAAGATAATGGTCCGGTAGCCCTTTGACTTTCCTTGCCCGGGCCTGGCGATCCGCTGTTTGATAACCTCACCGCCAAGCTCGGCGTCGATCTGGCCCTTTTCGGCCCGAGCAACAGCGTCTTGCAAGACCGAATCCGCAATCCCTTTCCTTCCGGGCAAAGCGCTGAAACCACCTGGACTTGAAGACTCGCACAGGGAAGCTCAACTCATTCTATAGCACCAGGTACCATAGGTCAAACTGTTTTGTGTCGGGAGGCAACGCCCAATTGCCCCGCAATTGCTGAATTCTCCTGTAAAATCTTGGGTTCGCCAGCCAATGTGTCGCTGTCCAAGCTGATGTTCAAGAAGATCCTCATAGCCAACCGAGGCGAGATCGCGGTGCGTGTCCTGCGCGCGTGCCACGAAATGGGGATTGCCGCAGTGGCCGTCTACTCTGACGTGGACCGTGCCGCGCTCCATGTGCGCAAAGCCGACGAAGCCTATCCCATCGGCGCTGCGGTGGCCTCCGAGTCTTATCTCAACATCCCCAAGATTCTCGATGTGGCCAAGCAATCCGGCGTCGACGCCATCCATCCCGGTTACGGATTCCTTTCTGAGAACGCGAAGTTCGCCCAGGCCTGCGCCGATGCGGGAGTGAAATTCATTGGCCCCACCGCCGCAGCGATGGAAGCGATGGGTTCCAAGACGCGCGCCCGCCAGGCCATGGAGAAAGCTGGCGTCCCCTTCGTGCCCGGCACATCGCGCGGAGTCGAGTCATTCGAGGAGGCAGAGAAGATCGCCGCGCGAATCGGCTATCCCGTGATGCTGAAAGCGGCCGCGGGTGGCGGAGGCAAAGGCATGCGGCTGGTGCACGCTCCCGAGCGGCTGAAGTCATCGCTCGAAGCAGCGCGCAGCGAGGCGGAACGCTCTTTCGGTGACGGTGAAGTTTACATCGAGAAGGCTATCGTCAATCCGCGGCACATCGAGATGCAGGTGCTGGCCGACGAACACGGCAACACGGTCTATCTTGGCGAACGCGAATGTTCGCTGCAACGCCGCCATCAGAAGGTGCTGGAAGAAGCGCCGTCACCAATCGTCGACGCCGATATGCGCCGCCGGATGGGCGAAGTTGCGGTCCGCGTCGCTGAGGCCGCGAACTACACCAACGCCGGCACGGTCGAGTTCCTGGTCGATCAGGGAAGGAGCTTTTATTTCCTGGAGATGAATACGCGTTTGCAGGTGGAGCATCCAGTGACGGAACTGATCACCGGCCTCGACCTGGTTCACCTGCAGATTCGCATTGCCGCCGGTGAAAAGCTGCCCTTCAAGCAAGAGGATGTGAGCATACGCGGACACGCCATCGAATGCCGCATCTACGCCGAAGATCCTGACAACAATTATTTCCCCAGCCCCGGCAAGATCACTCTGCTACAGGAAACCTCGGGTCCAGGAATCCGCATCGACAGCGGAATATACGAGGGTTGGACCGTGCCGATTGATTACGATCCATTGTTGGCCAAACTGATCGGCTACGGCTCGGACCGGAATCAGGCCATCGCACGCCTCACCCGAGCCCTTAGCGAATATTTCGTGGGCGGAATCAAGACGAATATCTCATTGTTTCGCCGCATTCTGCGCGACGAGGATTTTGGCGCCGCCAAGCTCGATACGGGATTTTTGGATCGCATGCTGACGGGGCTCGAGAATAAGGCGGCGGATTCAAGAGCCGTAGAAGTGGCTGCCATCGCCGCGGGCATGTTTGCAGCTCTCGGCTCAACGGCGGCCACCGCTTCGGCCACAACCGACAACGAAGAGTCTAACTGGAAGGCTGCCAGTCGCCGGGAAGCCTTGCGGTGAGCTAAGCCTCAGGGCTGGCCACTGATCACTGGCCACTGACCACTAGTCTTCATGCTCTACGACGTAACCATCGACGGCAAGAACTACCGGCTTGAGCTCAACCGCGCCGGCGGGCGCTGGACCTGCCGCCTCGATGGCCGGGATATCGAGGTTGACGCCATCCTTGTGCGCCCAGGTGTCCTATCGATTCGCATCGGGAACATGGCATATGAGGTTAAGTCAGAGCGGGTGGCGGACGATTTACAAGTGTGGGTGGGGAGCACGCGGTTTAAGGTTGAAATCCGCGACCCCCGCTCGCTGCGTGGACGCGCCCGCGCCGGGGACGCACAGGGGCCGAGAGAGATAACCGCCCCGATGCCGGGGAAGGTTGTGCGCCTGCTCGCGCGCGCCGGAGACGAGGTAGAAGCTGGCGCCGGCATCGCTGTAGTGGAGGCGATGAAGATGCAAAACGAGATCAAATCGCCGAAGAAGGGAACGATCGGGAAAATTCTAGTGAGTGAAGGCGCCGCCGTGAACGCTGGCGACGTCCTCGCGGTCGTCGAGTAATCCCACCCTTAATTCGTCAACCCGTTGCTATCCAGCACTTTTTTCGCGTAGTAGTTTTCCACCTTGGCGGAATCGCGCAGCACCTCGTAGTAAGCCGCCTTCAACAACTGCTCGCGCCGGTCACGGAGTTCCGAGCGGATGTGTTGCTGCACGCTGGGGTTCGACAGATCGCGCTGTCCTGCGGGCTCTTTCGACACCAGCTTTACGATGCGGAATCCCATCACCTGCTTGTTCGCGGGGTTGGCCAGGGAGATGACCGGGCTATACTGCCCCGGCTTCAGCTTGACCACCGCGTCGCGAGTGCCGGGATCAGTGTTGCGCAGAGAAGATTCTGGAAGCGTGCCCAGATCTCCGCCGTTGCCGGAAGTCTCCGGGTCCTCGGAATAATTCATGGCCAGGGTCGCGAAGTCATCACCGCTATCCAGGCGGTTGTTGATCATCTGGATCTTCTTGCGAGCGTCAGCCTCATTCTGCGCCTTGTTGTTCTGGTTGTGCACTTGCGGATTGGGCGCCGGCGAGACGAAAATCTGCGCCAGGTGGTACTGCGTTTCGATCAGATTGAATTCAGACTTGTGCGCCGCGAAATAGTCGTTGATGTCCTGGTCGGTCACATTGATCTTGGAAGACACTTCCTTGTTCATCACTTTGTCCACAGTGATGGAGCGGCGGATGTCGCGCTTGAAATCTTCGAGGGTGATCTTTTTTTCCTGCAGCCTTTTGTCGAACTCCTGCTGCGTGTAGGGGGACTTGATCTCGTTGAGTTTGCGGTCTACTTCCTCCTCGGTGGCTAGGAGGCCGAGTTTTTCAGCGCGGCGCATCACCATTTCGTCGTCGATCAGCTGTCGCAGAATGTTCAGGCGGAGAATGGTGGCCTGTTCCCCGGCGGGTCGTTGCTGGGCGCTAGCCACCTGATTGTCGTAGTACTTGTCCACGTCAGAACGGAAGATCTTGCGGCCATCCACTGTGGCCATCACGTCGCCGCTTACTTGTGACTTACAGCCCAGCAGCGCCGCCAGCCCAACGGCAGCAGCCAGCATTGCTGCAAGCCGGACAAAGTCTGCATTTCTTTTCAAAGGAGTTTCTCCCCACAGACGATCGGCGCTGCGCCTGAAATTTGCCAAGGGCCCAGACCGGGGTATCACCCTCGCCGCGCCAATCACTTGGAAGCCGGCGCAGGGGCGGCAGCTGCGTGTTCCGGCACGGGCAGGTTGGCATCTTTCAAGGCGCGATCCAGCGCTGCACGGACTTCGCTGATGGGCACGGCGCCGTCGATCTTCTCTCCGCCGATGAACAACGTAGGCGTGGCTTCCACTCCGACCCCCTCCGCCTCTTTCATAGATGCCTTCACCGCACTCTCATCTTGAGCCTTGATGCAGGACTGCAATTTCACGACGTCAAGATTGTGCTTCTGGCCCTGCAGCATGGTCAGCTTGTCGAGGGCTTCCAGGCGCGCCACGGGCGTTTTTTCGTTGCTCACCTCGTGCTGATTGGTGTGAATATAGTCCGCGAAATCCCAATAGGCATCGCCGTTCTGCGCCGCCAGGCAGTTGGCGTCCACAGCGGCGTGAATCGCCCAGGGATGAATTTCCACCAGCGGGTAGTCTTTGTAAATGAAAGTGACCCGGTCGCCGTACTCTTTCAGTATTTCCGGAAACAGCGTCTGATGCATACGCGAGCAGAACGGGCACTGGAAGTCGTCGAAATTGACCACCACAACCTTGGATGCTTTCGCTCCCCGGGTGGGCCGCCCGCTGGTATCGATCTTGCTCATGGTTTCCGCGAATGGATCTTTGCTCAGGTCAAACTTGGTGAGCCGCATCATGGAGGAATGATCTTTGGAAACCACGAAGGTGAGATCCTGCTTCTTGCCTCCGTTATCGACGGTTACGATTACCGATTCGTAGCCGGGAAATTCAGGGCTGGGCGAAGGCGCGCCGATCAGCAGGTGAACCTCGGGAGGAATTTTGTAGTAGGAGCGAACGTGACGCTCGATTTTGTGGGTTAGTTCGGGGGAGGCAGACTGAGCCACACAGCCCAGACAAACCACGAGTAGGAGAAGAAAAGAGCGTCGAATTAGGTTCACTAAAAACCGCCTCAATATCACAAGTTGAACGTTGATTATCTCATAGCGTAGGGGCGGACGCAGGGAGTCCCTCGTCAGCAACTTCTGGGAATTGCGAGGAGGCATAGCCCTGACAGCGCTTCTTTTCAACCGGTCCGCCGGAACAAATCCTCCGCCGGCAGCAAAGCGTTCATTGATCCGGAACGGAAGCCTTCCAGATCGAGGGTAACGAACTTGAAGCCGAGCTCTTTGAAGATCCTGGTGAACCGCGCTGCCATCTCGGGATTAAGCGCCCGCTCCAGTTCGTCGCGAGCGATTTCAATGCGCACGATCTCGCCGTGATGACGAACCCGGAATTGCCGGAAGCCCAAGGAGCGCAAAGCTTCTTCGCCCTTTTCCACCACGTCCAGTGCCTCCCGCGTAACCGGCCGGCCATACTCAATGCGGGACGAAAGGCATGCAGACGCCGGCTTGTCCCAGATACGCAGCCCGGCAGTGCGCGCGAGCGCGCGGATTTCTTCTTTGCTAAGACCAGCATCCAGCAGGGGAGCCACAACACGGTGGGCGCTCGCGGCCCTCTGTCCGGGACGGAAGTCGCCCTGGTCGTCAACATTGACGCCGTAGGCGACGGCATGGAAGCCGCGCGTCTGCCGGAGATCTTCCATAAGTGTAAACAGTTCATCCTTGCAGAAGAAACAGCGCTGCGCATCGTTGCGTACGTACTCTGGGCGGTCGAGTTCCGCGGTGGCGACCACTTCCAGCGGAATCGATTGCTCCCTGGCAAACGCAATCGCGTCCGCAAGCTGGGTGCGAGCCAGGCTGGGAGAGTCGGCGATGCTCGCCAGCATGTTGTTTCCCATGGCTTGATGCGCAGCCCACGCGAGGTAGGCGGAATCGACGCCACCCGAATAGGCAACGAGGACTCGTCTCAGTTTGCGCAAGTGGGCTTGTAGCAGAGCGCTCTTCGCGCCGATGTCCGGTTCAGCGGATGACATGGAACCATGTTAGCAGGCCTATCGTTTGTGCAAAGATGGCAAGACCACGAAAGGCTGCCGGTCGACTGCGCTCAGGCAGCGAGCCGCAAATCAGCGCCAGTCTTGAGCGCCATGATAGATGTGCAGGATTTCGACATTTTCATCTTTCACGGAATAGACCACTACGTAAGGCAGCGGCGTGAGTGCCAGTTCTCTTGTGCCGCTCCTGTGGCCGGGCCTGCCCTGGTTAGGCGAGGTCTTCAGAAGCCGGGAACGCTGGTAGATTGCTCGCACAGTCGGTTCTGCGAAATGAGGGTAGTGCTGTTGCAGGTAGTTCTTAATGTTTCCAGATCGTCGGCTGCGGGAACGGTCCAGCGGATACGCATCAGGCCTTAAACATGGCTTCAAGCCGGGCGTCCATTTCCTCTTCTTCGATAAACTCGCCACGCTCGGCAGCCGCTATTCCTTTTTCCACGGCGGAAAGAAAACGGGCTTCTTCGCCGAGATAGCGGGCAACAACATTCGTGACCAACCGCTCAGGGACGGTTGCTGCCTTAGCGGCGATCTGCGTAAGCTGTGCCTGCTGCTCGGGGGTGAAGTGTACTTCCATAAGCCTCAAGGTACGAAAAAACCTCGCTCTTGGCAAGTTACATGATGATCGATCGGTCGTTACCAATGACAGTCGCGTGCAGGGGACGCATGCGACCCGGCATCCAGTCTCATCGTGCCCTTGAGTAGAGTGCCCATCTGAAGTCGTCAGTGACCGATGGCGAGAAGGGCTCTCGTTCCTGCTGGCCATTGATTACTGGCCCTGCTCTCAGTACAGCCGCTCCTGCCTCCGCAGGCTGCCGAATCCGCCGATATTTGCCAGCGCGAAGGTAAAGCGGAACAGGTTTTCGTTTCGCACATTGGCAACCGAGTAGCTGCGGTATTCCAGGGTCATGCCGCAGCAATCCCAGTTGTAGGTGGTCTGAGCGCTGACGAACTGCAATACTCCGCTCTCGGCATCAAAACCGAAACTGCTGGCGGCGCTGAACCCGCGCTTGTTGGGACGGCCGTACCCGAGGGCCACGCGGAACTGGTTGAAGCGCACCGCGGCCGCCGAGCCCGACGAAGCCGCGGTTTGCGCGGGTATCTGCAAGAATGCATCACCACCGCCAATGGTCACCTGACCGATGTGGTAGTTGGCCAGCAGGGTGCTCGCATTGGTGGTATTGCGTTGGAAGTCGTAATCGAGATCCCACTCGGCATCGGTGCGTGAACTGGTTTCCACGCGCAACCGCGACACCAGAGGCGAAAGATGGCGCGGCTGGGTGAGGAAGGCAATCCCTGTAAGGTCGGCAGTCGTGGTGAAGACATTGCGTTGACCGGAAATCAGGGTCCCACCGAATGTGGGATCGAGAAAATACTTCTGCGCCAATTCCCAGGTCACGACCTCGCGCACTTGTGGCCCGGCTTGGCACGGGGGATTTACCATGGTGCCGGGATGCTGCCAGGGGATCGTCGACTCCGGCGCCGGGCCGCCCACAGTAAGGGACGACATGAAGGCGTTGCAATCCTCTGGCTTCTGTGAAGTACGCTTGGCATAGAGACGCGTCACAAAGCCGTATTCGACTTCATGGGTATCGGTGAGAATGTCGCGTTCGTCGAACTTCAGAACGTTGGCGAAGTTGTTCACGCCGGTCACAAAGCGATACGTGGCGCGCGGCTCGATAACATGCTTCCACTTGCGCCCCAGGGATTCTTTGTCGAACACGCGCTCGACGGCAGGGGGGCGGAGTTCCACGGCTGTCTCCAAGGCCTGGCGGCTAACGGGATCGCTTACCGCCTGCCCGGGGTTTTGTCCGACCAGTCTTTCCGTGTAGTAGGTTTCATGCACGGTCAGTTCCGGCCGCAGAGACCATCCTCGAAACAGCAGGGGCAAAGAAATCTGCGGGCTTAGATCGAATCGCTCGAGCAAATCGCCAGTACGGAAAGCCGGCGTGCAAGACTGGGTCAAGCCCAGTGCCGTACACTGCTGGGGCTCGCTGCGTGACAGACCTGCGGCCGAGGCATCGAACGACCAGTAGAACGGCGTGTGGGGCAACCGCCGTTCCGCAGTGGAAGAATCAAAGCTGGGGGCGTGCGTAATCGTGACAACTTGCCCGGGAGTCGTGCTCAGGAAGTTCTGGTAACGCTCCACAAAACCATTGAAGTTGAAACCGTCAACGGACTTCGATAGAAAAGCCTGCGATTTCACCTCCGAATATACGGCCTGGCTGAAAACCTCGTTGAAGGCGAGGCGGAAGAGAAATGAACTCAAGTAGTCGATGTTGGCCACGGCGCGGGCTCCGCCCATAGTTCCAGCCGAGTTCAGACGCACATTCTCTCCGCCTTCTTTAAGCGGAGGCGAGCCGATACCGCGGTCGATCACTCCAAAATAGTTCAGGTCGACGTAGGCGGTTTCGCTGGGCCGGGCCCGAAACTCCCCCCGCTGAGACCAGCCGCGCTTGGAGAAGTACTCGGCGCCCAGGGTGGCGTCCATCATCCGGTTGATGGCCCAGTAGTAGGCATCGCCGATGACGTTGCCTTTGGTCGAAGAACGGCCCACTGACGGCATCAGAAAGCCGGACTGCCGGGTCGCCTTTTCTACGGGATGGGTCGCGAACGGGAAGTAGAGGATAGGCAGCCCATGCAGCAGAAACATGCTGTGGTAGATTTTGGCATTGCCGCCTACGTCGACCATCACTTTGCGGGCGTCGAATTGCCATTTGGGATGCGGCAACTCGCAAGTTGTGATGGTGCCGTCGTAGACCAGATAGTGATCGGGAGCGGTTTTCTCGACCACCTTACCGGTGAACGCGAATGGAGCGGTGGAGGTGAGGATCACCCGGTTGTCGCGAAAGCGCAGGCCGGTAGTGCCGGTGACGTCGTAGAAGCGTCCGGTTTCGAGTTCCAGGTTATAAGTGCCATGCGACGCGCGAATATGGTCGTCATTTGGACCGCCGTCGAGCGCGAAGTGTCCGGTTGCCGTCGCCTCTTTCGTCTCGGAGTTGAAAGTGGCTTCGTCCGCCCGTAGAACGTAACTCCCGTAGTAGATTTCAACCGCCCCGTGCAGCTTATACACAGAGCCTTCCTCTTCCTGCTGGATGGCGCAGATGGTGTGGATGTCGCCAGTTTCCTTCTGCGCCGCGGCCGCCCGGGCGCAGGGTGTTTGAGTAGTCGCTGCCTTTTCGGCCGAAGCGCCGCGGGATGCAGCAGCGGCTGAGTCCACGGGTGGCAACTGGCTGGTAACTAACGGCAATGCGAGAAGAAGGTGACAAAGCACTGCTGCCGTGATAAGGAATCTGTTGCGAAGAGTCATCGGAACAAGACGGCCGGAACAAGACCGCCGGAGCAGAGCGTCGGAACCAGGTTCGTCGGAACAGGTTCGTCGGAACCAGTCATCCCAAGCGCATGCCAGAGGGCGCCCGGACGCTTCTACCGGCAGCAGTCGTGTGAACTTAGCACGCCTATGCCTTGGGAGGCAAAGCCGCTCGCAATCTTGGATTCCGGAAACCTCTTCATAGTTATCTGAAGATGTTATCCGGCGTGGTTGTCGCCGGTCCGAATTCTCGTTTCTCGTAAGACTGTGATTCATGCCTTGTCCGCTTTGTGGTGACATCTGCCGCTGCTCTTCCGAGGCGAACTCCGCCGCTGCGCCGCGCTGGCAGGCCGACGCGGACGCGCGCCCAGCCGCCGCAACTCCGTATGTTGAAGTGGGAACGCCGGAAGCGGAGGCGCTGACGGTGTGTCCTGCAGAAGAATCCTCGATGCCAGCGGTCAATCACGGCCCTGCGGCTGAAGATTCTCAGGCTTGGCGTCAGGAGGTCGCGGCCCGGCTGAATCGTTATCAAGCCCGGCGAAAGCCGCGCCCACCCCGCTATCCCTCGCTGCGGCTGCGTTTCGAAGAAGAGGATCCGACTGCCGCCGCGAGTGGCAGTTCGGCCCAGTCCCCGGCTTCACCGCAGAGGACTACGGCTTCGCATCAAGCTCTGGCCCTGGACAGCTTCGCCGATACCGCACCTCATGCGGGTGAAATTCTGCCCGTCGCGTTACCGTTGCCTCAGATCCAAGCCCCACAGGACACCTCCGCGCTCCATCGTGCCGACGAGTTGCTCCAGCCAACCGCACCGGCCGCTCTAACCACGGCGAAGATCATAGAGTTTCCGCGTTCCTGGACGCCTGCGCCACCTCCGCTCGACGAATTGGCCGAGCCGGTCTTAAATCGAGATCGCCCCCGCATCCTGGAGGCGCCAGAATTTGTTCCGCCGCCTCCGGCCCTGGGTGGAATCACAATTGAGCCCGCGCAGCAGCCGGAAATGGAGAAGCGCCCTGGCATCGACATCCCGCTGCAGAGTGCAACGCTGGCACGGCGAATTTTCTCCGCGGCCATCGACGGTGTCATCATCGCCGCCGCCAGCGCTCTCTTCGGCTTCATTTTCTGGAAAATGACTGCGACCCGTCCGCCGCAATTTCAGGTCATCGGACTAGCTGCCGGGCTTTCCAGCCTATTCTGGGCCGCTTACCAATACCTGCTTTTGGTGTATTCGGGCGCTACGCCCGGTTTGCGCCTCGCGGGACTCGAGTTGGCGCGTTTCGATGGCAGTCCCGTCGGCCGCCGTCTTCGCCGCTGGCGCGTTCTTGCGTCATTCCTCTCGGCTGCTTCCCTCGGCATGGGATACGCCTGGGTCTTCCTCGATGAAGACTCGCTCTGCTGGCACGACCGCATCACCCACACTTACCTCGCGCCGAAGCGTCGCTAAGGATTGTGTGGCGTGGGCACTCCCTTCGACAAGCTCAGGGCAAGCTCTGCCCGCGAATGCGTACAGTGAAACACCCTTTGCCGGATGAGAGCGCAGCGTCCCTCTACCGTCCCATGCCTCGTAGCGAAACTGTCGACACCGCCTGCGTTCCCGATCCGTTCGTGCTGAAACTGAGCGCCGCATTGAGCTGCCCCTGGCGCTGCGGAGTGAACGTTACGGTGAAAGTACAATTGCTCCTCGCCGGGATGCCAGCTGCGCAGGTGTTCGTTTGGCTGTAGTTGTTCCCGTTGCCTCCGATGAACTTCACCTGGCCCACGGCAATGGTTCTAAAGCCGAGATTGCGCAACGTCAGTACTTGCGAACTCGAACTCCCAACAGTGACATCGCCGAATTGCAGCAGATTGGTAGATACGTGCAGCGCCGTTCCCGTTCCGCTCAGAGGAACCGTCTGCGGACTGTTCGCGGCGTTATCGGCGATGTTGAGCGAGGCGGTCCGTATGCCAATAGCAGACGGCCGGAACGCAACCTGTATCGTGCAACTGGCGCCGACCGCGAGTGTGGACCCGCAGAGATTGGTCACAAGGAAGTCCCCCGGGTTGGCGCCGCTGAGCGTAATGCTGTTGAGGTTCAGAGTCTGGCTGCCCGTGTTCGTCAGGGTGACGTACATGTTCAGCGAAGTGCTGTTCAGTTCTTGCGTGGCAAAGCTAAGACTCGAGGGCGAGATTGAGATGTTTATCGCTGGCGTGCCGGTGCCGGTGAGGGTCACATACTGCGTGCCGCCAGAGCTGTTGATGATCAGAGAACCGGTGCGCAGGCCAGTTTGCGAGGGTGTGAAGAAGACATTGAAAGGGCAACGTGTATTCCCAGGATTCAACACATATCCGACACACCCACCATCGGTCTGGAAGTCGCCGCTCGGTGTGATGGTGTTAATGGTGATGGCAGTGTTACCGGGCTGGAGCAACTGCTCGAGCTTAGCCGGACTCTGCACGCCCACAGGTTCCGGCGCGAAGCCCATGCTCCCGGACTCGATCGTAGGCTGCGGGACCACAGTTTGAATCATGACAAATGGCCACAAACCTGGAGAGACGATGTCAAGCTTGCCGTCGCGATTGAAATCCGCTACGGCAAACTCGCCTCGCGCGAAGCCCCCTGTGTCTTGGCGGTGTGCAAACACCATGGCTGGCTGGAGAGTACCATCCCCATTTCCGGCAAAGATGTAGACGCACCCGTCGCCACATGCAAAGTTGTCATAAACCGCGAAATCGAGCTTCCCGTCGCCATTGAAGTCGCCCAGAACATTGGTCTGGAATTGTGCACTGCTGTACGGGCCGCCATATTGGACAGGACTTTGGAATGTGCCATCGCCATTGTTAAGCAACACGAAAAAGGTGTTGTAATTGCCAGCATCGACTACTGTGATGTCCGGATAGCCGTCTCCGTTCAGGTCACCGACGGACATGTCGACAGGGTATCGTCCGACAGCGTAATCCACGTGAGAAGCAAACGTGCCGTCGCCGAGTCCCTGGAGAATCGATACGACGGAACCGTTCCCTCCTCCCGAGGCAGCGTTGCCGGCTGCGATGTCAAGAATGCCATCGCGATTGAAGTCTCCCACGGCAACGGAGTTCACTTGCGAGCTGAGCACCGGAAACGTAGTCGACGGGCCGAATGTGCCGTCTCCATTCCCTAGCAGAACTCCGACACCTTGGTACGCCGTGTACACCAGATCCAAGTTGCCGTCGCCGTTGAAGTCGCCGGCCGCAGCCACAATGTAGCTGAAGCCGGAGAACTGCTGCAGCGCCGGCTGGAATGTGCCGTCTCCATTTCCGAGAAAAACATCGAGCGTGCCTGTAGTTAGACTGCTGACAACAAAATCTAATTTGCCGTCGTTGTTGAAGTCTGCAAGTACCCCTACATACGACTCCCGAGAAGAGCCGGGCAATGGATAGTAAACTGGGACCTGTAAACTACCATCCCCGTTTCCGAGGGCCACATCCAGATTAATCCCCTCGCTGACCAAAATGTCTGGTATAGCGTCCTGGTTGAGATCCCCTACAACTAAATCCCAAAAGGAAGTGTTAACTGTCTGGGGGATGCCTGCGGCGCCAAATGCAAACACCGACACCGGAGTAGTTACCAACAGCAATGCGGTGTTCGACACGGTCCCGCCGGGACTATGCACTGTCACGAGCCCGCTGGTGTCTGTAGCGACATCCGCAGCCGTTATCGTTGTTGTGAGTTGAGCAGCGCTCACGAACGTCGTGCTCCTCGCACTTCCGTTCCAGTACACCGTCGAACCAGAGACGAAGCCCGTTCCGTTAACAGTCAACGTGAAGGCTGGGCTTCCGGGCACAACCGCCGCAGGCACCAGCGGGTTTGCAATCTGGGGCACGGGGCTGGTAGCTTGCGCGAGTCCAATTGAACCTAGCAACAGAACGGGGAGCAGGCGGCGGACACCCACTTCCACGGCGGCCCTTGCGATGACTTCAATCCAGGGAAACGGGTGCATAGATAGTCTTCCAGAGCAAAGGTTAGATGAGCAACCCAGCGCACGGGCGGCGCCGGTGAGCTCACGTTGAACCTGAACCCGCGCGGGGAACGCAGATTACGTCGCCAAGCAGTCTCCCACCGCTCCAGACGAAAGTCAATTTTAGCGGTCTTACTGTGGTCACGTTGACTTGAGTTTGAGGTTTCTGAAAAACTAATCATCGAGTTTTGCTTCAGGGCCGTGCGGCGCTGAAGATTATTTTTTCTGGCTTATGGAACTGCTGCTCAACCTCGCGTGGCTGCTGCTGGGGCTGCCGGCTTATTGGCTGTGGCGGAGAGGCGCGGGAGCACGGCTGGCGCGCAGGTTCAGTGCGCTGCAAGGTATGCTGGCCCTGGGCTGTGCATTGGTTCTGCTGTTTCCGGTGATCTCGGCTTCGGACGATCTGCACGCGATGCGGGCCGAGATGGAAGACTCGTCCATCAGCAAGCGCACCGTGCGCCAGGCTGGAAGCGACAAGAATTCGGCATGGGTCAACCGGCTGCAAGGGCTTCCTGCCGCGGTGGCGCGTGCGGCGCTGCTGGCGGCTCCGGAAGTTGGGTGGCTTGACGTTTCCGTTCTACGAGTGTCGCCGCTGGCGGGGCCCTGTGATTTTCACGGAGGCCGTGCGCCTCCCGTTTGCCTCCTCGGGTAGTTCGCCGAATCTTCCTTAATTCTCTGAATTAAATCACTATTCGCCTATCGCCGATGGGTTGCAGTAATAAATCCGCGGCGATTGTCGCCCGCTACTTCGGAAAGTTGAGTGGGAGTTATTGATGCGACGGAAATTCTGGCGGTGTTGCGGAGTGCTGGTACTGCTGGGCGCTGCGGCGGAATTGGCTGGAGCGCAGGCAGGGCAGCGGCCGCCGCAGTTGCCGCATGAGGCCTGGACTTGGGAGCAGGTGAAAGACCAGTTTGAACTGAACAATCCCACGCTGCAGGCGGACAAGCTGAACGTCGACGAATCGAGAGCGCAGGAGATCACGGCGTTCCTGCGTCCAAACCCGACGCTCACGCTCTCGCTTGACGGAACCCAAATCACTCCTGACAAGGGCGTCTGGAGGCCGTTCGCGGGCACTTCTGAATCTCCCGGCATCAGCTACTTGCACGAGCGGCAGCACAAGCGGGAGCTACGGCTGGAGAGCGCAAAGAAGGGGACATTGATTGCCGAATCGAATCACGCCGACATGCAGAGAACGATGCTCTTCAACCTGCGCAGCGCATTTGTGTCGGCGCTGCAGGCGAAGGCGGTGCTCCAGTTGGCAAAAGATAACCTTGTCTATTACGACCACGTGCTTAAGATCAGCAAAGATCGCTTCGAGGCTGGAGACATTGCGCAAATCGATTTCGACCGGTTGGAACTTCAACGGGTGCAGTATGAATCGGATCTGCAATCCGCCGAGGAGAACCTGGAAAACTCAAAGATCCAATTGCTCACGCTGCTGAATTCCCGCTCTCCTGTAGATGAATTTGACGTGACTGGCCCCTACGACTTCAACGACCAACTCATGCCGCGCGATGAGTTCCGAAAGATTGCGCTGGACACACGGCCGGACTTGAAAGCAGCCGTCGAAGCTGTGGACAAAGCCCAAACCGATCACAAGCTGGCGATTGCCAACGGCTCGACCGATCCGACTTTGAGCGCTTGGTATACGCACAACTCCTCCAACAACAATCCGTTTGGCATCAATACGGTTGGGGTCAGCGTTGGCATCCCGTTCCGCATCTTCGATCGAAATCAGGGCGAGAAGTTGCGCACGCAACTGGATATTACCCGCAATGAGAGACTGCGCGAGGCCGCCGAAGCCGGAGTTCTGAGTGACGTCGATTCCAGCTACGCCACCGTCGAAAGCGATCTGATTCTGCTGCGACCTTACAAAGCCAAGTATCTGCAGCAGGCGGTCCGGGTGCGGGGCACGATTTTCTTTTCCTATCAGCACGGTGGAGCGTCATTGTTGGATTTTCTGAATGTCGAGAGCGAGTACCGCACCGTGCAATTGAGCTATGTGAATCTGGTGGGATCGTATTTGACGGCGGCGGCACAGTTGAATCAGGCCGTGGGCCGCGAGGTTGTGCAATGAGGATGAAATCGATTGGCAGGCTGGCTCCGCGGGTGGCGCTCTTTGGGGCGTTGATCGCGGCATTCGGATGCTCGAAAGAGACTCCAGCGGTGGCAAGTAAGGCTCCAGTGACGGTTGATCCCGACGTTTTTTCGGCGGAGCACCGGGACCTGTTTAAGACTGCGAAGGCGGAAACGAGGGCCCTGCCTACCGAACTGACGGCGAATGGAACCGTGACTCCGGACGTGACGCGGACGATCCACGTCACTTCGCTCGGCGGCGGGCGTGTTGTCGATCTGAAGGTGAAGCTGGGAGATTCCGTCAAGAAAGGGCAGACGCTGCTGGTGATTTCGAGCTTCGATCTGGCGGCGGCGATGGCGGACTATCAGAAGGCTGTAGCCGACGAAGCGCTTTCGCACAAGGCGCTCGATCGCGCTCAACTTCTCTACGACAAGGGGGCAATTGCTGCGAAAGATCTGGAAACCGCGCAGGATTCGGAAGACAAAGCCAAGGTGGATGTTTTGACCGCGGCGCAGCATGTGCGAGTGCTGGGCGCTGATCCGGCGCATCCGAGCCCGCTGATCGATCTGCGAGCGCCGGTGGCGGGAACGATTGTGGAGCAGAATGTCGCCGGATTCGAGGGTGTGAAGAGCCTGGATAATACGCCGAATCTCTTCACCATCGCCGACCTCAACGAAGTCTGGGTGGTGTGCGACGTCTTTGAGAACGATCTTGGGGACGTGCATCTGGGGGACTCGGCGGAAATCCGGCTCAATGCTTTTGGGGAACGAACGTTTCGCGGCAAGGTAGTGGATATTTCGAGGGTGCTTGATCCGAACACGCGTTCGGCGAAAGTGCGCATCGTGCTGCCAAACCGCGACGGAGCGCTACGGCCGGGGATGTTTGCGGTGGCGAAGTTCCGGTCACGGAAAATGACGGAACGGGTAGTGGTTCCGGCGACGGCCATCATGCGCCTGCACGATAAAGACTGGGTTTTCCGGAAGGAAGGCGACAAGAACTTCCGGCGCGTGGTGGTGCAGGCGGATGGACTCGCTCCGGATGGCATGCAGGAGATTCGTGAAGGAGTGAAGGCGGGCGATGAGGTGGTGGCAAACGCTTTGGAGTTTTCCACTGAAGTGGCGGAGAAGAAATAACAACAGATGATCCGCAAGTCCATCGACATCGCTCTGAACAACCGGCTGCTGGTGCTCGGCGGGGCGCTGGTGCTGTTCGCGTGGGGAATTATCTCGTTTCATAATCTGCCCATTGAAGCCTATCCGGACGTGGCCGACACGTACGCGCAGATCATCACGCAGTGGCCGGGACATGCGGCAGAGGAAGTTGAACAGCAGATCACGGTGCCGCTGGAGGTCGAACTGAACGGTGTGGCGCATCTGACGCATCTGCGCTCGGTGTCACTGTCAGGGCTGTCGATGATCACCATCATCTACGACGATGACATCACTACGTTCAACGCGCGGCAGGAAGTGCTGGCCCGGTTGCAGCAGGTGACGCTGCCTGCGGGGGTCAATCCCGGGATTGGGCCGGATTACAGTCCTACCGGGCAGATCATGTTCTACACGCTGACCAGTACGAATCCGAAATACGACGTGATGGAGTTGAAGACGCTGAATGACTGGTTTGTGGTGAACCAGTTGAAGTCGGTGCCGAACATTGTGGATGTGAATCCGTTTGGCGGGCCGACGCGCGAGTATCAGGTGCAGGTGGACGCGGGGAAACTGGTGTCTTACGGGCTGTCGCTGGCGCAGGTGGAGACGGCGCTGGCGGCCAACAACATCAATGCCGGCGGGGGATTCATTGAGCGCGGCGAGCAGGCGCTGAATGTACGGGCCGTGGGATTGATGGAGACGACCGACGACATCGCCGCGACGGTAGTGAAGGTGCAGGGTGGGACGCCGGTGCGGGTGCGGGATTTGGGCAAAGTGGTACAGGCGCCGAAAGTGCGGCTCGGACAACTGGGGAAGGCCATCCACAAAGAGGATGGAACGATCATCGACTCGAACGACGTAGTGGAAGGCATTGTGCTGCTGCGCAAAGGAGCGGTGGCGGAGACCACGCTGGACGCGCTGCACAAGAAGATCGACGAATTGAACGGAACCGGCGGGCATCACGGATTGCTGCCCGCGGGCGTTAAGTTCGTTCCGCATCTTGACCGCAGCGAACTGATGAAGCACACCACGCACACGGTGCTGCGCAATCTGACAGACGGGGTGTTGCTGGTCACGCTGATTCTGTTTTTGTTCCTGGGGAACGTGCGCAGCGCGCTGATTGTGGCAATAACAATTCCCTTCTCGCTGCTGTTCGCGGCGATTTTGCTGGACCTGCGGCAGATTCCTGCGAACCTGCTGTCGCTGGGAGCGCTCGACTTCGGCATGGTGGTGGATGGGTCGGTGGTGATGGTGGAGAACATCCTGCGCCACACTTCGTTCGGCAACCAGAAAAAGTCGTTCATGGAGATTATTGCTCTCGCCGCGCACGAAGTGCAGAAGCCGGTGTTTTTCGCGCGCATTATCATCATCGTTTCTTATCTGCCGATTTTCACGCTGCAACGGGTTGAGGGACGGCTGTTCAGTCCAATGGCCTGGACGGTGGCCTTTGCTCTGTTGGGGGCGTTGGTGTTCGCTCTGTTTATTGCGCCGGTGCTGTGCAGCATGCTTTTCAGCGGCAAAATCAAGGAATGGCGGAACCCTGTGCTGGAGTGGCTGAACCGCAACTACGGACGCGCGCTCGACTGGTGCTTCGATCACATAAAATTCACTCTCAGTATGGGACTGCTAGCCTTGGTGGCGATGCTTGCGCTGGTTTTCAGCGGGATCATCGGGTCGGAGTTTCTGCCGCATCTGGATGAAGGCGCGATCTGGGTGCGCGGAACGCTGGCACCCAGCACCGGGCCCACGGCAGGAATTGATCTGGCAAGAAAGGCGCGGCTGGTGCTGGCGGGGTTCCCGGAAGTAACGCAGGTGGTAAGCCAGGTGGGGCGTCCCGATGATGGAACTGACGCCAGCGGTTTTTACAACACGGAATTCTTCGTCGATCTGCTGCCCCGGGAAAAGTGGAGGAAGGAATATCACAAAAAAGATGAGCTGATCGCGGCCATGGATGAAGCGCTCAACAAGTTTCCCGGCGTGGACTGGAATTTCTCGCAGCCGATTTCCGACAACGTGGAAGAAGCGGTCAGCGGCGTGAAAGGCGAGTTGGCAGTGAAGCTTTTTGGCCGCGACCTGAAGATGCTGGAGCAAAAAGCGGAAGAGATGCAGGCGGTGATGAATCAGATTCCGGGCGTGGCAGACCTCGGAACGTTTCAGGTGCGGGGGCAGCCGAACGTGGATCTGGTGGTGGACCGGGCGGCGGCGGATCGTTTCGGCATCAACGTCAGCGACATTCAGGATGCGGTGGAAGGCGCGGTCGGCGGCAAGGCCGTCAGCCAGATTCTAATCGGCGAACAGCGCTACGACTTGATGGTGCGCTACCAACCGCAGCTTCGCAGGACGGTGGAGGACATCGGCAACATTCGGATTCTTGCGCCATCGGGCGAACGCGTGGCGCTGAGCCAGGTCAATCACATCACGCTAGATGATGGCGCATCTACGATTTACCGCGAAGGGAATTCGCGCTACATCGCCATCAAGTACAGCGTGCGCGGACGCGACCTGGGCAGCACGGTGCGGCAGGCGATTGAAGAAGTCCGGCAGAAGGTGCAGTTTCCTGAGGGCTATCACCTCGACTGGACGGGCGAATACGAGAGCCAGCAGCGTGCCAATCGAAGGCTGGCGTTTATTGTGCCCATCACGCTGCTGCTGATGGCGTTCATTCTGTATTCGGCGTTTGGATCATGGAAATGGGTCGGATTGATTTTGGCAGTGGTGGCGCTATCGCCGCTGGGCGGATTTCTCAGCCTACTCCTGACGGGGACGCACTTTAGCGTGTCATCTGGTCTTGGATTTCTGGCGCTGATCGGCGTGTCGGTGGAGATTGGCGTGATCATGGTCGAATACATCAACCAGCTTCGCACGCGAGGTCTGCCGGTGCGCGAGGCGGCGAAGGAAGGCGCTGCGCTGCGGTTGCGTCCCATTATGATGACGATGATCGTGGCGACTTTGGGACTGCTGCCGGCGGCCATGTCGCATGATATTGGGTCAGACTCGCAGCGGCCGTTTGCGATTGTAATTGTAGGCGGGCTGATCGTGGAGTTATTTGTGAGCGTGATCCTGTGGCCGACGCTGTATGTGTTCTGGGCGCGGCCGGGGGACCGTCTGCCTCCGGCGGAGCAGAGCTTTATGGCGGAGGGAGAGCATGTGGATTGAGAGAACAGTTCTCAGTTCTCAGTTCTCAGTTCTCAGTTCTCAGTTCTCAGAAAACATCGATAGGTCGTTCACGGCTGGGGTTGCCTGAATGTAGAAGTAAGAAATTTTCGTAGCCGGATTCGATTCGCTGACAGGTGTGCGGTGAAAATGTGGAAGGTGAACGTTCGAAGGTCGGAGCCTGGAAACTAGAAACTGAGAACTGAGAACTGGTTCCAAAAATTTAAGAGTTCCGAGGTGGTGTTGGGTCCATTCGTCTCGGCCAGTAGCTCGCGTTAGACCCTTGCTCGACCTGCTGTGTAGCTTCCCTTGCGGGGTGCCGCACGCGATCTTCGCTCGGGCTCCGGGCTTACCGCCAACCGGAAAAACCTACCCAACGCCTCGGAACTCTATCTTGCCTTCGACTGGGTTTCACGTTCTTCTCGACCAGCGCTTTGCTATAGACCCTTACTGGCCTTCCCTCCGCATTTTGCAATGTTGAGGGTGACTCAGCTTGAGCCCCGGACGCCGCACCAACCGGAAAAACTTAAGAAACTGTCAAAGAACGATTCTGTTTGTACTCCTTCTAATTCTAGAGTCAATGAAAAGATAGCGAGTTTATCTGATTTGTTTTCAATGGAGTGCAGGCCGTCCACAGCAGGGTGACCGGATTTTGTGCAGATGAAACAGGTAATTCCGCGCAGAAGGCAGGCGGGGCGCGGGTTTCCGCGATGCGAAGCCCGAGTCGATTGTGATTTGGGGTCTTGGCGCGCATTGCGCGGTTGTGAAAATCTGGTGAAAGCCGCACCGGACAGGGAATCTGGGCAATCCCGCTGAGTTCTGTATTTGTGCGTGGGGTAGGGAAAGGCAGTGTGCTTCCCTCAATATCAGTGCCCAGGCTTAATTCCTTGACAACACGTGTAAGTCTGCTAAAGTTCGAGAAAAGCTGCTCTACCCTACAATCGACTCACAGGTGCCCTGTCTATGAAGAATGTCTATGAGGTTCTAAGGCAGAAAGAGATGGAGCTGTCGCGGCTGGAAAAAGAAGTGGAAGCTCTGCGGCTGGTGGCTCCTCTGTTGTCAGAAGAAAAGGAAATGAACTCCGACATGGTGAAACCGGCCATGGCCGTGAACGGACCGCAACAGCCCATCCGCATACCGGCGCCCCCGGTGGTGGCGGCAGCGCAGCCGGTGCGCGCCGCGGGTTGGGACGATACTGCCAAGCGCTGGCCGTAAGCGCGGGGCGGGTCAGCCCACGATTTTGTTGCGCTCTGCCGCGCGCTCTTTACTGCGCGCTGGATCGCGTTCTCTACCAGCCTGGGACCACGTCCCGGGCTCTCGTGTTTCTGGGTAGTGGGTCAGTCTGATTTCCACAGGGTATCGCATCTGCGCTGATTCCGTGGCATCATAGCGTCATGCCTAGTCGAGCAAGCAAAGATCGAGACTTTGTGACCGTGGCGCGGCGAGTGGTGGAAC